>PVMS01030901.1_pt1 | contig 26120 bp, 26 predicted proteins | sample 1853461 | NCBI WGS metagenome assembly PVMS01 (sample SAMN08582032, study PRJNA380276) | Marine sediment metagenome, whole genome shotgun sequencing project. | isolation source: ocean sediment barecode stripped | collected 2017
ACCACTGAGGGTGGCGCCAGCCGCATTCACGGCACCATGGAGCGCTTCGACCCCTCTGTCGTCATTCTGGAACTGGGCGGCAATGATGGTCTGCGCGGGTTTCCGCCCGAGCGCATGCGCGGTAACCCCTGCGGGAAGCGCGGAAGCGCCGACTGTTCTGGTGTTTGGCGACAGCTTGAGCGCCGGCTACGGCATAGACGTTGACCAGTCCTGGACCACTTTGTTGCAGACCAGGCTGCAAGGACAAGGGTACGAACATCGGGTCGTGAACGCCAGCATTAGCGGGGAGACCACTGAGGGTGGCGCCAGCCGCATTCACGGCACCATGGAGCGCTTCGACCCCTCTGTCGTCATTCTGGAACTGGGCGGCAACGACGGTCTGCGCGGATTTCCCCCCGAGCGCATGCGCGGCAACCTCAGGACCATCATCGAGACCAGCAAGGCCGGCGGCGCCGCCGTCGTCCTGCTAGGCATACGCATACCCACCAACTACGGCGCCCGATATACGCAGGCGTTCGAAAAAATTTATCGCGAGCTGGCAGCAGAGCTCGAGGTGCCCTGGATAGAGTTTTTCATGGAGGGCATTGCCATGAACGAGGAATTGATGCAGGACGACGGCATCCATCCCAATGCCGAGGCACAAGCCATACTTCTGGACAACGCCTGGCCTATAATTCAGGAAGCTTTGGAACAGGCGAAAACAAAAACGTGAAAAAGATCTGGCTAGAGTCCTACCCGGAAAGTGTGCCGGCGGAAATTCCACCTCCTGAGTTCAAGTCAGTCCGGGACATGATCGAATTCGGCATGACCGAGTTTGCAGATCAGCCCTCATACACCTGTATGGGCACGACGCTGACCTACCGCGACCTCGATGAATTGTCGATGTGCTTTGCACGATATCTTCAGCAGACCCTTGGCTTGATAAAGGGCGAGCGGGTCGCAATTATGCTGCCGAACGTACTGCAGTACCCAGTAGCCTTGTGCGGTATTTTTCGCGCCGGCCTGGTCGTCGTTAATGTAAACCCCCTGTACACGCCTCGCGAACTGAAGCATCAACTATCCGACTCCGGCGCGAGATGCATCATCATTCTCGATAATTTCGCTCACACCCTCGATGAAGTGATTGCAGATACCGCGGTCGATCATGTCGTCACGACCGGGATCGGTGATCTGCTCAAGTTTCCAAGCAATGTCCTGACTAACTTTGTTATTAAACACATCAAGAAAGCCGTACCGCGATACTCTCTGAAGGGTAGCGTCAGGTTTTCGCAGGCGCTTAAGGCCGGGCGAAGCGGTGAACTGGCGAAAGTCGAGCTCGGCTATGCCGACATCGCCTTCCTGCAATACACAGGTGGCACTACGGGGCTATCCAAAGGCGCGATGCTCAGCCATCGCAACATGGTCTTCAACATTCATCAGTCGCAGGCCTTCGAAGCGGGAATCTGGGACGGCGTGGAACGTATCGTCGCGATCACCGCCCTGCCGCTTTATCACATCTTTTCCTTACAGAGTAACTGCCTGTCGATAATGCTCAGAGGCGGCGAAAACATATTGATTACCAACCCAAGAGACTTCCCAGGGTTCGTCAAGGAGATGTCTCGACACAAATTCGGCTATTTCACCGGCGTCAACACACTATTTAACGGTCTGCTGAATACGCCGGGTTTTTCTGAGCTGGATTTCAGTTCATTGCGGCTCTCTGTCGGAGGCGGCATGGCCGTACAGGAAGCGGTCGCAAAAAAATGGAAAGAGGTGACGGGCAGGACGATTATTCAGGGCTACGGCCTGACAGAGACCTCGCCGACAGCGATCGTTGTTCCGCTGCACACTGAAGAATTCACAGGCACGATTGGCCTGCCTGTGCCGTCGACGGAAGTGCGCATATGCGACGATGCCGGCAATGACGTGCCATTGGGTGAACTCGGCGAGATTTGTATTCGCGGCCCGCAAGTAATGGAAGGCTACTGGCAGAAGCCCGAAGAAACGGCAAAAGTCATGTTCCCGGGAGGCTGGTTCCGTACTGGAGACATCGGCCGCATGGACGACGGCGGGTTCACCTACATCGAAGATCGCAAGAAAGACATGATTCTCGTGTCCGGTTTTAATGTGTATCCGAACGAGATCGAAGGCGTCGTTGTCGAGATGCCGGGCGTGCTCGAAGCTGCCGCCATCGGTGTACCTAACGAGAAATCCGGCGAAATCGTAAAACTGTTTGTCGTCAAGAACGATGAGTCCGTGACAGCCGAAGATATTCTCGACCATTGCCGCAACAACCTTACCGGCTACAAGATGCCCAAGGAAATCGAGTTTCGCAACGAACTACCGAAAACGAACGTCGGCAAAATTCTGCGGCGTGCATTGAGAGACGAGTGAGCAAAGTACGATTACTCCTGCTCATACCGTTAGTCGCGACGGGCATGGCGGCAGTGCCCTCTGCCCTGGATCCGTTGAGCGTCGCACCACACATGCATGATCTTGCGTTTGAGAACGACCGGGTCCGTGTATTGAAATCGACAATCCGGAACGGCGAAACAGCACCGCTTCATACTCATCCCGATCGCGTAATCATTTATCTCAATCCCTGCGCCTGGCTCGAGGATGACGGTGACGGCGGCACGAAAATGAAATCCTACAAGTTCGGCGAACCGATTTGGGCTCCTGCCACAACGCACGGTGGCGTCACGGCCAAGGTTATCGAGCAGTGCAGCCTGCTGGAAATCGAGCTCAAATAATCGCTGCGGTATGGATCCGAATTACAGTTCCAAACTAGAGACTGAGATCGAACTCAATCTGAGATAGCTGATCTGGCCGCAAAGCCAGTTTTCCACGCGCCTGTAGGTCGCGCAACTCGTCCAACCGACTTTCGAGGCTTGCCTTAACCTCGTCCATCATCGCGACATACTCGGGATCGGCATGAATGAGTGCGAGATTGGGGTTCTGGTCCGGCGAATCCCACCAGTAACCAATCCAGTCGGTATCGATTGCTCTGCGAAGCGACTCCAATGCCCTTTCTTTGTCGCCGTTAATCGCATGCAGTTCCGTAAGCAGCATGTCGGAGCTCAGGAACCCCGAGTTCGGCGCTGAACCTATAAAGGAGAAAGCCGAATCTATCAACAGGCTTGCTTCATCGGTCTTTCCCATCTCACGCAGTAGCAGCACGAGATCGACTGCGGCCTCGACATTCCGTTCGTGGACCGTCGGCTTGGCGGTAGCAAGATCCGGAAATGCCTCTGCATACTTCTCGTAAGCCTGATCCGGATGATCATCGAGGATTCGGGCATTGCGGTAGTAGTACAACGGGAATTCAGCGCGCAAACTGTCGCGCGAGAACTTCATTGCCTGCGCCACGAGATTACCTACCTCTGCATGATTTCCCAACGCCGCTTCGAGAATGATCAACCCTGTCATTGCAACCGGGTCGTTCGGGTAAAGCGCCCGGATCGGCCGTATCCAGTCCTCCGCCGACTGAAGATCGCCGAGAGCCAAGAATGCCTGCGCAGGGAATGCAGCAGATGACGGATCCAAAGATGCTGCCTGCTGATACCAATGCATTGCTGCCACAGGATCGCGATTCGCTAACATCAGCAAATCGCCAATTGTTTCGACCGGCTCTGCGAGAGCCGGATTGATTTCCACGGCTCTCAATAATTGCTGAAATGCTTCGTCCATACGCCCCAAGTCTGCGAGCAGACCACCGAGATTACTTCGAATGTTTGCAGCCAGTGGATCAACTTCAATTGCGCCGCGATAAATTTCAGCGCTTTCCTCAAAACGACCGGTAAAATTCCACAGTAGCAGTGCGAGCCAGTGTCGGGCAGTTGTGTATCCGGGACTAAGCTCGATGGATTTTCGGTAATACGCTTCCGCACCTGTAATGTCGCCGTCATATTCGGCAAGCCCGCCCAGCACGGTGTATACCTCACCGACCTGGTCGTCAAGATCGTGCGCCACTGATACGAGGGGGCGTACTCGTCGGAGCATGTCTTGTTGTGAAATATCTCCCTGGCTATTCAGAATCATGTAGCTCTCAGCCAGACCAACATAGGCCAGGACAAAATCAGGATCCAGCCTGATCGACTGTTTGAACTGCTCAACGGCGAACCGAACGTCGGCCATAGTCCTGTTTGCCATCTTCTGTCGGCCGATAACGTAATGTTCGTATGCTTCAAGATTGTCAGTTGGCTTGTTGGCCAGGCGTTTCCTGTCATCAGGTGACAGCGCCGTATTCAACGCCATCGCGATTTCAGAGGCGATTTGCTCCTGAATTTCGAAGATGTTGTCTGCTGTCAGCCGCCGGTCGTAGCTCTCGGCCCACAGGTGCTTATCGGTCATCGCATCGATCAGCTGAACATTAAATCGAATTCGATCGCCTGCACGTTGCACGCCGCCTTCGAGCAATGTCGAAACGCCGAGCTCCTCGCCAATTACTCGCATCGTTTTTAGAGTATCGCGATATTGCATGACCGAGGTTCGGGATATGACTTTCAACGCTGATATCTTGGCCAGCTGCGTCAGCAGGTCATCGTGCATGCCGTCAACGAAAAACTCGTCTTCCTCATTTGCACTTCGATTCGCAAATGGCAGGACCGCTATCGACGGCGCAATACTTGACACGGTTATTTCGTCGTCGGTGATTTCAGCGTCGTTGCCGTTGAAGTTTACGTAGAGAGACAGCATCAGCGCCGCGACAAGGACCCCGATGATGACGAAATCCAGCTTGCGGCCCGTCTTCGTGGTGATCGATGCACTGCGATCCACGTGCTTCTCGAGCTTGACCCCCTCGGGTGTCAATTCATAAGCCCAGGCAAAAAAGATGGCTATCGGAAACGAAATCAGCAGCAGGAGCAGAACAAGCTTGCCGACCCATTCCGGCAGGGCCAGAATGGGCATCAACACGTCGGTTAACTGCAAAATCAGCCAGCTGACAACGGCAAAGGCGATCGCAACACGCACAACGTTGCGTCGTTTCAGTTCGCCCCACAATGAGGACATGCCGTTCCCCCACCCAGATAGAGTTTGTACTTTGAGGGATTCTACCTAGTCCGCGGCCTCAGAAGCTGAGTATTTTGTGGATTCCGGGTCCGATGAGATGAGCGTCTGCGCGCTATGGTTGATGATATGTCGGACTCTGTGACCTTACGGCATCGACCAGCACGCGCAGATTATCGGGATCGATGTCTGGTGTTATACCGTGTCCCAGGTTAAAAACGTGTCCCGGACCGTGCCCATAACTCTTCAGCACCTCCCCTACGCTCTTCTCAATTGTCTCCGGCGACTCCCGCAGGATTGCGGGATCCAGGTTTCCCTGTAACGCTACTTTGTCACCGGTCAGTTCACGCGCCGTCGCGAGGTCGGTTGTCCAGTCGACTCCCAATGCGTCGCAACCCGTGTCCGCCATATCGCTTAGCAACGGCCCGGCGCCTTTCGTGAACAGAATGACCGGAATCGTGTGTCCGTATTTCTGCAGGTTGAGGCCCGCCAGGATTTGTTGCATCGCCGCCAGGGAGAAGCGGCGATAGTCGTCGCCCTCGAGTGCGCCGCCCCAGGTGTCGAAGATCATGATCACTTGCGCACCGGATTCAATTTGTGCGTTCAGATACTCGATCGTCGTTTTGGCGACGACGTCCAGCAATGCTTCCATGCTTGACGGGTCATCCGTCATCAGTCCCTTGATCTTTGCGAATTCCCTGCTCGACCTGCCTTCCACCATGTAAGTAGCGACAGTCCACGGACTGCCGGAAAAGCCGATCAGCGGGACCTTGCCATCGAGTTCGCGGTGCGTCAGCGCGACGGCATCGAAGACATAGCCCAGCTTTTCCGCGACATCCGGCACTGCCAGCTTGTTGATGTCGGCCGCGCTGCTGACCGGTCTTTCGAATTGCGGCCCTTCGCCTTCTACGAAGTGGAGCCCGAGACCCATCGCGTTCGGGATAGTCAGAATGTCCGAAAAAATAATCGCCGCGTCCAGATCGAAACGTCGTAAGGGTTGAAGAGTCACCTCGCAAGCAAGCTCCGGATTGCTGCAGAGACTCATGAAGTCGCCGGCTTTCTCCCGGACCTCGCGATACTCGGGCAAGTAACGGCCGGCCTGGCGCATGATCCACACGGGTGTGCGCGGCACCGGTTGACGCAGGAGGGCGCGGATCAGCAAATCGTTTTTTAGCGGCGTCATATCAGAATTGCGCCGCAATCGTTTGCTGCATCGATTCCGCCGCGGCACGAGGGTTTTCAGCGTCCCGGATCGGCCGGCCGACGACGATATAGTCCGCGCCGTTTGAAAACGCCTGCTCCACGGTCACGACCCGTTTCTGATCTTCGCTCGGTTTGTTGTCAACCGGTCGAATGCCCGGCGTGACGACCAGGAGACGCCCATCTATTTTTTCTCGCAACATTGGCACTTCCAGTCCCGAGGATATGACGCCGTCGCAACCCGCCTCGAGTGCACGTAGCGCCCTGGATACAACCAGTGCTTCGACATCGCAATCGAATCCGAGGTCATCGAGATCGCCCCGGTCGAGACTGGTCAACACTGTTACCGCTAACACCTTGAGTTCGTCGCCCTTGTTCTCGGCCGCCGCCTCCATCATGGATTGGTTGCCGTGCACCGTTACGAAGCTTGCTCCCCTGTCCTTCAGTTGCCGCACCGCAGACCCGACTGTCGCCGGAATATCGAAGAATTTGAGATCGGCGAATACTTTCTTGTCACGCTCAAGCAGCCACTGCAATAAGTCGAAGTACCCGCCGCTCATCATCAGTTCCAGACCGAGCTTGTAGAATGTGACGGCATCGCCCAGGTCCTCTGCAAGCGACCTCGCCCGAGCGCAATCCGGCACGTCCATGGCAAATATGAGCCGCTCGTTGGCGGGTATGGATTTATCTCTCACTTATTAATATCTCTGCGCAGGCCGCGCCGCATTCTATCAGTTCAGGCGTTCGTGTTCTGAAATAGCGAATCGATCGGTCATGCCGGCGATATAGTCGGCGACAACACGTGGCTTATCTTCTTTGCCTGCCCGTTCGGCAAATTCTGCGGGCATCTGTTGTGGATCATCCTTGTAGCGCTCAAACAGGAACACGAGCTTGGCTTTTGCGTCGCCGGTCGTGGCCAGCACTTTTTCATGCTGATAGAGGTTTTTGTTCAGGAAGCGCTTCAGGCTCACGTGTTTAGCAGATACCTGATCGCTGAGCCCGACGACAGCTGCTTTTTGAGCCCTCACTTCTTCGATTGACGAAGGCTTAATCTCTTCAAGGCGCATTGAGGTCTGTCCGATCAGATCGGTGACAACGAGGTTGATCATGCGCCGAATGATCTCGTAAATCAGTCGACGATCCTCGAGGCCCGGGTGTTCTTTCTGAACAGCGCGGTACTGATCGTGGAATAACTCCTCCTCGGATAGCTGCTCGAGGCTCAGGAGGCCGGCGCGAAAACCGTCATCAACGTCATGGTTGTTGTAGGCGATCGCATCGGAAATATCTGCGAGTTGAGCCTCCAGCCCCGGTTGCCTTCTTTGCAGAAACCGCTCGCCGATACGACCTAGCTCGCGGGCGTTCTTTTTCGAACAGTGTTTGAGTATTCCTTCGCGGGTTTCGTAAGTCAGATTCAGGCCGGGAAAGCTCGCGTACTTCGCCTCGAGTTCGTCAACGACGCGCAACGATTGAAGATTGTGCTCGAAGCCGCCGTAGTCCTTCATGCAAGCGTTAAGCGCGTCCTGTCCGGCATGACCGAAAGGGGTGTGGCCCAGGTCATGCGCCAGGCAGATTGCTTCGGTCAGCATTTCGTTGAGCCCGAGTGCGCGTGCGACCGTGCGGCCGACTTGTGAGACTTCAAGGGAATGAGTCAATCGCGTTCGATAAAGGTCGCCCTCGTGATTGACGAAAACCTGGGTCTTGTAAACAAGGCGGCGGAACGCTGTGCAATGAATAATTCTGTCGCGGTCTCGTTGAAACTCACCGCGGTACGGGGCTTTCTCTTCCTCGAATTGCCGTCCGAGGCTATGATCCTCGTGTGCAGCGTAGGGCTTAAGTGCGTCCATCGCCTCGTTGGAGCACCTCGTTCAGGCGGGCTTCGGAGAATTCCCTGGTCAGATAGGCATCGCCGATTGAGTTCAGCAATACGAATCTGAGTTGCTTCGCCTGCACTTTCTTGTCCATCTCCATGGCCGTCATCAACTTGCCTGCCTCTATGTCAGGGGGCGCCACGGGAAGCCCCGCCAAAGAAATCAGCGCTGTGATTCGGTTCCTGTCGGCCTGATCTATGTCGCTAAGCTCCGCCGCCATCACCATGCCTGCTGCAACTGCTTCGCCGTGTAACCATTCACCATAGCCAAGACAATTTTCTATTGCGTGCGCGAATGTATGGCCAAAGTTCAATAATGCCCGCTTACCCTTTTCTGTTTCGTCTTCAGAAACGACAGCGGCCTTGATTTCACACGAGCGTTGAATCGCATGCGCCAGCGCATCGGCATCTCTTGCAATCAAGGCCGTCATGTTGGCCTCCAACCATGCGAAAAATTCAGCATCGCAGATCACACCGTGCTTGATCACTTCGGCAAGCCCCGCTTTTACCTCCCTGTCCGGCAGAGTTTGTAATGTGTCCGTATCGATCAGCACCAACCGGGGCTGATAAAAAGCACCAATAAGGTTTTTGCCCTGCGGGTGGTTTACCCCGGTCTTGCCGCCGACTGACGAGTCGACCTGTGCAAGGAGTGTCGTGGGCACCTGCACGAAACCTACTCCACGCATGTAACAGGCGGCCGCGAAACCGGCTATGTCGCCAACGACTCCGCCGCCCAGGGCAATGACGGTCGTGTCGCGATTCGCATGCGAGCGCACAAGGGTGTCGATGACTGACTCAACGCTTGCCATCGTCTTGAAGGACTCGCCATCGGCCAGATTGATCGAGTGGACGTTGTTGTTAGTCAGATTCTTCTTCAGCGTCTCGAGATAGAGCGGCGCGACGGTCTCGTTGCTGACGACGAGGCAATCTGTGCCGTTCAGGTAGCCGGACAAATCGAAGTCGCCGCCAAGCAAGCCGCTGCCGATGACAATTGGGTAGCTGCGCTCGCCGAGCTCGACATTCAGCTTTCGGGGTTGTGGCACAAACCGTTCCCAGTGATTACAGAACGGTCAAGGGTACCTGATTTACAGTGCTTCCTGAATTTCGCGGGCGACCGTTTGCACTCTGCGTCCGTCCGTCTCGACGATAAGATCCGAGATCTCACGGTAGAGTGGATCGCGCTCGTCCATCAGGTCCTGCAAAACCTCTTTCTTGTTGTTATTTTCCAGCAGAGGCCGTTCGCGTCCGCTCTTGGTGCGCTCGAGCTGCTGCCTGACACTGGTATGCAGGTATACTACGAATCCACGGGCGCCGAGGCGGCTGCGACTTTCCGGGTCGGCAATGGCACCGCCGCCTGTGGCGAGCACGATGCCTTCGCGCTGTGACAGCTCGTCGATGACTTTAACCTCGCGCTTGCGAAAACCCTCTTCGCCTTCCTTTTCGAATATGAAGGGAATATCGACACCCGTTCGTGTCTCTATTTCTTCGTCGCTGTCCACGAACTCCAGGTGAAGCAGCCGGGCAAGTTGCCGGCCGACGGCAGACTTACCCGATCCCATCGGGCCGACAAGAAACAGGTTTCTGGGCTTATTCATTTAAGGCAAGAGCTTCCATGACAAGAAAGCCAACCCGCGGGTTGGCTTTCGTTTGTCTTTCCAAATAACGGACCGCGCCTAGTAGATGCTTGATCCTTCTGTCAGGATTCTCGGCGTTACGAAGATAAGCAGCTCGGCCTTATTCGACACTTTCTGCGTGGAGCGGAACAAAAAGCCAACGCCCGGAATGTCTCCCAGGAACGGCACCTTGTTAACCGTGTCCCGACGCACGGTCTCGTAAATGCCACCCAGTACGACCGTCTGACCATCATTGACCAGGACCTGCGTCTCAACGGCTCTCGTGTCGATACTCGGTACGAAGCCACCAGTTGCACTGGCTACCAGTTCACCGACGTTATCCTTGCTTACACGCAGATCCATGATGATGTTGTCGTCCGGTGTAATCTGCGGTGTCACAGTCAAGCTCAGGACAGCTTTCTTGAACTGCGTTGTGGTGGCACCGGATGAGGCGGACTCCTGATAGGGAATCTCGACACCCTGCTCGATACGGGCTTCCTTCTGGTTAGCCGTAATGACGCGCGGCGTCGAAACGATCTCACTGCGTCCTTCCGATTCCAGAGCGGTTAGCTCGAGATCGACGAGATACTCGGTTTCGAGCACTGCGATCGAAAATCGGCCGGCAGGACTCGAAATCGGCACGTTAACGTTGTAACGGTTGTTCAGGTCCGGCAACTGAATCGGGAAGATCGTGCCGTTAGCAGGATCAGCCAGATTACCAAGAATAGACCCGATCATGGTGTCGGTACCCACGCCCGTGCCTGACACGACCGTCGCGCCGTCAGAGCTGTTGGCCTTATAGCCAGTGGCGCCGAAGCGAACGCCCAGATCGCGACTGAAGTCATCGCTTACGACGACAATTCTCGACTCGATCAATACTTGCCGAATCGGAATGTCAAGCGTACGGACGAGGCGGCGAATGTCTTGCAGACGGGTAACCGTATCCTGTACCAGCAAGGTATTCGTGCGGTCGTCGATGGCAACGCTACCGCGCTCGGACAACATTGAGTTCTGACCCTCAGACTGGCTTATCAATCCGGCAAGGTCAGATGCCTTGGCATAATTGACCTGCAGGAACTCGGAATAGAGCGGCTCCAATTCGTTGATTGCTGCCCTGGCTTCGAGGTCGGCCGTTTCGCGAGCGGCAATCTCCTCGGCCGGTGCAACGATGATCACGTTGCCGTTCTGTCTCATGTCCAGACCTTTGGTCGTCATGACGATATCGAGAGCCTGGTCCCAGGGTACGTTCCGCAAGCGCAGCGTAACGTTGCCCTGCACCGTGTCGGACACAACGATGTTGCGGTTGGAGGTTTCAGCCAACAGCTGCAATACGGCGCGCGTCTCGATGTCCTGGAAGTTAAGCGTCAGGCGTTGACCGTCGTAATCCTTGGTCTCGGAGAACAGGCTCAACTGGTCGGTATCTGTGGCTACCGGATTGATTTCGATCGTGAATTCGTTATCCGACTGATACGCGAGTTGCTCGTACTTGCCTTCCGCAGTAATTACGATGCGGGTGTCCAGATTGGTTCGCAGCGTATCGACGGTCGTAACCGGCGTCGCGAAGTCCATGACATCCAGTCGGCGCATCAATTCCGCCGGCAAGTCAGTATCTTTGAATACAGCAACAACCCGACCGCCTTCCTGACGAATATCGACAGGGGTAGATGGGTCGCTAAGGGTGACCATGACACGGCCGCCTCCGTCGCGCGTGCGGCGGAAATCAACGCTGATGATCGAACGGCCGCCAGAACTCGCATAGGAACGCTGCGCGGAGGGAGCTGCGCTACCGGCGAATTGAGTCACCGAGCTGTCGCTCGCCTTAGCACCGAGAGTTATGTATATGGTGTTGCCACTGCGCCGTGTCTCATACGGAACCATCGTATCGAGGTTCAGCACGACACGCGTGCGGCCGTTTGCCTCAGCCGTCAGAATAGTATCCAAAGGACCAAGGTTAACGTCGCGGCGACGCGAAGACAGGCCGAGAGTCGTTTCCGGCAGGTCCAGCGCGATACGGGCCGGATCATCGATCGTAAAGGCAAGTGGCTCGGGGGCCGTGCCGCTCAGGATCAACCGCAGCTCTACCCGCTGTCCCGGGAGGCTCTGTACCTGAATATCCTGCAGACGATTATTGTCCTGCGCATTCGCCAAGAGCGCACTGGCAAGCAGGATTACCGCCAGCGGCACAGCAGTCTTGATTTTAAACGTCATTCCAAATACTCCCAGGTTCATTCGGGCATTAGTCAGCAAGACCAACAGCGGCTTCTCTCTCCAAATACCCGCCGATCCCGTCCGAAATAATTTCTACAAGTTGAATTTCCGATTCATCCACAACAACGATTCGTCCGTCGTTCTGCCCCATGTAGTTACCTGGGACGACTCGGTGAATCAGGCCGTCAGAAGTCTGTACAAGTCCGTAGTTCGTTTCACCCATCGCCAGCGTACCGACCATGCGCAAGGTATCGAGCGGGAACTGCTCCAGGAACTCGCGGCTACGGTCCGGATCGGGCCGGAAGTCGCTGCCGGGTATGCCCGCTGCCGCCTGCGGCGAATCGGGCACGAATGGTGAACGGTAATTTTCCCGGTCGGCGACATAGGAAAACACCTCGTACGGTGTAATTTCAGGCAACGGCTCAATGCGTCCGCCCGGTCGCGCCTTGACCTCGTTGATGTACCTGTCGAGATCATCCATATCTCCGCCGCAGCCTGCGAGGCCGAAGCCAGCCAGCAGTGCCAAGAGGGCTACGCGTTTCAAGTTGGAAGCAGCCATTTTTATTCTGCCTCCTCGTCGAGGTAACGATAGGTCTGCGCGGTTACTTCGATCGACAGCCTGTCGTACCTTTCCTTATCGTCGGGTGTGATGTTGATGTTGTGCAGCGTCACGATTCGCGGCAGGGAAGCAATACCACTTACAAAATTAGCTATCTCGTGATAGCCGCCCGACAGCCGGATCTTGATCGGCTTCTCGGCATAGAAATCTCTCGGAATCTCAGCCTGCGGCTGGAACAGCTTTTCCTGCAGTCCTGCGGCCAGTCCTGTTTGCGAAATATCCACGATAAGGCTTGGTATCTCGGTTTTGCCTGGCAGCTGACGCAACATCGTGCCGAAAGACTGTTCCATCTGTGCCAACTGAGCCTTGTAAGCATCATAGTTGGCGGCCTTGCGCTGTTTGTTCTCAAAAGCGATGCGCAGAGTCTGCTCATCTGCCTGAGCTCGTTGCAGCTGCGGCGCTTTGTTCTCGATGATGGTCCAGTAAATGCCCAGCCCGACCACGACTGCAAAGACGACTCCGATGACGCCCGCGCGAAACGCAAAAGGCCAGCGACCAACATCGTTGACATCTAATGCTCTTAGTTCTTCAACGACGTTCATCCTCCGTCCTCCGTGCCATCCGAATCAAATCGGACTTGCTTCAGATTGACCACGAACTCCGCCTTGCGGCCCGGTCCCAGATCAGTCGTCTCGACTTTCACAACGTCTGGATCTGTCAACCATAATGACGAATCGATTTGACGCATCAGCGCTGATACGCGCGTGCTCGACTGGGCGACACCCTGAACCTCGACGGTTGCGCCAGTCTGTTTCATTCCTGTCAGGTAAACGCCTTCTGGAAGCTGACGCGTAATCTCGTCAAAGAGATGCACGATCTCCGGTCGGCTGCGCTGCAGTTGCTCGATGATTTCCATGCGGGCAAGCAGTCTTTCTTTCTGTCGTTCCAGACCATCGATCTCGGTGATGCTCTTTTCGAGCTCGACGATCTCGGACTCGAGGCGATTGTTGCGATCGCGCTGCTGGCCGATCATCTGCGAGAAAGCCAGATTTGTCAGTGCGATGACGAGCAGCCCGGAAATGAACGAACCGGCCGTAGCGACCATGAAGTCGCGTTGCCGTTTTTTGCGCTCCGCCTCGCGCCATGGCAGTAAATTAATGCGTGGCATATTAGTCGAAGCTCCTCAATGCAAGACCGCAGGCCGTCAGGAGCGCCGTGGAGTCTTTGTGCACGCCCTGAGATTTGGCCTTCGATGAAATCTTCATTTGTCCGAGCGGGTCACCAACTTCGGTCGGTATGCCGACCCGGCTGGAAATTACGTCGGCAATGCCCGGAATATTCGCGCAACCGCCGCAGACGAGGACCATGTCCGGTTGCTCGCGGCCACCGCCCGATGCCAGGTAGAACTGCAAGGAACGGCTCACCTGTTGCGTCATATCATCGATGAACGGCTCCAAAACTTCCGGCTGATAGTTGCTGGGAAGGCCGCCTTGCTTTTTCGCACGGCCGGCATCTTCCATCGACAAGCCGTATGTCCGCATGATCTCCTCGGTGAGCTGCTGGCCACCGAAGGCGAAATCACGTGTATAAATTACTTTCAGGTCCTGAAGGACACTGAACGTCGTGCTGCTGGCGCCGATATCGACAATAGCGACCGACTGCCCGATGCCGCCGTCAGGTATCTGGTGGCTCAGAAGGGCGCAGGCATTTTCGAGGGCGAAAGCCTCGACATCGACGATATGCGCATTCAATCCGGCTGCCTCGACAGCCAACTGGCGCTGCTCGACATTGTCGGTTCGGGTTGCCACGAGCAACACGTCCATGAGCTCGGGGTCGTTCTCGTTTGGCCCGACGATCTCATAGTCGAAACTGACCTCTTCCATCGGGAAGGGTATGTATTGGTCGGCCTGGATTTCGACCTGGCCTTCGAGGTCACGTTCGGACAAGCTCGAGGGCATTTGAATGACCTTGGTGATCGCCGCATCGCCACTGATCGCAATGGCCACATCAGTGGCTTTGGCGCCCGAGCGCTTGACTGCCCTCCGGATAGCCTCACCAACGGCCTTGGCATCAACGATCGCCTTTTCATTTACGGAACTTGGCGGGGTGGGCTCGGCCGAATATGATTCGACCCGATAGCGCTTTCCGCTCTGCGTAAGCTCAATCAACTTGACCGACGAGGTCGTTATGTCGAGCCCCAATAATGGTTGAGTTTTTTTGCCAAAAAACACGTATTTTTCCTTCTAAGTCGGTAAGTTGCGGGGCACTTTTCAGCTAGTCCCTAGCAGTTCGATTTAACTATATATCAATAAAATGTTAAATAAAACGTGACTTTGTTCACGATCCAGCGATCCGTATGGTAAGCCCGCACGGGCCCCCATTCCGTGAACTGGTTGGCGGCTCGGAACGGTAACCCGCTGATTGGTCCTGGCGGCCCGGGCGCAGGCTCGAATCATTGACGTCAGGGCCTTTTTCGGGCATTTTGCCGCCCCTTCGGGGCTCACCTTATATATAAGGCATGATTAACCGTATGGTCGACATTGCAGGCCTGGACTGTCCCCGGATATCATTTCGCCGGCACCGGTTTGCCACATTATCGTCCGAACATAGGTATCTCACGCTGTCTAAATTCTCGCTTCGGCCTAAAACGCTCTAACCATGCAGACCTCAGCTACGCAGGAAAAGGAAGTCGCTCCCAGGCGGAAGCGCCGCTATGCGAAGTGGCTCATATTACTTGCCGGTTTGGGCGCTGCGGGCGGCGTGGCGGTTACTTCGGCTGTCATCGGCGCCTATTACTATGTCGCCCCCGGCCTGCCGCCAGCGGAGACGATCCGCGAGATTCCCCTACAGATACCATTGCGGATCTTTAGCCGCGATCGCCGCCTGATCGCCGAGATTGGAGAGCGGCGCCGCATTCTCGTCACGTTCGACGAACTGCCTGCTCACGTCGTCAGTGCATTCGTCGCTGCCGAAGACCGACGGTTTTTCGAGCATCCGGGGATCGACTACCAGGGCATCATCAGGGCCGGTATCCGCATGATCGGTACCGGCGAGATTTCGGGTGGCGGCAGCACGCTGACTCAGCAGCTCGCCCGCGACTACTTCCTGTCCCGGGAACAGCTTTTCACGCGCAAGCTGCGCGAGGCTTTTCTCGCCTACAAAATCGAACAGGAATTTTCCAAAGAGGAAATCCTCGCGCTGTTCCTCAACAAGATGTTTTTCGGTCAGCGGGCCTACGGCGTGGCCGCGGCTGCGCAGGTCTATTTCGGCAAGCCGTTGAAAGACGTCAATGTCGCCGAGGCCGCCACGCTCGCCGGCGTATTGCCGGCACCTTCACAATACAACCCTGTGCGTAGCGCCACCAACGCCACAGTGCGGCGCTCTTACGTGCTCGAGAGAATGCTGGATCTCGACTACATAGACAACGACACCTATCAACGGGCACTTCTTTTTCCGATGCAGTCCACGCTGCACGGCACAGCCACCGAGCTATCCGCACCCTATGTAGCGGAGATGGTCAGACAGGAAATGCTCGAGCGTTACGGAGAGGACACCTACCGGGCGGGCTTCGAGGTAGTGACAACACTCGATTCAAGACTACAGCTCGGGGCAACTTATGCCTTGCGCAACGGCCTGCTCGAGTTTACGCGAAGGCGTGGCTACAAAGGCCCGATCGCTGAGCTCGAGGTTGACCCCGAGATCCTGCTGACGCCCTATAGCAATTGGCCTGAGGATATTCAGCTCGCATTGGCAGACCAGCCCAATCCGGGCGAGCTCGATGTCGCCATCGTTACGGCGATAAATGAAGACAACAGCGCAGAGATCGTCCTGCAAAACGGCTCGCGATCAGTATTGCCCTGGCAGGGCGTTTCATGGGCCAAGCCCTTCGTCGACAGAGAAACGGCGGGCGAACCTCCCGAGACCATTGTGGACGTACTCGCCCCCGGACAGATTATTCACGTCATGCCGACAACGCTCGGCTCCTGGGCGCTTGCACAAATGCCGGCGGCACAGTCGGCGGTCGTCTCCGTCGATCCACGAGACGGTGCCATCACGAGTCTTTCAGGCGGCTTCGATTTCACCACGAGCAAGTTCAATCGTGCCGTTCAGTCGGCGCGTCAGCCGGGTTCGGCATTCAAGCCGTTCATTTATTCTGCCGCGCTCGAATACGGCAATACCGCGGCCACAGTTGTTGACGATTCACCTGTCGTGATCCGCTCGTCGGAGTTGGAAGACGTGTGGCGACCGCTCAACTACACCGGCAAATTTTATGGGCCTACCCGCGTTCGTGACGCGCTGGTTCGATCGATGAATCTCGCCTCCGTAAGGCTGCTGCTCTACAACACTGGCGTCATGAATGCTGTCAGACATCTGGAGCCGTTCGGCTTCGGAGAGTCTGCGCTACCGAGAAATGGCTCGCTCGCTCTCGGTGGCCGCCGTGTCACTAAACACGACATGGCGCAGGCTTATGCGACTTTTGCCAACGGTGGTTTTGCCGTCAAGCCCTATGTAATCGATACGATCAGCGGGCCGGACGGCCAGATGCTTTATCGTGCGCAGCCATTCATCGTTTGCCGGGAGTGCGAAGCTGCTACAGACGCTGATCCCCTGGTCGTCGATGTTGCTGAGCCTGACGAGCTCGATGAGACCGTGTCGCTCGAGTTGATGGCCGACGTCGGTGAGACCTTTCGGCCGGATGCTTCGCTCGCGCCGGAGCTCTTTGCTGACATCAAAGCGGCACCAAGGGTGATCACCGCGCAAAACGCTTATTTGATACAAGACATGATGCGGGACGTCATCTTGCGCGGTACCGGACGCCGTGCCCGCGTTCTCGGGCGTAGTGACTTGTCCGGCAAGACCGGCACATCCAACGATCGGCGTGATGCATGGTTTGGTGGATTCAATGGAGACCTGGTTTCCGTGGTCTGGGTCGGCTATGACGACGATCTGCCCCTGGGCCCGGGTGAGGAAGGATCGCGGACGGCATTGCCAATCTGGATAGAGTTCAATCGCATTGCCTTGCGAGGCGCGCCCTTGCATCAACTCGCCGTTCCCGAGGGCATAGTCAGCGTTCGAATTTCCAAGAAGACCGGTTGCCCGGCCAGCGCCGTCGATCCCAGCTATGACGTAATGTTCGAAGTATTTCGTGAAGGGCATGTTCCTGTGTGTGAGCTAGCCGACGTGGTCATTGACCCCTTTAATGACCCCAGCGCCCTCGATGAAGAAGAGCCGGAGGAGCTTTTTTAGCCGTGCCCAAGAAAGCATCAAACGAAAATGACCGTGCCAGAACCATGCTCGCGCAAGAAGCCGCACGCATAATTGTCGAGCAGGGCATTCAGGATTACCGGCTTGCAAAAACCAAAGCCGCCGAGCGACTCGGCTTGTCTGCGCGCGGATCACTGCCGGGTAACCCGGAGATCGAACATGCGGTAGGTGAACATCTAAAACTGTTTGGACGGGAATCCCATCTCGATTTGTTGCGCATTCTTAGAGAGGCGGCGTTATCTGCAATGGAATTACTTGCCGCATTTACGCCTCGTCTTGTCGGTCCGGTTCTTCACGGCACCGCGGCGGCGAACTCAGCAGTAAATTTACACGTCTTCTCGGATAGCGCCGAACTCGTTGCGCAGGCTTTGCAAGACCGCCGCGTGCAATATCGAATTTACGAGCGGCGCATCAAGAGCCGCCGAGATCATGCCGAAGCCTTTTCGGGATTTCGTTTCACCCATGACAACTCTTCGATAGAGGCAACCGTCTTTCCGGTGGACGGCATGCGACAAGCACCGATCAGCCCGGTTAACGGCAAACCGATGCAGCGCGCGGATAAACAGAAGGTCCTGGATCTGCTCGACGGAAAAAAATAGATAGGGACGTAGCCGGGAATACGCGCCCTTTTTCGTCCCCTTATTATTTGCGGTCTGCGATTTTCTGGTAGTCGCGTTGCACCGGGCCCTTGTAGAGCTGCCTTGGTCTTGCAATACGACCCTTCGGGTCGGTGATCATCTCGCGCCAGTGCGCCACCCAGCCCACGCAGCGCCCGATCGCAAACATCACGGTGAACATCGACGTTGGAATTCCCAGAGCTCTATAAATGATGCCGGAATAAAAGTCGACATTCGGATAAAGATTCTTCTCGATAAAATACTCGTCCTTTAACGCAAGCTCCTCTAGCCTGAGCGCCAGTTCGAACATCGGTGTGTCTGCAGTGCCCATTCGTTTCAGCACCTTGTGACACATGTCCCTGATGATCGTCGCGCGGGGATCGAAATTTTTGTAGACGCGATGGCCGAAGCCCATCAGTCTGAAGGGGTCGTTCTTGTCCTTGGCCTTGTCGACAAACTTAGAGATATTCTTTGCGTCGCCGATTTCGCGAAGCATTCGAAGCACTGCCTCGTTGGCTCCACCATGGGCCGGGCCCCACAATGCGGAGATTCCTGCCGCAATCGCAGAATAGGGGTTTGCGCCGGAGCTTCCAGCCATCTGACGGTCGATGTTGAACAGTTTTGTTCGTGATCAGCATGCAGGATAAATAACAGATCGAGCGCTTCCGCAGCGACCGTATCAATCTCGTAAGGCTCGGCTGGAACGGCAAAGAACATGTGCATCATGTTCTGGGTGTAACTCAAATCATTACGTGGGTAGACGAAAGGCTGGCCTGCATTGAGTTTGAATGCTGCTGCCGCGATCGTCGGTAGCTTGGCGAGAACCCGATGAGCAAAAATGTCGCGTTGCTCGGCATTATGGATGTCGAGGGTGTCGTGATAATAAGCAGACATCGAGCCGACGACGGCTGACAACATGGCCATCGGATGGGCATCGTATCTAAAGCCGCTGAAGAAGCGCAGCATGCCTTCGTTGAGCATGGTATGCGTGCGCACGGTCGTATCGAATTTCTGAAGCTGCGCCGCCGTCGGCAGCTCCCCATGTAACAAGAGATATGACACCTCGAGAAAAGTCGAGTGCTTCGCAAGTTGCTCGATCGGATAGCCGCGGTATAGCAGCACACCTTTCTCACCATCGATAAAGGTGATGTCGCTTTCGCAGCTGCCGGTCGCCACGAACCCGGCGTCGTAGGTAAAAACGCCCATTTCCCGATACAGGCTGCCGATATCCAGGGCGTCGGGCCCAAGCGACCCGCTGCGAACGGGAAGTTCCATCTCGGCGCCGCCAGGGTCGACAAGCTTATATGCGTCTTTGCTCATTTTTTTCCTCTTGGAAATCGCGCACAGGTCGGCAAGACCCGGCACCCCATGGTGCCGGAAGCACAAAAACCGAGCAACTCAGGATTAATGCGTATGCGGAGCTTTGCCGCTTGAGAAACTAGCTCAGACCGTACTTGCGACGGACTTGTCCACCCGGCCAGCGGTGTCAACGATCTTCTGCTTGCCCGTGTAGAACGGGTGGCAGGCCGAACAGACTTCGATCAACAGGTCCTCACTCAGCGTCGAGCGGGTCGTGAATTCGTTGCCGCAACTACAGGTTACTTTGATATCGCTGTAATCGGGATGAATGTCGGCTTTCATTGAGGGTCTCCGGTGTAGAGAGCGGCTTCTAGCGGCCGCGTAGGATATAGGGAAGCCGGCTTTCCCGCAAGCCCCGCGGCCTGCCAATAATTATCCACAAAACCTGTGGATAACTCTGTGGAAAAAAATTGGGTGAATGAGCTAAGTGGCGATTTTTAAAGCAACGTTATTAGAATGTCTATTTTGTGCTCAATTTAAGAAAGGGCTTAATATCAATTAGTTATAGCCCTTTCTGCACGGGCCGGCTGAAATATCGGCCTTAGTTGCCGGAAAGAACACACATAGCTGAGGTGCTGTGCATAAGGCGCATCCTCCCGCAGGACGCCATTCAGGGCAAAAAGCTCCCTGTCAGGTCGTTCTGAAAGCGCAATCCGAGTGCCGTCGGGCGCCAACCCGGGCCCTCGAACGACTCGATCATGCCCTTGCCGCGCGCCGATTCCAGACGCTCCTTGATCGTATCCGCCGATAAACCGGTGTGCGTCGTGAATTCCGACTCCGCGAAGCCCTGCGGCAGCCGCAGGGCGTTCAACATGAATTCAAAGGCTATGTCTGTCGTGGATACCTGATACTCCCTGCCATCAATGGCGCCTTTTTCCGCCTGCTCGATGAATCCCAACGGGTGTCTCGGCTTCTCATATCTCCAGACCTTGCCGTCACTTGCCGTCACTTTGCCGTGCGCCCCGGCACCCACGGCGACATAGTCTCCGAATCTCCAGTAGTTCAGGTTGTGTCTGCACTGCTGTCCTGATTTCGCAAAAGCAGAGATTTCATATTGTCTGTAGCCCTGCTTCTCCAGCAATTCGTGGCCGTGCTCCTGGATCGCGAAGCTCTCATCCTCGTCGGGGATATCGGCCGGCGGATTGCTGTGAAAAACCGTGTTCGGTTCCAGCGTGAGCTGATAATAGGAGATATGCGCCGGCGCGAGTGTCACAGCTTCGCTGACATCGTTGGCCGCCATTGTCCGGTCCTGTCCCGGTAGTGCGTACATGAGGTCAAGGTTAATGCTGTCAAAACCGGCTTTCGATGCGCCGTCGAAAGCCGCATAAATTTCATCCGGCCCATGAATTCTGCCAAGCCTCGCCAGCGACTCGGCGTTGAAGCTCTGCGCCCCCAGCGACAGGCGGTTCACGCCGGCCGCCGCATAATCACCGAGTTCGCCGTGTTCCACGGTGCCCGGATTCGCCTCCATCGTAATCTCGATGTCCGGTTGCAAAGAGAACTCAGCTGCAATCAGGTCGATAAGCTGGCCGATTTCCTTACCGGTGAAAAAACTCGGTGTGCCACCGCCGATGAATACGCTGACGAGCGGCCGCCCGCCCGCCCGAATCACTTCCGCCCTGAGGTCGACCTCGACAGCCTTCAGGTAGCGCTCTCTCGGCGCCGCATCGCCGGCCGTATGCGAATTGAAATCACAGTAAGGACACTTACTGACACACCATGGCAGGTGAACATACAAGGACAGATCGATGTTCTCGTTCATTGAAACAACCGAGCATGAAGTTTGCGAAATGCCTTGCCTCGGTGGCTTTGCAGATTTTTTTCATCCATTGTCATTTCGGCGCCGCTCTTCATCATATTTTCATCGAAGAAAACCGCATCGTATCCGAATCCGCCTTCGCCGCGTCGCTCGTCAAGTATTCGGCCGTACCAGTGTTCCTGCACCACTATTGCGGGGTCTGCCTCGTCCGCACTGACCCAGACCGCCGCACACTCATAATGTGCGCCGCGCTCGCCGGTCGCCGAGTCACCTAGTTCTGCCAAGAGCTTGTCGACATTCTCGTCATCGCTCGCATGCGGGCCCGCGTATCGTGCCGAATGTACTCCCGGTCTGCCCTCCAGCGCATCGACGACTAGCCCGGAGTCGTCGGCTATTGCCGGCAACCCTGACTTCTCAGCAGCATGCCGTGCCTTGATCAGGGCATTGTCAGAAAAGCTCGTGCCTGTCTCCACAACGGCAGCTATACCCAGTTCGGACTGCGGAATGATTTCGCAACCCGAACCTTGAAAGATTTTGCTGATCTCACGAATCTTGCCGGCATTGCCGGAAGCGATGACGATTCTTTTTAATGCTGCGTTCACGAGAGTCGCGGCTTCGTAATTAACAGCCCGCCCTGGCGATAGCTTCGTTTTGCGCTTCGATTATCGTGTTGATGCCGCCGCCCGCCAGTTCGAGCATTGCGTCGAATTCCTCACGCGTAAACGCATGCCCTTCAGCTGTGCCCTGAACCTCGATGAACCGACCTGCCTCGTTCATGACGACGTTCATGTCAGTCTCCGCCTGTGAGTCTTCTGCATAGTCGAGATCGAGTACCGCGACACCGTCATATACGCCGACGGATACCGCGGCGATTTGTCCGTGCACGGGATTTGTTTTTAGTTTGTTTTGCTTGCAAAGTCTTTGCATCGCCACCTGAAGCGCAACATAGGCACCGCTGATAGCCGCCGTTCGGGTTCCACCATCAGCTTGCAACACGTCGCAATCGAGAGTGACGGTGCGTTCGCCGAGCGCCTCAAGATCCGTAGCCGCTCTTAGCGAACGGCCGATCAGTCGCTGAATTTCCTGCGTGCGCCCGCCCTGCTTGCCGCGGACTGCCTCACGCCCGGATCGCGAATGTGTAGCTCGCGGCAACATGCCGTACTCGCCGGTTACCCATCCACGACCCGCACCGCGCATCCACGGCGGCACCCGACCTTCGACGCTTGCCGTGCACAGAACGCGCGTATCGCCGAATTCGGCCAGTACGCTCCCTTCTGCATGCTTCGTAAAATCAGGTGTAAAAACTACCGGTCTTAACTCGTCCGGTTCGCGACCACTCGGACGCATTGCTGTCTCCCTTTCTTATTATTTATTCCCCCAGCCACCGAAGTGCGGTGCCGGTCGTATTATCGCTGTACGGCGCATTCGCGTGCAGGGCCCTGACACTTAATGCTTTCAGGTTTTCGGCAAGGCTGTCGGTGGGCCCTACTCCGATTGTCGCCATGTCAGTGTCACTCAGTCCGGACCATAACCCGTCGCTGCAGGCGAGCAACACATCTCCGGGAATCAGCGGTTGTTTTGCCGTGATACTCATGTCCGGAACCGGCGCGTCACCGCCAATGCAACATTCGACGAAGTTTCGCATCGGATGATCCTGGGCTTCTTCTTCGGTGATCGCCCCTTCCTGAATCAATACTTCGACGTGACTGTGATCGCGCGAGCGAGTCACGAGCTTGCCATCACGCATCTGATAAATACGGCTGTCGCCAATATGGCCCCAGTATGAACCACTCTCTTGTATCAAACAGATCGCGCAGGTCGCCCTTGGCCGAAAGTCGACCGCAAGGTCCATGCCTATTTTCACAACTTCGTCATGCGCGTGAGCGAGCGCGCCATACAGAAAACCCAAGGGATCAAATACCGGAAGCGACGATTCCATGAATGCATCCTGGACGATTCTCAGACCCGTTTCCGCTGCTTTGGCGCCATCCGAATGACCACCCATGCCGTCAAAAACGAGCATTAGCGCCGCATCCTCGGCGACCACAATCGCCGCGCGATCCTGATTGTCAGTCCGGTCTCCGAGTGCAGATACTTTGGCGTACTCAATTTGCATGATTGGCGTATAGGCTTTTTGTTATTCGCGCTGGCGACCAGGCGCTCGCGCAGCTTAGAATATTTGATTCCTCAAGCGAATTATGGCTCGCTTCCAGCCCCGATATCTGTGACAAGAGCAACAATAACGGAGTAAAGGATGTTAAACAGTATGACAGGGTTTGCGCGGCAAGCCGCCGAATGCCCTCTCGGGACACTCACCTGGGAGCTTCGCACCGTAAACCACCGCTACCTGGACGTTCAGTTTCGCCTGCCCGAGGAATTGCGCCCGAGTGAGACCGATCTCCGGCAGCAGGTATCCGGGCAGCTGAAACGAGGCAAAATCGAGTGTTCACTGCACTTTCGCCGCGCGATTTCAGAGGCAACAGCGCTCAAAATCAATCAGGACCTGGTCATGCAGCTTCAGGCAAAGCTCGATGAGCTGTCCGAGATGCTTCATGAGTCACGGGCAATCGATCCAATCGATGTGCTTCGCTGGCCGGGCGTCGTATCCGAGACCGAGATCGACACGGGGCCACTCTATGAAGAGGCAAGCCGACTGCTCGACGACACACTGGCTGCACTCGGCAAAATGCGTGCTTCGGAAGGTAAGCGAATTGCCGAGATGATTGAATCGCGCTGTGCCGACATCATGACAATCGCCACGAGCGTCAGAGCCAGGATGCCCGACGTTCTTGCCGCTGTTCGCACGCGCCAGCAGGAACGCATTGCAAAACTGGATATCGAGGCCGATCCGGCGCGCCTCGAAACCGAGTTGGCACTGATCGCGCAGAAGCTCGACGTCGATGAAGAACTCGATCGCCTCGATAGCCATATCAGCGAGATCCGCGAAGTGATGGCAAGCGGTGGAGCTGTCGGTCGACGGCTCGACTTCCTCATGCAGGAGCTGAACCGCGAGGCAAACACGCTTGGGTCAAAATCCGCGGACACCGAAACGACCAAAGCCGCTGTCGAACTCAAAGTATTGATCGAGCAGATGCGCGAACAGATTCAGAATGTCGAATAACGCCAGACTGTTCGTTTTCGCAGCGCCATCCGGCGCCGGCAAAACAACGCTCGTCAAAGCCATGGTCGAACGAGATCCCGGCCTGAAGTTTTCCATTTCATATACCACACGAGAAAAACGCAATACCGAAGTCGAGGGGCAGGATTACTTCTTTGTATCCAAAGACGCGTTCGAAGACCTGAAATCCAAGGGCGAATTGCTTGAGTCCGCGCTCGTCTTCGACAATCACTACGGCACGAGTCGTTCGCAGGTCGACGAACATCTTGCCAACGGCGATCACGTCATCCTCGAGATCGACTGGCAGGGCGCCCAGCAGGTTCGACAAGCCAAGCCAGACTGCGTGACGATTTTCTTCCTGCCCCCTTCGCGGGTTGAGCTCGAGCGACGGCTCAGAGATCGAAAGACCGATACTGACAGCGTCATCCAGCGGCGTCTCGACGACGCACTTGGCGACATGTCTCATTGGCAGGAGTTCGACTACGTCATCATTAACGATGATCTCGAGCATGCCGTCACCGACTTAGAATCTGTACTCAAAGGCGCCGGTCATGCGAGTGAAGCGGGCAGCGACGCCCTCAAGGCGCGCGTTCATCAAATCATAGGATAAGTGCATAAGATGAAAAAAAATAACACTGTTTCTCGCCGCGACATTAGCAAACAGATCGCCATCGCCGCCGGCGTTTCCTTGCTCGGCCCAGGCATTGCCAAAGCATTAGTGCCTACTCCGGAGCAAGTCGAGGGTCCATTTCACCCAATCGAAGAGCAGGCGGATACAGATCTGGATCTGACGCTGATCGAGGGTAATTCCAAGACGGCTGAAGGCGAAATCATTCTGGTGCGCGGCCAGGCGTTCGATGCCGAGGGATCGCCATTGAAAGATGCGCTGGTGGATGTGTGGCAAGCAAACCACCTGGGCCGTTACAGCCACCCCGAAGATCCGAATACTGCGCCGCTGGATCCGAACTTTCAGGGCTGGGGCCTTATGACGACGGATTCGGACGGCCGATTCAGTTTCAAGACGATCAAGCCGGGCGCCTACCCCTTATCGTTCCTCGGCGAGGACGGCTGGCGCTGCAGGCACATTCACTTCCAGGTATCACGGCCAGGATTCGACAAACTGACAACGCAGATGTATTTCCACGGGGACCCATTGATCGAACAGGATCTGGAAATCGCCAAGGCGCCTGAAGCGCTGCGCCACCTGTTGATCGCGAAGTCGATCTCCGACGAGACGACCGGCCTGCCGCTTTATCGATTTGACGTCGTTTTGGCAGCTGCCGAGGCATGAGACCGCGGCTTCAAGATCGCTTTAGAGGTTCCTTCTTCACCCTAACTTGCAGTAAACTGGTGGGTCTGCGTTATTAAATGGCCCGCTTGGGCGAAATGGAGTAAGTGATACATGGCCAGAATTACGGTCGAAGATTGTTTGGAAAACATCGAAAATATTTTTGAGATGGTGCTGGTTGCGGCCAAACGCGCCAGAAGAGTTGCTCATGGTGCGGAGCCCCTCGTCGAGCTTGAGAACGACAAGGCGACGGTTGTCGCATTACGTGAAATTGCAGA
>PVMS01045621.1_pt1 | contig 26095 bp, 25 predicted proteins | sample 1853461 | NCBI WGS metagenome assembly PVMS01 (sample SAMN08582032, study PRJNA380276) | Marine sediment metagenome, whole genome shotgun sequencing project. | isolation source: ocean sediment barecode stripped | collected 2017
GGGAGACCTTCCTTTGGGTGAACGGTCCGGGTTTGCCTTTCCCAGCCGCCAATGGCCAGCGCGCCCGGCTCCGGCTTGGCGTAGAACCCGCCGTCGGGATCACGCAAGGCCGGCAGGCCAGCCGGGATCCGGTCGGATTTTTCCGTAATCAGATATTGATGCTCGACCACGCCGGCAGGTATATCCGCCCCGGCCATCCAGCCTACCTGGCGCGCCCATAGTCCCGCGGCATTGACGACGGTTTCCACCTCGATGGCGCCATGGTCGGTCACCGCATGGGTGATCCGGTCGCCGTCGCGCGGAAGTTCCCTGACCATGACGCCTTCGATGATGCGCGCGCCGTTTGCCCGGGTGCCCCTGGCGTATGCCTGGGTCAGACTGTTGGGATCGATGTACCCGTCTGCCGGGATGAAAACCGCTCCGACAAGATCGCCAACGTCGATCAGCGGGTACATGCCCAGTGCCTCGGACGGCGTCAGAATATTCATTTCAAGTCCAGCCGCCTGAGCTGCGGAATGGGACCTGAGTAACTCCTTCCAGCGGTCCTCGCTCTTTGCAAGCCTGAGGCTTCCCACTTTGTGCCAATCGGGATCCTGGCCGGTTTCCTCGGCCAGAACGTCGAACAGTTTCACGCTGTCGTTCATCAGGCTCATCAGGTTCTGCTGTGATCTGAATTGCCCGACCAACCCGGCCGCGTGCCAGGTGGCGCCCTCGGTCAGCCTGGCCTTTTCCACAAGCACCACATCCGTCTCGCCAGATTGTGCAAGATGAAACGCGATACTGGTGCCGATCACGCCCCCGCCGATGATGACAATGCGGGCGCTGGTCGGAAACGATGCTGTCATGGCGCTGTCCTGCTGGGTTGACATTCCGTCTATCTATGCGCTCCGGCGGCGGCGGTTTATGCGCCGTTCGCGCACCGGCCCCCTGTCACCGATCTCAAGCCGTTTCCATCCCTCCGGAAGGACTGAGTCACCCGCGACCAACCCTTCGAACTCAGCCCGGATGCGTTCATCGACGGCAGGATCGAGCGCGGCGGAGTTTGGAGTGGAAAGGATGTCCAGTGCCTTGTTCAACGCCCTTTGGTGGATGGTCGAAGCACCTTCTTGCTCCCACTGCTCGCGAAGCTTCCTGTTCGCCAGTCCGGGCATGAAGGTTGCCGTATGCATACGTTCCAATGTTGCGGGGTTTGCCGCGAACATGCCGGCCGGACCCGTATCCTTGATCTCTTGCAGCGACGCGCTTTCCCTGGAAAATCCGAAACCATTGCGCACACGCTTGATCATCAGTGCAATCTCATTATCGATTGTGGCCTGACCAAAATCAAAGGACATCAGAGCGTCCAGAAGACCGCCCATCACAATGAAATTGACACCCGACAGAGCCCCCAGAAGCGGCGACATGCCTTTTTCAAATCCCGCCTGGGCATCGGCGACCTTGGAATTTGTCAGCCCAAGATATCCTCCAGATGGCACGTTGTAGAAACGTGCCATCTGACAGACCGCGGAGTTCATCATGCCGACCTCGATTGCGCCCGGTGCATAGGCACCATCGCGCATGTCGGCAAAAACGGGCAGGAAATTGTAAATCTGCGACGTTCCGGGCCTGGACATCTGTGCAAGCGTGGCTGCGGCCAGCCATTCGGCATTCATCAGGACCAACATGCCCGGCAGCGACAGCGGCGTGCTCAGGCCGCCCATCGGCGCGATCGTGCCGTAAGCAGTGATGCCGTTTTCGGCAAAGAACATCAGCGTTTCCGTGCTGTCGAAATCCATGGTCAAAGGAGAGACGATCGAGCAATATCCGAAATTGATGAAGGGTCGTTCCCGGAAAGCTTCTTTCGATCCGGCAATGAGTTCGCCAAGCTTGAGCACCTGGTTGGCTTCACGAATATCGTATACGGATGTTCGGCAGGGTTTGAGGCAATTCTTCAGGGCCGGGTAGAAGCGTGACAGACTGAACTGGTCTTTGGGCGCATCGTCGGCAAGCGTCGAGATCGAGAACACGTCGAAGCCGGAAAGTTCGTTAACGAGATGTGCAATACGGGCGATATCGTCCGATGTCGCCCGGCGAGTCTTTCCAGAAACAGGGTCAACCAAATCCGGAGCCGAACTTGCCGTCGCGATGACCGGGAGCTTGCGGGGAAAGGTCACGTCGCACGCGGGATCGCGGCCGCGCAGAGTGATCGTCGGGGGTACAAGGGCACGGTAGCTTTCGACAACGGCGGAAGGCAGGCGGACGGTCTCCGTTGCGTGATCGACCCGGGCACCGTGCCGGGCGAACCTCTCGCGCGCCTTCTCGTTGCGAACCAGAAGGCCAACCTCCTCAAGGATCTCGAGAGAGGCATCGTGTACGAAGTGGATTTCGTCGGCTGTAAGGAATGAGAAAAAATTCATCGCGCCGTTACCGCAAGGCTTTCACGCCAAGCAGACTCTAGGCGGCGGCGAGGCTTGCCCTCAAACAATAAATGCTGCCACAATGCATAAGTAAATCTTATCCTTCAACAAGGCCATGCGACGCCCACGCCTAAACATCCTGCGAACCTTCGAGGCGGCCGGCCGCAGGTTGAGTTTCTCCCAGGCGGCGGAGGAACTCAAAATCTCGCAGGCCGCGGTTAGTCAGCAGATGCGCCAGCTAGAGGCCTATCTGGACGCAGCCCTGTTTGTCAGACACCACCGCCGATTGTCGTTGACCAGCACTGGCCAAGCTTATCTGGATACGGTGCACGAAGCACTGGATCGGCTCGATTCGGTCACCGACCAGCTGTTTCCCGACCGGCCTCACCAGATCGTCACCCTCCGCTGCACCTCCAGCATCGCGACACTGTGGTTGGCGCCGCAACTCGGATCCTTTCAGAAGCACCATCCCGGCATCGATCTGCGCATCAGGACCCTCGATCCGGACTATGGTGAGCGCAATTCATCCAGTGCGGACCTGGGAATTGTCATATTGAGCGACGGCGCCACCGATCCCCACGCGCGCAAGCTCCTGACATCGACGATCACGCCCGTGTGTTCGCCAAAGCTGCTTTCATGCAGAGACCGGCCGAACAAGCCGGCCGATGTGCTGGCGTTCGAGTTGATCCATGTCCTTGGATACGACGACGACTGGCACCGATGGTTTCGCAGGCATCGGCTGCTTGATATCGCGGTGCCGCGCGGATTGTCGGTCGATGGCTCGCTGATCGCGATCGAGGCCGCGCAGCGTGGCGATGGCATCATGCTGGGGAGACGGCCTTTCATCGACCACCATCTACAATCCGGCGAATTGGTTGAGGTTTTTGCCGAGCCTTTCCACCTTTATGCCGACTACTACCTGCGGCAGTGGTCACGGACCAAAAGCCGGCGCGCGAGTGAATTGGTGACGCGTTGGCTTGGCGAATTGGCCGCACGGCAGCCGGTGGCGGATAATTAGCCGCCTTGATCGCTCCAATCATTGCGCAGCGACAGCCACTGTTGAAATCAATCACCGTAAAGCCGCAGACTGATCATCATCCGTTGATATTATCATGCGGATGGGCGCCTAGGCGTGAATGAAGCCGGGCATCATGGGTCCCAAAATGCTGCGTGAACCAGGCGCCAAGCCGCTCCGACAGGCGGGCGCTCTCCGCTTTGTTGATATCGCCGCCATCGTCGTAATCATCCATGATGTCACGCAGCTCATCGAGTAGCCGCTCGTGATCGCTTTTGTGGTCGGCCAGTTGGTCATAGGCCTGCTCGCGCATGAATTTTTCCTCCAGCGCGAAATGGCTGGAAATGCCCTTGTAGATATCGCCAAAAATCGCCGACGCGTCGCGCTGGCCAGCACCGCCGCCGCCGCTTTCCGTGAGTTCTTCGTGCAGAGTGTTAATCAGATCGATCAGCTCACGGTGTTCATGATCGACCGCCACATTTCCGACACTGTAGCTGTCCTTCCACTCAATCAGCGGCATGGTTCATCTCCAGGCAGTCCTCATTTGCTCATCGAAAGGCGAAACCGCCATTCGTCGGCGAGAATTCGATAACAAGATTCTGCCCGGCCGCAAGATCGACCTGGCGAACCACATCATATTCAAAACCGGCGGCCCGTGGATCATCGCTCATGGCGACGGCGATTGTGTGCTCGCCAGCCGGCAAAACGAATTTTTCATAGACCCGCGACGGCCCGTCGCCGGCGATTCCGGACGGCGCCAGTGTTTCGCGAAAAACCAGCTCACCGTCGATCCTGAGTTCGACATCCACCGGCGGCCGCCTGCGCGGACAGATCTCCGTCCGGCGCATATTGGCCGGCAGCGCCGCGATCTCTTCGGCGCTCAGCTTGCGGCAGGCTGCCTTGCGGTTGGCGCCATGGCTGAAACTGAGCTTCAAAACGCCGGTTTGCGGTGCAATGGTGCGATAGGCCGGCGCATCCGACAACTGCGCGGCCAGGGCGAAGAAAATCGTCAACACGGCAAATCCGGCGAGGAAACGGCCCGTTGAGATCATAAGACCAGTTCCCTGGCGCTTTTCCCGGACGGCTGCGAGGGCGTGGCGCGCACCATGCGCGGCCCGGTTTGCGGCAATTTTGCAACCGTTTCCGCAAAAACTGCCAATTCGGCTTCAAACCGGCGGCGCTCGTTGCGGTCAGCCCAGATCATCGCCAGCCGCTCTCGTGGCACCCGGTCACGCAGATAGGGATCGCGTTTGCCGGCGATCCGCGCTTTCGTCCACTCCACGCCGACCCGGTTGTAACAGGCCCGCTCGGCGCAGCCGGCAATCACCACCCCGTCGGCAAGATCGCGGCTTAGGATGAAGTCGATCAGCGACGGCGGCGCCATGGCGACGCATGGCAGGGATACCGTCGCATCCTGACGCCCGGACGCCGCCCCGTATTGGCAAGCCAGCACAAGAATGCGGGCCGGCCCCCGCAACGTCGCGGCGGTCGCGATGGTTCTGTCCCGCAATTCCTTCAGCGGCAGATCCGGCAGATCGATTCCGGTGACGAGCTCACCGCTCCGCCGGAACGGCGTCGAAGACGGACAGGCGCCCATGCAAATGCCACAGCCGACGCACAAAGCCGGATCGACGGCGACTTCATTGGGGAACGGCAGATCGTCGGAGCGCGGCACAAGCCGGATCGCCTCATAGGGGCAGTCCTCCACGCAGCGCGCGCAGCCATTGCAATGGTCAAGATCGACAACCGCCGCTTGCGGCCGTTTCAAGGGCGGCAGCCACGGCATAACAAGGACGATAAGGGTAAAACCGCCGAGCAGCGCCCAAATCACGCCATGCGACAACAGATCGATGAGCGGATAAAGCGGCAGAAAATACCAGTCGATCCCGACCTCGCTCGTGACCCGGGAAAGATCCGCCGGGCCTTGCGACAGCGCCGGCTTCCATAGCGATGTTGCCAGCAGAGCCGTCAGGATCATGGCCATCAGCGCCCGTGGCGGGTTTACCCTGGGTTGCGATATGCGCTGGATGTGAATCCACATCATCAGCAAAAGCAGCAGCGGAACAGCAATGTGCAGAAAGACCATAAGCGTGAAGAATCGTCCGCTCAGGCTTTCCGGCGTCAGGAAATTGCGGGCAATCGGCTCGCCGAAGATCGGCAGCCAGTCGAGCAGTTCGGTGCTGACGATGGCGACAAACTGCGCCAGTTGGTCCCAGACCAGCCAATAGCCGGTGATACCGGAAATATAGAGGAACCAGATGATCGGCACGCCGGTCAACCAGGAGAACCAGCGCACGCCGCGATAGCGGTCGAGCGAAAATTCCCTGAGCAGATGCAGCCCCATCACCACCACCATCAGATCGGAGGCGTAGCGGTGGAAGCTGCGCATGATACCGGCGTGATACCAAAGATCGTTGCTGATCCACTCCAGCGAGGCATAGGCGTTGACGACGCCAGTATCGAAGAAGATGAACAGATAGATGCCGCTGGCAGCAACGATCCAGAACAGGAAATAGCCAAGCGAGCCAAGCTGGGCAAACGGATTGAGGGCCGGTGAAAAGACCCGGTCGCAACCGCGTTCGGCGGCGTTGAACCCGCGTCGTAAAACGCTTTTTACCAACCCTGTCACAGCCTCGGTTCCTAGCGCCTTCAGCCGCGGGCTAGCCGGGCCGCCAGACGCCGGTTGTGCCGCCAGGTCCGGAAAATGACGATGCCGGTCAAAAGCAGCGACAGGCCGCCGATCGAAATGCCGAAGACGATCGAATAGTCGATCTCATAGCGCCCGGAGCCTGGATTGTAGACTGTGCAGATGAAGCGGATTCGGTCAATCAGATTGGTCACCGTCATCGACTTTATGTCCGTTCCGAACACCACTTCCTTCAAGGGTTCCAGAAAAATCTGGATCGGGAACGCATCGCCATAGACCTGCCGGTGAACGCGGCCCTCGCTGTCAAGGATCGTCGTCTGGGTGACGTGGTCGAAGCCGCCGGCACCGGCCCGATAGGAAAAGCCGAGATCGGTCATGAATTTTTCGGTCGTCGCCTGATCGCCGACGGCGACGCGCCAATTGGGAAGATCGACGCCCTGCTCGGACATGAAGGCGGCAAGCAGTGCCGGCTTATCGTGGCGCGGGTCGAAACTGACGGTGAGTACGGCAAACCGGTCCGGCCCGAACACTTTCTGGGCCCGCGAGACGGCCTTGAGCAAGTGCTGAGTCGTTGTCGGGCATATATCCGGGCAACTGGCGTAGACCGGACTGACCACCAGCGGTTTGCCGCGGAATTGCGCCAAAGTAAGTGCGTTGCCGTCGCTATCGATGAGCGCGTGGTCCTCAACAGCCCGGCCGAGCGCCGCCTCGCTTTTTTCAAGGGCGATGGCAAGGTCGAGCGGCTGCGTATCGTGACCGTGGATCACTACCGGCGCCTCGGCACTCGCCGCTTGGTCGACCGTGGCAGGCTCATGCGCTGCGGCGGAGCCGGCCAGAAGCGCGATAGCGGCAAACAGCGGGAGCGTCAGGCCATCCATGGGACAAGCCGCAATGCGTCATCGGCAAGCACCGCCGCGACCAGCAGGGTCAGTTGCACGAGCGAAGCGCGGAAATTCGCCATGGCCGTGCTTTTCGTCGGCGCCCGGTAAAGCTGCCAGCTGCGCCACAGGAAATAGCCGCCGCCGACCACGGCGCCAAGGCCATAGATCAGGCCCATGCCATAGGCCAGGGGAACCAGTGACAACGCCACCAGCGCCGCCGTATGGGCGAGGATCGCCAGCGTCCAGAAATGCTCCGACGCCGTTAGCGGCAACATCGGTACATCGGCAGTTGCGTAGTCACTCGATTTTGCCGCCGCCAGCGACCAAAAATGCGGCGGCGTCCACAAGAACATGACGAGGGCGATAAGGATGGGTGCCGGCTGCAGGAAGGGATCGACCGCCGCTGCGCCCGCCAGGACGGCAAAGCTTCCTGCCAGCCCGCCAATAACGATATTCCAGGCGCTGCGCCGCTTCAGCCAGACCGTATAGACGATGCCGTAGGTGAAGGCGCCGAGGAAAACGAACAGCGTCGCCAGCCCGCCGGCAACGGCATAGGCCAGCACAAGAGAGACGATCAGCAGCGCCAGGAATGAAAACGGCCAGATCCAGCCCGGCTTCAAAAGTCCGCTGGCAAACGGCCGCGTCCGCGTCCGGGCCATGTGCCGGTCAAGGTCACGCTCGTAATAGTGGTTGAACGACCCGGCGGCGCCCGATGCGCCGAGCACAGCCAGCGCGAAAGCCAGCGCCTGTGCGAGCGACAGGCCCGGCCCCTGTGTTGCCGCCATGCCGGCAAGAGCGCTCACCGCAATCGCAAAACCGATCCTGAGCTTTAGAAGCGATGTCGTGATCCGAAACGCGGTGAGCATGGCTTTTCGTCTTTCTCCAGCCGGGCCTAGCGGAACAGCCACAGGTCGGACAGATACTTCCAGTTGACGAAATAATAGAGGACGAAGGAGGTGAAGAAGATGCCGACAAGCACGATGGTGCCCGGCAGCTTGACCGTGCCATCGCTACCGTATTTCGACACCGCCTCGCCCCCGCCGGAATGCAGCGGGAAGATCAGCGGCTGGGTCTCAGCCGTGTCGAGCCGCTTGCCGAACAGGATCGTGCCGACCGTCACCAGGATGAAAATCGCGCCACCCAGCCCCGCCATCAGGGCGAAGAGGCCGTTCAGGCCCATCATCAGATCGGCGGCGGCCGGGAATTCGAAGCCGAGCGCCGCGTCTGTCAACTTAATGTCCCAATGCCGGCGCGGGACGCCCAGCGTTCCGGCGCCCATCATCATCAGCGAGATGCCGCCGGCGCCGATGCCGAACAGGTAGGGCTGCCATTTGGCGAGCTTCGGCCAGATGATATCGCGCTGGAAGATCAGCGGCAGCACCAGATAAGTCATCGCCATGAAGGCCAGCGTCGTGCCCGCCACCACAGTGCCGTGGAAGTGGCCCGGCACGTAGATGGTGTTGTGCATCAAAACGTTAAGCTGTTCGGTGCCCAGAACGACGCCCGAAATGCCACCGATGAAGCCGAACATGACCAGCGACAGAAACATGCCGGAGAACGCCGGATGGCTCCATGGCGCCTTTTTCAGCCACTCGAATATGCCCTTGGTGAAGCCGTTGCGGCGCTGCGCCGCCTCGATCGATCCCGGCACGGTCAGGCCGTGGATCATCGATCCCATCACCGCCAGATACATCATGTAGCTGGTGTTCAGGATCTTCCACTCCTCGCTCAGGCCCGGATCCGCCAGCAAATGGTGGGCGGAGGCCAGTTGCAGGAACAGGATATACATCAGGAACGCCGTGCGGCTGACCTTTTCCGACAGCGGTTTGGCGCCGACAACCAGGGCGGCGATGGCGTACCAGATCGCCACATGGGCCGAGACGTTGATCTGCTGCGAGGAGTGGCCGAAGGCCCACCAGACGGTCTTGTACATCAGCGGGTCCATATCGGCGATCACGCCGATCGACCATAAGAAGGTCGGGATGAGGATGATGGCGCCCGTGGCGATGGTGAAGACCGCGATAATCGCCGCCGTCAAAGCGCCGAAGGTGACCAGCGGTATCGAGCCTTCATAGGTGCGCTCGGTCCGCGCAATGACCAGCGTGGCGAAAAAGACGCCGACCGCGATCAGCGCCCCCACCGCGAAAAGAATCAGCCCCAGATAAAAATGCGGCGCCGCCTTCATCGGCGGATACGAGGTAAACATGACGCTGGAATTGCCTTGCAGCACTGCGATGTTGGCAAGCACCGCGCCGCCGACCATCAAAGCGAAGCCGAGCCAGGCGAGTTTCGGCGTCGCCAGGCGGCAGTTGAGTAGGATCGCCGAGGCGAAGTAGAGCACCGCCATCTCAAAAAAGATGATCCAGAACAAAAGTACATTGGCGCCGTGGCCGGTGAGAATTAGATAGAACCAGTCAGCTGGCAGAAGATGCACGGCCGGCCAGCGCGTCAGCGCCACAAGCAGGCCCATCAGCCCGCCCAGTAGCAGGAAGATGACCGCCGCCACGGCATTGGCCTTGATCAGTCGCTGGGCGGCGAGATCGACCTTGAGCCCGGTATAGCCGCAGGTCCTGAATTCGGCGATCTTGGCTGCTATGCCGACCGATCCGACGTCGATTGCTGTCATGGTCCCGCGCTCCCCTATTCGACGACGCGAATCCGGCCTGTCATCTGATGATGGCCGATCCCGCAATATTCGTTGCAGATAACCCCGAATTCACCGGCTTGCGTCGGAGTCAGGGTGATGACGTGCTCGTAGCCCGGATGAACCGAGATATTGATGCCGACCGGTTGCAGCGAAAAACCGTGCTGCCAGTCGACCGAGGATAAATGGATGCGGTAGCTCTGGTCTTTTTTCAGTTCCAGCACCGGCCACCATTCCCACAGCCTCGCCAGCATGTAGACATCCTCGCCGGCCGGCGGCCGGACGACGGGAACGCCCGATTCCTCGCCGACCTGATACTTCTCGGCGAAGGCTTCCACCTTGGCCTCATATGCCGAGGGTAGTATCCGGTAGGTTTCCGTCGACAGGTTCTGATTGCCGATGAAGTGCCAGGCGATCATGAAGAAGAACATGAACAGCCCCCACAGGAAGGTGATGACGATCCATCCGAGTTCAACCTTGTGAACTGGTTCGTTCCACCAGATTTTTTGATCGGGAGGTGTGACAGCCATTTGTATCTCCTTGGCCGGCTTTCAGTGCGCTCAGGACGTTCTCAGGATGCTCAGGGGGCCAGCGGGATGGAAGCGATCTCCATGACCCCCCAGATGACGTAGAGGACCGTTGGAATCGTGACTCCGAGAAAAAGCAGCAGAAACGGACTATCGAGAATCTGCTGCATGACCGGGATCCGTTCGGGAAGATCGCTCTGGTCTTCGCTCTGGTCTGTTGATTGTGCCATGGTGCCCCCAATATGCGTGCTATTGCCGGATGCCTGCATTTTTACGCTGTATGCAGATCGGGCGACTTGACGTAAATCAAGTGCGGCGCGCGAACGCTTGTTAGTCTTTTTATCGCCTGTGCCATCACGCGTGCCGTATCGTCGCCACCGGGGCAACGCCGCGGATAATCAAGGATTTAGGCCGTTTAGCAGCGGATCAGCGCGGCGGCGGCATTATCGCCAGCGTCAGGGCGTACCGCCGCCCGTATTGCCGGCAGTTCTCCCAAAGGCTCACATCGACAGCTGCATTCGGCCGAAAATTCCGACCCGGCCATCCGCACGAGTCGCGATGACCGCCACATCCTCAAGGTCCGAGGCGATATCTCCCAGCAACTCGGGCGAAGAGACTGCAAAAGCGGTTGAAAGGGCATCGGCCGCCTCCGCCGTTGGGGCAATGACAGTGACGCTGCGCCACCAGGCGGGGCTATCGCCGCTTCGCGGTTCGAAAAGGTGGTGGCGACGGCCCGTCATATCGAAAGCTAACGCGCCGGGTGCGCTGGTTGCCACCGCCGCCTCGGCGAGGTGCAGGCGCAGGCCCGCCCCGGGCAGGTTCACGGGTCGGCGTTCCGGCCCGGAGAGGCGCATTTCGCCGGTATCGATAAGCGGCGGGGTGAAACCGCGCCGGGTCAGGAGTTCGGTCACACGGTCGGCGATGATCCCCTGGGCGATACCGTTGAGCGTAAGCGCGGTGCCTGGCGAAAGCGTGACACGTCCAGCCGTAAGACAAATCTCCGCCCTGCGCACCCGGTCCAGCGTGGTGTACTCGGCTTCCGCCAGGCCTTGCGCCCAGTACTGCCACAGCGGTTGCACCGCCGGATCGAAGGCGCCCCCGGTCAACCGCTTCCAGCGGGCGGAGGAGGCCAGCGCGTCGCTCAGGTCGCGGGACGGGGCGTACAGCATGCCCTGAGCATTCAGGCGGGAAAGCTGCGAGGAGGGGCGATGCAGACTGAAGATGTTCTCCAGCCGGTCGATTTCGGCCACCACCGCCGCAAGCGCCTCGTCGGCCTGGTCACGCCGCCCGGTCAGCACGATCCGGGCCTCGGCCCCCAATGCACTGCCGCGCCATTCCCAGTGCTCGGCAGACGCTCTGCCCAGAAGAGCCGCGGCGGTTGCGGTCAAAAGAAAGCGTCTGCGGGTCAGTCCCATGTGCCCCCCCTCGTGCTGGCCTGGCGCTTGACGCGGTTTTTCAGAACGATGCAGGTCTTGGGGTCGTGGTATATCATCTGGCAACGCAGGCAGAGCACGCACTCATTCGGGTTGATCCGCCCGATCGGGTCGATCGCGCCGACGGTACATTTGGTTTCGCACAGCCGGCACTCGCGACCGCATTGCGGGCGGCGGCTTAGCCAATCAAACAGCTTAAGCTTGGCCGGAATCGCCAGCGCCGCGCCCAGTGGGCAGAGATAGCGGCAATAGAACCGTTCAATAAACAGCCCCGCTACCAGCAGCGCCACCACGAACAGCACAAACGGCCAGGCGCGGATGAAGTGCATCGTCATGGCGGTCTTAAACGGCTCGACCTCGGCCAGCACCAGCGCCTGCTCCATCGAGTAGAACGAGAGCGCCAGGATGGCCAGGAACAGGGTGTACTTGATCGCCCACAGCCGCTCGTGGATCGCGAAGGGCACCGTGACCTGCGGCACACCGAGGTACTGTGCCGCCTCGTTGGTCAGTTCCTGGAGCGCACCAAACGGGCAGAGCCAGCCGCAATAGACGCCGCGGCCCCAGAACAGCAGCCCCAGCGCCACGAAAGCCCAGAGCACGAAGATCACTGGCTCGATCAGGAGGTCTCCCAGTGGAAACCGGACAACATTGATTGCAGGAACGCCACTACCTGCACCACCGAGAGCTGTCCCCCGGCAATCCAGCCGAGCCAGACCAGCGTGACCGAGAGATAGCCCATTCGGCCCCAGCGCCACAGCTGTGGGCGCCTGGCGACCGGCTCCTGCATGAACATGAGGCCGGTCAGCACTACTAGCATCAACGCAACGCCAATAACGGATCCCCGCCTGGCTTCCCAGGACGACTGCCACAAAGGTTTGTCCTCGGGCAATTCCAGTGGCGCGGCGGCAATCAGATAGCCACGTGGCAGGGTGTAGTCGAGCGGGATCCGCATCGAAACCATGCCATCGTCCGCTGTCGTCCGGCTCGCGGTTACCTCGATCCGGAACGGGCGGGTCGGGTTGAACCCGGTTTCGCCACGCAGGCGGAATATGCTGACTTCCTTGAACTCCGGCGCTCCCACTGCACGAAGGCGATCGATCCGCAGGTAGTCCTCGGCCTTCAGCGCGATGGTGCGTGCGCCCTGGATCACCTCGATCCGGTCGAAGACGCCGGTCTGGCGCCAGGCGGTGCCGCGATGGGAATGCAGACCGCGCGAGGCGACGAAAAGCGCGGAGTCGCCGGATCCCAGCGATCCGGCCGCCCGGTTGAACATCTGCTGGCCCAGAAGATTACGCCCGATCCCCGGAGGATCCAGCACTGCCAGCCAGAGATCGAGGAAAGGCTGTGCGCCCGGCGGCGGCGGGTTGCTGGCACCCGCCAGTGCGGTGTGGGCTTCGTTGAGGCTTACGGCCGTGTGGCTGAGCGCGCCCTCATCCGCCAGTCCGCTCCAGGTCTTTTCGGTGAAACTCACGCGGTCGATTCGCGCAGTGGCGCCGACGACCAATCCCCGGCCGATGGCGATCGTGCGCGCCGTGCGCAGGATAGCATCGCGTATTACACCCGTGGAGACCGTTGCCCGGGCGATCACCGGGGGGAGTCCGCCGCGCGCATCGAAGGCGGTGATCCGAGGTTTGGTCAAATCAAGTCCGGAGAACCCGGAGACATAGGTGGCGATATCCTCGGTCGAGATGCCCAGCGTCAGGATCGGCTCGTTGTGGCGTATCAGTTCGGCGCCAGCGATCCGCCCCTCCTGCGAGACTGCGACAAGGATATCGATGGGGCGGCCGGAATATCCAAGCGATTCCGCGATTTCCCAGGTCGAGGCAATGTGGCCCACCGGGCCATCCGGTCCGAAAACCGCCCAGGAAGGGGGCGAACTGTCATCCCGGATGACATCAAGATTGGTAGCGTCCGCGCCAAATAAACGCGCGGCGATCGCGGAGTCGGGAACGGCCGGCTCAACCTTCTCGCCCTGTATCAAACCGGCGCCCACCGCCTGAGAAGTCATGCATGTTATTGATAATATAACAAGAATCGTTGCCCGGCGGAGCGCGTGAAGAAGGTGCATGGCACACTCCTGTTCCCTGTCTGCACCGTGGCGTTGTCACCGCTGTCGCGCTTTGATCGAAGTCAAGGAACCTCTGCCTCGATCCGGGCAGTGTCATGCCTGCTTCATGACCGCAACGGAGAAAATGGCATGACATCCAAGAGCACCACCTGGAGGCTCGCGCTGCTCGCCGGCGTTTCGCTCTCCCTAGCGTTCGCCGCTGGCACGGCGTTTGCGCAGGACAAACCCAAGGGGCACGGCGATACCCCCGCCGCCGCCTACGAGCCGAGCCTGAACACGCTGGGCCAGCTTCAGGTCGAGATCCCTGGCCGCAAGCCCGGCGATCCCGTGATCACTCCGGCGGAGTTCAACAAGGCGGCCCAGCTCTACTTCGAACGCTGCGCCGGTTGTCATGGCGTGCTGCGCAAGGGCGCCACCGGCAAGCCGTTGACCACCGACATTACGCGCGAGAACGGTTACGAATATCTGACGGACTTCATCACCTACGGCTCCCCCGCCGGCATGCCGAACTGGGGAACCTCGGGCGATATGTCCGATGTCGAGATCGACATGATGGCCCGCTATCTGTTGATAGAGCCGCCGCAGCCGCCGGAATTCGGCATGGCTGATATGCGGGAGAGCTGGAAGGTTCTGGTCGCGCCCGACCAGCGGCCGACCAGGCAGATGAACAGCCTCGATCTCGATGGCCTGTTCTCGGTCACCCTGCGCGACGCGGGCCAGGTGGCGCTGATCGATGGCGCTACCTACGAGATCGTCAGCATCCTCGACACCGGCTACGCGGTGCATATCAGCCGCATTTCGGCATCGGGGCGCTACCTGTTCGTCATCGCCCGCGACGCCAAGATCAACATGATCGATCTGTGGATGGACCCGCCAGCCACCGTGGCCGAGGTCAAGATCGGCGCTGAGGCGCGCTCGATCGAAACCTCGAAGTTCAAGGGTTTTGAGGACAAATATGCGATCGCCGGGGCCTACTGGCCGCCGCAATACGTCATCATGGATGGCGCGACGCTGGAGCCGCTGAAGGCCGTCTCGACCCGCGGCATGATCTACGACACACAGGAATACCACCCCGAGCCACGCGTCGCCGCTATCGTGGCCTCGCACTACAAGCCCGAGTTCATCGTCAACGTGAAGGAGACCGGCAAGATCCTGATGGTCGACTACTCCGACATCAAGAACCTCAAGGTCACTGCGATCGAAGCCGAACGGTTCCTGCATGACGGCGGTTTTGACAGCACAAAGCGTTATTTTCTGACTGCCGCCAACGCGCGCAACAAGGTCGCGGTGATCGACACCAAGGAATCGAAGTTGATCGCCATCCTCGACACCGAGGGCCAGACCCCCCATCCAGGGCGCGGCGCCAACCTGATGCACCCGAAGTTTGGGCCGGTCTGGGCGACCTCGCATCTGGGCGACGAAACGGTGGCGCTGATCGGCACTGACCCGGAAGGCCATCCGGATCAGGCCTGGAAGGTGGTGCAGTCCCTGGAAGCCCTTGGCGGCGGTTCGCTGTTTGTCAAGTCGCATCCGACCTCGGGCCACCTCTATGTCGATGCGCCGTTGAACCCGGACGCCGAAATCTCGGCCTCGATCGCGGTCTTCAAGGTCGCCGATCTGGCGCAGGATGAGCCGGAATACACCGTGCTTCCAATCGGCGAGTGGGCCGGCATCGCCGAGGGCCAGCCCCGCGTCGTCCAGGGCGAGTTCAACCAGGAGGGAACCGAAATCTGGTTCTCGGTCTGGAACGCCAAGGACAAGGAATCGGCCATCGTGGTGGTCGACGACCGGACGCTGAAGCTGAAGCATGTGATCAAGGACCCGCGCCTGATCACGCCGACCGGCAAATTCAACGTCTACAATACGCGTGCCGACGTTTACTGAGCGCGGCCTTGCGGAGGGCGGAAGCGCCCTCCGCCAAGCCACTGTTTGTGGTTATTCATAAACTCTTGGCGATTCAACGAATAATCCCACCTTCCGTCTTTCACCATTCGCTGGCGTCCGGTGCCCGCACAAAACCAAACCCGTCTGGTGGTAACTGGAATTCCGATGTGAACGGGGGATGGTCCGATACTGCCGACAGAAGGAGCGCGGGTGACTTTGATTCCGATGTCGGCGGGGCGAGCCTTGGCGGCTCAAGTTCATTCGGCTTCGATCCCGCGGACAGGGTCGGATTCAAGGCCATAAGGGGCGAGTGATGACACTCAGGGTCAATCAGCAAAACGCCATAGAGGCCAGAAACAATCCGTCGGCGAGCAGGCGGCCAAGCTCGGCTTTCCTGCTCGGTATTGAACTATCCGCAATTCTAAAGCGCCGATGTCATGTGGGCTCTACCACCATGAGCGGAAGTCCCGACCCATGAGGTTGGCCTTCATACCAAGGGGGCGTGGATATCAGTTGCCGCCGGATATGCGCGCCGTCCATTCCTCGTCGCTCTCGCTGATAAAAACGACCACATCACCATCGCGGAGCATGTCATAACAGGCCCAGTCTGGCGCCGACGGCCATTGTGAACAGAAGCGGTCCTCACGGACGACCCAACGGCCTTTGGTCGGCACCTCGCCGGCGGCCCCATAGAACGTGACGCCAGCGGCATCGAAGGTCTGCACCCAGGTTGTGCCGCCGCGTTCGCCACTGATTGTTTTGCCGTTCAGCGCAACGGAAATGCCTGCGCCGTCCAGAGGCTTGAGATCGGCATGGGCGGCCGAAAGGGCGAGAACGGGCGTGATGAAAAAGGCAATTGCTGCAATCTTCGCGGCGGCTGTCGTCAAATTAATGCTGCGTGACATAAGATGATCCTTTCTCGAAAACATCTATATCTTCCTGATTTTCCCCAATTTCATATTGTTCCATACGATCGAATATTGCGTTAAATAGAGTGGTTAATAAAACATACCGACGCGTAATACCAAAGGTCCCCGACCAGATCGCCGAAGCTCAGCGCATGGCTCGAGATTGGATGACAAAGCATCAGCGGTGACGGTGGTGGCCTGGACCCGCAATAAACGCCCACAGACGCGCATCAAACCCAGTCGGGTCAATCGCTTATGGGCAAACCCGTTTTGCTCCTGTGCGGGATTCTGTGGCCGCTTAATCCCGCCAGGAAGCCGCGCCGGTGACCGGTATCAGCAGCGCCTGCCGGCCTTTTGCTTCGAACCGATAACACTGATGCGAACCGCAGCCGTGCCGGACCCGATCATGCCAAGAGATTGGGCCGCTTTGCGCGATACGTCCACGACCCGGCCGCGAACGAACGGCCCCCGATCGTTCACCCGCACGATGACGCCGCGCCCATTGCGCAGGTTTTCGACACAAAGCTTCGTGCCGAACGCATGGGTACGATGTGCGGCGGAATAGGTGTTCATGTTGAACCGCTCGCCGCTTGCTGTCTTGCGGCCTTGTAAACCGGAGCCATACCACGACGCTTTGCCACTTTGGGCTTTCGCCTTGGCTAGTTCGGGTGTGCTGGTACACGCAGCAATCGCCAGGGCCACGATGGAAAGGCTTGCAAGCCAAGTTTGTTTTTTCATTTTGCGAAACTGCTTCTGTTTTGAACGGCGCGACTTGCCGCAGTAACCTACGTGCCATCGAGACATTCACGCCTTCTGCCTCGTCAAGCAGCCTTTCGGCAACGGCAAAGTCTAATGCGGCAGCATTGCGGTGGTGAGACCATGACAGATTGTCGCGCCGGCGATCTTTCTCAAAATCGACAATTGTGGACAAGCCTAGCCAGGACATCTTGGCAAGTGACGGTTGCGAACGGCGATGTGAGCGCCAACGACCGGGAAGCTTTTAACGCGCTTCACACAGGCTTAATCCACCAAGACAGCTGGGATCGCGATCTGGGCGACTATTTCTCCGGGATTGACCGCGTCCACCAATGCTGGGGTCCGGCTGGCCGTTGCTTCGGCCGCGGTTGGCCATCGTAATCCATATCCAGCGGGGCGTGGCATTGCTGGCAGTGTAGATCGCGTCGGAGATTGCGAAGTGGTGACCCCATGCCTCCAACGGTCAATTCAAATTGGCCTTATGCCCGCAATCCACAGCGCCGGGCAGCATGTCCTTGAGGTAGGGACTACGCGGAGCCACTATATGACATGCCCTTTGACAGAACCCGCTTTGCCATCGCTGCAATTCTTTCGTGCGCATATTGCGGCCTTGTTACGATGGGCCTTTATGCTTTGCTGACGTTCTGAGCGCGCCTCGCCAGGGATTTCCGCTTTTTGGGGCTTGGCTTGAATGGAAGTTTCTCGTGGGCGCCGGTGTTTTTCGCCGATGACACAGCTTGCGGGAATACGGCACCGCCAACAACCACGGCGGTTCGCCTGACTTCGGAGCCAGCCTGCCGAGCGCTGGACATAGCAACTGCAACGTCCGCCATTCCCGATCCTGTTTGATCTTGGTCAAGGACCAGATTGCCTCGTCAGCGACACTGACCACACCGAATGCGATAACCGGCGGGGATCACGACCATGCATCCGAAAGTCTTTCTGGTGGGCGCCGGCCCGGGCGATCCGGATCTTTTGACCATCAAGGCCGCGCGCATAATCGCCACCGCCGACATCATCGTCCATGACCGGCTGGTCTCCGACGCAATTCTCGACACCGCACCCGCCGTCGCCGCGCGGATTTGCGTTGGTAAGCAGCCGCGCCGCCATCCGGTGCCGCAGGACGAGATCAATGCGCTACTCGTTCGCCTTGCCCGCACCGGCCTCACCATTGTCCGTTTAAAGGGCGGCGACCCGTTCATTTTTGGCCGTGGCGGCGAGGAAGCGGAAATACTGGCCGAGGCCGGCATCCCGTTCGAGGTCATTCCCGGAATTACCGCCGCGCAGGGTTGCGCCGCCAGCGCCGGCATTCCACTGACCCATCGTGGGCTCGCCACTGGTGTCCGCTATGTCACCGGCCATTGCCGTGAAGACGCGCCACTCGATCTCAACTGGGCGGGCCTTGCAGATGCCGGAACGACGCTGGTTCTTTATATGGGCGTCGCGCAAATCCGGCAGATCGCCGCCCGCCTGATCGAATACGGCATGCCTGCCGATATGCCTGTACTCGCCATCGCCAACGGCACCCAGCCCGACGAGCGCAGGCTCACCTCGACCCTTATCGGCATTGCAGATTCCGTTACGGCAGAACGCCTTGAAAATCCTGTCACATTCATCATTGGCGAAGTTGCCGGCCTTGATCTGACCGTGCGATCGGCGAGAGCCGTACCGCATCTCGTCGTGCCGGTTCGGGAGGCCGCCCGTGCTTAGGATTTTGCCTGGCATCCTTATTCTGGCCAGCCTGTTTGGCGGCACGTTTGGCGGCAATGCGCGGGCCGGCGGCGAACTGTCCGCTGGCGAAATCGCCCGGCTCTCAAACATGGTCCGCCAGGATTGCGGCTCGTGCCACGGCCTGACGCTCAAGGGCGGCCTTGGCCGGCCGCTTACCGTCGATCACCTCGCCGGCATGGACCGCGAGACGGTCAGGGACATTATCCTTTTCGGCATCGACGAGACGCCGATGCCTGGATGGCTCGGATTGCTGAGCGAGCCAGAAGCCGACTGGATCGCCGGAGCGCTAAAGACCGGAGGGATCCAATGATGCGGGCGGGTCTTGGCCTTGTTGCGCTGGTATTTCTGAGCGCTACCGCTATTGCCGCCGAACTGCGCGGCACCGGCGATCTCGGCGTCGTCGTAGAGCGGGCGTCCGGGTCCGTGCTGATCGTTGACACCACTGCCCACAAGCGTATCGCCCGGGTCGAGGGGCTCGGCGATATTTCCCATGCCTCGGTCGTGTTTTCGCGCGATGAGCGCTACGCATTCGTGTTCGGCCGCGATGGCGGCCTGACCAAGGTCGATCTGCTTAGCGCAAGTATCGTCAAACGCGTCATTCAGGCCGGCAACTCGATCGGCGGCGCGATTTCCGACGATGGCACGCTGGTCGCCGTTTCCAACTACGAGCCGGGCGGCGTGCGCGTCTTCGATGCGCAAAGCCTGGACCTTGTAGCCGACATTCCGGCCACGTATGGCGGCACGAATTCCGACGAGAGTTCGCTTTCCAAGGTAATCGGCCTGGTCGACGTGCCCGGCCGGCGCTTCGTTTTCACTTTGTGGGACGCCGGCGAAACCTGGATTGCCGATTTTTCCGGCGGCGACGATCCGCTGCTCACGAAGATCGGCAATGTCGGCGCCAAACCCTATGACGCGCTGGTCACGGCCAATGGCCGCCATTATATCGCCGGCCTGTACGGCGAGGACGGTCTCAGCCATATCGATCTGTGGCAGGGCGAACCCAAGGCAGAACGCATCCTTGCCGGCTATGGCCGCGGCGAAACCAGGCTGCCGGTATACAAGATGCCGCATCTGGAGGGCTGGGCGGAAGCCGACGGCGCGCTTTTCCTGCCGGCGATCGGCCGCCATGAACTGCTTGTCGTCGATCCAAGGACCTTTACGGAGATTGGCCGGATCGCGGTGCATGGCCAGCCGGTCTTCGCCATTGCACGGCCCGATGGCCGTCAGATCTGGGTCAATTTCGCACTGCCGCACAATGATACGGTGCAGGTGATCGACGTGCCAACCCGCCAGATCGTGCGGACGCTCAAGCCCGGGCCTGCCATCCTGCATATGGAATTTGCACCGCGCGGCCATGAGGTCTGGCTGTCGGTGCGCGACGGCAACCGGCTCGTCGTCTACGACACGACTAGTTTTGAGCCTGTCGCCGAACTTGCCGCCCAAAAGCCGAGCGGCATCTTCTTCACCGCCCGCGCTCACCGGACGGGGCTCTGATATGTCATCCGGCCTTAAAACAACTGCCGAACTGGAACTGGTAGATCGGCGCCTGATCGAAGGCTGGCAACGGGATTTTCCCATTCTCAGCCGGCCGTTTTCCCTCATCGGCGAAGCCGTGGGACTTGCCGAAGACGCCGTGATCCGCCGCTACGCCGCTCTGCGCGAGGTCGGCATCATCAGCCGGATCGGCGCCGTTGTCGCCCCAAATACGCTCGGCGCCAGCACACTGGCGGCGATGGCGGTGCCGCCGGACAAGCTGGAAGCGGTAGCCAGCCTGATCAGCGCCGAACCCGGCGTCAGCCACAATTACCGCCGCGAAAATCCGTTGAATCTCTGGTTCGTCGTCACCGGCCCCGATACGCAATCCGTCGAAGACACAATCACTGGCATCGAGAAGCGGATCGGCCTGCCCGTCAATGATTTGCGGCTCGTGGAAGCCTATCACCTCGATCTCGGATTTGCGCTTGATGACGCAGCCAGCCCACGACGGGTTCTGCGCCAGCCCGACCGGTCGGCAATTCGCCCCGGCGACCGCGAGCTTCTGGCGGCGATCGAGAGCGGGCTGCCGCTCGCCTCCCGGCCATTCCTGGCAATCGCAGCAATCACCGGCATGAGCGAGGATGCGATCCTTGAGCGCCTTGCTGCGCTGCTCCGCGCCGCGGTTATCAGCCGCTTCGGTGTCGTGGTAAAACACCGGGCGCTCGGCTACCGGGCCAACGCCATGGCTGTCTGGGATGTTCGGGACGATACGACGCACCGGCTCGGCGAAGCGTTTGCCAGCGAGGTGGGGGTCACCTTGTGTTACGCCCGCCGGCGGACGGATGCCTGGCCGTTCAACCTTTACTGTATGGTTCATGCCCGCCGGCGCGAGGACGCCCTTGCGGTGATTGACCGGCTGAACAATATCGCCGGCAAGGCCGCCGGCGCAAAACCGCGCGACCACGCCGTGCTGTTCAGTACACGCTGTTACAAGCAGACCGGCGCCAAGTTGTCGCCGCGGCTCAGTGCGGTGGCGTGATGGGGCCGCTTGACCGCATCGATCGCCGGTTGCTGGAGCGCCTGCAGGACGGAATCGCCGTCGAGCAGCATCCGTTCCGTGCCGTTGCCCATGATCTCGGCGTTTCGGAGAAGATAGTGATCGCCCGCATCCGGCGGCTCCTGGATAATGGCACGCTGACCCGCTTCGGACCGCTGTTCAACGCCGATAAAATGGGCGGCGCCTTCTGCCTGTGCGCCATGGCGGTGCCGGCGGCGCGTTTTGATGCGGTCGCCGGCACGATCAATGGCCTTGCCGAAGTGGCGCACAATTACGAGCGCGCTCATCGCCTGAATATGTGGTTCGTGCTGGCCTGTGAGGAACCGGATCGGATCGCGGCGGTCGCCGCTGAAATCGAGACGGCAACCGGCCTTGCGGTCCTGCGGTTTCCCAAGGAAGCGGAATTCTTCGTCGGTCTGCGGGTGCCCGTCGATGTGCCACGGCATGATGCAGCGCTTGCCGGGAAGGCCACCGCATGACCCGGCTCGACCCGACTGACCGCGCCCTTGTCGCCGCCTTGCAGGACGGCCTGCCGCTTGACACCGATCCCTGGGCGATTGTGGCTGAACGCACCGGCCTGCCGGTGGCCCAGATCATGACGCGCCTCAAGGCGATGCAGGAGAAGGGCGTCATTCGCCGCATCGCGGCGCTGCCGAACCATTACCGACTTGGCCTGACCGCCAACGGCATGACGGTCTGGGATGTCGAGGATGAACTCGTCGATGCGATCGGGGAAAAGATCGGCGCGCTCGAATTCGTCTCCCATTGCTATCGCCGGCCGCGGCGCCTGCCGCACTGGCGTTACAACCTGTTCGCCATGGTGCATGGCAAGGATCACGCCGAAGTGGAAGCCAAGTCCGCCGAGATCGCTCGACTGCTTGGTCCGGCGAGCCGCGCCAACGACATTCTTTATTCCGTCCGGATCCTTAAGAAAACCGGCCTGCGGATCGCCGCTTGAAGGGAGCGTTCGATGTTTCGCCTCACCCATTACCTGAAGGAAATCGCCGATCCCAAGCCGCTCGGCCCGGTTCGCGAACCGGCCGGCCCGGTGGTGATCTGGAATCTCGTCCGCCGCTGCAACCTGAAATGCAAGCACTGCTATTCCATCTCCGGCGACGTTGATTTCCCCGGCGAGTTGACGAGGGACGAGGTCTTCACCGTCATGGACGATTTGAAGGCATTCGGCGTGCCGGTGCTGATCCTGTCCGGCGGCGAACCGCTGATCCGCCCGGACATCTACGATATCTCCGCCCGCGCCAAGGCGATGGGCTTTTACGTTGGCCTGTCGACCAACGGCACGCTGATCGACGAGGCGGCCGCCGACCGCATCGCGGCGATCGGCTATGATTATGTCGGCATCAGCCTTGACGGCATTGGCGAAGTGCATGACCGATTTCGTGGCATGGCAGGCTCTTTTGACGCCTCGCTCGCCGCCGTGCGGCGACTCAAGCTACGCGCCGTCAAGATTGGCCTGCGTTTCACCATGACGATGGACAATGCGCAGAACCTTGAGCCTTTGCTCGACCTTGCCGAGGCCGAGGATGTCGACAAGATCTATCTCTCGCATCTGGTCTATGCCGGCCGCGGCAACAAGAACCGCGGCGACGACGCCCACTGGGACATCACCCGCCATGCCATGGATGCGCTGATAGCGCGCGCCTGGGCCGATGTGGAGAACGGCGTTTCGCGCGAATATGTTACCGGCAACAACGATGCCGATGCGGTCTATCTGCTGCAATGGGCGCGGCGTGAGCATCCGGACAAGGTTGCTCATCTGGCCGCGCTACTGCGCCGCTGGGGCGGCAATTCGTCGGGCGTCAACATTGCCAATATCGACAATCTCGGTCAGGTCCACCCCGACACGTTCTGGTGGCATTACACACTCGGTAATGTGAAGGAACGGCGGTTTTCAGACATCTGGACCGATCTGTCCGATCCGGTCATGGCCGGACTGAAGGCACGCCCGCGCGCCATCAAAGGCCGCTGTGGGGCGTGCGTCCACAAGGATATCTGCGGCGGCAATACCCGCGTGCGGGCCTTGCAACTGACCGGCGATCCCTGGGCGGAGGATCCGGCCTGTTACCTGTCGGATGAAGAAATCGGCATCGAAGACGAAGCCGAACGCCTGGTTGTCACGCCGTTCCGGGGGGCGCGCCATGAAGCGCCGCATCGGTATGTCTAGCCACCTCGCCCTGGCCCATCTGGCGGTTCTGGCCGGCATTGCAGCGGTCCTGACCGGGCCGGCGTTCGCCGGTTCTGGAGCTGGTCCTACCGCCGATGCGACCGCCCGGCCGGAGGTGGCAAAGCTTTTTGCCGAACATTGTGCCGCCTGCCATGGCGAAGACCGGCTCGGTGGCACTGGCCCGGCGCTGATTCCTGAAACGCTGGGCCGCAAGGGTGCGCAGGCAGTCATCACGGCGATCACCGAGGGCCGGCCGCAGACACAGATGGCGGCCTTCGGCAACCAGGTCACGGCAGATCAGATCGCCGGCCTTGCCGCCTTTGTCCTGACGCCGCTGGAAAAAGTGCCGGAATGGGGCGCGGCGCAGATCACCGCCAGCCGCATCGTCAATCCCGACTATGTGACCGCCACCGCGCCAACCTATGACGCCGACCCGCTCAATCTTTTCGTTGTGGTGGAGACGGGCGACCATCATGCCACCATTCTCGACGGCGACCGGTTTGAACCACTGACGCGCTTTGAGACCCGATACGCGCTGCATGGCGGACCCAAATTTACCCCCGACGGCCGCTTCGTCTTCTTCATGTCGCGCGATGGCTGGGTGACGAAATACGATCTGTGGAGCCTGCAGGTAGTCGCCGAAATCCGCGCCGGTCTCAACAGCCGCAACATCGCGATCTCGAAAGACGGCAGGCATTTGGCCGTAGCCAACTATCTGCCGCGAACGCTGACGATATTGTCCACCGGGGATCTTTCGGTTGAAAAGATCTTCAAGGTGGCGGACCGCGACGGCAACCCCTCACGCGTCTCCGCAGTCTACCAGGCGCCGACCCGCGACAGCTTCATCCTTGCGCTAAAAGACGCCCCGGAGATTTGGGAAATCGCCACCGACCCCGACGCACCGCCGGTCTATGAGGGCTTCGTCCACAGCCGCGAAAAAGGGATGGTCGAGGGCATGGCGTCCTCGCAAGGGCTGTTTGCGTTGCGCCGGATCAAGGTGTCGGAACCGCTGGACGATTTCTTTTTCGATCCCGACTATCGCAATCTGATTGGCGCCGCCCGCGACGGGATGCGCGCGGTAGTGGTCAATCTCAATGTCGGCCGCGAGATCGCCGAATTGCCGCTGCGGGGGATGCCGCATCTGGGGTCCGGCATCTCCTGGACGTGGAACGGCCGGCCGGTCATGGCGACCCCGCATCTGAAGGACGCCAAGGTCAGCGTCATCGACATGACGGACTGGTCGGTGGTCAAAACGCTTGAGACGCTCGGCCCCGGCTTTTTCATGCGCAGCCACGACAATTCACCCTATGCCTGGACCGATGTCTTTTTCGGCCCCAACAGGGACGTTCTTCATGTGATCGACAAGGCGACTCTGGAGATCGTGAAAACGCTCCGCCCGGCACCCGGCAAGACGGCGGCCCATGTCGAATTCGACCGTGACGGCAGCCACGCAATCGTCTCGGTCTGGGACGATGCCGGCGCCATCGTAATTTACGATTCGCAAACCCTGGAAGAAATCAAGCGGATTCCCATGCGCAAACCCTCGGGGAAATACAATGTCTGGAACAAGATTACCTTTGAGGACGGGACAAGTCATTGAGTTTGGCGGGAAAAAACCGGCTCTGCTGATCGCCGCCCACGGCGATATTGGCGGCGTGGCGAACAATGCGACGCTCTTCGCTCTCGCCGATACGGTGGGCGCACGCCTTGCCGGTCTGCCGGTCGCCTGCGGTGTCCTGAATGGCGCGCCGGCGATCGAAACCGTCATTGCCAGATTCGCCGGCCAACGGGTGCTGCTCTATCCGCTATTCATGAGCGGCGGCTATTATTTGCAAGAGGCACTGCCGGCGCGTCTTGGTGTCGGGACAACAGGCGATACCGGTGGGCGGGATGTAACGATCCTGTCGCCGCTCGGCCTTGACCCGGCGCTGCCGGCCCTGATCGCCAGACGCGTCCGCGAAGCGGCACCGGCGAATCCCTATTCGGTAGCCAGAACCAAAGTCCTCGTCATCGCCCATGGATCGTCCAAAAGCCCGCAATCGCGCATAGCGGCCGAGACCTTTGCGGACGGCCTGCGCAAATGCCTGAAGACAATGTCGGTCCGGACCGCCTATCTGGAAGAGACACCGTTTGCAGAAGACGCCGTTGCCGCGCTTTCCGCCCGTTCAGTCGTGATCAACTTCTTTGCCGGCGAAGGCCGACATGGCGGCGCGGATGTGGCCAATTTCCTGTCGAACGCTGGCAAGGACTATGTTCCGGTCATCGGCCCCGTCGGAGCCGATCCGAAAATCGCAGATCTTGTTGTCGCGGCAGTCAGGCGCGAATTGCCAGGGGTGCTCAGAGCCGCCTAGGCGGCAATTGGAATTTCGAGCGCCGGTGTCGCCCATGGCCAGTGTCCCTCGTCTAGGTCACATACCCATAAACAGGATTCCCAAACGGGCTGATTTGTGATTCAAACTTCTCAACCAAGGAGGTTTGATATGGCGCGCA
>PVMS01045111.1_pt1 | contig 26035 bp, 19 predicted proteins | sample 1853461 | NCBI WGS metagenome assembly PVMS01 (sample SAMN08582032, study PRJNA380276) | Marine sediment metagenome, whole genome shotgun sequencing project. | isolation source: ocean sediment barecode stripped | collected 2017
CTTCCTGGAACGCTGACTAATTCTCCCCAGACTCTTTATAATAGACCATTGGTTCATAAAGGTTGACGAAGACGATGCGGGAACAGCAGCACGAAGAAAAAACTGCCCGTCAACTTGAGCGCTTATCCGAAGCGCTGGATAGCGGCGTTCAGTCACAGGTCAAACAACTGATCAACAGCCTCAATGGCGCTGAGATCGGTGATCTACTTGAATCCTTGCCACAGGCCAAACGCCAGGTGGTATGGGAACTGGTGGGCACTGATCTCGATGGCGAGGTGCTGGTTGAGGTTAACGATGAAGTGCGCGCCGGCCTCATCCGTGACAGTTCAGCCACCGACCTTGTACAGGCAATGGGTGAGCTGGATATCGATGACCTTGCGGATATCCTCAATGATCTGCCGGACGACGTTATCACCGAAGTCCTGCGCGCAATGGACCGTCAGGACCGTGAACGGCTGGCACAGGTCATGTCTTACCCGGAGGATTCTGCCGGCGGCCTGATGAACCCCGATGTTGTGACGGTGCGCCCGGATGTCAGTCTGGACGTGGTTTTACGCTATTTGCGGCTCAGGGCCGAATTACCCAAGGTTTTTGACCAGTTGTTCGTGGTCAATCGTGCTGGTAAATACCTCGGCCAACTGAAGCTTGCCGATGTTTTAACCAAGGATCCGGCCTGCCAGGTAGCCGATTTAATCGATACTTCGACCAAGGCCATTCCGGTTGATATGCCTGACCACCAGGTTGCCATTGAGTTCGAACATCATGACCACGTGTCGGCGCCGGTAACCGACCAGGATGGATACCTGCTGGGCCTGATCACAATTGACGACGTCCTTGACGTCATTCGTGAAGACAGTGACCACATGGTGCTGACCACTGCCGGCCTGCACGAAGAAGATGATATGTTTGCACCTATCGTGCAATCTGCACGCAGGCGCTGGGTATGGTTGGGTGTCAACCTGGTTACGGCACTACTGGCCGCCGCTGTCTTGTATGCCTTCGAACCGACGCTGGATCAACTGGTGGAACTCGCCGTTTTGTTTCCGGTGGTCACGAGTATGGGCGGTATCGCCGGCACCCAGACGCTGACATTGATGATCAGGGGTATGGCAACCGGCCAGGTCAATCCCCGCAATTCCAGGGATATTCTGCGTAGAGAGCTGGCGGTCGGCATACTGAATGGCATCGTATTTTCTATCGTGGTGGCCGCCATCGCTTACCTTTGGTATGGCAATGTGCACCTGGGACTGGTCATGGGTATCGCCATTATTGTTAACCTCGTCGCCGGTGCGCTGGCGGGGGCCTTGATTCCAGTTTTCCTGAAACGCATGTCAATCGACCCGGCGCTTGCAGGGGGCGTTGTATTAACCACCGTCACCGATGTAATTGGCATCGTGGCCTTCGTCGGGCTGGCCAGCTACTTGCTGCTCTCAACTTAAGGAGCCACCCTTGAGTTCACTGCAGAAAGTAATTGCATGACTAATCTGGAATTTAGTGAATGAATAATCAATTTGATACAGATGTGAAAATTACACAGGTTTCCGGCCATAAGGAAATGCGGGCATTTATCCGGGTCCCCTGGGACATTTATAAAGATGACCCTAACTGGGTGCCACCGCTGATTGCCGAACGCAAAGAGGCGTTCTCACCCAAAAATCCTTATTTCAAGCACGCACAATGGCAAACCTGGATTGCCTGGCGGGAAGGAAAACCTGTCGGGCGCATATCCGCGCAGGTTGATGAACTGCATCAAAAACAATACGAAAATAAAACCGGTTTTTTCGGCCTGATTGAAGCCGTGAACGACCATGAGGTTTTCAAAGCACTGTTTGATACTGCAGAAAACTGGCTAAGGGACCGGGGTATGCATCAGGTTACTGGTCCGTTTAATCTTGGTGTCAACCAGGAAATCGGTATCCTGGTAGAGGGCTTTGATTCGCCCCCTTATGTCATGACACCGCATTCACTGCCGTATTACGGTGAAGCCATCGAACAATGCGGGTATCAACCAGTACAGGACCTGGTCGCCTACGAATTGAACTCCGGGACCCTGACTTTACCCAGAATAATGCAGGCGCTGTTAAAGAGAAGTGCCGATCGCGTCAAAGTCAGGCCTTTACAACGCAAACAAAAGAGGGCCGAACTGGAAGTGATGCGAAGCATCTTTAATGATGCGTGGGAGAATAACTGGAATTTTGTACCCTTTACCCGTGAGGAGTTTGCAGCAGTTGGCAAGGAACTGCTGATGTTGTTGCCCGATGATTTTATTCAGATTGCTGAGCTTGATGGTGAAGCTGTCGCCTTTGTTGTGTTGATCCCCAATATCAATGAAGCCATTGCAGACCTCGATGGACGCCTGTTACCCCTTGGATGGGCCAGGCTGCTCTGGCGACTGAAAGTAAATTTCCCCAAATCAGCCAGGGTCGCCCTGATGGGTGTCAGGCAAAAGTACCAGAACACCCGGTTCGGGCCGGCACTTGCGTATACCGTCATCAAGAATGTGACGGATGCCGGCGTGGCCAGAGGGCTTGAGCGCGTCGAAATGTCCTGGGTACTGGATAATAACCATGCCACCAAGAACATCATCGAAAGCATTGGCGGCGAAGTCTCGAAACGCTACCGGATGTATGAAAAAGATTTAAGCGATACTTAACCTGGATTATTCACCTGAATTCACTCAGGTGCCGCTCTGCGGGCTTTTAGAATCTTTTCAGCAAGCACTACATCGCCGGCATTATCCACGTCGATAGGCCCGTCAGCATACGGCATGTGTATCAGTTTGACATCAATCCCCCAGCGTTTGGAAAGACGTTTTCTCAAGGTTTCGATGGTTGCCAGCTTGTATTTGTAAAGAATCATGAAGATAAGGCCAAAGGCCTTCAGGATACGCTGTGGGTTTTTACCAAACTGACCGCCCCCTTCAAATGCTTTGGCAGCTGACAACGCCTTCGGTGTCATCAGGCCATACAGGTTACAACTGGACCAGCCGCCACCTTTTATGTCATAAAATGCGCGCTGGCCTTCCGGGTAAGCTTCCAGCAGGAGTGAAGCCGGTGTCATGGCAATGCCTGCGTCCGGGTTGCCGTCGAATAACTGTGCAAAGAAATAATCTATCATTTCAGTGGTGTGAAGGGCATTATCAGCCGTTGTGATGACCAGTGGAAACGGGTCACTGATCTCCCTGGCCGCGCCTGTAACCGATAAAAACAAATTCTCACTGCTTTGCACAAATTGAATTTCACCTTTTGCGTACATTTCCGCAAGGGCTGGCACGCAGTCAAGCAGATTTTCGTCTTCCATTGAGATGAAGATACGATCCACGTATTTTGAAGCCTTTAACTCCCGCACCACCCGTTCCAGCATGACCATACCATCAAGTGTTATCAGGCATTTATGGCTTACATTCTGGCTCTGTGCCACGACATCACCCGGACCGAGCCGACTCGCGGCAAGAATAAGCACAGTTGCTGTTCTAATTTCAGACATGGTTTTAACCTTTTATTATTACCCTGGTTCGAAGTCTACAGCTTTCCAAGGCGAGCCATCAGAAACCTGACACTCTGATTATCACCCAGGTTAGCCAGCATATTTTTGATGGATAACGATGTTTCAGCTGCGATGTGATTTTTTGTGCAGGCATCAAATTTTGCACCCAATTGCGCTGACGTCAGTGGTGCGGACGCACTGCCCACTGGCATACTCACTGATGTCGATAAAGTGCGGCCATCCCGCAGCGTAACATGTACTTCGGTGGGGAATTCCGATTCCATCTTCTCCACATATTCTTTACGCGTGATCGGCAACAGAGCCTGAATATCCGCGTTCATGATGATGTCTTCAGCATACTCTGCAAGCCCCGCATCACCGCGTAACAGGCCTACTGCCATGCCGTACTCAAGGCTGAATTTTGCCTCGAGGCTATTGACGGGGCGCTCATACTTCAAATTGCGAAGATGACTTGCAGGTGCGCGTACGAGAATGCCCTTAACCTCATCAGCTTTGAAACCATACTCCTCCTTCAAAGCCAATAGCCCATCCAGCGCGCGGTGCACACTTCCACAATTGGGGAAGCGTTTAAGCTTCAATCCGAATTCCTCGATTAACAATGGCAAGCCAATATCTTCTGTCGCAAAAGTGACCGTTTGGCCATGCTCGGCCTTGCCGACCATACTTGCACGCAAATTCTCAACATCCTGACCAACCATCAGTGTGCCCATGCCATGACTACCGTGCAAGGTCTGGTCACCGGCAGTTATACCCGCTTGCGCAAACAGTGCGGCCTTAACCGCACCGGAAGCAGCAAAACCCGCGTGTAAGGGCTTTGTCATGGTGCCAAATTGGCTCATAAAGCCACCACACATACTGGTGGCAATTGAAATTGCATGGGCCGTTTCACTTGCGTTCAGGCCCAGCAAGCGGGCGCAGCCAGCGGCGCTTCCAACCGCGCCGACCGTAGCGGTGGCATGCCAGCCACGATTGCGGTGGAAAGGGTTCACCCCCTGCCCGACACGGCCCATAATTTGCAGACCCACGATATAGGCATCAATCAGCGCTTTACCCCTGACATCCATATCTTCTGCCAGCGCCAACAGCGCCGGGGCGAGAACAGCGGTCGCATGCGCTTTGGCAGGATCAAAATTATCGTCAAAATCGATTGCGTGCGCGGAAGTACCATTGACCAGGGCTGCCATTGGCGCTGACAGGCCCGCCTCGAAACCAACGGCGGTACATTGTCCCGAACCCCAGCACTTTGCCAGCGCATAGGCCTTCCTGCTGACCGGCTCACATGCACCAGGGATCATCACAGCGATGATATCTGTGAAGGCATTGATCGCCCGTTCGGTGGCTAGCCCCGACCATTGATGGCCTACGCTGCTGGTCCACTCAGCAAAAGCAATAAGCGGATTAGCGGTGCTTGTTTTCATATTAATCAACCGGCGGTACTTTAATCATCACACGATCGACACCACCGGCCCAATAACGGTTGGCATCAATATCATATTTGATCACCGTGCTCTTTATTACTTCATCATCCAGTTTGAGAACAGCGCCACCCGTCATTTCCAAGCGGTTGGCAAATCGCAGGTATTCAATGATCGGTGCTTCAGCTGCCACTGTGCGCAGACCATCGGAGTCTTCTTTATTGATCAGGAAGCGCGCAGGCGAGCCTTCAAGACGAACCTTATCCGGCCTGTCGGGTTGACCGTAAACCGTTGCCTGCTCAGACTCCAGCCTCCACTCATGATTTTGCATCAAAAAGTTTCCCTTTAAATGCAGGATGCCGGGCTGTATATCCTCAAAGGCTTCGTCTGCACTGATCCTGATCGTTTCTGTCCCGCGCTCATCCGCGCCAGAAGCAAAGCCGAATGAAATCATCACGGCGAATAGTATAATCTGGCAGCCAAGGGCTATTTTTGACATCAGAAACTCTTGCTGAATGAAATAAGACTGACTGATCATAGCAAGTACGGGTTTGATCTATCTAATAGAATGCGTATTTTAGTGTGAAAGAAAAACTGACTGCTCATAATACCCTGTTATTTGAGCCGGGATTGAACTGGGTGCACAGCTGAAAAATGATTATTGACCGCTACCTGACTCGCGAAGTTGTACAGCCACTGCTGGCCATTTGTGCAACACTGATGGTGATTTTCATCACCTACAGCCTCAGCAGGTTTCTTGTCGATGCCAATGCAGGTCTGCTGCATCCAAATGAAGTTGTGAGGCTAACCATCCTCAAATCCCTGATTTCACTAGACGTTCTGTTGCCACTTAGCCTCTACCTGGCAATCATGACCGGTCTTGGGCGCCTGTACACCGATTCCGAGATTTATGCCATGCGGGCAGGCGGCATCTCCGAGCGCCGCCTGTTACGTTCACTGATGCGTCTTACGCTAATGGTTGCCGTCGTCGTTGCCATGTTTTCAACCTGGGTCAGACCCTGGGCTTATACCCAGGTATATGCCATCAAGGCAGCAGCAGAGGCCTCGGCTGAAACCTCCCGGGTTAAGCCAGCACGCTTTTATAAATTTGGTGAAAGCGACAGAACAGTTTTTATCGATCAGATTGCTGATAATGGCTCTGACTTGAAAGGTATTTTTGTGCGCACAAAAAAAGACCACGATGTGCAGGTCGTAACGGCATCCAGCGGTGTGTTCAGTTACCTGGCCAAACCCATGTTTCACCGCCTCCAACTCAATGACGCGCAGGTATTCAAAAAGGTTTTTGATGGCACTGATTTCTCGGCAGAATTCAAATCATTTACCTTGTGGTTGCCAGTACAGACACCGAAGGAGCCGGGTTACAGGGTCAAATCGGCCCGCACCAGCGTTTTGAAACGATCAGCTGAACCTGAAGACCGGGCAGAATTTCAATGGCGTATGTCGACACCGTTATCCGCACTGCTATTGGCATTGGCCGCGATCCCGCTGAGCCGCAGTCGCCCAAGACAGGGGCGCTATGCCAAGATGTTAGGGGCGCTTGGAATATATGCCATTTACTTCAATCTGCTGGATGTCAGCCGGAGCTGGGTGGAGCAAGGCAGCCTCAGCTTCATCTGGTGGGTGCCCGCAGCGCTGGGTTTACTGGTAGCTGGCTTGTATTTCCCGGTTATTCACAGGAGAAAGGGGCATCAACATGCGCAGGATTGATCGTTATATCATGCAACGGTTCCTGACGGGCATACTGCCGGTTATGTTTTTATTACTCGCCTTATTCAGTTTCCTGGCACTGGCCGAGGAACTGGAAGATGTTGGCACAGGTGACTTCACGCTGCCGGATGCCCTGATGGTCGTGTTCCTGACCACACCCAAGCGTGTTGTGGACCTGTTGCCCGTCACGGCGCTGCTGGGTGGCTTACTGGGCCTGGGCAAGATGGCCAATGATGGTGAAATTATCGCCATACGCACCAGCGGCTTATCCAAAAGACACATTGCCCTGGTTGTGGCGGTGTTGGCGGGCATGCTTGCTATATTGATTACCGCATTGCAATTTGCAGTTGTCCCCGGGTTTGAGCGGGAGGCCGCCGATCTGCGCGGCAAGTCCCTGCATGGCACAGAAGGGGGGCCGGACAGTTCGGGCACGTTCTGGACCAGGAACGGGTCTTATTTTATCCATGTCAATGAAGTGAAGTTTGACCGTACACTTTCTGATGTCGAGATTTATAACACCGATCACAAGGGTCGCTTGTCGCAATTGATACAGGCATCCAGTGCAGATTATGTTGGCAATAGTAGCTGGCTGTTGAGGGATGTGGTGCACAGTGAACTGGGGCCGACCCACGTGAAAGAGACAACACAAACCAGCATGCATTGGCCAGGCCTGCTGTCCGCAGAGCAGGCCTCGGTGTTGATTCTGCCATTACAGGCGCTGGCGCCAAATGACCTGGTCCAGATGATTGCACATCTAAAACGCAATCAGCTCGATACCCAGGAGTATGAGATTGCGTTCTGGCAACAGGTCAGCCTTTTGCCTGGACTGCTGGCCATGGCCTTGTTGTCCCTGCCCTTCCTGCTCGGATCTGTGCGCGCTGTTTCAGCCGGTCAAAGGGTCATGATAGGAGGGATTATTGGTATCAGCTTTTACCTGATACAACAACTGAGCGGCCATCTTGCAGGCATTCTGGGCATTAACCCCGTCATCGCTATTTTGTTGCCACCGTTTATCCTGCTTGCCGTTGCCATTTCCGCCATTCGCCACCGCAGCCTGTAAACAAGCCCATGCCGGAGCCTGATTTGAATCATCATCAATGCACGCAGCCATCGCAGGATACCGGGATTGAACTGCTTCTTGAAGAAATCAGGCAAAAGCACGGCGATGCCCTGCTGGCCCTCCTGGCCTATGGTTCCTGGCTGCGCGGCAAGCGCGACACGATGCTGGATTTCTATGTATTGGTGGAGGATTACAGCACGCTTGATTCATTTTGGCAGAAATGGATGTGTCGATTGCTGCCGCCTAATGTCTATCATATTCACCACAAGTCAGACGACATCAAAACGGCGGGGAGGGAGTTGCGTGCCAAGTATGCAGTCGTGACATTAAGGCGTTTTCATCATGCCATGCGACACGATTTTCACTCCTATTTCTGGGCACGTTTTGCGCAGCCCTGTGAAGTACTTTACGTACGTGATGAAGCGACACAAGTTGTTCTGACCGACGCATTCAGGATTGCCTCTGCAACCTTTGTGCGCAGGGTATTGCCGACCATGAATGACAGGTTCAGCAGCAATGAATTGTGGACGCATGGTTTGTCACTCACCTATCAATGCGAATTGCGCACGGAAAGCAACACACGTGGCGAGTCAATTTATGATTTCAACCCTGAATACTATGACAGTGTCACAAGCGCACTTGTGCGACCATGTGAAACCCACGCTGATTCAGAATCAGAAGTTCTTTACTGTAATACAGACAGTGATTTTTCAAGAAAACTAACTTCATTCAGTTGGGGGCTACGTCGCGTACAAGGCAAACTACTATCAATGAGTCGCCTGCTGAAAGCAGCCTTGACGTTCAATCAACCGCTGGAATACCTGTTGTGGAAAATTGAACGTCATACCGGTCTGTACATCGAGCCAAGCCAACGACAGCTCGACCACCCGTTAATATTTGCCTGGCCTTTATTGTGGAAACTTCACCGTCAAGGGGCTTTCCGCTGATGAAAGGTGGTGTTTCCGGAAGGGTTCTTAAAAATCTGGCGGTCGTGCTTCGCGGTCAGGGTATTGCCGCGATATTTACACTGTTGGCAACGGTGCTCATGGCCAAGGCACTGCCTGTAGCCGAATTTGGTCTCGTCATTCTCCTGCATACCTACGTGTTGGCAGTGCGGGGGTTCCTGAATTTCAGAACCTATGAGGCAATCGTGCGATTTGGTGTGCCCTTGCATGAAAATGGGGAGAAAGAAGGCCTGAAACAGTTGTTTCTTACCACCACGCTTATTGACCTTGCATCCGCAGTCGTCGCTACGCTGGTGGCTGTCTCAGCCGCATCATTTGCCGGTGGCCTGCTGCACTGGGATGAGCAGATGGTAAAGCTGGCCAGCGTGTATTCCCTGGTGATACTGACCTCGGTCAGTAACACGCCCAATGGTATTTTACGCCTCTATGACCGCTTCGATGCCCTCAGCATTTTCTACATCGTGGGTCCTGCGGTTCGTATCATCGGTGTAGCGATCGCCTGGGCTTCAGACGCCGATATGACTGTGTATATTGCCATCTGGGCTGCCGCTTTTGTGGTGGAGAACAGCTGGTTATTTATTCGTGGGCACATGGAACTTAAGAAGCATCTCCATGGCCCATTCTGGAAGGACATGAACTGGCGGGGGGGAGACTGGAATGAGATCCACCAGACCTTGCAGGAGTTTCGTCACTTCATGGCGGTACTTTATTGGCAAACCAACATTGACCTGCTGCCAAAACACCTGGCTGTTCTGCTGGCCGGCAACCTGCTGGGACCAGCCGCTGCTGGTATGTTCCGGCTGGCACGTGATGTCTCCAGCCTGCTCACCAAACCAGCCATGATGCTCCGGGAAGTGCTTTTTCCCGATTTGACCCGCATTGTGCATACCAGGGCGGATGGCTTTCATGAACTGGGCTATCGTTCCGTTAAAATAGCAGGCGCGGCGGGATTACTGCTCGTGCTTCTCTCCATACCCGCTGCCGGACCACTGCTGGGTCTTGTCGGGCCCGAATATGCTCAAGCGGCAACCCTGATGACATTATTATTGCTGGCAGCGACCTTTGAACTTGCCAGTTCACCATTGCGTGCCGCAGCATACGCCATGGGCAGGGTTGCAACCGTCCTGCGAATCCACCTGTTAGGGATTTTGATTTACTTCGGAGGTTTTTACGTACTGGCACCCATCTGGGGTTTAATGGGGCCGGGTGTTGCTGCGTGTGTGGGAACAATGTTAACGCTGCTACTAATGCTGAAATTGGTACGGAAGCTGATCCCTCCTACAAGTTCTTGAAATTATTTATGATTGTGCTGATCTGGTCCGGGGTGTGGGCTGCGCTGATACTGCAGCGCAGGAAGCTGGCACCGGCGGGAGTGGCGGGGGGGAGCATCATGTTGACGTAGACGCCGGCTTGCAGGAGTTGATTCCAGTTAGCAAGGGCTGATTCTCTATCCTTGCATCGCACGGCAACAACCGGGCTGATTTCCGGTCCAAGTTCGAAACCCAGATCCTGCAAGCCGTGGTATAACTGCTTCGCATTCGACCACAGGGAGTCTCTCAACTCTGGCCGTGTGCGTAACTGCCTCAACGCCTCACGGGTGGTGGCCATCACTGCCGGGCTGGGGGATGCGGTAAACATGAATGGGCGGGATATATAGCGGAACAAACCCAATACATCGTGCTTGCTGGCACAGAACCCACCCATTGCACCCAGGCTCTTGCTGAATGTTCCAACAATGAAGTCGACCTTATCAAGTACACCCTGCTGTTCGGCTACACCACAACCACGCTCACCGTAAACACCCACAGAATGCGCTTCATCGACCAGCAGGCAGGCACCAAATCGTTCCTTGAGCGCGACAAACTCTGCCAGTGGCGCACAATCCCCCAACACGCTGTACATGCCCTCAACAACAATCAGACAACGGCTGGCACGGTCTTTTAATCGTTGCAGGCGGCGTTCCAGACTTTTCACATCATTATGTTTAAAGCGGAAAATATCTGCCCCGCTCATATTACAGCCATCGTATAGGCTTGCATGGGCATCGGCATCCAGCAGAACCACGTCACCTTTGCCCACCAAGGCAGTGAGTACTCCCAGGTTGGCGGTATACCCTGTTGAAAAGACCATCGCATTAGCGCATTGGAAAAAATCAGCCAACTCTGCCTCAAGCGCACCATGTGCAGCATAACTGCCATTGGCCATACGTGAACCGGTCGTACCGGTACCCTGTGATTCGAGCGCTGCGACGCCGGCCACAATACATTCCTTGTTAAAAGTCAGGCCCAGGTAGTTGTTGGTCCCGGCGAGTATGGTCTTGCGCCCTTTGACAACGCCTTCGGTTGCCGAGTTGAGGGAGTCAAATACGACATTGGTCGGGTCCATGCCGGCCTGGACAAGGCCTTCTTGTAGCTGCTTCGCAACAGCGAATTTATCAAAAAGTGACATATGCTATGTGTAGGCTTAATCGTGATGCGCAGCGATCACGACATCGGCAAGGTCGAGAATGGTCTGGATGTTTGACAGGCTTTCCAGGTCAACGGCGACATCGAAATAATCTTCAACTTCCAGCATAAACTCCATGACCTGGAATGAGTCCAGTTGTAAATCAGCAACCATATTGGTCGCCGGTGTTATTGCCAGCTTGCTTGCCGGTGTGTCGACCCAGTTATTCTTGAGGTATTCCACCAGGATCTCCGCGAGCTGGATGCCCACTGATTCGGTCGATAATGTCAAAATATTCTCCGCCAGGCCAATCTGAAAGTTTGAGGAATTGTAGCGCAGGTACGCTAAATTTGTATCGATTTACGCGTTAAATAGTTGCTGTACCCCCGCGTGCAGATCCAGTTCAGGTTTCCAACCCGTGTCAGCGGTAAATTCACTGTTGTCGCCGAGCCATTCTGCCTGCGTTAACTCGCGGACTTTTCCGGGCGTCAGCATCGGTTGGTAACCTGCCAGTCTGGCGGCTATCAGGTTTGATCTTGCGGCGATATCCAGCAATAGTCGAGGCAGCTTCAGTGTACGATAATTGCCTTCACTCACCGCCGTCCCAATCGCCGGCCAGTCGTAACCACCCGGCCGGCCATCATCAATGGCGTAGGTTTTGTGCAGGCATTGTTGCCAGGATGCCAGCCAGGCAAGGACTGCCCGGGCAAGATCATCAACATGTAACAAAGACAAGCGCTGATCTTTCGGACCGGCGTGTGCCAACAGCCCTCGCCGTGCCATATTCAACACGGGCTGCATCTCCTTATCACCGGGTCCGTATACAGCCGGCGGGCGTAATATGCTCCAGGCCAACGCAGGCTTATCCAACAGTAACTGCTCACCTGCCTGTTTGCTGAAAGAATAATCAGAAAGTTGTGGGCGGCTTGCTGCCAGTGAGGACACCAATAGCAATGGAGGTGATCCAGGTACACGCTCCAGGGCCTCAAGCATAGCGTTGACACCGTCGATATTGGCATTTGAAAAGTCATCCGGGCTTCGGCCCCGGACACTGCCTGCGCAATAAACGACTGCATCGCAATCAGCTACGATATTCGTCAGGCCATCTACATCGGTCAAGCCGACAGGAAGCTGTTCACAGGCAGCCGGTATGCGTTTATCCGTGGCTTTTTCCGGGCGAACCATCGCTCGTACGATAAGTCCTTGCCCCAGCAGGGCGCGGACAAGGTGTTGACCAATAAAACCGGTTGCCCCGGTGATGAATACGGATGAAATAATTGCCGGCAAATCAGGCGATCTGGGATTCGGTAACCCTGACTGCTGATTGTTCTACCTTTTGCAGGGTCTGGCGTGCCAGGTAATCCTGCTTGGATTGGGATCTGGACAGCTTACCGGAAGACGTTCTTGGTAATGTTCCACGCGGTGTCAGATCAATCAAAACGTTGATTCCAAAATGTGCGTGAATGGAACGGCTGATATCTTCAACAATGTACTGACGTTTCTGTAAATCCCTTTCCTTGGTCTCTACGACTAATACCGCCTGTTCTTCCTCGCCATCAGCACTCACGGAAAATGCCGCAACGCCGCCAAGCTTGACGCCACCGGTCTGCTGCGCCAGCACTTCAAGATCATAGGGCCAGATGTTACGCCCTTTGATGATAATGACATCCTTGCTGCGGGAAGTAATGATCACGTGGTCACCGATTCGATAACCGATATCACCGGTATTCAGCCAGCCATCCTCAGACAGAACTTTAGCCGTGGACTCTTCATCTTTGTAATAACCGCGCATCACGCTGGGTCCTTTGAGGAAGATTTGACCGCAGTGCCGGTCATCCAGTGCATTGCCGTTATCATCGATGATAGCGAACTCAAAACCGGGTAGAAGCTTGCCGCAATCAACATAATGTGAAGTGGAAAGTGCATCGCCGTCAAAGGGTTTGGCTGCGCCTGTGACCGCCATCAATTCCCTGTCCACCACGTCAACTTTCAGGCCTTGGCCCAGTGGGGAAAAACTGGTGGCCAACACACATTCGGCCATACCGTAACAAGCAACAAATGCATTCTGGTCAAAGCCACTCGGTGCCAGTATGTCCGCAAACTCCTGCAGAGGTTGCGGGTTAATTCTTTCGGCACCTACGCACGCAGCACGCCAACTACTGAGGTCATAACCTGCAACGTCGGAAGGCCGCAAACGCTTGGCACACAAGGCGTAACCAAATGTCGGTGCCGAAGAGATCGTACCCTTATTATCCGACAGGATTTTCAGCCAGAGTCTCGGGCGCATGGCAAATGTACGCGAACCAAGATAGTCCACAGATAACTGGCCGATCAGCGGCACCAGGATAAAACCAACCAGGCCCATGTCGTGATAAAAAGGCAACCACGATACAAAACGATCTTCTGCAGTCAGCTTCAGTCCGTAGCGGGCGATTTCCACCAGGTTGTTCAATACTGTTTGCTGGGTGATTTCCACCCCGCGCGGGAAACTGGTGCTGCCCGAGGTATATTGCAGATAAGCTGGATCATCAGCACCGGGCGGCACAAACTCCACTTCTGCTTCTGGCAACAAATCAAAATCGGTTTGTTTACCGGCCATCAGCAAATCAAGGCCCTGCACAGCTTCTGCCATGAAATTGGCGTGAGAATCGGGTGCAACGACAATGGATGCAGCACAGCTCTTTAACATCCGCCGCACCTGGCTGACATATGCGCCATGTGCTCCAAGCTGAATGCCGGCTGGCAATGCCACGGGGATTAAGCCGGCATATTGGCAGGCAAAAAAGAAGCGATGAAACATTGGCTCGGTTTCGGCAATAATGCCAACGCGGGCACCACGCTCACAACCCAGGCCAAGTAATTTCCGTGCCAGCACCTTGGCCTGGTCTTGCAAATCAGCATACGACAGAACGTCTTTCAGATGGCCGCGGCCATCATAGAAGTTATAACCGGTGTCACCCTGTGCTGCATATTCGAGCACATCCACGAGACTGGAATATCCCGAGACCTTGATCGGTAAAGATTTGTTTACGGACGTTGGCTGCACTAAATTCATGCGCAACACGCCGTTTCGTAGCATTTTTTCACTAACCACTTGGCCTCTGCTCTTATTTAATAGGCTGCTGGTCCGTCAACATTCACAAGCCTGGTACATTCCCCACCCATGCTTCACAGGTAATTCTCGCAGAACTAACAAAAAAAAGCGTTAATAAAATGTAAATTACCTGTTTTAATGCCGCAAATTCACCATAGAGGCTGGTGCAGCAAGGTAAATTCTAACAAATAAAGTGACTAAAAAACATTTTTCAGTGGTTTTATTGTGCGCCTTGATCAATTCACCGCCTAGGAGCCTGCGCAACTTATGCCCGTTCCTGAATCCGTGGCATCGACTTTTGCGCCACGTTATCGCGCAGGTAAACGGGTTGTGCCATTTCCGCAGGCAGGGCTTTGTAATTCTGCAGCCATTGATGTGCAAGCTTGAGGATGGATACGGCATCGGGCCAGATATCCGCATGCACACCAGCCAGGCGACTCACCAATCCATTCAATTCCGGATAGCGGTCAAAACCTATACCGACCGCATGAATTTCAGCTTCATCAGGTACCTGAATCAGACCAGGCCCACAAACCCTTTCTTCACCATCCACCGTCATGACGTCGTTGTCATTGCGCCTGAACAAGCCTGTGAAAACTTCATTCATGCGCGCATCCAGGGCCACCAATGCGGTATTGATGCCTTTATCTGCAGCAGCTTGTGCGGTCGCCGCGAGGCTGGATACGGGTATCACCGGGCAATCTGATGCCCACGCCAAACCCTGCACGACTCCAATGCCAATACGCAGGCTGGTAAAGCTGCCCGGGCCACGGCTGAATGCGATGGCATCCACAGCCCCGAAGCCGATACCGGCTTGTGCCAATAACTCCTCCACCCAGGGTAATAACAATTCAGCATGTTGCCTTGGTGCATGCTTGAAACGCTGCTGGACATCACCATTCACCGACAGCGCAACGGAACAGGTTTCAGTGGCGGTTTCAATGGCCAATAACTTCATGTCGCTTTGTCACCTTCAGTAAAAAACTCCACAACCTGGTCCCGCTCCACTGTTTGCCGCATGGGGGGAAGGCTTTCCAGAAAAACACTTCCATAGCCCTTGCTGCGCAACCTGCGATCACAAATCACCAGTACGCCCCGATCATTGACGTCACGTATCAGGCGCCCTGCACCCTGTTTCAAAGCAATCACCGCCTGTGGTAAAAACAACTCCATAAACGGGTTGCCACCATGCTGGCGTAACTCATTGCTGCGCGCAACCATGACCGGGTCATTGGGCGGGGCAAACGGCAGCTTGTCAATAATCACCAATGACAGCGCTTCACCCATCACATCCACACCCCCCCAGAAACTGGCGGAACCCAGCAGGATACCATCACCCGATTGACGAAATTTTTCCAGCAACATGCTACGCGGCATTTCACCCTGGACAAAAAGCGGGTGGTCGGTTTTACCGGCCAGTAGTTCAGCCGCCTGACGTAATGCCCGGTGCGAAGTAAACAGCATAAAAGCACGACCCTTGCTGGCTTCAAGTACCGGCCGAACCTGCTGCAATAATTCAGGCACAAATGACGGCTCACGGGGCTCCGGCAAGCCTTCGGGCAGCCACATCAAAGCATGGTTCTGGTAATCAAATGGTGAATCCAGGTTTAGGGTGTCGGCTTCCTGCAAGCCCAGTTGTTGCACAAAATGATCGAATTTCCCGTTAACTGACAAAGTTGCAGAGGTAAATACCCAGGCCGCATCCAATTGCTCGCGAAAACTGGAAAACACACTCGACACATCCAGTGGCGTGGTGTGGATTGCCACTCCGCGGCCACGGCGCTCAAACCAGCGGACTTCCGTTTCAGGCACTGGCTTGTCGAGATGGTCGAAGTGCGCCAGGATTTCAGCAAATCTCTGAATGCAGGCATCCATACCCCTGCTGGCACCGTTCAGGGGATCGATGACCGGTTTGAGTGCTGCCACTGCGGCATCCAGCGACTGCAATGCTTCTCTTACGGCCGGTTGATCCAGCATCTCCTGCCAGGTACCGCGGTCGTCGAGTGTATCGGCGCAAGCAGCCTGGAATTCTTTGAGTGTTTGCCGGCAATGCGCGACCTCGTTACGCACCGTTGCCAGGCCACCGCTGGTTTCTGCAGCTTCCGCCAGAATATCACCGCATAAATCGCTGATCTGCCTCGACGACAAAGATGTGCTGAAAAACTGCGAAGCGGTTTCCGGTGCGTGGTGTGCCTCATCAACAATGAATACCGCAGCACCGGGCAGAACCTCGCCGAAGCCACTTTGCTTGATGGCCATGTCTGCAAACAACAGGTGATGGTTAACCACCACTACATCGGCTTCCTGCGCTTCACGCCGGGCACGGACAACAAAACATTCCTCAAATTCCGGACAATCGGAGCCAAGGCAATTTTCAGCGGTGGATGTCACCAAAGGCCATAGTTCACTGTCTTCTCCAATAACGGATGAGATAGACAGATCACCGTCCTGTGTCACCGGCACCCACTGCCTGATGTTTTCCAGCTCAGACACAGAATCCCGGGAAGGTAGCCTGCCCTCAGTGCGGGCTTGCTCCATACGATACAGGCAAAGATAATTTGCCCGCCCTTTCAGCAACGCAGTTTTCAGGGTACTGCCAAGCGCTTTTTTAACCATTGGCATATCACGGAAGTACAACTGGTCCTGCAGGGTTTTGGTGCCGGTTGAAATAATGGTCCGCTGACGGCTTTCGAGAACTGGAACAAGATAGGCAAGGGTTTTGCCAATTCCGGTGCCCGCCTCCGCCACCAGGGTGCCACCATTGGAAATGGTTTGTTCAATCGCTGCAGCAAGTTGCAGCTGTTCATCGCGGGGTGCAAAACCCGGTAATACCGCTTCAAACGGCCCACCAGCGTTGAGTGCCTTCGCGCTGGCACCTTCCAAATCTACCACCCTGAACTCACCACCCTGAACTCATCAGAAGTGCTCAATAACTCTTGGGGCGCGTATTCATGCATTGGGTCGCACGTGCTTCGGCTTCATGGGCGCCCTGGTTATCGCGCAGGTGTTCCCGGGCAACGCTGATGGTCCGCCAGTTCCTGCTGCAAATTTCCCCGACCCTGGGACCCGTGTCATAAGAACGAACTGCGAAATTCAATGCCTGTTGATAGTCTTCTTTTTGTAACTTGAGCTCAGCCATATGCTGTAATAGCTGTGGGTCCTGAGGTTGTATTCGCAATGCCCGTTCAATATAACCGGTCGCCAGATCCAGATCGCCCTTACGTTCGGCGCCTTCGGCCTGTGCTGACAACTGCTTGACGGCCGGGTTTTGCAATGAGTACACCTGCACGCCAGCACTTTCCTCGCTGGCTGGTGCCCTGACGCGTTTTGTCACTTCTCGATCTTCAACCGGTGCGGGTGCCTGGCTGCTGCACGCAACCATTAGCAGGAGAATTGACAGGCAAAGAACCCTACAATATACGTGTGACAGTACACTAGTCATCGTCTTCATCTTCAAACCATTTCCTCCATAAAGACTTCCTGTTTTTCCTGCCCAGTTTGTCCAGACATGCCGTTGTCGATCCAGGCTCGGTGCCATCAATAAACGGAATTTGCACCGCGCCGGTACAGGACGGGTCAGTCAATGCATTTTTCTGCATGTCCACCCAGACATAGTTTGCGCCATCGGGCATGCGTAAATCAATGTCAGCAATGGGCAACTGCTTAAACAACGCCGCCCACACCCGCATTGCAGCATTACTGCCCGTCACCCTGGCCGGCTTGTTATCGTCACGCCCGACCCAAGAGACCGCTACACGATCACGAGTATATCCGACAAACCAACTGTCGCGGCGTTCATTAGTGGTACCGGTTTTGCCCGCGATCAGCGTGTCATTCCCCACCAGGGCATGCAAATTCCGTGCGGTACCTGTTTCCACCACCTGCGTCATGGCAAAATTTATCAAAGCAACCGCTTCGCGATGCTCCAATGGCATCAATCTTAATGGATAACGGGTGAGCAACTCACCCTGAGGTGTTTGCACGGCCGTCACCGACCGTATTGGCACGCTGTAACCACCCGCCGCCAGCGACTGGTACATCTGGGTGACCTCGATGGGCGTCAATTCAACAGCACCCAAAAGCGTCGCCGGAACCGCCGGAACGACTGCATTCACGCCGAGCTGCCTGATTTTCCGGATCAGGTTGGCAACACCGATATTCAGACCCACCTTTACGGTTGCTTGATTATACGAGTGAACGAGGGCTTCCAACAGTGGCATTTCGCCATGGGACTTGTGGTCATAGTTCGCCGGGGACCAGGCAGAACCATCCGGTTGCCGTAGCGATACCGGCTCATCTTTCACCGGCGTAATCAGGTTGTAATCATCAATATGCTCCAGCGCCAACAGGTAAACCAGCGGTTTGATGACGGAACCAATCTGCCTGCGCGCATCCAGCGCACGGTTAAAATAGTTACGCCCGGCGACCCTGTCGCCAACCAGCGCACGAACTTCTCCGCTGGCAACATCAACCAGCACCAGCGCAGCCTGCAGATCTGCTGGCAAACCACGTTGTTGCAGTTCATCCAGGCCTTTTGATACTGCAGCTTGAGCATATTCCTGCTCGGAAGGTGCCAGCGTGGTGAAAATACGCAAACCCTCGGAGCTTAAATCAGACGAGTGGTAATCACGTCTTAACTGGCGCCGGACCATATCTACGAAAGCAGGATAACGACTGCCCCCGGAACTTGGTTTGCCTGTTACACCCAACGGTCGTAACTTTGCCGACTTTGCCTCCTTGTCAGTCAATAAGCCGGTTTCAGCAAAACTATCCAACACCGTGTTGCGGCGGTGCAAGGCGCGATCCGGGTTGCGCCTCGGGTTATACAGGGACGCGCCGCGTACCATACCGACCAGTAAAGCGATCTGCTCTGGCTCGAGGTCTTCCAATGGCTGGTTAAAATAGAACTCGCTGGCCCGGCCGAAGCCGTGGATGGCGTGTTTGCCCTGCTGGCCGAGGAAGATTTCGTTGATATAAGCCTCAAGGATTTGTGCCTTGTCGTAATGCAGTTCAAGCAGTACAGCCATGATCGCTTCGTTAACTTTACGTATCAGTGTGCGTTCGCTGGTCAAAAAGTAGTTCTTGACCAATTGCTGGGTCAGTGTACTGCCGCCCTGCACGGTCTTGCCGGCCCTGACATTTGCCAGCATCGCACGTCCGATACTGCGCACGGCAACACCGTGATGGTGCTTGAACTGCCGGTCCTCCACGGCTTGCAGACCAGTGACCAGCAAGCCGGGAACATCCTTCAATATCACCAGTGTGCGGTCTTCATCATGCAGGGGGTAGATCGAAGCAATCTCGGCTGGATCCAGTCGCACCAGGCCTTGCTCTGCAACAATGGACCCGCTCAAGGAGGTGATAGACCGGTGACCCAATTGCAGTTTTATGCGGGTTGCCGGCACTGCGCCGTCATCAAATGTAAATGCCCGGCGATGGATATCAATGCGGTTACCGCTTAATGCAAAACTTCCGGGCGTAGCGGCACGGGAAGACTGGCGGTAGCCCGCAGCTTTTAATTCTGTCAGCAGGGATTGTCTGGAAATTGCCAGGCCTTCGTACAGGCTAAGCGGACGGGCGTACACACGGCTGGGCAAATCCCATTTTCGACCGTCAAACTCACTACGAACCTGGTAATCCAGCCAGGCGACCCAAGGCACGCCCAGACCAATGACGAGACCCAGCAATAACATCGATAAACGAAACAGCCGCCGAATCGTACCGGCTTTTTTCTTGCGGGCCTGTTTTGTCCTGGACTTTTTTGCTGGACGCTTTGCTTTCTTTGCCATTTCAACCATTATCCATATTGACCGCGCATTGTCTTGGTATAATCCACCGGTTAGCACACAAAAACATCAAAATGACTGATACCCAATCGCCCAGCATTGCATCCCTGGCACCCGTAATCTACGTGCACGCCAGGGGTTGTGAGCCAGTTGGCAAAGCGCAGATTCAGGCTTTGCTGGAACTGGGCTCGCCCTTGTGCAGCCGGCTTGCCACTGATGACCTGGAAGCAACCACTTACGGTTTTGATCGGCCAGGTGAACTGCTGGCTGAACTTGCCAACAAGTATCCGGGCAGACCGGTTGTTTTTCTGCGCGCCGGATTACAACCATCAAAACAACAACTTGAGCAACTGTCCGTGATGCTGGCACAAGCTGATCAGCCACTGGCACTGAGCCTGCTCTCCAATGCCGAGGTGACTGTCAATCCGTTTGCCGGGCTGGCGGGGCCTGAAGGTATCGAAAAAAATGATCTTTCCCGGCTTGTCAGCCTGCTGGCGCCCGGGTACATGCATAGATTGGATACCTGGATCGATCATTTCGTGATGCTGTCAAGTAAACTGGTCGGGCAGCTGGCTGCCAACCCATCCAGCGGACCATTGATGCAGCAAATCCTGGCAGCAGGTGGCACGCTCGAACTACCCGATCACCTTTTCCTGTATGACCGGACCCAAAGGGTTTTTGCAACCCTCAAGCTGCAACCACATGAATCCGGCTATCCGCCGCCTTTCAGTGAACTGAGCGCCCGGTTGCAGGCATGGTTTAACGCCGGACCAGCAGATTTTCCGTTTGCAGCGCTTACTTTTGCATTGGCTGAAGAAAAGCCCGCTACCCTGCACATCACTCATAGTTGGGGCGGTGGCGTTGCCCAATGGTTGAAATCTTTCATAGCAGCGGATTCGGGGCACCGGCATTTCCAACTCCGTTCTGAAAACCCACAATCCGGACGGGGGTACGGGCAGAAACTGTCCCTGTACGCCGGTAACGAACTGCACTGTCCGGTGGCAAGCTGGTGGCTGCAACCGCCGATAAATTCAATTGATGACAGCAACACAGGCTATCAGCAAATTCTGGCTGAAATCTGTCATCGATATGGCATCGGCCGCATATTTATTTCTTCACTGGTCGGTCACAGCCTGGATGCGCTGCGCAGCGGATTGCCCACCTTGCAAATCCTGCATGATCACTTCCCCCTCTGGCCATTACTCAGCGTGAACCCTGAACCTTACCTGCAGGCTGATGGCTCTGTGAACCTGGAACAGGCAATAAAGCAGCATTTCAAAACCCGGGAATTTCCGGAAAAGAACGCGGCAGCCTGGTCAGAAATAAGCAGCGCTTATTTACACACCCTGACAGAATTTTCTGTAGAAATCGCTGCACCGGGGCAATCGGTGCTGAATTTGCAACACCGGTTGGCCCCGTCATTTGCAGCCCTGGATGCGAAAGTGATCCCGCATGGTTTTCCAGCAATGGAGGCTCTGCAGGTCATAACACCCCGGCCACGGTCTGACGAACGACTCCGCATGGTCATACTGGGGCGCATGCAATCGGCCAAAGGCCAGCAACTATTACTGGATGCACTGTCAGGGCTGGCCAAATACGTACAGGTTTACCTGTTGGGAACCGGTAAATGGGGAGAAGCTTTTTTCGGGATTTCCGGGGTGGATGTCGTACTTGAGTATGATCGCAGCGAGCTATCCTCGATGCTGGCAACCATCGGTCCGGACTTTGCTGCCTTGTTATCAGTGGTGCCGGAAACTTTCAGTTTTACCTTGTCGGAATTGCAACAATTGCAGATTCCGGCCATTGCGACCCGTACCGGCAGTTTCCCGGATCGCATCCAGCATGGGAAAACCGGCTGGCTGGTGGACCTTGATCCGCAAGCCCTCATCAACCAGGTGGCTGATTTGTACGCTGCACCCGGGCAGATAAAAGCCGTGCGCAGAAACCTGCCAGTTGCAAGGCCGGATACGCTCGAAGCAATGGTTAAAGCCTACAACGAACTTTGCGCCTTGCCTGATGAACTCGAACCGTTTACACCCAAACAGTCCAGTCTCAGCGAAACCCAGAAAGCTGCAGCAGACTTCCAACACACCTTGGGCAGCAATGCACTGAATAAGGCCCTCGATCAACAACGTGACCTGCAGAAGGAAGTAGAGCACAGGACAAAATGGGCGCTGGAAACCGGCCTGCAGCTGAAATCAGAGCAGCAACGACGCAAACAATGGGTTGAGCAGCTTGAAACTGAAATCAGCAGGCTGCAACACATGGTGGCAGAGAGGCAAATACGCCTGGGCGAGTTGGAACACGTTGAGGCGCAAAATGCACTGATATTGGCAAGCACCTCCTGGAAAATCACCAAACCGTTGCGGGCCAGTCGGCGAGTGGCTAAAAACTTTATGCTGACACGTGCATGGAACCCGGCGCGATGGCCGTGGTTGCTAACACAACTGGTCCGAAACCTGTCTGCACTGGGAATTGAAGGCGCACTGCAAAGACTGCAATACACGGGGGTAGATGCAGTGCCGGAACCACAGCTGACCATCGATATGGATCCCATTGGCGATCCCCGGCCACCTGACGCCTTCCCGGTTTCAGACCATCCGGATGTAAGCATTGTCATCCCCGTATTTAACAAGTGGCTTTACACGGCTGCCTGCCTGCGCAGCTTGCTTGAAACAGCCGGAAAATACACCTATGAAGTCGTTATCGTAGATGACCAGTCCAGCGATGAAACCGCTGAATACCTGGCACAGATCAAGGGTTTGAAACACCTTGTAAATGCCAAAAATCTCGGCTTTGTCGGTAGCTGTAACCGTGGCGCTCAAGCAGCCAAAGGGGAATACCTGGTTCTGCTGAACAACGACACCCAGGTGACCGAAGGCTGGCTGGATGAATTAATCGACACCTTCGTGCGCGAGCCGCAGGCAGGACTGGTCGGAGCCCGGCTGGTTTATCCTGACGGCAGCCTGCAGGAATCCGGCGGTATCGTATTCAGCGATGGCTCTGGCTGGAACTACGGTCGCGGGGATGATGCTGAACACCCCAAATACCATTTCCTGCGTGAAGTGGACTATTGCTCGGGCGCCTGCATTGCATTGAAAACAAGTTACTTTCACGAAATAGGTGCACTTGATGAGCGCTATGCACCCGCCTATTACGAAGACACTGACCTGGCATTCCGGGTGCGGGAGTCAGGCCTGAAAGTATTGGTCCAGCCGTTGTCGGCGGTCGTACACCACGAGGGCATCACCTCCGGTACGGACACCTCCAGTGGTATCAAAAAATACCAGTTGATCAACCAGAAGACATTTGTGGACCGTTGGAAAACCGAATTGCAGGCACAGCCGGAAAAAATATCCAATCCGGACAACCATGCGGCCGTTCTTAATGCCAGCCGACACCGCGTCAAGGGACGTATCCTGGTGATCGATGCCACCACGCCAGAACCCGATAAGGATTCCGGCAGCGTGCGCCTGACCAATATGATGCAGTGCTGCCTTGACCTGGGCTATGGCGTTACATTCTTTGCTGACAATCGCGACTATACCGGCAGCTATACCCGTGACTTGCAAAAGACAGGTATCGAGGTCCTGTACCGGCCCTGGCTGGAATCCCTGCATGATTTCTTCCGGGACAGGGGCGGCGAGTTTGACTATGTCTTTATCAGCCGGCATTACATTGTCACCAATTACGTTTCCCTGCTCAAGCGCTATTGCCCCGAGGCCCGTTTTATCTTTGACACGGTCGACCTGCATTACCTGCGGGAACAGCGTCTCGCGGAGTTAGAGCAAAGCTTGCCGCTGAAACGCGCGGCCGAGCAAACCCGTCGCTACGAGATGTCGGTGATCAAGGCAGCCGATGCGACTCTGGTTGTCAGCACCGTCGAGAAACAAGTGCTGGCGCATGATGCACCCGGCGAGAAAGTTCACATACTGTCCAATATCCACCAGGTGCCAGGACGGGACAATGGCTTTACAGACAGAAAGGACATTTATTTTGTCGGTGGCTACCAGCACCCACCCAATATCGATGCGGCCTGCTGGTTTGTTAACGAGGTCTGGCCGCTTATCCATGCGCAGTTGCCGGAACTGCAGTTTCACCTGATCGGTAGCAATGCACCTGAACGGGTTCGTTCATTGAGCGGTGATGGCGTGGTATTTCACGGCTTTGTCGAATCACTGCAGCCCTTTCTCAGTGGCTGTCGCCTGGCCGTGGCACCTTTGCGTTATGGCGCCGGTGTAAAGGGCAAGGTCAACATGAGCATGGCGCACGGGCAACCCGTCGTTGCCACCCCTGCGGCGGTTGAAGGTATGTTTGCCGAGCATGAAAGAGAGTTGCTGGTGGCGGAAGATGCGCCGTCATTCGCCCGCGAAGTCGTGCGGCTTTATCAGGATGAGGACTTATGGAACCGTCTGTCAGACGCATCTGTTGGTAACGTTGAAGAGCATTTTTCCATCGCTGCGGGACGCGCCAGCCTGACCGCATTATTTGATTCATTCAAACCGTCTCCCCGGGCTTGACCCGGGATGACATCTCTCAGGCCTGATCCGTGAGCCTGCGGGCTTCAAATACATTCGGAACCGTGTTGAGGCGATGTAACAAATCACTGAGTTGCTGGTAGTCTCTCACCGTAACCTGCAGGCGGATATTAACCTCTTCTGTCTGCTCATCCTGGCGGCTGTTGATTTGGTTTACAGAAACATCTGAAGTCGCCAGCATGGATGATATGTCCTTGATCAATTCGCGCCGATTGTAAGCTCTCAACAAAAGATTAACCCGGTAACCGGCATCCACCTGCGCCCGCCAGCGCACCTGGATCAAGCGCGGGTTTTCTTCCCGGACCCAGCGCAACACGTTGGGACAGTCATCACGGTGAATGGTGACGCCCCGGCCCTGCGTGATATAACCCTGCACCGGGTCTCCGGGCACTGGCTGGCAACAACGGGCAATCGTCGTCATCAGGTTGCCGACGCCTTCGATGACAATATCACTGCCCTTCTGGCTGGGCAGTTTGCGACGGCGTTTGGGTGCGCGTGTGACCAGGTCTTCAACCGTCGGCGCTATATCCTTTGCCATGTCGCGCTCAACCGCGTGCAGCACCTGCCCGACCGTCAAATCACCATTGCCGACCGCGGCGTACAGATCCTCGACAGAATTGAAATTGAAGCGTGCCGGTACGCTTTGTAAATCGGAGGGCTGCAAGCCAAGTCGTTTAAGATCCGCTTCCACCAGATCTTTGCCCTGCGCCAGGTTCTCATCGTGGTTTTCGCGCCGGAACCATTGGCGCACCTTGGCACGCGCCCTTGCCCCGCAAATGAATCCCAGACGGGGATTGAGCCAGTCACGGCTGGGCCTGGAGTGTTTCCCGGTGAGGATTTCCACCCGGTTGCCGGTGTCCAGCTTATGCGTCAACGGGACAATACGGCCGTTCACTTTCGCACCCTGGCAACGATGACCAACCTCGGTATGAACGTGATAGGCGAAATCCAGCACCGTCGCACCGAGGGCCAGGTCGATGACCTTACCCGCCGGTGTCAACACATACACACGGTCCTCGGAGGCGGCTGTATGGAAACTTTCCAGCAGGCTTTCATCGTCCAGTTTGTCTTCACCGGCATCCAGTAACTGCCGCATGATTGCAATCTTGTTGTCAAAGGCCGGATCATTCGGACCACCTTCCTTGTAACGCCAGTGTGATGCGACACCCAGTTCCGCATGTTCATTCATTTGGAAAGTGCGGATTTGTACTTCTACAACCTTGCCTTCAGGGCCGACCACCGCCGTGTGCAGGGATTGGTAGCTATTGCCTTTGGGCATCGTGATGTAATCATCAAATTCGCCCGGAATGGGCTACCACAGGGTATGTACCAGGCCAAGTACGCTGTAACAACCCGGTAAGTCATCTACCAGTACGCGTACCGCCCTGACATCGAACAGTTCATGGAAGCCCAGGCCTTTGCGTTGCATTTTTCTGTAAATACTGTAGATGTGCTCTCATATGTGACGGAAGATCGGAAGAGCGTCGTCACATATGA
>PVMS01135737.1_pt1 | contig 26034 bp, 23 predicted proteins | sample 1853461 | NCBI WGS metagenome assembly PVMS01 (sample SAMN08582032, study PRJNA380276) | Marine sediment metagenome, whole genome shotgun sequencing project. | isolation source: ocean sediment barecode stripped | collected 2017
GATGCCACATCACTTGGTATATCAGTAGGATACCAGTATACTATTGTGATCAGGGGCAACTTTTTTATCAACCTGCAGCTTACTCCGGGTATTGGCTACCGAAGCCTCTCCGGTAAAGCCCTTGATGGAAATACCGGGATAGTGAATAAGGCTGCCTGGCAGGTGCTGGGCCGGGCCGCGATTGGATACGAATTCAAACATTTTTATATGGGTGCATCCGCATCAACTATATTAAGAAGCTTTAATTACAAAAATTACGAGGTAGACCTGGGCACCGAACAGTTCCGACTTCTCATTGGGAAAAGATTTAAGGTAAAATAAATGTCGTGTATACTTGACATTATGTAAATATTACTTATCTTTGTGTATGTATTATCATACATTTAGTACAGTTTATCATACATAATACTTAGAAATCATGACATACCAGGAAAAACAGAACGTCGTCAACATCTTTAGCGGATTGCTGGTCACAGCCATCTATGGCCTGATGATCTATCAACGACACCAGCAGGGACAGTTCAATTTAACAGAAGATTTTCAGACATGGGGAAAAGTATTCCTCATCTTTATAGGAGTATCCATTGTGGCCCGGATCATTATCCAGATCGTTTTCCACATCGGCAATGCAATTGCTACCAGGGAAGAGAAGATCCCATCCGAGGATGAGCGGGACAAACTGATCAAACTTAAAGCCACCAGGAATTCCTACTACGCATTCTGCGGGGGATTTGTACTTTCAGTGATGTCGCTGGCCCTGGGCATGCCAGTCTACGGGATCTTTATCGCATTTGTGGGTTTCGGCCTGGTTGCCGAAATCATCGACAATGGTTCGCAAATCTATTATTACCGGAAAGGAGTCTGAGATGGGAAAAAGCATCGTACAAAATAACATCCGGAGACTTCGTTTTAACGCTGGTGAGATGACCCAGCAACAACTTGCTGATGAAGTGCAGGTATCGAGACAGACCATTGTTGCCATAGAGAAAGGGAACTACTCCCCTTCCCTGGAACTGGCCTTCAAACTTGCCCATATCTTTAAGACCCCTCTGGAAGAGGTATTCACCTACGATCCAGAGAAGGAAAAGGATGAGGATAAGTAGCTGGCCAACAGATCAACCAAGCATATTCCAGTCCTGCTTCCCGGCCCACTTTTTGAAAGAGCTAAAGCCATATTTCTTGAGAGCCTCAAGATCGGCTGTATACCCTTCCCGGATAAACCATTCATACATCAATGCCATATCTTCACTCTGCTCCCTCATATATTCGGGACTGTAGCCTTCATATGTGATGGTCTTGCCAACGATCTTTGAAAGAATGGCGGCTGCTTCATCACCGGACAGTTCATCCCCGGATATATTGATCCGCTTTCCAAACATGCGTTCTCTCTCATTCACTACTACAGCTACAAATTTTCCAATATCCTCCACCGCAATTTGCTGCAACACACGGTCGCCAGGCATGGCCATCTTCAGCACTCCCTCCTTCAATGAGTCAACCATAAAAGGGAAAAAGATATTGTCCATGAAATATGCAGGACCCACAATGGTATAGGACAAATCCAGGGTTTCCAGATGCTTTTCAACTTTATACTTGCTATCAAAGTGTGGAATTCCAGTGGATAGGTTTGCATCACCCACCGAGTTAAATATAAAATGTCCCACTCCTGCTTTGCTGGCAGCATTGGCCATTGATATTCCCTGCGCAGTTTCATGATCGTGTCCTCCTTCAAATGGAGTCGTCATGGCAAATACCGTATCTACATTTCTCATGATCTCTACAAGCTTTTCCGAATCTGTAAAGTCTACAGATATCATCTCCACCTGTTGTGCCTTTAGTGCCAGGGCCTTTGTTGATTCAGGGTTCCGGGTAATTCCCACAACCTGGTGTCCCTCTTTTAACAGCGCCTGAACTACAGATCCACCCTGTTGTCCTGTTGCACCCGATACCAATATTTTTCTCTTTTCCATCATATCAATTTTTGTTTTTACAAAGATCGGTTAGATCTGCACGGTCAAAAAGGTAAAAACTGTACCAATGATGGTAATTTTTAGTTTGCCCTGAAAAGTTGCCTCCTTGTAAATCCAAAATTTGAATTCATAGAAACTATATGGTGATCCATATCAGTTACAAATTCTACCTCTACAGTTAGCAAGTCCATAATCCTGGCCCTGAACACATTTTCGGTGGATGGGTAAAAATCATTTTGTTGCCCATCGCTTTCCGTAAATATCAGCTTCCCTTCTCCTGTAATCACATCTATAAAGACTTCACCATTTTCAGAAGAATAATTACCCTCAAACCTGGCAAGATCTTCCTGAGATAAACGCATCACCTCATCCATAGTCTTATTCCACTGAACAGCAGGCAGAATGTAATCGTTCAGTATGGCAAGCATATTAAAATCCGCGAAAGGATTATTAAATACCTGCTGTGTGATAACTACCACCATATCAAACTCAGGCAGGACCATCACTTTTTGTCCTCCATGCCCGGACGCTAAATATGTATAAAACGATCTGTTCAGTGCATAAAAATCACCACACCACCATTGATACCCGTAATCTGGCATATCACTATTTGAGTGTTGCATCTTTGTAGTTTCCTCAACCCACTCTTGCGATACAACCTGTTTGTTTTGCCAGCTGCCCCCGTTCAAGAACAGATACCCGAGTTTTGCCTGGTCCAAAGAAGTTAAATGCAAACCACCATCCGTATCAATCAATCCGCTAACAACATTATCCCAGCGATAATCATCAATACCAAGTGGTTTGAACAGGTATTTCCCGGCAAATTGATCCACACTCATTCCTGTGTATTTTTCAATGAGGTAGGAGATGGCCAATGAGAGACCCCCATTGTAATAAAACCCGGACCCGGGTTTATGCAAAAGTCTTCTTTCAAAGAGGAATTTCATTGGATCAGGGGAGTTATTTATTCGGTTACAATCGTTCCTTCTATCGGAATAGGGAAATGTATGTTCATCCCATCGAAATCCAGAAGTCATGGATAGGATATGTTTCAATTTCAATTCAGTTTTCAAACTGTCTCTATTGATTAATTCTGCATATTCAGGAAATAATTCCAATGCACTTCTGTTTAAAATATCCTGGATTTCTCCTTCAAAAAAACCCTGATCAATGGCGATACCAAGCAATGCAGAAGCAAAGCTCTTTGAAACTGATGCTGAATAATGAAGCTTCTCCCGGGTGAAATCTTCAAAATAGGCTTCCGTAATAATGTTGTCATCTTTTATGATGACCAAACTATGGATATTTTGAATCCTCCCTGAATTGATATCTGAAATCAGATTTTCCAAGAACTCGGGATTTACTCCAGCCTTTTCAGGTGAAGCTGTTTCTAAGAATGGTTCATTATTGACCTGGCTGTTTCCACATGAATTACACAGGAATACCAGCATAACAATTGCAATATTTTTCATATCATTTGTTTTAACAAGTCCGGTGCCATATACATACTCGCCTCATAACCAACGTATTAAATAATACGCATGTGAAAATGAGTGTTGGAATATCCGACCGGGGTGTATGAATATCCACCACTTGCAGGAATGCATAGATCCTGTTTTTAAAGAATTTATAGGATTTGGCCTCATATCGTATTCTAATTAATCTGCTATATTTAAGAAATATGCCCTTAAAACCCCCCGAACATGAAAAAGCACCTATTTATCCTGATATTTCTCCCTCTCCTGGGACTCACTGTGTGCACTACCACTCAAAAAGGTGATCTATCCAGCGAGGCCGGATACGCCACACCCGAAGAGGTAGGGATCTCATCCTTATCCATTCTGCAATTTATAGAAGCACTGGAAAAAGCACAACCAGATGCTATCCACAGCGTGATGTTGCGGCGGCATGGCCACATTGTGACCCAGGGATGGTGGGCCCCCTATAATCCCCATAGCCCTCACTATTTGTGGTCCCTTTCCAAGAGCTTTGCATCCACAGCCATCGGGATGGCCCAGGATGAAGGATTATTAAGCATCGACGACCAGGTGATCTCCTTCTTCCCCGAAGAGATCCCGGCAGAAGTCAGCAACAACCTGAAAGCCATGCGCATCCGTAACCTTTTGAAAATGAACTCGGGGCATCAGTGGGATACCAGCCAACGGATCATGGGAGGTGACGACTGGGTGAAGGCGTTCCTGGCACTGGAAGTAGAACATAAACCAGGCACCCATTTCGTTTACAACAGCGGTGCCACCTACATGTTGTCTGCCATTATCTCAAAGGCAACCGGCATGTCGATGCTCGAGTTCCTCACACCCCGGCTCTTTGAGCACCTGGGCATTGAAAACCCCTCGTGGCAATCAGATCCAAATGGAATCAACCTGGGTGGATGGGGACTGAGTGTGACCACCGAAGACATATCCAGGTTGGGGTATCTCTACCTCCAGAATGGTGAATGGGAAGGCAGGCAACTGCTCTCCCAGGGCTGGGTAGAAGAGGCAACAGGTTTTCAGACCTCCAATGGCAGCAATCCGGAGAGCGACTGGGAACAGGGGTATGGATATCAGTTCTGGCAGTGCCGCTATGGTGCCTACCGGGGTGACGGGGCATTCGGGCAGTTCTGCATTGTTATGCCCGAACAGGATGTTGTACTGGCTATCACCTCCGGTTCCGACGATATGCAGGGGATCCTGAATGTAGTCTGGGAGCACCTGCTGCCGGCCATGAAGGAGGCCAGCCTGCCACCAGATGATGAAGGGGTAAGACTTTTGAATGAGAAACTGGAGGCCCTGGCACTCAGTTCTGTCAAAGGAGAGGAAAAATCTTCAATGGCTTCAGAAGTTACAGGGAAGAGCTACACCATGGACGAGAATAACCTTTCAATCCAGACCATCTCATTCAATTTTGAATCCCCTGCTCCTGAAATCACCATCACCACCGGCCGGGGCGATCAGACCTTTAAAGTCGGTTATCAGGCAGTAGAGAGAGGTATCCTGGCCATGCCATCAACGGTTTCTGATAAAGTGGCAGCAAGTGGTGCCTGGGATGGACCCGATACCTACACTGTGAATGTAATTTACTACGAGACTCCCCAGAGCATGAAGTTCACCTTCAGGTTCCAGGATAATAAACTTACCTGGGATACAGAGCTTAAAGCATCATTTGGTCCACGGAATCCCGGACAACTAATAGGCAGTTATCAATCACTTTATTAATTTTGATTCATGGCTGATATTGCATTCATCATCTTATTCGCCTTAATAGGCAATGTGCTTTTTAAAAAATTGGGACTCCCTGGAATTCTGGGAATGATTATCGCTGGAGTAGTACTGGGGCCCAGCGTTCTGGACCTTATCGATCCCGAGATTCATGCCATTCTGAAAGAGTTTAAAACCATTGCACTGATCATTATCCTTTTCAGGGCAGGATTCGGAATCAATAAAACGACACTTAAAAAAATTGGTGGCCCTGCTGTTAAGATGGGCTTTATCCCGGCAATGATTGAAGGCATTTCAGTGGCCATTTTGTCCTGGTGGATACTTGATTTACCGGTTCATGCAGCCGGTATGCTCGGTTTTATCATTGCTGCTGTTTCGCCTGCTGTGGTAGTCCCCGCCATGTTAGTGCTCATAGAGAAGGGATACGGAAAAAAGAAAGCCATACCCACCCTCATCCTGGCCGGGGGCCTCCCTGGATGATATATTCACCATTACCGTATTTGGCATTTTCGCCAGTCTTGCTGCAGGCACTGCCACGAACCTGGTTTTTGTATTTGTAAGTGTTCCGGCCGGGGTACTGGCCGGGGCCGGAATTGGTATTCTGGTTGGCTTCTTCTCTGTCTGGTTTTTCAGGCGATTCCACATGCGCGATACCATGAAAATGGTTCTTTTGATGATTGTGGCTGTGGTTTTTTACGATACGGCCGAACTTCCAATGGTCAAAGAGACGCTGCCCATAGCAGCACTCCTTGGAATTATGGCCATAGGGTTTATTATCCTTGAAAAATATGATATCCTGGCCAAAAGGATGGCCCTGAAGTTTAATAAACTCTGGGTGATGGCCGAGATTCTCCTTTTTGTCTACATCGGTACTGAAGTTCGAATTTCGGAAATTGACGGAACCGTTTTAGCGATTGGACTGTTGATCCTGGTGCTGGGCCTGGTTGCCAGGAGCGCAGGGGTCTGGGTTTCCTTGCTGGGATCTGGCTTAAATCTGAAAGAAAAGATGTTTTGCATAATTGCCTACTGGCCCAAGGCCACCGTGCAGGCAGCCATGGGGGCCGTCCCACTTGCGTTGATAACCAGCGGGGCCATTACTTCAATCTCCGAAGAGGTTGGGCAACAAATCCTTGCGCTGGCAGTGCTAAGCATTGTCTTCACAGCACCCCTGGGGGCCATAGGTATCAAGCTAACAGGCCATAAATTTCTTGAGAAGGAAACCGGGGACTAATCCTACTTCTCCCTTACCCGATTCGATTGTAATTTTTGCTCTTACTGTAATGGTTATGCTTTAACCCCCGGTACTTTACCTGTTCCTCCAGAGGCAAATGGATTATTTCCTGGCATTCCTCAGAGCAGCATCCTTCATAGGCGGACTCACAATCGTCACACTGGATAAAGAGTTGATGGCAATCGTCGTTTGCACAGTTCGTATGGGTATCACAAGTCTCTCCGCATTGGTGACAACTTGCAATCACACTCCCGTCAATGGATTCACCCAGGCGATCATCAAAAACGAAGTTCTTCCCAATAAATTTTGATTTTATGTCCAGGTCCTTTACCTGCTGTGCATATTCGATTATTCCCCCGTGAAGCTGGTACACATGCTCAAAACCCTTATGTTTAAAATAGGCACTGGCCTTTTCGCAACGAATCCCCCCGGTGCAGTAAAGTAAAACCTGTTTTCCCTTCTCCTCCGAAAGTGAATCGGCAGCTTTTCTAACTGCCTCTTTAAAGGTTCCGGCATCAGGATGATGAGCATTCTCAAAATGACCCACCTCATATTCATAATGATTTCTCATATCCACCACAAGAGTATCCGGATCGCCGGTCATCCTGTGAAAATCCAATGCAGATAAATGTTCCCCGACATTGGTGAAATCATAATCGTTATGCCCAAACCCATCAGCCACAATTTTATTCCGCACCTTGATGGTGAGTTTAAAGAAAGATTTTCCATCATCTTCAATGGCATACTTAATGGGCATATCCTCTAATCCAAAAATTTGGTTTAGTTGTTTTAAGAATACAGGCATGTGATCTTCCGGCACACTCATCTGGGCATTGATCCCCTCGTGCGCTACGTAAATGCGGCCAAAACAAGAAAGCGACGACCAATTTCTGTATAGATCATCCCTGTACTCCTGTGGATCATCCACATTAAAATACCTGTAAAAAGAGATGGTGATTCGCCTGAATGCCTCATCCTTCAATCGCTGCTTCAGCTCTTCTTTATTTACCCTGTTATGCAATAACATGATCCCTTTTTTAAAACGGATTGTCAATCAATCGATTTATTAAACAGGCAATGGGCCAAAAAGTTGACCATCTATTAAAATTTCGCGTTAAAAACATGACGTTGGGAGCATCTCAATTCAACATTTTGGCCAGTTAGATGTTTAATTCTTTATTTTAGCATGCGATGAATTTCTGGACTCAATTACCAAAGCCTTTCTTTGCCCTTGCACCCATGGAGGATGTAACCGATACGGTATTCCGTGAAATCATTGCATCGGGTGCCGCTCCTGGAAGACTTCATGTGCTTTTTACGGAATTTCTGTCGGTGGATGGATTCCTTCATGAGATCGGAAAGGCAAAAACGGGGCACCGGTTGGAGATTTCTGCTCTGGAAAGAGCCATACTGGATTCCAAAGGGATCAAGCTGGTGGCCCAGATCTGGGGCTCAGATCCCGAAAAGTTCCATCAGACCGCACTCAGGCTGACTGAAAAGCATGCATTTGATGGTATAGATATTAACATGGGATGCCCGGTAAAGAAGATTGTCAGGAAAAATGCATGCAGTGCATTGATCAAAGCCCCCGAGCTGGCCAAAGAGATTGTGATAGCCACCCGGGAAGGAACCAGACTACCCGTGAGTGTTAAAACACGAATTGGATTTAATGCAACAGAGACCCAAAAGTGGATCGGAAAGCTCCTTGAAGTCAAACCTGCTGCCATCACCATCCACGGGCGCACACAGAAGATGCTTTCCACTGGAGTGGCCGACTGGAATGAGGTGCGCAAAGCAGTGCAACTCAGAGATTCATTGAATTCAGATACGCTGATCCTCGGCAACGGAGATGTTTCCAGTTATGCTGATGGCCTGGAAAAATCAACTACCTTCGAGACCGACGGGATCATGGTGGGAAGGGGAATCTTTGGGAATCCGGCATTTTTCGCAGACCCGGATGTTATAAACCAGGACCAGAGCATCCACCTGCTTAAAAAACACATCACTCGTTTCTCCCATGAATGGGAAGGACGAAAGAACTATGCCATCCTGAAAAGATTCTTCAAAGTATATGTTCACTCTTTTGATAATTCAACCGCCCTGCGGGCACTACTTATGAAGACCAATAATTTCAAGGAAGGCATGGCCGTCCTTAAGGAATATGAGGCTGTTAAACATTCATTGGTGAATCTTGTTAATCACAATACACCCTAAAACCTATCCATATGTTAATTGGATTATTAATGGCATTGATTTTCGGCAGTGGCGCCGAATCAGAATTTGTCCCTTCAGTACACAACATTCAGAAAGAAATCAAGCAATATGTGGTTGATGAAATCAGGAAAGATTCACTTCTGATTCTTGCTGCAGATTATGAAAAAACCATCAAACAGTATGACAAGGAAAAGAAAAAGTCAAAGAAAAAAATGAATAAGGCCAGCTCCGACCGAACTGTTTCTACAGAAGAGCTTCTTCAGCTTTATGACGACTATTACCTGACCAGAAACCAGCTGATCTCCTCACTCATAAATCTTCGAATCTTATTTCAAGAGCAGATCACTGAGGAAGAAATAGCACTTATATTCAATGATGCCCTTGTTACCACAACAAAAGAACAGCAGAAGAAAGAAAAAGCAGAAGAAAAGGCCGAAGAAAAATTTAATAAGATCTTCCAGGACATCCACAAAATTATCGCAAAACACATCAGTGATACCACCAAATTAAAGAGAGTTTCAGAAGACCTTTTGGAATTTGAAACCACCATCTATGCCTATGTGGAGGAAGAACTGGTTCTGGAAGAGGAAAGAAAAACACTGGTCGATAAAAAAGAGGCCACCAGGAATGAACTTGAAGAATTGTATGAAAATACAAATCAGTTGAGATACAAAGCTTCAAGAGACTACGCCATGCTACGAGAGGGCGCAATCAAGAACACAGACCCGCGGGAATGGAAAGCCATCAATAAGGAATTAGAGGTTTTCACAAAATAGCAGCTGTTCTAAATACACACTTCAGCATGTTGAATAGTAATAATTTGCAATGAAACCCACGACCAAAGCTCAAGCCTGCGAGAGCATCATTGAGATCAGGGATACTTATATCAAGGAGATCGTAAAGTTCAAAAGCGATGATGAAGAATCGATCGTCGCCAGCGAAAGGAAAAAGCAGGTTTTTAAGCAGCGTAAGGCATGGGCTGAAGAGATGGGAGTGGAAGGAGAGATGATTGAAGAAATTTTCAGGTTGCTCATCAAACGAAACATCCAGATTCAATTCGATAAAAAAAATTCCAACAAATAGCAAACATTGAAACGCATGTACAGAAAAGAGATTAAGGCAATGGACTGTACCGTCCGTGACGGTGGATTGATGAATAACTGGCAATTCAGTGATGAATTTGTACGAGCGGTTTACCAGGCCTGTATGACCGCGGGCATAGACTATATGGAGATTGGATATAAAAGCAGCGAATCTGCTTTTTCACGCGATGAGGTGGGACCATGGAAATTTTGTGATGAAAAAGATTTGCGCCGGATTGTAGGCAAAAATGAAACTCCCCTGAAATTATCTGCCATGGCAGATATAGGCAGGATAGATCCTGAGGACATCCTTCCTGCCAGCGAATCGTTACTGGATATGATCAGGGTGGCCTGCTATGTGCACCAGGTCGATAAAGCCATCGCCCTGGCCGAGCACTGTATGGACAAGGGCTATGAGGTCTGTATCAACCTGATGGCAGTTTCGAAAGTGAATGAAATGGCCCTGGATGAAGCCCTCCTGGATATCAGCAAAACCAAGGTGCCCATTGTCTATATCGTTGATAGTTTTGGCAGCATGTACAGCCAAAACATCGAGCACCTTGTAGAAAAATACAGCAAAGCATTGCCCGGTAAAACCCTGGGAATACATGCACATAACAACATGCAGCTGGCCATGTCAAATACAATTACCGCCCTGATAAACAACTGCAACATGCTGGATGCCACCTTGCTGGGAATGGGCAGGGGAGCAGGAAACTGCCCAATGGAGATTCTGATTGCATTTCTTAAGAACCCGCAATACAGGCTACTTCCCCTGCTTGATGTAATTCAAAACCACATCCATCCCCTTCAACAGAAGATTGATTGGGGTTACCATGTTCCCTACCTGATCACAGGGGCACTCAATGAACACCCCAGGTCTGCCCTGAAATGGATGGCCTCAGAACAAAAGGACGATTTTGTGGCCTTTATGAAGGAAATGCATGATTATGAGTTGTTGGAATAAGACCCGAATTTCAAAATCCCTGCCCGGCTAAATTCCGGATATCTTTCGGTTTGAGAACCTTTGTTTCACAACCCTCTTTTGTTACGTTAATCATCGCCAGACCAATCTGTGTGGTATCCACCACTGAATCTGGCGCCAGCTTCTTACTAAGCTTCAACAGCCATTTCAGGTTATTAATCATCACCCTGTACATTTTGCTGCTGGGCTCAATGCCCCGTAACGGTACAATGGCCCCCGGACGAAACATAAAGGCCTGCATAAAACCCAGGTTTAAAAGATCGTTTTCTGTTTTTCCCTTAACGCGGGCCCACATGGTCCTACCTTTTTCACTGGAATCTGTACCCATTCCCGAAACATAGGTGAAGGTCATCTTTGAGTTCGCACCCAATAGTTCCCTGGCCAGCGAAAGGGTAAAATCATAAGTTAACCTGGTATACTGTTCTTCCTTCATACCAGCAGAACTTACACCCATACAAGAATAACAGGCGTCATAGCCCTTCAACTGACCTGCCACTGAGGTAAATTCAGAGAAATCTGAATGAATCAACTCCTCCAGTTTTGGATGGTCTATGCCAGTGCTTCTCCTGGTGATGGAAAGGACTTCTGTTACATCGGTATGGTCCAGGCACTCCAGAAGAACCCCTTTTCCAACCATTCCTGTGGCACCTGTTACAATGACTTTCATCTGTTACAAATTTATTAGTAGCTCAATCACTGAGCCGGTTTCAAGTTTTCCGGACCCATGCATTTCGGAATCATTCTCATTCAGTTTGCGAATGGAATAATGAATGCTCTTCCCGCTGATGGAGGTATACGATTTAAGTATACCTGATACCATCTCCAGGCCCCTCCCCTTCCTTCCGTACCGGAATTCGTTACCATTTATTCCAATTCCATTGTCAAGAATATATAAGGCTACCTGGTCCTGGTTGCGGATTGCTTTTATCTCTATAAGCATCTCCCCGGACTTGTCTGGAAATCCATGCTTTACAGAGTTTTCCACAAAGGCATGAATGCACATGGAGGGTAACTCGGTACCCTGGCAGTCCTCTGGAATAGCAATTTGAAATGAAAAGTTTTCTCCATATCTCACCTTCTCCAGTTCCAGGTAATTCCTCACGAAATCCATCTCCTCCTTTAAGGTTACAATTACCCGATCTGACGAGTCAACCACCTCCCTGATCATTCTGCTGAAACTGTTCAGAAACTTCTGCGCTTTAACCGAATCCCCTTTCATATACATGGCAGAAATAGAGTTCAGTGCATTAAAAATAAAATGCGGATTCATCTGGCTCTTTAAAGATTGAAGCTGCAGGGTTCTCAATCTTTTCTCAACCTCAGCTTTCTTCTTCTCCTGCCTGATCTGTACTACCTGGATCACATACACAAATGCATAAATCGACATAAAGATGATCACGCCATACAGGAATATAATGTATTGTAAGGGATTTGGAATCAGAGAGATCAACAGCTCAGAATCAGTGGTTTTGATTAACAATCCTTCAGGAGCACTTTTATTATTTACCTGATACATAAACACATTCGGAGTGGAAAGATGAGACAGGGAAATCTCTGCAAGTACCCTGAATCCCATATCTGTAATTCTGAGAATTACATCATCAGTTATAAATCCCAGGACCTCTGTATTATCGGTTAACCTGAGTCTTCCCAGGAAATGTCCTTTGAGCCAGTCCTTCTCAATTATTTTCTGAAACTCAAGGTTCTGGTCGAATACAATGATCCTGCCTGTAGCATCATAAATAGAAATCTCCCGGTTGTACGTATAAAACTCGGGTCTGTTCCTCAGGTCAAAATGGGAAAGATCCACCCGCTTCTCTATGTTGCCATTCATATCCACCAGGCATAACTCACTTTCAATGGTATCCGTATTGCCTCTGTAAGTTCGAAATGCGACCAGTTTTTTCTCTCCCTGCAGTTCCAGTACATCAGCATTAACAATGGATCCAAATCCCTCAAATTCAACAGGCTCAAATTTAAAATCAAGGGTATGAGAGAAAACCATCAGCCACGCACTTCGATCACTGTATGGAACTACCGAATCACCGAAATTGCCATAGGCATTGCTCTCTCCCCAGATTTCAAGAAACCCGTCTCCATCCAGATCATCGCTACGCAAACTATAGTTCGGACTGGTCCCTGCATCCTGCGAAATAAATATGGAATCGGTTATCAGATCGTAACAAAACAGGTTCCTGGGTGACAGGGAAAAGCCAGCGTTGATTGCAAAATAAAACTCCTTTATTCCATCTCCGTTCCGGTCTTCCATCACCGAGCCGGTAATCCTGTATTCTGCTACACCACCCCCAGTTTTACACCCCTCAATTTGCTTCCTGCGAATCACCTGGTTGGAGGTGGAATAGGGGTCAATTACATTCAAAAAGAGGGTGTCTCCCAGGTAACTGAAGAGGTATAACTCACTTTTCTTATCCGAGTTATAATCTCCCGAAAACAAGTCTGCCCTTTTTACTTTTTTCCCGCCTATATTGATTTGATCAATAAGATCATCATCCCATTCATACAGAATTAACGAAGTAATCTCTTTACCCGATTTAAAGACAAGCGCTTTCTCCGACCGTCCATCTCCGTTCAGGTCGAAATAATAATTTTCTCGATCAATGTTACGGGGTTTGACGCTTACCACGGTTGAGCTGTACCTGTATCCCCTGTCTACAAAAAGCAGGCATAAAAGTGTGGCCAAAATCGCCGAAATCAGGATTCTTAGAATTATTCTGCTGCGTATCGCCATTGTAATTCAAACTATCGCGACACAATATACTTTTTTTTATATCCTAATCCACAAGCAGTTTGGTATGCTGCCGGTAATTCCGGGTGGACAGACCGATGATATAGACTCCCCTGGGAAGCATACTGATATCAATGGTAGAAGTATAGTTCATCTCCATAAAACTCAGCGAACTGTTCAAATAATTTTTACCATTCATATCGGTGATGGAAACCACTACATCTGAAATATCCGGACCGGCATACTCCAGACTAATCTGGCTGCTGGCCGGATTGGGATAGATGGTAAACCGTTCTTCCATGGTAATGGCCTGGAAAGGTACCGGTGCAGAAGTCTCATTATCTCCACATGCACCAAAACGTTGAACCGGGGACCACCCCTTGTTGTTATCCAGCTTATTTTCCGTGAGCTTCTGGTCAGGATCAATCAGTGCGTACATCCGGTCGTATCGTTTAAAATCCGCCACCCATTCAAACTCCACAATGGCAAAGTTCTGGTCCTCAATGATGGCAGGAGTGGAAAAAAGGGCATTCCCCTCCACATCGGAAATCAATGTGCCCCCCTTATCAGGATCTCCAAGGTAGAATGAAAGTTCTACAGGTTCACTGGTGGATGAAAGGCTCAGATTGTGCACAATGGTGGTCACTTTTACTGTATCCCCATTAACTGGTATTGCAGGGTCAAAAAGAATGGAAGGAGTTTTGATATACTCGTCCAGGTCGGTAATCTTGTCGATCTCATTCTTTGCCTTCAAAGAATCAAGCCTGTTTGGAAAGATAAACCCGGGGTCCTGCAGGCTGTAGTTTTCCTGCCAGAAAGAACCGGCACTCAGATCAATCATATAATCAACCACAAGGGCACCATTTCTTGACCAATAATAGTAGGGCTTGACTTTAAATTCATAACTGTTGGCGGCCAGTGAACTCCCAAAGATCTCAATGCCCAGGTTTTCACCCACTTTGTAAATATGGGAGGTGATGATCTCTTCTTCCGCAACAGATTCGTCTTCTACCCTGAATTGAAACCCCAGCAGATTTGCACCCACACCGGGATTGGTTTCAACTGTGTTTTCAACACTTACATCCTCATTCTCAAATTCAGTTCCCCAGGTAATGCTTTCCGTAAAGGTGGAGCTCAGATCCAGTTCATGCGCATTGGCAATGGAGATAATCTCTTTGATGTCCGGATTGGCCTCCATTAATTCTTTGGGACCCGGATAGAACTTTCTGTATGAAAGCAGGTTTCCGGGTTCATGCAACTGTACCATCCCTGCAACCTCCAATACCTGCCGGCCCCTTAACCAATTCTCCTGGTTGGTGGTTTGAGGGATCAGGATCACTATCTCCCCCAGCAATTCGTCATGCTCATTGTATACCGGGTACTCCCACCGCTCATAATCACTTACAATGGTCAGAAGCGCATCGTCCCTGCTGAAACGCTTATCCATTGAAGCAGTCTGGAAGAACGACGTGCTGGTGCTCTTTCCTATACTGGTGGTGGTTACATCGGTTACCAGCTCTTCCAGGTCATCTCCAAATAAGGAAGATAGTTCAGCCGGCGCCATGTAGACGCCTCCCACACCTCCAAAATTCTGGTCAATCCCCAGAGTGTATTGGGGTTGAAATCCCCAGTCCCCTGTGCTGGTGGTTTGTATGGAAAATTCATCCTGGCTGAATTGCTCAGTAGATTTCTGTACACTGCTTGCACAATCATTCTGCCCAAAACATTCATTGACATCATGGATCACCCCATTGAGGTAGTCAATGTGCACAGGAGGTGTGTTCAGGAGGGTGACCGGCCTGATCACTTCAGTAAAACAACCCAGGCTGGTATAATCTCCGATCCGCATCAGATCACCATCAAAATCGCTCAGTGAAACCGCAAAATGGGTTCGGTGCATGCCTCCTCCCCCTCCATTGGATATCTGATTATACTGGTTTAAAGAGGCAATATTTGTATTGTTAAAGAGACTGTCGTACTGGTAAAGCTGAACGCCAAATCCCTGGTCACCTACAGGTTCATTGCTAAAATAGTGGTAGATGGCCACAATATCTTCCAGGTCATCACCGGTCACATCGGCCACATCAAAAAAGTTGACCGATGGGAGGTCATCATCGAATCCGCCCACACCTGACTGTTTTCCCAGGTGCACTATTTGGTTGCCCGAGGGAACGTTGAATATCTGAACCCCGCTCTGACAACCCAACAGAACTTCAAGGACCCCGTCGCCATTCAAATCCCCTGACTTAAGCAGTATTTGCCAGATCCCATTGTAATTATAGCTTCCTGTGGCATAATCGTCCTTATGAAATGTAATCTTTTCAAGAGGATCAATGGTGACGGTGGATGGATCATCCATCAGTTCGGCCGTGTAGAGGTAGGTATCCGGATTATTGGGTGAATCGTGCTCATTTTTGGTAAAAGCAATGACCACTTCATCCACACCATCGCCATCATAATCGACCCCTGAAAGGGCCCGGCCCCCAAATATATTTGCTCCAAAATGCAGGTCCAGCTTTTGTGGCTCTTTCTCAATTGCATTATAATCCCCGTCAAAATCAACCACTTTGAGATAGTAATCAGGTGAATCATTGGTGACGGAATACCCTATGATTAACTCATCATCCCCATCACCATCCAGGTCACATAATTCAACCACGAAATGTCTGGTTGATACCGATTGTTCCATCTCACTGATCAGACTAATTTTGAACTCATTGTCAAATCCAAATAGGGCCACATTGGCCAGCTCCTTTTCAAAAGAGCGATACCCCACCACAAATTCGGAGATTCCATCCCCATTTACATCACCGGAGATCAGGTTCTTGCCTTTCAATACCCGTCCATCAAATTTGTACATGTTCTTGCCGGTGTAATTGAGTGTTTTGCCCCGGTTGGCCAGGACCAGGTGTAGAGAATCATTATCCCCTGTAATGGAATAGAGATAGTCGGCCATATTATCGCCGTTAAAATCACCGGAAATAAGATCAATTTGTCTTTGATCAAAGCTTTGAGTGGTATCGCTGATTACTCGCTCTCCCCCCGTTAACGCATCATTTTTATCAAATCCCTGGTAGTTGAATTTCAGCTTCAGATTCTTTTCATGAATGTGAGCACCATTGGTGGTTCCCTCGTCCCACACCATAATAATTTCCGAACGGTCAAAATAACCCGTGGACTTCAAAGGTGGAGTTTGTGCGATCAGATCATTGCGCACCAAGCCGGATATAAGGAGTCCCGTAAGCAGAAAAGGGATGAATAAATACTGGCGTTTTTTAGTGACATCCATGCGGTTTATTTTTATTAAGTCTATATAAAGATATGAAACAGAGGTCAACAGATCCAGCTGAGAAGTATAATTAAGTTACATTTAACAATACCTCATTGCTATCTTTAAGAAAGAATCATACTTTAGTAAAATACACCGACCCAAAAATCAATTCATACATGAAAAGAGTAATTTCAGTCTCCGTATTAGCAGTTATCTCCATGCTATTTGTGCAATTTATTTATGCAGAAGTAAAGCTTCCGGCCATTGTCTCGTCAAATATGGTTCTACAACGCAACACCACTGTGGTGTTATGGGGCTGGGCTGATGCCAGAGAGAAAATTACGATTGAGGCCTCCTGGCTGAATGAGCAATATAACGTGGAAGCAGATAAAGAGGGCAGTTGGCGTCTGGAGGTAACAACCACAAACAGCAAAGATCCTCAGACCATTTCCATTAAAAGTGCTACCTCTGAGATCAAATTGGAGAATATACTCTTCGGAGAGGTTTGGCTCTGCTCTGGCCAATCCAATATGCAACAACCTGTAACAGGATATAATGGTCAGCCTACCTTCGGTTCTTCCATGGCTGTGGCCAATGCCAGCAATCCAAATCTACGATTGTTTACAGTGGACAGAATTGGTTCCAAGACCCCGGATACAGATGTGGAAAAGTACACCCCATGGGAAGAGGCCTCGTCTGAAAATGTGGCTGGCTTTAGTGCCGTGGCGTATTTCTTCGGACAACAATTACAGGAAATTTTAGATGTTCCCGTGGGAATGATCCACACCTCCTGGGGAGGAAGCAGTGTGCAGGCGTGGATCAGCAAGGAAGTGATAAGCACTCATCAGGAGGTGGACCTTGATACAGTGGATATCTTATACCGGACCAACCACATTCCTACAGCACTTTACAATGGCATGATCCATCCGCTTATTCCTTTTACAATTAAGGGTGCACTATGGTATCAGGGCGAATCGAATCGGCTGGAACCACAGAAATACACAGAGCTCTTTCCTGCCATGGTAAAGGATTGGAGAACACGCTGGGGTATTGGAGATTTCCCCTTTTATTATGTACAGATAGCTCCATACTGGTATAACAATACTGCTGCCTTTGGAACAGCCCATAATTCTGCATTTATTCGCGAAGCACAACTTCAGTGCCTGGATTTAATTCCTAATTCAGGAATTGCCATAACGATGGATATTGGAGACGATCTCTGCATTCATCCACCTAAAAAGAAAGAGGTTGCAGACAGGTTATTATTTAATGCCCTGAATCAGACTTACGGTATCACTGCTGTTGATTATGCTGGTCCCATCTACGATTTGCAGGAAAACAAGAACGGTGGAATTCTTTTAAAATTCAAAAATGCCGAGACCGGTGTTTTTGCCTATGATAAACTGGAGGGATTTGAGATTGCAGGAGAGGATAAGGTATTCTATCCCGCTGAAGCCTCAGTTGTAAACCGGATGGACGTATTTGTTGCTAGCTACAAAGTACCAGAGCCTGTAGCGGTACGCTATGCCTGGCGCAACTGGATCGAGGGGACACTATTCGATACCAGCCTTTTGCCTGCATCATCCTTCAGAACAGATAATTGGGATGATGCCACTCAAATGGACAAATAAGTTTAACTGAGGGTAACAACTATTTTGGAATTGGAGTGTTAGAGGAACAAAAGGATTTCTCATACAATGAATGACAAAATAGTCCGACAGCTGGCAGCTGTGATGTTTACCGACATTGTTGGGTATACTTCTTTGATGGAAGGGGATGAAGAAGTTGCGGCAAACGTCAGGTCACGGCACCGCAAGGTATTCAATCAACTGCACGAAACACATCATGGAGAAATCATACAATATTACGGAGATGGTGCACTAAGCATTTTTAAGAGTGCAATTGAAGCGGTACAGTGTGCTATAGGGATACAGAGACTCTTAAAGGAAGGAGACCCGGTTGTGCCTGTAAGAGTCGGCCTGCACATGGGCGATATTGTACATAGTAAGACTGAAGTGTATGGGGATGGTGTTAATTTTGCTTCCCGCATTGAAAGCATGGGCGTAGAGGGTGCAATTCTGCTATCCGGAAAATTAAATGATGAACTTAAAAATCACAAGCAAATTTCAACCCGGTCACTGGGGATATTTGAGCTCAAGAACATCACCAATCCAGTTGAAGTATTTTCGGTCACCAACAATGGAATAACAGTGCCTGAGCCTTCAGAGCTTATGGGGAAACTCAAAAAGCCAATGAAATCCATTGCTGTCTTGCCCCTGGTAAATATGAGCTCCAGTGAGGATAATGAATACTTCAGCGATGGAATGACCGAGGAAATCATCAATGCCCTGGCAAAAATCAAGGGATTGAAAGTCACCTCCAGGACATCCTCTTTCTTCTTTAAGAATAAAAATATCCCTGTTCCCCGGATCGGTAAGGAGCTTAATGTGTCTACCATTCTGGAAGGAAGCATCCGCCTGGCCGGCAACCGGATGCGGATCACTATTCAATTAATAGACGTGGCAGATGATTTTCATTTCTGGTCGGAAACCTTTGACCGGTCCATGGAGGATATTTTCGCCGTTCAGGATGAAATCAGCCTGTTAATTGCCGATAAATTGAGAGAGCACCTTGGACATTTTGAAATTGAAGAGCACCTTGTTGATGCCCCGGAAATACCTGTTGAAATCTATAAGCGTTACTTAAAGAGCAGATATCTGATGCTTAAAATGAGTAAGCCTGATATTGAAACAGGTATTTCAGTTTTACGACAAGTAGTCAGTGAGTATCCCAGCTTTCCCCTGGCCCATCTGGGAATACACCTTGGATACGCCCTGCTCGGCACCATCGGGCTGATGCCTGCAGGTGAGGCTTTTGCGAAAGGTAGACCCTTTCTGGACAAAGCTATTGAATTGGACGAAACCCTGCCTGAATGTCAACTTCACCTGGCGTGGATCTCTTTTTTACAAAATTGGGATCTGGCAGGTACATACAGGCATTTGAACAAAGCCCTGGAAAAAAGTCCGGTTGTTGATTTCTACCAGACCATGTCATCCACCCTGGTGGCTGAAGGAAAGTATAAGGCCGCCTTAAATTATATTGAGACTGCACTTCAACTCGATCCTTTCTCTCACATCAATTATCACCTGAAAGGTTTTATTTTCTATGCACAGGAGAAGTACGATGAGGCCATTGATATGTTTGAAAAGAGTGTGAGCCTGAACCCCGGCGCACAGGTGTCCATCTTATACTGGGGACAGTCATTGTTATTGCTGGGGAGCACCACCCAGGGCCTGACTTTCTTTCAAAACATTCCTGACAAAGAAGATGATCTGTTGAAACTGGGTGGAATCACACTGGCTCAGGCAGCAATGAGTGATACTGACCAGGCACATATTGGGATCTTAAAACTGGAATCAGCACTACAAACTGATTCGATGGAAAGGGCTATGAACCTGCTTATCCTTTGCCGGACCATGATGGGTGAGCATGACAAGGCGATGGATCTCATTGAACAAGGGATAGGCTACCGGCTGCCAATGCTGGTGTATCTCTCCATAGAACCTATTCTCAAACCACTTTTTTCATATTCGCGTTTTCAGGAATTGATGCAACATGTTTTAGGAGAAAAGACCTCTTTTGAAGGGAAAACAAGCAAGTATAAAAAATCACTGCTTAACAAAGACCTTCTCAAAAAATACCAGGATCAACTGACACAATTGATGTCATCCGATAAACCCTACCTCGATGAGAATTTAACCCTTCGCAATCTGGCTGAAATGCTCGACATCCCTCCCAATCATTTGTCACAATTACTCAATGAAGGGTTTGATCAGAATTTTGCGGAATTTGTTAATAGCTACAGGCTGGAAATGTTTAAATCAAAAGTGGCTGATCCGGATCAACGGCACCTCACAATACTGGCCCTGGCCTACGATAGTGGCTTTAATTCCAAAACGGTTTTTAATACCTTTTTTAAAAAAATGATGGGCCAAACCCCCAAATCATACTGGAAAGAAAAAGTTCAGTAATTGGTTCCGATTTCAAAATCCGAACGATTCACTTGTCCCCACCCTCTACCTTTGTTCTATACAAAAAAATGAAATCATGAAAACAGGAAAGATGAAAAAGATAGAGTACACGAAATATGGACAGCCCGAGGTTCTTCAACTCAAAGAAACGGACAAACCCACTGCGGCAGAAAATGAAGTCCTTATCAGAATATATGCAACCACAGTAACTGCAACGGAGGCCACCTTTCGCAAGGGTGAACCCTATTTTTCAAGGTTGTTCACCGGTCTTACAAAACCAAAAATTACCACCCTTGGAGAGGAGCTGGCCGGTGAGGTTGAAGCAGTTGGCAAGAATGTTAAACTATTTAAGAAAGGGGACCCTGTTTTCGGTACTGCAGGCCCCGGGTTTGGAGCCAATGCTGAGTACTTATGTGTACCAGAAGATGGAGTCCTGGCCATAAAGCCGGTCAATATGACCTTTGAAGAATCAGCCTCGAGTGTGGATGGATTTTTAACCGCATTACCTTTTCTTCGCGACACTGGAAAGATTCAGGCTGGACAAAAGGTCCTGATTAACGGAGCATCCGGTAGTGTAGGTGCAGCAGCGGTGCAGGTTGCAAAAAATTTTGGTGCAGATGTGACCGGCGTATGCAGTACTTCGAACCTGGAAATGGTAAAATCTCTGGGGGCAGACAGGGTGATTGACTACACCAGGGAGGATTTTACCAAAAACGGGGAGAGTTATGACCTTATTTTTGATGCGGTTGGAAAGATTTCTTTTTCAGCCTGTAAAAATTCACTAAAGGAAAAAGGAATCTTTCTGGAAGCAGGTATTGGAATGGGAATTTTCCCTCATGTGATTTGGACCTCAATGTTCGGTGGCAAAAAAGCAAAGATCGCTGCTACCGGTTTAAGGTCCCCACAAAAAAGAACCAGAGACCTGGTCTTACTCAAAGAGTTGATGGAAACAGGAAAGATAAAGCCGGTAATCGACAGACAATACCCCCTGGAACAAATTGCAGAGGCACACAGCTATGTGGATAAAGGACATAAGAAAGGGAATGTTGTAATCACTTTGGAAGCCACTAATTAACCGAACTAAACAAAGAGAACAGGGTGTTGAAAATTTTAAGGAGTACTTTCAACAGAACTTCTTAACTTGAGATCATGGATCTAAAACCTGTATCTCGCATTTCATCACATCAGTCAGGAATCACGCACCAGGAGCTTCAGGAAGCAATTCCTGACAGCCTCTTGTCTAAAAACATCCATTTGTACTGGGTTGATAAATCTCTACAGGAAAACGGACACTATACCCTGACTGCCAAAATTGAAATTAACGGGCAAATGTTACTGCTCAGCAATAAAATCAGCGATACGCTATTTTTAGATGATTGGAACGTGAATGACGTCACCTATCACACAAATGCGCGCCTGGTTGCGCTGGAACGTATCCTCACTGATCCGGCCAATGAAGATATTTTGCTCTCGCTGTAAACATATTCCCGGATATATATATATCAAATTACTAGCTGATTCGAACTTTTTCCCGCTCTTTTTGTAAATTAGTAGTACAACTACAATTACATCAGCATACACAAATAGTTCAAGATGTCTGAAGAGAAACAAACCACAGAGGCAATTGAAGAGAATCCCAACCTGAAAGATCCCGAAAATTTAACAGAAACTTCACCTGCAGAAAAGAAGAATAAAAAACCAACCATGGTCTGGGTAACCAGGGGGGTACTTTTACTTTCACTTTTTATCTTCATCTGGTACATTCTGGCCGACAGACGCACACCCTTTACCAACCAGGTTAGGGTGACTGAGCTGATTATTCCTATAACTCCCAGGGTTTCGGGCTACCTTACAGATGTAAGGGTGAAACTGAACAGTGTGGTCTCTGCTGATGACACGCTGTTTCAACTGGATCAGATGCCTTTTTTGCTGGCCATACATAAAGCCAGCGCCAATGTGGATAAGGCAGCACAACAAATGGGTGCACAGGGGGCTAACGTAAAAGCTGCTGCCAGCAGTGTTGGTGTGGCAAAAGCTCAGTTGGACAGATCCCAGCGCAATTACGACAGAACCCAGCGGGTACTCGATAAAAATCCGGGTGCCGTATCACAGGCAGATATCGACCGGGTGGAGACATCACTGAGCCAGGCCATCGAAAAGCTGGCCTCCTCCGAAGCTAACCTTACCAAGGCACGGGAGGAGCTGGGGGTAGTCGGCCCCGAAAATCCACAACTAAGACTGGCCATTGCTGAACTGGAGGCTGCCGAACTCGACTTCTCATATACCACCGTCTATGCACCCAACGAGGGGGTCATTGAAAGCTTTAATGTGGACGAAGGTTATTTTGGGCAGGCAGGACAACCCCTGGCCACACTGGTGTCCAAACAGGATGTCTGGTTGCAGGCCGATTTTCGTGAAAACAACCTATCCAATATGGAGGCTGGCCAACCGGTAAAGTTCATACTGGACATCGCACCAGGCAAGGTTTTTGACGGGCATGTGCGTGGAATCGGATCGGGTGTGGATGCAGGAAATGCCGTAAATCCAGGGACCCTTCCTTCTGTTGGCAGCTCCAGCTCATGGCTGCGTGAGCCTCAGCGTTTCCCCGTGACCATTGCATTTGACGATGCCGAGGTGCTCGCGCTATGTCGTGCAGGGGGCCAGGCTGAAGTAGTCGTCTTTACCGGCAATCACGGCTTTCTCAATTCCATTGCCAGATTCCGCATTAAGCTTAACTCCTGGCTCTCATATGTCAACTGATCAAAAAGCCTCAACGCCGGAAAAGACAGCTACCGCTACAGACCTAAGACCTGTGGCGCGATATGCTTTGGGCTCCACCCTTTTGATAGCGCTGGCCATGGGAATTGGCTGGGAGTTGTCGTTCCTGACTCCGGTACTTGCACTTGGTTTTTTTGCACCGGGAGCCACCATGCCGACCTTTAAGGAGGGCATTGGATTTGTGGGCACCATTGCAATCACCACCTTTATTGGATTTCTGTTTACCAAATTTCTGCTGGATTACATCGTATTGTTCCTCCTCTTACTGGCCCTGGCACTGCTCGCTATTTTTTACACCAACCGGCTGGGTCCAAAAGCCAAGGTGTTTATGTTGATTGCCCTGTTGTTAATGCCCATGCTGGCTATGCAGAATCTGGCCATTGCCTATGTGTTCACACAAACATTTATCATGGGAGCCGCCATCACCATTGTACTGGTATGGGTTGTCTACAGCCTCTTTCCCGACAAGACAAAATACCCTGGCAAGAAGGCTGCAACAGCACCGGAAGGAGCAGTTCCGACAACCGGGGATCGGTTTCAGTATGCACTTGAAACACTGATCATTGTCTTTCCCGTAGTACTGGCATTCTTTTTCTTCCAATGGAGCGGCGCCATAATCATACTAATCTTTATAACCATCCTCTCCATGCAGCCCAACTTTAATTATAAAGCAGGAATGGCCATGATTTTGGGGAACCTGCTGGGGGGCCTATTTGCCATTGTACTATACGAACTGATCGTTATAATCCCGCAATACTTCTTTTTTATACTGATGGTGCTGGCCATTGCAATCTACTTTGCCTCCAATCTGTTTTCGAACAATCCAAAAGCTCCACTGTTTGGCATGGGCTTCTCTACCTTTCTGCTGATTATGGGCCAATCCATTTCCAGTACAGCCGATGCAGGGGGAAAGGTATGGATGCGGGTGCTTATGATTATGATAGCTGTGATCTATGTGGTTACCTCTTTTGCCCTGATGCAGGCTTATAAGAGTAAAAGGCAGGGTAAACGATGAAATAGTCTGATAAAACACTCTGTTGTATGAAAAAGCTACTCCTCTTTTCAATAGTGTTGATCAGCATGTGGGGATGCATGTTGGGACCCAATTTTCAGAAATCAGATTATACTGGTCCGGATAACTACAGGTTCGACAGCCTTATTACCTCACAGCCTGTAAACTTGCTATGGTGGGATCTGTTTGGAGATGAAATTCTGGATACCCTCATCAGGATGGCACTGGAGAATAATAAAGATATTCAGATTGCAGCAGCACGCATAGAATCAGCCCGGGCCAACCTGGGCTATACCAAAGCAGATCAATGGCCCGCTTTCAGGTATGGGGCCGGGGCATCGGTCTCCGGTAGCGGTGGGAACACCTCCAGCGGCCTCAATATATATCCTGAATTGAGCTGGGAATTGGGTTTTTGGGGAAAGTACCGCAGGTTAAATGAAGCAGCCCAGGCCAACCTGCTTGCCAGTGAGTATGCCAGAGAGGCGGTCAGGTTAGGATTGGTTACAGCAATAGCCTCCACCTATTACACCATTCTGGCCGGTTACGATCAGCTTTCACTGGCCAATTACACATTGGCATCCCGTGATGACGGGCTCTCCATTATGATAGACAAGTATGAGGGTGGTCTTATCTCCAAGATGGACCTGAACCAGGCGAGCATTCAACGTGATGTGGCAGCCACGGTAGTACCTGTCTATAAACGAATTATTGCCCTCAATGAGAACGCACTGAGTGTACTTTTAGGTGAAATGCCCATGCCCATTCCAACCGACAAACCCTTTTATGAGCATGAATATTTGCTGGATATTCCGGTAGGAATCCCTTCGGAGCTGCTAGTTCGGCGTCCCGACATTCAGCAGGCAGAATACAACTACATGGCCAAAAATGCTGAGATTGGGGTGGCAGAGGCCATGCGCTGGCCTTCATTCAGTCTGACCGGGTTCCTTGGCGCGGCCAGCTCCGATCTGACCTCCCTCTCGTCCATGGGACTGGCCTGGTCGGCCAGTGCTTCCATATTCGGCCCCATCTTTCAGTACGGAAAAAACAAGGACCGGGTAGTGATCGCTATCCAGGAAGCTCAGGTGTCCCTGCTCCAATATGAGCAAACCACGTTAAACGGATTCAGAGAAGTGGAAGATGCCCTTGTGCAGGTCTCCACTTACCGAGAGGAGCTGGTGGCCCAGGAGTCACGAACGTATACGGCCGTTGAGTCTGAAGAGCTGGCACATGTGAGGTATGATGAAGGCTCAACCACCTACCTGGAGGTGCTGGAGCAACAGCGCCAATCTTTTTCTGCCCAACTGGATCTGTTGGCAAACCGGTTAAATATTGTAAATTCATACATCCTGTTGTATAAGGCTTTAGGTGGAGGATGGTTAACACCAGAAGAAGAGCAAGAGTTCCTGGAGCAACAACAACGACAACAACAACAACAACAACAACAACCAACAGCAAATCAATAAACCAGAAAAATTACTGATTATGAAAAACGA
>PVMS01075542.1_pt1 | contig 26026 bp, 22 predicted proteins | sample 1853461 | NCBI WGS metagenome assembly PVMS01 (sample SAMN08582032, study PRJNA380276) | Marine sediment metagenome, whole genome shotgun sequencing project. | isolation source: ocean sediment barecode stripped | collected 2017
TATCGGGACTGGACCGCTGGCGAAGCTTGCAGAGAGGGCGATGTCGTGATCGGACGTGTGCGAGGTGAGCTGATGGCCGTGGAGTCTGATCGCGTCACCCGGATGAAGGCGGGTGGCGTCGGATACGTGATCCTGGGCCCGGCGGGCGTGTTCGCGGACCTGCCCGCGCCGGGACAGATGGTGGATCTGCGCACCGTCCTGGTCGTGCGCGATGATGCACGTATGCTGTTCGGTTTCGCCGCCGCGCGGGATCGAGAGCTGTTCCTCCGGTTGCAGGCCGCGTCGGGCGTCGGCCCGAAGCTCGCCCTGGCGATTCTCAGCGCCCTGCCGACACGCCGGATCGTCGGCGCGATCCGGGGTCGCGAACCGGCCGTGCTGCAGACGGTGAGCGGGGTCGGCAGAAAGACAGCGGAGCGACTGGTGCTCGAGCTGGCGGACAAGCTTGACGATCTCGGTTCGGCCGAAGACGGATTTGATGCGGGAACAGCGCTCACCGGGACGGGTGCCGCGCTGGAGGCGCTGCGAGCGCTCGGCTATTCTGCAGTGGAGGCGGAATCCGCAGTGGCGGCCGCGCGGCGGGAATCCGCCGATGGATATCCGGCTACCGAGGATCTCGTCCGTGCCGCGCTGCGCCATCTGTAGCGTGGCCGAGACGAGAATACGGGAGGGAAGATGACGGACCGGATCGAGGTGACGACGCCCGAGACGCTGACCGGCGAGGAGTCGCTGGAGCAGTCTCTGCGCCCGTCGCGCCTGTCCGAGTTCGTCGGCCAGGAGAAACTGAAGGAAGCCCTCGACATCTACATCCAAGCGGCGCGCGGTCGCGAAGAGGCGCTGGACCACACGCTGTTCTTCGGGCCGCCCGGACTCGGGAAGACGACGCTGGCCATGCTGATGGCGCATGAACTCGGCGTGAACATCAAGATCACATCCGGTCCGGTGCTGGAGAAACCCGGCGACCTGGCGGCCCTGCTGACCAATCTCGAGCCCCGTGACATCCTGTTCATCGACGAGATACACAGGCTGCGGCCGGTGATCGAGGAGTACCTGTATCCGGCGATGGAGGACTATCGGATCGAGATCCGACTCAGCGACGGGGTGCGCGCCCAGACGATGTCGATGCGTCTCGAACAGTTCACGCTCGTCGGTGCAACGACCCGCTTCGGTCTGCTCACCGCACCGATGCGGGCCAGGTTCGGCGTCGTGGAGCGCCTCGGCTATTATCCGGCCGACGATCTGCACAAGATCGTCGTGCGCTCGGCATCCATCCTCGGCGTGCCGGTGCTCGAAAACGGGGCCGCCGAGATCGCTCGGAGGTCGCGTGGCACACCCCGGATCGCGAATCGACTGCTGCGACGCGTGCGGGACTTCGCGGAGGTCCGTGGCGACGGCACTGTAGACGACGCAACCGCCCACGCCGCTCTCGAGATGCTGAACGTGGACGAGTACGGACTCGACGAGATGGACAGCCGCATCCTGAAGGCGATCATCGAGAACTTCGATGGAGGCCCGGTCGGACTGAATTCGCTCGCAGTAGCTGTCGGAGAGGATGCGTCGACGCTCGAAGAAGTGTACGAGCCGTATCTCATCCAGACCGGCTATCTGCAGCGTACGGCACGGGGTCGTACGGTGACCCGTCGGGCGTTCCATCGGTTCGGCTACGCTCTGCCCGACGAGCGAGGGTCCCAATCCACCCTGTTCGGCGATGACGCCTGAGACCGAGCCGATTCCGCTCGGGGCGGACGGGAGCGAACCCGGGCTGAGGACGTCGGAATTCGACTACGATCTTCCAGCCCGCCTCATCGCGCAGCGGCCGGCGCCCCGCAGGGACGGCAGTCGCCTTCTCGTGCTCGACAGGAAGGCTGGAACGCTGGAGGACAGGCGATTTCCAGACTTCCTCGACTATCCATCGCCCGGCGACGTCCTGGTGCTCAACGACACGCGCGTGTTTCCCGCCCGGCTGCTGGGTCACAAGCCGACCGGAGCGGCGGCGGAGGTGCTCCTGCTCAATCCGCTGCCCGGGGATTCGACGGGCCGGAAGTGGGAAGCGCTCGTCCGGCCGGGAGGCAAGCTGAAGCCCGGTCGTCTGGTGGTCGTGTCCGACGAGCTTCGAGTCCGGATCGAGGACTCGACCCCGGACGGGGGACGGATCGTCCACCTCGAGGGTGAGGGCGATCCGTTCGAGCTGATCGAGCGACACGGAAGGGTTCCTCTCCCGCCGTACATCGAGCGCCCGGCCGACCAGGAAGACCGGGAGCGGTACCAGACGGTGTATGCCGATGCCGTCGGGAGTGTCGCGGCGCCCACGGCAGGGCTTCATTTCACGACCGGACTCCTGGAGGCGGCAGCCCGGAAGTCCGTACACGTCGCGCGGGTGACGCTGCACGTCGGACCGGGGACGTTCCGGCCCGTGGATGTCGAGGACCCGCGGGAGCACGTTCTGCATTCCGAGCGGTGGGAGATGACGCCGGATACGGCCCGTCTGCTGAACGACGCGCGCGGCTCCGGTGGCAGGATCTGGGCCGTGGGCACGACCTCGGCCCGGGTGCTGGAGACGACGGTGCAGTCAGACCGCCGATTCGCGCCTGGCTCGGGATGGACGGAGCTGTACATTCTCCCTCCGTATGAATTCCGTGGAGTCGACGGCCTGGTGACGAACTTCCACCTTCCGCGGTCGAGCCTCCTGATGCTCGTTTCGGCGTTCGCGGGCACCGAGCTCGTGCTGCGGGCGTACCGCCACGCCGTGAGCGAAGCGTACCGGTTTTATTCCTACGGCGATGCGATGCTGATCCTGTGAGCGATACCGGGACCGGATCGGTCCGAAGTGAGGGGATCGCCGAGGGGTGTTATCGCATCGATGGCACGGACGGCCGGGCCCGGGCCGGGACCCTCGGGCTTCGCAACGGCGAGCTTCCTACCCCCTGCTTCATGCCGGTCGGCACGCAGGGGACCGTGAAGAGCCTTACGCCCGAAGACCTCGAGGGGCTGGGAGCCCGCATCCTGCTCGGAAATACCTACCATCTCTATCTTCGACCGGGCACGGAGGTGATTGAGCAGGCTGGTGGTCTCGGCCGGTTCATGCACTGGGACGGGCCGATCCTCACGGACTCCGGGGGATTCCAGGTCTTCTCTCTGGCCCGGATCAATCGCGTCACGGACGAAGGTGTGACCTTCCAGAGTCACATCGACGGCTCGCGGCACCTGCTCACGCCGGAGCGGGCAGTCGAGATCCAGGCGTGTCTCGAATCGGATGTGATGATGGCCCTGGATGAGTGTCCTCCCGGGCGGGCAGACCATGAAACCGCGCGCGGCGCGCTGGAACGGACGCTGTTGTGGCTGGAGCGTTGCCGGAGGCGGCACGCGGAGCTCCGGGCGGACGGGACCAGTCGAGCCGGGCTGCTGTTCCCGATCTTTCAGGGTGCGTCGTGGCCCGAGCTTCGCCTGGAGTCGCTCGAGCGGACGCTGGAAATGGGGGAGTGGTCCGGGATCGGGATCGGAGGACTGTCAGTCGGAGAGCCGAAGGACGTTACCCTCTCGATTCTGGATGTTTGCGAGCCGCATATGCCGGTCGGCTGCCCGCGCTACCTGATGGGAGTGGGGTATCCGATCGACCTGATCGAGGCGATCCGCCGCGGTGTGGACATGTTCGACTGCGTCGCGCCCACCCGGAACGGACGCAACGGCACGGCGTTCACTACTGACGGTGGTGTGAACGTCAAGCGAGCCGGGTTCGCGCGGGACTTCCTGCCGCTGGATGCCGATTGCGACTGTGAATGCTGCCGTAACTACAGCCGGGCCTACCTGCGCCACCTGTTCGTCGCCGACGAGCTTCTGGGCCTGCGTCTTCTGTCCATCCACAACCTGGCATTCCTCGTCAGACTGGCCTCCGAGGCGCGCAGCGCGATTCTCGAGGGGCGCTTCGAGGGCTGGGCCGAGGATCGACTGCGGCGATATCGTTCCGGGCCGCATATATTGAAAGACTGATTCACGATCGACGATGGAGGTATCGTGCTGCCAGTTCATATGCTGATGTTGCAGGCCAGCGGCACCCCGCAGGGGCAGAGCCCGTTCGGCATGTTGTTCATGTTCGCGGCGATCTTCGCAATCTTCTATTTCCTGCTGATCAGGCCGCAGAGGAAGCAGCAGAAGGACCACGATGACATGGTCGCAGCGCTGTCCAAGGGTGACGAAGTCGCCTCGGTCGGCGGGATCATCGGGAAGATCGTTCACCTGACGGACGACCGGGTCACGATCCGCACCGGGGGCGACACGCGACTCGAGATCGAGCGCTCGAAGATCGGTCACAAGGTCTCGTCTGGAAGCTCCGGTAGCTGACGATGACCGTGCGGGACATTCGTATCCTCGGGGATTCCGCTCTCCGGGTTTGCTGCGACGAGGTCGAATCGGTCGATGACGAGGTGCGTCAGCTGGTTGACGACCTGGTCGAGACGATGTACGCGGCCGATGGCATCGGTCTCGCGGCCCCGCAGTTAGGCATTCCGGTTCGTGTATTCGTGTACGACGTACGGGAGCCGGAGATCGAGCCCGGTGTGCTGATCAACCCGCGATTCGTGGAAGCCGGCGGAACGGTTCGCGACACGGAGGGATGTTTGAGCATCCCGGGGCTGAAGGAGATCGTGGAGCGTTACGCCGAAGTCGTGGTGGAAGGACTCGATCGGGAGGGACGCGAGATCCGGATCGAGGCCACGGACCTGCTGAGCCGCTGCCTGCAGCACGAGAACGACCACCTGGACGGCGTTCTGTTCATCGACCGGCTAAGCCCGCTGAAGCGAAAGATGCTGCTGAACAAGTGGGCGAAGATGGACGCCTCGGATAGACGTCCGATCGTCGGAGCCTTCTGATTGTCACGTAGCTCCGGTCCGCGTTCGACGGGGCGCCCCCCCGCTTCGACCTGCTCGTAATTCCTGGAGGAACTCATGCGGATCCTCTTCTGGGGAACCCCCGAATTCTCGGTTCCGTCGCTTCGCGCGCTGCAGGAAGAGGGACATGCCGTGCTCGCAGTGGTGACGCAGCCCGATCGACCGGCAGGCCGCGGCCAGTCCGTTCGCCCCAGCCCCGTGAAACAGGAAGCGGAGAAGGAAGGGATACCTGTGCTTCAGCCCGAGCGACCGCGGGGAGAGGCATTTACCAGCGAGATCCGGGAACTGGAGCCCGACCTGTCGGTCGTCGCGGCCTACGGACACATCCTCGTGGACGAGGTGCTCGCGGTGCCGCGGCACGGTTCGATCAACGTGCACGCGTCGCTCCTGCCCGAACTGCGGGGGGCGGCGCCAGTCAACTGGGCGGTCATTCGCGGTCATTCGCACAGCGGCGTCACGATCATGCGGATGGTCCGCGAGCTCGATGCCGGTCCGATTCTGTATCGGGTCGCGACACCGCTGCCCGACGACATCACGGCGGGGGAGCTGTACGCGATGCTCAGCGAGATGGGTGCCACGGCGCTCATCGAGGCCCTGGCGCAGATGGAAGCGGATGCGATCGAGGAAGCGGAGCAGGATCACGATCGGGCCACCTTTGCTCCGAAGCTGAGTCGGGCGGACGCGCGGATCGACTGGGCGCTGGACGCGGTGAGCCTGGATCGCTGGATCCGGGGCTGCGACCCGTGGCCGGCGGCCTGGACGGAACTGGACGGTTTATCGGTCCAGATGTTCGCTTCACGACCCGATGATTCCGCATCGGAGCAGCCCCCGGGAACCGTGCTGGAAGCGAATCCCCGCAGGGGGATGCGTGTCGCTACCGGCGACGGGACCCTGTGGGTCGGCGAGGTGAAGCCGGCGGGTCGCGCCCGGATGACCACGGGAGCCTGGGTCGCCGGGCGGGGAGCGCAGGAGGGCGACCGATTCCAGTAAACGTCCCCCGACTCCACGTCATCTGTCCCGACAGCGAGCTCGAGCGAGTCGATGCAGTCGTCCGGATCACTTCCGTGCTCGAGGCCGGAGGTGAGTCCGTCGCCGTGCACCTCCGCCCGCGCAGCGTGCCACCGGCCCGGTGCCTGGAGCTGGCGAGTGGACTCGTTCCGCGAGCCGACGCGACAGGCGGATGGATCGTGGTGAACGGTCGGACCGATATCGCCTGTGTCGCAGGGGCGCAAGCGGTTCAGCTGGGTCGCGGCTCGCTCCCGATCGAAGCGGCACGTCGGGTGCTCGACGAGACTTGCGCCATCGGTGTCTCGGTCCACGCGCCGGAAGAGAGCAACGAGGCGTCGTCGCGCGGAGCAGACTATCTCCTCCTGGGTACGATCTTCCCGACACCCAGCCACCCGGGGATGCCAGCCGGGGGCCCGGCGTTGATCGCCGCCTGCGCCGGCATGGGAACCCCCGTGATCGGGATCGGGGGAATCGACCTGGAGTCGATCGGCGCTGTCAGTTCGGCGGGCGCGCACGGCGTGGCCGTGATCCGGGCCGTGTGGCAGAGTGACGACCCGGCGGCGGCGGTGTACCGGTTGGTACGTATTCTCGAGGGCCAGGTGGGAACGGGCGACAGACCCGATGATGGTGAAGCGAGGGCTTGATGAAGGTAGAGGTCAACGGAACGAGCCGTGAATTCGTAGCAGGCGGGTCCGTACTCGCGCTACTCGCAGAGCTCGAGATCGATTCGCGTATGGTCGTCGTGGAGCGGAACCGGGAGATTGTCCGGCGGGACGACCTGGACCGGGTCCAGGTCGAAGACGGAGATCGGTTCGAGATCGTACAGTTCGTGGGTGGCGGCTGAACCCCGTCGTACGGGACCGGGAGGACAACAGAGCACAACCAGGAGAGGATCGATGACGGACGAACGGATAGATTCGCTGGAAGGACGCGATCCGCTGATGATCGCGGGGCGCAGCTTTACTTCGCGCCTGATCGTCGGAACCGGGAAGTACCGGAGCCACGAGGAAACCGTCGAGGCGATCCGAGCCTCGGGGGCGGAGATGGTCACCGTAGCCGTCCGCCGGGTGGACCTGGACGCATCGAAGCAGGAGAGCCTGCTTCACCACCTGGATCCGGAGGAGTTCTTCCTGCTTCCCAACACCGCCGGTTGCTTCACGGCGGATGACGCGATTCGCTACGCCCGGTTGGGCCGGGAGGCCGGGTTGTCCGACTGGGTGAAGCTGGGGGTGATCGGGGACCAGGAGACGCTCCTGCCAGATACGGAGGCATTGCTCGAGGCTACCCGTGTTCTCAAGGCCGAGGGCTTCACGGTCCTGCCCTACACCAACGATGACCTGATCACGGCGCTTCGCCTGGAGGAAGCCGGCGCGGCCGCGGTGATGCCGCTCGCATCTCCGATCGGCAGTGGGCTCGGGCTCCTGAACCCCCTCAATATCCGGCTCCTGAAGTCACGTCTCTCAGTTCCGGTCATCGTGGACGCCGGGGTCGGTACCGCGTCCGACGCCTGCCTTACGATGGAGCAGGGTGTGGACGGAATCCTGATGAACACGGCCCTGGCTGCCGCCGAGCGACCCGTGCTGATGGCCTCGGCCATGCGTCTGGCCGTCCGGGCGGGGAGGGCTGCGTACCTGGCAGGCCGCATGCCGACCCGGGAGTGGGCGGTTCCATCGAGCCCCTCCACGGGGATGCTCGACTGAGGTGCGATTGAGTCGTACCGGGCGTCCGCCGGAGGGCCGGGGCGTCGAGACCAGGCAGGCCGCATACCGGATCCTCGCGGACGTCCGCGCCGGCGCGTACGCGGATCGCGCTTCGGACCAGCGGCTTGCCCAACTCGCAGATCGCGACCGGGCACTGGGGCTCGAGCTGGCATTTGGCGCGATCAGGCTCCGTGCGAGGCTGGACGCGGAACTTGCTCGCCTGGTGGACAGGTCCCTGTCCGCGCTGGATCCCGCGCTGTTGGACTGGCTGCGGTTGGGCCTGTATCAGCTTCGACAGACCCGGATTCCGGAGCATGCCGCGGTCCACGAGACAGTGGAGGGAGCCCGAATCGATCTCGGGCGGGGAGCGGCCGGACTGGTAAACGCCGTCCTGCGCAGGGCCGTTCGGGAGGGCGTGCCAGAGGATGCTTTTCCTGCGCGGGACCAGCAACCGGTGGCATGGCTTTCCACCTGGGGGTCGCACCCGGAATGGCTCGTGCGACGCTGGCTGCGACGCTGGCCGCTTGCCGACGTCGAACGGCTCGTGGAGAATGATAATCAGCCGCCGTCCGTCACCTTTCGTCTGCTCGGCACGGATGAGCCGGAACGATCGTTGACGGACGCGGAGGCGCGGGTCGAGCTCGAACGAGTCGAGGGCCTGCCCCGAATGGTGCGCCTGGTGTCTGGCGAACCGGCTGCGGTGCTGGCGAAGTGGCGGGCGGTGGCGCAGGATCCTGCCGCTTCGGCCGTGGTAGACTTCGTGGGAGCGGGTGTGGAGGGGCCTGTTCTCGATGCCTGCGCCGCGCCCGGTGGAAAGGCGGCGGCGCTGGCGGATCTCGCCTCGGAGGCGAGGCCGTTCGTCGCCGCCGATGCGAGCCCGGCGAGGATCCGGAAGGTCGTCTCGACGCTGGACCGGACGGAATCGAGCGCGCAGGCGCTCGTGACGGATGCCCGGCAGCCGGCGATCAGGTCGGCACGGACGGTGCTTCTCGACGTACCGTGCTCTGGAACCGGGGTGCTCCGCCGAAGGCCGGATGCACGCTGGCGGCTGTCGGAGCATCGCCTCGAGTCGCTGCTGGAGCTGCAGGCTGAGATGCTCGATGCGTGTGCGGACGTGGTGGAACCGGGCGGTCTGCTCGTGTACTCGACCTGCTCGCTGGAGCCGGAGGAGAACGACGGGCAGGTGGAGGCGTTCCTGGCCCGCAGGCCGGAATTCGATCGGGAACCTCCCGGCTCGCCGGCCGGACTGGTCGCGGACAGTGTGACAGACAGGGGAGACCTGGAGATTCTTCCGTTCCGGTCGGGGACGGACGGTGCTTTCGCGAGCCGACTCAGGAAAGGCGGCAAGGGATGACGTACAGGCGGCGGCGGGGAATGGGCGGTGGTCGAGCCCTGTGGGGAGGTACCGTAGACGACCGCGGGATCGATGGGTCCTCTTCAGGAGACACTTCGAGCCGGTGGAAGTCGTGGGCCCTGGCCGTTGCGATCGTTGCCGGCCTGTTCTTCGCCGGATACCTGACGGCAGACCTGTGGCTCACGCCGGGAGACAGTCCGACCGAAGTCGGACGTCTCGTCACGGTTCCCGAGCTCGTCGGATTGTCCGACCTGGAGGCACGAAACCGACTCGATGAGGTCGGCCTCGAGCATGACGTCCGGTCAACCGTGTCACACCCGGACGCCCCGGAAGGGGCGGTGCTCGCGCAGAGTCCGATTCCCGGACAGCGGGTCCGCCCCGGTGCCCCGGTGGAAGTCACGCTCAGCCGCGGACCGGAGGTGCACTCGATTCCCGATGTTTCCGGCCTGTCCGCGCGCCAGGCGTCGATCGTTCTCGATCGGCTCGGGTTCAGGGTGAGTTCGCGTGAGGCGAACCATTCGACTGAGGCCGGCCGGGCATTCGGCACTGAGCCCGGGCCCGGTACGGAGCTCACGGTACCAGCGGACGTCACGCTCCTGGTGAGCAAGGGCTCACCGGTGACGACCGTTCCCGATCTGTCCGGTCGGCACATCGATGACGCGCTCGAGCTCCTGTCCGAGTCGGGGCTCAGCCTCGGGGCGATCAGCTACGATCCCCTGTCGTTCGACGCGCCCGGCAGGATCGTGGGCCAGTATCCGCCCGGTGGCTACGGGCTGCGCAAGGGCGACCCGGTCGAAGTCCGGGTCGCGGGCCGGCCGGAAGAGGTCAACCGGAGTCGGTCGGACCGTCCGGTGCGTCAGGATTCCGATCAGCCCGAGGAGCTCTGAGTCACCGTGGACATCCGCGCCGAGGTATTCTCGAACTGGGGTTACAAACTCGCCGCCCTCGTGATCGTCTCTCTTTTGTGGCTCAGTCTCAGTGCAGACGAAAGACAGTCCCAGCCCGTTCGCACACGTGTGTCGGTGGAAGTACTGGACACGGCTTGGGTGCTGGTGAACGTCCCGGAGGAAGTCAGCACGACATTCCAGGGACGAAACCGGGATCTGCTCGGGCTGCTCGTGAACGAGCCGGAAATTTCGGTCGTGATCGACTCGGTGACCGAGGCGACGATGCGGGTCGAGCTCGACGAGGCCCGGGTCCAATACGATCGGGAGCTCGATGTCCGTCCGACGACGATCGTGCCGCGGGCCCTCACGCTTCAATTCGAGCGGCGTGCCGAGCGCCGGGTTCCGGTGGTGGCCGAGATCGATGCCGTTCCCGCATCAGGATTCACGATTCTGCGCCCGATTCTCGTATCGCCCGACACGGTGACGGTGCGTGGACCCGCCTCCGAGGTGGAGAGGATCACGCGTGTCGCGACACGCCGGATCGGGCTCGAGGATATCGCGAACACCGTGATGCGCGATCTGCCGATCGAGCTTCCGACGGGGGTGCGAGGCGTCAGCGTCGAGCCGGCGTCCGCTCTCGTGACGATCGAGGTCGATTCGCTGGTCATCCTCAGGAAGCGTCTTCCGGTTCAGCTCACGGGACCGGGAAGTCAGGACGCCAGCGTGACTCCAGACAGCGTCGAGGCCGTGATCCGGGGGGCCGCGACCGCCGTCCGCATGCAACTGGAGGCACTCGACCACGCGGTAGCCGAGCTTTCCAGCTCACCGGACGGCCCGACCAGGGTGCCCGTGCGCACGACGCTTCCGGATTCCGGATTCGTCTCCGTCCGGCTGTCGCCACCGGAAGTCACCGTGCGGCCGAGCGCGGGTCCGTGAACCCCGGCTGGCCCGGCGGACCGGTTCTCGGAATCGAATCTTCCTGCGACGAGACTTCCGCTGCCGTGGTGGCGGACGGACGTATCCTGGGCCACGTCATTCTCTCCCAGGACGCGCATGAGCGGTTCGGCGGAGTCGTTCCCGAGATCGCGGCTCGAGCCCACCTGCGCCAGATCGATTCCGTCGTGGCTGAGACTCTGCGAGATGCCGGTCTCGAACCCCGGGAGCTGGCGGGTGTCGGGGTAACGGCGGGTCCCGGTCTCGTCGGCGCGCTGCTCGTGGGGTTGAATTGGGCCAAGGGCTTCGCCTGGGCGCTGGGGAAGCCCCTGGTCGGTGTCCAGCACATGGAAGCGCACATGTTCGCCAACTCGCTGGAATCACCCGGAGCGCGGCCCCCGTTCGTGGCCCTCCTCGTTTCCGGTGGTCACACACTGTTGTTGCACGCCTCGGTGTGGGGCTCGTACACGCTGCTCGGGCAGACCCGGGATGACGCGGTCGGCGAAGCGTTCGACAAGGTGGCCCGCCGGCTGGGACTGGGGTACCCGGGAGGCCCCGAGATCGAGCGCGTAGCCCGGGAAGGGGTGCCGGGACGCTTCAAGCTCCCGAGACCGATGGTCTCATCGAGTCACACTCCCGCCGATTCCGCTTGGTTCGACTTCTCGTTCAGTGGTCTGAAGACCGCGACGGCTCTCCTGGCGGCGGAGCTCGAGTCGAAGGGCGGAACAGAGCTCGAGCAGGCAGTTCCCGACCTGGCGGCCGAGTTCCAGCAGGCGGTCGTCGATACGCTGGTCGCCAAGGTCCTTCGTGCGGTCGAATGGGCGAACTGCGACCGGGTCCTTCTCGGGGGCGGGGTCGCTCGTAACGGAGTGCTTCGGGAGCGGCTCCGCGACGCCCTGGGTGATACCGGCACGTTGTATTCGCCTTCGCCGCGCCTGGCCACCGACAACGCCGCGATGGTGGCGTGTCTCGCAGAGCACAGACTCCGGGCGGGAGAGGTCGCCGGCCTGGGGCTCAACGCAGATCCCTCACTTCCAATTCCGGGTCTCACACCGCTGGGTTCGCGGGTAGATCACGGTGTAATGCCTCCAGGAGCGCCATGTATCCCGAGCTGATCACTCTCAATCTGCCGGTGGTGGGCACGATCACCATCACCTCGTTCGGTGTGATGATGGCCCTGTCGTTCCTCTCCGGCTTCTGGATCGTCCGCCGCGAATTGCTCAGGAAGGGGCTGGACGAGGAGCTCGCCGGCGATCTTCTGATGGGGGCGATCGTCGGCGGGATCGTCGGCGCGAAGGTGTACTACGTGCTGCTCAACTGGCCCCAGACGGTTCAGGACCCGTTCGGAATGCTGTTCTCGCGGGCCGGTCTGGTGTGGTATGGCGGATTCATCGGGGGAGCGCTCGGCGCGTTTCTGGCGATCCGCCGCCGCAAGGAGTCCGTGGCCGTACTCGCGGACGTCGTGGCACCCGCTCTCGCCCTCGGGTACGCCGTGGGGCGAGTGGGCTGTTTCCTGGTCGGAGACGACTACGGCCGCCCGACGGACAGCTGGGTCGGTATCGCGTTCCCGAACGGGAGTCCGCCCAGCACCGCGGGGAACCTGCGCCGCATGTTCGGCGTGTCCATTCCCGAGTCGGTTCCGGACACGGCCGTTCTCGCGGTTCACCCGACCCAGTTGTACGAGATCGGGCTGTCTCTGCTGATTTTCGCGATCCTGTGGCGGCTGCGCCGGGAGCCGTGGAAGGCCGGCCGCCTGTTCTCGCTGTGGCTCGCGCTCGCCGGCCTCGAGCGGCTGATCGTCGAGTTCTTCCGGGCCAAAGACGATCGCTTCTTCGGCTTCCTGACGCTCGCCCAGCTGATCAGCATCGGTCTCATCGTGCTCGGTGCCTGGCTGTTCATCCGGCTCGGGCCCGCAGATTCAGGGGATTCGCCCTCGAGGGCGTAGCACCGCCTCCGTGCGCGTCCCGGCCCTCGCACCTGCCCTGCTGCTGATTGTTTCCGGCGTTTCCCTTGCCGTACCGGGAGATGCGTGGGCCCAGGGAAGCGCCGACCGCGAAATCGTGGACCTGCAGTTCGAAGGCAACGTAGCGTTTCAGGACAAGGTGCTCCGAACGGCGATCCTGACCGACCGGACGCAGTGCAAGAGCTTCCTGTTCTACTTCCCGTTCCCGATCTGTCCGTTCACTGACTGGGGCTTTGCCCACTCCCGCGAATATCTGGACGAAGGGGAGTTGCCGCTCGATGTGATCCGGCTCCAGCTCTACTACCGGCAGCGCGGGTTTCGCCAGGCTTCAGTGGACACGGTCATCACGCGGGATAACGGGAAAGCGCAGGTCCTGTTCCGTATCGAGGAAAATGAGCCGACCCTGATCTCCTCGATTGGAGTCCAGCTGTCCGGCGAGGCGATCGACTCTGCGACCGTACTTTCACTCCTGCCGGTCGCAGAAGGGGACCGGCTCGATCTCATCGCCCTCCAGCAGGGCGAAGCCGCGGTCACCGATCAGCTGCGTCGCGCCGGATATGTGGATGCCGCCGTTCTGCACGACTACTTCATTCCCAGGGACTCCCGGCGAGTCGATGTTTCCATCCGGGTCGACCCCGGGCCGCGGGTGAGAATCGGCGAAGTCCGGATCCTGGGCGCGGAGGATGTAGGCGACGATGTCGTGCGCTCGTTGCTCGAATTCAAGAGTGGCGACTGGTTCCAGGAAACGCGGATCATCGACAGCCAGCGACGGCTGTTCAACCTGGAGGCGTTCCGCTACGCCAACATCGCGTCCGAGAGGGCGAATGACACGCTGATCGATCTTCTCGTCCAGGTCGCCACGGCCAAGCGCAGGGCGGTAAGGGCGGGTTTCGGCGTCCAGACGAATGAGTGCGTGCAGATCGAGGGACAGTTCACGAACCGCAATTTCTTCGGCGGGGGCAGAACGTTCGTGGCCACCGGACGCATTTCGAACCTGCTCACGAAACAGCTGGCCGGGAATTTCCCGTGCAACGGAACCAGCTCCGACGAGGTCTACCAGGAATTGAACTGGCTGCTCGATCTTTCCTTCGTGCAGCCGGTGTTCTCCGGTAGTCGGAACTCGTTGCAACTACGCCTGTTCACTGAGCGGGAGACGGTGCCTGACCTGTTCGTTCGCACGGGTGTCGGTGGAGAATTCGCCTTTAACTGGCGGGTGAGGCCCCGCATGTCCATGCGGCCGTCGTACCGTCCGGAACTGACGGCGTTCGGTGAGCAGTCCGCCGACATTTACTTCTGCGTCAACTACGGTCTCTGCACGCCCGAGGACATTGCGCTGCTCACCGAGAGCAAGTGGCTGTCGCCGGTCCGACTCCTGTGGGCCTGGAATCAGACCGACAATCCGCTGGCCGCCACGACCGGGTATTACATCGCTGCAGAAGGGGAAGCAGCCGCGTCGGTCACCGGCTCCGACTATCAGTACATCAGGGGGGGCGTGGAGACCGCCGGTTTCAACCCGGTGTTCGGAAGTGCAGTTCTGGGAGCACGGCTCCGCTTCGGAGGAGTACGGGGGATGTCAGGGACCGTATTCGGCGGGGAGGACGAAGACGTCGAGATCATTCATCCGACGAAACGGTTCTTCGGGGGTGGTCCGCAGAGCGTGCGTGGTTTCGGGCTGAATCTCCTCGGTCCCACGGTCCTCGTAATGTCGGATCTCGAAGACTGCGGCTCTGGCTTTCTGACCCCCGAAGAACTGCAGGAATGTGCGGACGCACTCCCGCCGACCGCGTTCGACGAGCGGCCTGTCGGCGGAAACGTTCTGCTCGAAGGTTCGCTCGAACTGCGGTTTCCCGTGGGCTCGCGGTTTACGATCGTCGGGTTCGTGGACGCCGGGCAGGTATGGAGGAGTTTCGACGAGCGGGTACGACTGGTTGCCACGCCCGGAGTCGGACTGCGATTCAAGAGCCCGATCGGCCCCCTGCGCATGGATCTCGGATTCAATCCCTCCGGTCCGGTGCTCAAGCCTGTCGTCGCCGTCAGTTCTGAAACGGGCGCGATCATCGAGCTGGAGGACGAAGTGGTGTACGATCCTTATACATGGGACGATCCTTCGTTGTTCACCGAGTTCTGGCGCAGGATTCAGCTGCAGTTCTCGATCGGCGAGGCGTTCTGAGATGGTGACGAGTTCCGCCGGCTCGCCGAACGCTCCCGAGAGACCGCGTTCCCCGGTGTCGCGGGTCGGTCAGCTGCTCGGCAGGCTGGCAGGGTCGCTGGCCCGCGTTGCCCTCGGGCTGGTCGGTCTCGCCTTCCTCGTGGGGGCCGCAGCGCTCGTGTTCCTCAGCCAGACGATCGTGGGCAGACAGGCAGTCACGGAGCTGGTGGAGGGAGCTCTGTCGGGCACGGTCAACGGAGAAGTGCGGATCGGCCCGATTCTCGGCGGCAATCTTCTGTCGCACGCGCTGCTGGAACGGTTCGAGATCACGGACCCCGATGGACGCCTGTTCGTCGGAATCGACAGCGTGAGGCTCCACTACAATCCGCTCAGTTTCCTCGTCGGCACGTTTCGGTTCGATGCGGTCTCCATGCAGCGGGTGCGCCTCGTCCTGCGGCAATACGAGGACGGACGCTGGAATTTCGATCGGATCTTCGGTGATGAGGAGCCGGTCGAGCCGGACTCGATCGACGATGGGCGGCAGGGAAACGACCGGGTCCTGCTGGCCGACGTGGACGTGCGGGAGGGAGAGATCGAGGTCCACATCCCGTGGGCCCGGAACCTCGTGGGGACGGCCCGTGACAGCGCCATCCAGCAGGGTCTGCGGGGAGACCGACTGTGGCGAGTCCGCTCGGTCGGGCCCGATCGATACGAACGCGAGATACTCCTCCGGCAGCTGTCGGGCCGGTTCCCGCTGATTCGAATCGTGGACCCGGTTCGCCCCCTTCGGTTCGACATGGAGGGTGTTTCCGCCCAGGCCGACATCGTCACGCAGACCCTCGATATCGAGACGCTGGACGGATCCGTCATTATCGCCGACACGGTGCGCGTCCAACTCGACGTTCTCGACCTGGGAGCTTCGTCGATCTCGGGCTCTGGCTGGTTGAATCCGGTCGATCCGGTGGAATTCGACTTCGAGCTGGAGACTGACCCGTTCAGCTTCGAGGAGCTGCAGTGGCTTCCGTTGCCCCTTCCGACCAGGGGAGGAGGACCGGCTGACCTCCGACTGTATACGCGGAACGGGACGATCATCGTCGAGGCCACCGACAGCGACGTGCGAATCGATGATTCTCGGGTGCGGGGTGGCTTCGGTGTCGCCCTGGAGCGGACGCCCCGGTTCGAGAGCCTCGACGTCCGTCTCGATCCGCTCCGCCTGGCGCTGGTGGACGAAGTGCTGGAACGGGACGACGGGATGGACGGGTTCCTGCGCGGAACGGTGAAGGGCAGCGGCCCGATCACGCTGCTGTCGATCGATGCGGATCTTTCGGTGGAGGATCCTCCCGGAGATGAGCGGCCGCCGGCCTCGTTCGTCCAGGCGCGCGGTGGTATCGCGATCGTCGAACCGCGCCGCATGGCCGACCTGGATCTCACGCTGCGGGAGTTCGAACCACGCTGGGTGGGAATCCTCGGAATCGAGACCACACTGACCGGGCGCTCGACGGGCACTGCCACCTTCGACGGGATCGCGGGCGGGCGGTTCACGTTCGACACCCATCTGTCACATTCATTGCCCGGCCAGAATCCGTCCTGGATCTCGGGTGGGGGAATGGTGGATCTGCATGGTGAACGCGAGATCGACCTGTCCTTCGAGTTCGATCCGCTGGTGCTGGCGATCGTCGACCCGATGCTGCCCGAAGGCGTATCGGTCCTGAGCGAAGTGAGAGGTCCATTCTCCGCGCGCGGATCGCTCGACGATCTGCAGCTCACTACCGATCTCAGTACGCCTCGCGGCCAACTCCAGTTCGACGGTCGATTCGATATCGTATCCGAGGAAAAGACGTACGACGCGACGTTGCTCGCCCGCGACATCCAGCTCGCGGAATGGATCGAGAACGGTCCCACCACTCGCCTGGCCGTGGAGGGACGGGTCGCGGGTACCGGCACCGATCCGGCGACGCTCAATGCCCGGTTCGACCTGGTCGTACTCCCGTCGCTGTTCGAGGGCGCACGGGTGGACACGAGTATCGTTCGGTTCACCCTCGCCGACGGCCTGGCGACGGCCGACACCTTCGCCATCCGGACACGGATCGGAAGCGTGGATGGGCGAGGCGCGTTCGGGCTCACCGAGAACCGAAGCGGCCCCCTGATCCTCGATATCGATATCCCGGATCTTGCCGACTGGAACGCCTGGCTCGTGGAGGGACGGAACCCCGCGCGCATCGAAGAAGACGTGTCCGAGCTGTTCGAGACCTTCGGGCCGGGTGGGGACGAGGACCCGATGCTGGACAGGGGAGAAGCCCTCCCGGACAGCCTGTCCGGAAGTCTCGAGGCGCTCGCGATCCTGTCCGGAAGCGTGGAGCACTTCTCGTTCGGTGGTCGTGCCCTCGCCCGCAACCTGGCGTGGGGTGATCTCCGGACCGATTCGATCCAGGTCACACTCGATCTGTCGGATCCACGGCACGCGGACTCGCTGGACGTTCACGGATCGGCCTGGGCGAGCAGTATCTATGGACGCGACCTGGACACAGTCGACGTGCGCTGGACACGCCACACGGCGGAAAGCCACAAGGTCTCTCTGTATGCCGTCCGGGACACGAGCCTGGAGTTCGATGTAAGCACGGGGATCCTGTGGACGGAGCGACAGAAGGCGTTCCGAATCAATCGACTTCGAATGATGGGAGCCGGCCGAGAGCTCGTGCTCCGCGACACGGCGGTGATCACGTACGGCGAGACCGGACTTACGGCGAGGGGCGTCCGGCTCGTCGGTGCGGAGGGGACGTTCCTCGAGCTTGAAGGGGCCATTCCGGACAGCGGCCAGGCGGTCCTGGACCTGCAGGCCCGCGGACTGCACCTGCAGAATTTCCTCGAGGCACCGGGCAACCCGCTGGATCTGCGCGGCCGGATCGATATCGACCTCCGGATTCGCGGTACCGCAGATGCACCACTGGCCGAGCTGAAGGCCGTGATCGACGCTCCGTCGATTCACGGCATCGGCTACGAACGGCTTGCGACCGACCTTATCTACGCGGGTCGAAGACTCGCCGTGAACACGGCCCTGGTGACGAACGACAAGGAGATCGCCCGTATCGACGGGTTCCTGCGCGTGGACCTGTCGTTCCGGGAGGTCGAGCGGCGCGTGCTCGACGAGCCGATCGATCTGACCGTGACTGTAGACAACATGCCACTGACAGCGATCGAGCTTCAGGTGCAGTCACTGCAGGACGTCGAGGGAACCGCTCTTGGTGGCTTTCGGGTTACGGGACGCCCGGGCGAGCTCCGGTTCGATGGAGAAACTCGGATCAAGGGTGCGGCCGCCACGATTCCGTCGCTCGGCATCCGGCTGCAGGACGTGACGGGTGGATTCGTGTTCGAAGGTGCGGACGCCCGGATCGACACGCTGCGCCTGGACTCCTCCGCCGGGGGTTCGGCGATCGTGCTGGGGCATGTCGGAATCGAAGACCTGACCGATGTGACGCTCGACCTCGCGTTCCAGGCGAACCAGTTTCTGGGGATCGATCGCCGGAGCATGCGGGCTACGATCGACGGGGAAGGAACGTTGACCGGGAGCTACCGCCGCCCCGAGCTCGGTGGTCGATTCCAGATCTCGCAAGGCCAGGTCGATGCCGACCGATTCGTGCGTCAGCGGCAGGTCGTGGACCTGACTGACCCCTCTGTGTATGCGCTGCTCGACACCGTCCTGGTGAGGGATGAGAGGTTGATCGGTCAACTGGAGAATCCATTCCTGAAGAACCTGAAGATGAACGCCGAGCTCAGCGTGGGGCCGGACTTCTGGCTCCGCTCCAGCGCACTCGAAGTGGAACTCCGGGGTGACGTCGAGTTGCGGATGGATCGTGCGGAGGGAGAACTGACCGCCACCGGCACAATGTCGCTTCCCCGCGGCAAATTCCGGTACGTGTCCGGCACCGGGACGGACCTTTCGAGTCTGTACTCACGCCAGCTCCAGATCGCACGTGGCGAGATCACCTTCGTCGGAACCCCCGGACTCGACCCGAATCTCGACATCGACACCGAATACACGACACAGGGAGAAATCGGGCGAGTGACGATTCAGGTACACGTGGGTGGATCCGCCCTCGCACCGACGATGACCACGAGCAGCGACCCACCTCTCCCCGAGTCGGATCGGATCTGCTATCTGCTGTTCTCGACGGCCTGCTTCAGTGCGTCGAACCAGGGCGGTGACTTCGCGACCACGCTGGTGCGCGAGGGCCTCCTGGGGTCGGTGAGCAGCCAGGTGTCGCAGATCCTGGTGGGTGGTGTCGGACTCGTGGACTACGTGGACATCCGTTCGTCCGGGGCGACGGAAGGGGAGCTGAATAATGGTACGACGGGGCTGTTGTACGGTACCGAGATCGAGATCGGACGCTACCTGACGCCCGATCTGTTCGTCAAGGTCACGCAGCCGCTCGGCGGCCGGCTCCCTGGCATGACCCTCGACTGGGCCTTTCTGCCCGCCTGGCGCCTGGAGTTCAAGACCGAAGACCGGTTCAACCGGTATGCGTCCTACGGCTACAGCTTCAGTACTTACAGCTCCAGGACATGGGGTCTGATGCTGTTTCGCGAATGGGCGTTCTGACGCGGGTTTACGCCCGGTCCTGGCAGGGACTGCCGGGACGCCGAGCAGATCGCTAAATTACGCCGCCCGAGCCTGGCATCGACCCGAGCTGAACACAGGCGGACCGGAGCCGCATGACGAACCTGATACAGGCGTTACAAGAAGTCGGCGTTCGTGGTTGATTTCCCGGCCCCCGATTCCGAGCGCTTTCTGGTGCTCGTGAACCCGCGGGCGGCGGGGGGACAGCCCGCTGCCCTCCGGCGTCGCATCGGCGGTGCCATGGCCGCTCGAGGCGTGCCGTTCGACATCATCGAGACGGCCACGCCCGAGGATGCCCTGACCGTGGTTCGAGCGGCCGCGTTGCGTGGGTATCGGGCTGTGGTCGCAGCCGGCGGTGATGGAACGGTCGCATTGGCCTTGCGTGGCACGGCCGGCACCATGACTCCGGTCGGGATTCTCCCGTTCGGGACGGGCAATCAACTGGCGCTCAACTTCGGGATCCCCCTGTCTCTGGAGGAGGCAGTCCGTGTTACCGTGGAGGGAGCGACGGAGAGGATCGACCTCGGACGGATCGGAGACGAGCGGTTTGCCCTGATCGCGGGAGCGGGCCTCGATGCGAGCGTGATGGCCGAGACCACGGCCGAGACGAAGAGTCGCCTGGGAGCCCTCGCCTACATCTACGCCGGGCTGAAGAGCGTCGTCACCGCCAAGCCGATATCGTACCGGAGCGTTGCTGACGAGCACATGATCGAAATCCAGGCCGTGATGGTCCTGCTGGCGAACGCCGGGCTTCTCGGTGCGGGCTCGCTGCCGGTGGAACTCCAGGTGGCGCCGAAGACGTCCTATCAGGACGGTCTGCTCGACGTGGCCGTGTTCGCGCCCCGTCATCTCCCGGACATGGCGGCGATGCTGTGGAAAGTGGCCTTGAAACGGTACACCGGGGACGACCGCATGATCTTCCTCCAGGCCCGGAAAGTTCGCGTCGAATCGGATCCGCCGGTCGCCGCGCAGGTGGACGGAGAAGCGCGCGGGATGACCCCGATCGAGGCAGAGATCGACCCCCTCGCCGGCCGCATCCTGGTTCCGCGGAACGCGTGAGCAGGTCGAGCCCCCGGGGGCCTGTTCCGTCAGATATCCACCCGGAGAAGAGCCTGCCGCACGTGGCGGCGATTTCCGCGGATATGCTCCGCTCGATCGCCGAACGGGTCGGCACGCCTGCGTACGTGTACGACGCGCGAGCAATCGATGGGGGAATCGGGCGCTGGATCGATGCTGTCGGAGACCCGGCCCACATCAGCTTCGCGGTCAAAGCCAACTCAAACCTCGCGGTGCTCGCCCGACTCGAGCGGTTCGGAGTGGGTGCCGAAGTGGCGACGCCGGGCGAGTTGGAGCGAGCCCGGAGGGCGGGCTTTTCGCGTCAGCGAATCGTGTTCGGAGGTGTTCCCAAGTCGGCTGCCGCCGTGCAGGATGCGATCCGGCTCGGAGTCGGGTTGATCGTGTTGCAGTCGGAGCACGAGGTGGACGCGGCTCTGGCCCATATCTCCGGGAGCCCGAACGGGCCCGCGCATGTCGGGCTGCGCGTGAGGCCGGGAATCAGGGCAGGGGCGCATCCTTCCCTCGAGACGGCTCGGGCGGACGCGAAATTCGGATTCTCTCCCGATCAGGTACCGGAAATCTGGCAGCGCCTGTCCGCTCATGCGGGCCTGGTTCCCCGTACGCTCGCTTTTCACCTCGGGTCCGGGCTCGAATCCGTCGATCCCTACGAGCAGGCGTTCGACCTGCTTCTGTCGCTGATCCGGTCGCTGGACGGGTGCGGTGCACCGGTGCGCGAGCTCGACGCAGGCGGCGGACTGGGGATCGACTACGGGGGCGGGGTGGATCCCGAGCCGAAGGACCTCGTCCGCAAGCTGACCGGGATGCTCGATGGGGCCGGGCCGGAATTGCGGTTCGAGCCCGGGCGCTCGGTCGTCGCCAGGGCGGGTCTGCTCCTCACGCGCGTCCTCTATCTGCGGGACCGGAGCGAAAGTCCGGCCGTCGTGTGCGATGCCGGACACACGGACTTCGCCCGGCACGCGATGTACGGCGCTCAGCACGCGATCGTCCCGGTCGATGGGGATCTGTCCGGCGACCCGACGGTGGAGGTCCTCGGCCCGACGTGCGAATCGGGTGACGTGCTCGGAACGGGACGACGTTTGCACGGCACCCGGCCGGGCGACCTGCTCCAGCTCTGCGATGCGGGGGCGTACGGTTTCGTGATGGCGTCCAACTACAACAGCCGTCCCCGGCCACCGGAGATCCTGGTGGAGGGGAGTTCCTGGCAGATCGTGCGACAGCGCGAGAGCCTGGAAGATCTGTGGCGTGGCGAGGAGATTCCGTGACCCGCGGAACCTCTGCGGGCAAGATCGTCGTGCGTGGCGCTCGCGAGCACAATCTGCGGAACATCGACGTCGAGATCCCCCGAAACGCCCTCACCGTTGTCACGGGTCTGTCCGGGTCGGGGAAATCCTCGCTCGCGTTCGACACGATCTACGCCGAAGGCCAGCGCCGGTACGTTGAGTCGCTGTCCGCGTACGCCCGCCAGTTCCTGGGCGTGATGGAAAAACCGGACGTGGACCGGATCGAGGGCCTGTCTCCGGCGATCGCGATCGAGCAGCGGGGCTCGAGCCGCAATCCGCGCAGCACCGTCGGCACGGTGACCGAAATCTACGACTATCTCCGACTGCTGTGGGCGCGCGTAGGGATTCCGCACTGTCCGTCATGCGGCCGGCCGGTGCGCCGCCAGTCCGCGACGCAGATCGCCGAGCAGATCGCCGCGTGGCCGAAAGTTTCGAGGGTGGAGATCCTCGCTCCTCTGGTGCAGGGACGGAAAGGCGAGTTCCGGGATCTGTTCGATGAGGCCCTGCAGGAGGGGTTCGTCCGGGCCCGGGTGGACGGCGAGCTCGTGGAGCTCAGCGAGCCCCCGAAACTGAACCGGCGCGTCAACCACGACATCTCTGTGGTCGTGGACCGGTTGATGGCGCGCGGGGAGGAGCGCGCGCGGATAGCCGAATCGGTAGAGACAGCTCTGCGCATGGCGGGCGGAATGGTCGAGATCCGAACGCACACCGGAACGGGTGACGACGAAGGCGAGCGGCACCTGTTCAGTGAGCGGTACGCGTGCGCGGCGTGCGGGATCAACATCTCCGAGCTCGAGCCGCGCCAGTTCTCGTTCAACTCTCCCTACGGTGCATGCCCGGACTGCGACGGTCTCGGCGTCCGACTCGAGCCGAACCCCGAGTTGCTGCTCGGTGACGCGAGAATCTCCATCCTGGAGGGGGTGATCCTGCCCTGGGGGAGCCCCACGGGGCGCCTGCGTCGGGTCACGCTCCCCGCACTCGCCGAATCTCATGGTTTCGAGCTCAACTCGGCATGGGGTGACCTGAGCGATGCCCAGCGCGAGGCGGTGCTCCAGGGCGACCCGGAACTGGAGTGGGAGGGGGCGCTCGAGCACGTACGCCGGCAGTACCACGAAACGGAAAGCGAGATGCTGCACCGGCAGCTCCACGAGTACATGACTGCGCGGGTCTGCCCCTCGTGCGAGGGCGGACGCCTGCGTGCGGAGAGCCGGGCGGTCACCGTAGCGGACCGACGCCTGACCGAGGTGATCGACGAGTCGGTGGAACAGGCTCTCGCCCTGTTCGAAAGCCTGCGAGACGATCCGGGATCGGCGCACCTCGACCCGGAGATCGCCCTGCCGATCCTGAAGGAGGTGTGCGACCGGCTCGGGTTCATGACACGGGTCGGACTGGGCTACCTGACGCTTGGGCGCTCGGCCGACACCCTGGCGGGCGGCGAGGCGCAGCGGATCCGGCTCGCGACACAGATCGGAAGCCGTCTCGTGGGCGTGCTGTACGTGCTCGACGAGCCGAGCATCGGGCTGCACCCGCGGGACAACCGGCGACTGCTCGGGACGCTCGAGAGCCTGAGGGACCTCGGAAATACGGTACTGGTGATCGAGCACGACGAGGCGACCGTCCGGTCGGCCGATCACGTCGTGGACCTGGGGCCGGGCGCCGGACGTCGCGGTGGGCGGGTGCTGGTGTCGGGAACCGTGGAGGAACTCCTCGAGTCGAGCGAGTCGCTCACCGCGGCCTACCTGCGGGGTGACCGGAAGATCCCGGTACCGGAAACCCGCCGGAAGGGACGCGAGGGAGAGGACCTCGTAGTGCGCGGGGCCCGCGAGCACAACCTGAAACGGATCGACGTTCGGCTGCCGCTCGGGACGTTCATCGCCGTTACCGGAGTGTCCGGATCGGGGAAATCGACGCTGGTCGAGAACATCCTGTACCGTCGGCTCGCGCGCGAGCTGCACCGCGCCCGGGCCGTCCCCGGCGCGCACGACGGAATCGACGGTATGGATCGGATCGACAAAGTGATCGACGTCGATCAGAGCCCGATCGGCCGCACGCCTCGCTCGAACCCGGCGACGTATACCGGCGTGTTCACGCCGATTCGCGACCTGTACTCGAAGCTCCCGGAATCGCGGATCCGCGGGTACCGGCCGGGCCGGTTCAGCTTCAACGTCAAGGGTGGGCGTTGCGAGGCGTGCCGCGGTGACGGCCTGCTGAAAATCGAGATGCACTTCCTGCCGGATGTCTACGTCCCATGCGACGTGTGCCGAGGAAAGCGCTACAACCGCGAGACGCTCGAGGTCCTGTGGAAGGGCAGGAGCATAGCGGATGTGCTCGACATGACCGTGGCGGAGGCCCGGGAGTTCTTCGACGCCATTCCCACGCTGCGCGCGAAGCTGCAGACGCTGTGCGATGTCGGCCTCGGATACATCACCCTCGGCCAGTCGGCGACCACGCTGTCCGGCGGGGAGGCACAGCGGGTGAAGCTCGCCTCGGAGCTGGCCAAGCGCAGTACCGGCCGCACACTGTACATTCTGGACGAGCCCACCACCGGCCTGCACTTTGAGGACATCCGGATCCTGCTCGAGGTCCTGCATCGGCTGGTGGACAAGGGGAATACGGTCCTGGTGATCGAACATCACCTGGACGTGGTGAAGACGGCGGACTGGGTAGTAGATCTTGGTCCCGAGGGTGGCGTGGGCGGTGGCGATGTCGTCGTGGCGGGGACGCCCGAGCAGGTGGCGGACTCGAAGCACAGCCACACCGGGCGGTTTCTGCGTAAGACGCTCGCGGCGCACTCGCCGAGCCGTTGATCCGCACGCTATGAATACGTTACCCTGTCCCCCTGCGGGCCGGCGCCTCGAGGCGCCCCGCCTGAAACTCCGTGCCCCCGGGCCGCGTAGGGCGAATCGGCAAGAGGGCCCGGACCCGAACGGATTCGGTCGGAGAGAATGACGTCGATTGTCCTGATTCTGCTCGTGGTTTTCGTGATCGCGCCGATCGCGGTCGCGGTCGCCCGGCGTCTCGAATCGGGGGCGGACCGCCCACCCGCCGTCTCGGGCGGAGCGGATCCGGAGCGCATCGCGCAACTCGAAGGACAGATCGAGGCCCTCGTCGACCAGGTGCAAGAACTGGCGGAGCATCAGGAGTTCCTGACCCGGCTGCTCGAGGGCACAACTGAGAGCAGCCGGCCTGCCCTCACTGAGGATGGAGACCGATGATCAGTCGCGAAGACCTCGAGAGCTTCCTGATCCGCATGGAGATGGACTACGAGGAGATCGGCGAGTGCCTGTGGATTGTCGACCCTCCGGGCGGTACCGCGACCGGTGAGCCGGCCGTGGTGCTTTCGTATTCACCGCCGCTCGTCGTATTCCGGGCGAAGATCGGAACGGCGCCCGACGGCACCGAGGACCGGCTCAAGCTGTATGAACAACTGTTGACATTGAATGCTACGGATCTCGTTCATGGCGCGTATGGTCTGGAGGAACAGGACGTCATCCTGACCGACGCACTCGAGATCGAGAACCTGGACTACTCGGAATTCCTGGCGTCGCTGGAGAGCCTCGCGCTCGCCGTGACCTCGCACAGACACACACTCGGATTGGACTGACAGGGCCATGGGACTCTTCGAACGACTGTCGCGGCTTCTCCGGTCGAACATCAACGATCTCATCGCCAAGGCGGAGAACCCGGAGAAGATGCTCGTCCAGGTCATCGAAGACATGCGACGCCAGCTCGCGCAGGCGAAGCAGGAAGTCGCGATGGCCATCGCCGACGAGCGCCGCCTCAGGGCGCAGGCGGAGTCGGAGCGAAAGGAAGCTCAGAACTGGGAGCGGCGGGCCCGCCTGGCGATCGGCCAGGAGCGGGACGACCTGGCGAAACAGGCGCTGATGCGCGGCCAGGAGCATGCGCGACATGCCGCCGAGATGGAGGAACAGTGGCTCAAGCACCGCGAGGAAACGGAGCGCCTGAAGGAATCCCTGCGCCAGCTGAACTCGAAGATCGAGGAAGCGAAGCGTAAGAAGAACCTGCTGATCGCGAAGCAGAAGCGGGCGCAGGCGCAGAAGCGGATTCACGAAACGATGGCGGGCCTGCAGGACAAGAGCGCGTTCCGGGCCTTTGATCAGATGGTGGAGAAGATCGAGGAAACGGAGCGGCAGGCCCTCGCGTCGGCCGAGGTCACGGA
>PVMS01102764.1_pt1 | contig 25986 bp, 25 predicted proteins | sample 1853461 | NCBI WGS metagenome assembly PVMS01 (sample SAMN08582032, study PRJNA380276) | Marine sediment metagenome, whole genome shotgun sequencing project. | isolation source: ocean sediment barecode stripped | collected 2017
ATACACCTTATGTTTGAAAGTTAGTATTAATTCTTAAAAATGCAAAAAGATTCTGAATATTTTATATAGGTTAATTACTCAAATAAATCTATTTGATTTTTGGTCTTCCATAAATTTAGGGAATTAGCAATAAGAAAAAAACCACAACTTATAAGTCATGGTTTATAGGATATTATCTAATATTTAAATTATCAAATTCTATTCACTCAACATAACAGGCATAACAAGCATCGTTATTTCCTCTCCCTCCTCTAAACCGTCAATAGGTGTCAAAATACCAGCTCTGTTGGGAATAGACATTTCTAATAGGATCTCATTCGAATTTAAATTATTCAGCATTTCCAATAAAAATCTGGAGTTGAATCCAATTTGCATGTCATCACCTTCATAACTACATTGTAGACGCTCGTCTGCCTTATTTGAGAAATCAAGGTCTTCAGCAGAAATTTTTAATTCTGTCCCAGCCATTTTTAGTCGAATCTGATGTGTGGTTTTGCTGGAAAAAATGGATACCCTTCGTACAGAATTATAAAACAAACTTCTGTCAAGAGTTAATTTGTTTGGATTTTCCTTTGGGATAACGGCTTCATAATTAGGGTATTTTCCATCAATAAGTCTACAGATCAATACACTATTACCAAAAATAAATTTGGCATTTGTGTCATTATATTCTATTGTCACTTCTTCTTCATTTCCTGATAGGATATTCTTTAATAATGTCAAAGGTTTCTTCGGCATAATAAACTCTGCCAGTTCATTCGCTTTTACGTCTTTTCTAACATATTTCACCAGCTTATGGGCGTCGGTAGCAACAAATGTTAGGTTTTCTGTGCTAAACTGAAAAAATACGCCACTCATAACCGGTCTTAGATCGTCATTTCCAGATGCGAAAATTGTTTTTGAAATGGCATTTCCCAAAATGTTTGCTGATAGGGATGTTGAACTGGGAGATTCTAATTCTACAGCTTTTGGAAATTCTTCCCCATTTGCATATGGAATTGCATATTTACCATTATCAGAACTAATTTCGAAGGTATTATTATCATCTAATTTAAATGTAATAGGCTGCTCCGGTAAAGTTTTTAGAAAATCAAGTAATAATCGGGCAGGTACAGCAATAGAATTGCTTTCATCTGCTTCAACATCAATAACCGCACTCATCGTTGTTTCCAAATCGGAAGCAGATATTTTTAATTGACTTTGGTTCAACTCAAATAAAAAATTATCAAGAATTGGCAATGTATTATTTGTATTGATCACCCCTCCCAAAATTTGGAGCTGCTTTAATAATTGTGTACTGGAAACTATGAATTTCATCTAAAAAGGGATTTATTATATTTAATGATATCATTCCATCATTAAAATAGGAAATACAAATATATTACTTAAACTTGAACCCGAAAATAAAATTAGTTAGAATTTTCTATTATTGATAAAATGTTAAGGTTTTCTTAATCCTGAAAATTTAAGGGTTTAATTTTATAGATTTGTTAACCATATTCACATAAATTCTCCTATGAGACAAATATTTTTACTCCTGTTATTTTTTACTGTCGCTATTTCCGCCATAGCACAAATACCACAAAAGCCTAGCTCTATTGAAATTCATGAATCTATTAAAAAATTGAATTTTTTAGGCTCCGTACTTTACATCGCAGCACACCCGGATGATGAAAATACCAGTATGATCTCCTATTTTTCAAATGATATTAAAGCTAGAACGGCATATTTATCGATGACCAGGGGAGATGGAGGACAAAACCTGATAGGTCCTGAAATTCGAGAACAACTGGGTGTAATTCGTACTCAAGAATTATTGGCAGCAAGAAAAACGGATGGAGGGGAGCAGATGTTTACTCGTGCTAATGATTTTGGGTATTCAAAACATCCGGATGAGACACTGATTGTATGGAATAAGGAGGAAGTTTTGAGTGATGTGGTCTATGCGATTCGAAAATTTCAACCTGATATTATCATCAATAGATTTAGTCATAAGCCGGAAACCTTCGGAAAAACGCATGGTCACCATACATCATCGGCGGTTCTAAGTGCCGAAGCTTTCGATTTGGCCGGAAACAAGAACAAATATACAGCACAACTGAAATATGTTAATGTATGGCAGCCAACACGAGAATTTTTCAACACATCATGGTGGTTTTATGGAAGTAAGGAGAATTTTGATAAAGCTGATAAGACCAACTTTTTAAAAATTAACACGGGAACATATTATCCAACAATCGGATTGTCAAACAATGAGGTGTCAAGTTTAAGCAGAAGTATGCATAAAAGCCAAGGTTTTGGAAGTACTGGCTCTAGAGGGAGCACTTATGAATATCTGGAATTAGTGAAGGGTGACCTTCCTAATGATAAAACCGATCTCTTTGATGGGATAAATACCACTTGGTCAAGAGTTAAAGGAGCTGATAAAATTGGTGAGCTTCTCTTGGAAATTGAAAATGAATACTCCTTTACAGAGCCTTCAGCCAGTGTTGAAAAATTGATGATTGTATATCAATTAATTGAATCTCTTGAGAGCGGTCATTGGAAAGAACAAAAGTTGAAAGAAATTACACAAGTGATTCAGGCATGTGCGGGAATCTATATGGAAGCTGTTGCAAATGAGGCATATACAACAAGAAAGGGAGAGACGCTTATAAATATTGAGGCGATTAACAGAAGTGAAGTATCAATTAAATTGAAAAGTGTTAGTATTGGTAGTTTGAATAGGGAACAAATTGAGGACGCCATTCTTAAAAATAATGAGAACCACAGCTTCCAAATAAAAGGAGTTATTCCGGATGACATGAAGTATACAAGTGCCTATTGGTTGAGAGAGGAGGGATCTTTGGGTATGTATAAAGTATCTGACCCTGAATTAATAGGATTGCCTCAGGCCCCACGAGAATTAACGGCAATATTTAAACTAGAAATCGACGGGATACCTATGAATTTTGAAAAAGATATTGTATACAAGTACAATGACCCGGTGAAGGGAGAGGTCTACAAGCCTTTTGAAATTCTACCTGTTATAACAGCGAGTATTACAGATAATGTAATAATTTTTTCAAATGATGAATCTAAAGAAGTAACAGTTAGCGTCAAAGCCTGGAAGTCAAATTTAGAGGGAATAATTTCACTATCGATCCCAGACAGTTGGAAAGTATCTCCAACGAATTTTGAGATCGACTTGGGGCAAAAAGGAGTTGAGAAATCATTTACCTTTAGTCTAACACCCCCAAATTTTCAAAGTGAAGGAGAAATTTCACCAAAATTAGAAATTAACGGAGTTGTTTTCTCTGATGAGTTAATAGAAATAGATTATGATCATATCCCTTATCAAAGCGTGTTGATGCCGTCAAAAAGTAAAATTGTTAGATTGGATATTAGTAAAAAAGGACAATTTATTGGATATATTCAGGGTGCTGGAGATGATATTCCGACTAGTTTGAGACAGGTTGGTTATACCGTGGTAGAACTAAATGAGGAGGAAATAACAAAAGATAAATTACAAAACTTTGATGCTGTAATTCTTGGTGTTAGAGCCTATAACACGAATGAGAAATCCAGATTTTATCAGGAAACTATACATAATTATGCAAAGGGAGGAGGAACATTGATCGTTCAGTATAATACTAATTTTAGACTGAAAGTGGATGAGGTAGCTCCCATCGATCTTGAATTATCAAGAGATCGAGTTACAGATGAAAACTCTGAGGTGACAATATTAGCACCGGATCACGAGATTATGCAGTTTCCGAATAAAATAACCAAGAATGATTTTGAGGGCTGGGTTCAGGAACGCGGATTATATTTTCCTGATAAATGGAGTTCGGATTTTACACCATTATTATCGATGAATGATAAAGGAGAGTCTCCGAAAGAAGGAAGTTTACTTGTAACAAAATACGGAGATGGATATTTTATTTATACAGGACTAAGTTTTTTCAGAGAACTACCGGCTGGAGTGCCAGGTGCTTATAGATTATTTACAAATATGATATCTGTTGGCAATAATAATAAGAAAGAATTGAATGATTAATACAATAGTTTATGAACGATAAATCCAAATCAATTTCTTCCAAATGGAAAAAGGAGTATACGGTTGTTTTAGTGGCGAATATGATTTATATTATTTTGTTCTATTTTTTAATGCAAATTTATTCTTGATATGGCAATTATAGATTGGATTGTATTGCTCATTACCTTACTTTTTATTGTTGGATATGGCGCATGGAAGACCAGAGGAAGTAAAAATGTGCAGGATTATATACGAGGGGGAAACGAGGCGAAATGGTGGACCATTGGACTGTCAGTGATGGCAACTCAGGCGAGCGCCATTACTTTTCTTTCTACTCCCGGTCAGGCCTTTCATAGTGGAATGGGTTTTGTCCAATTCTATTTTGGCTTACCTATTGCTATGGTAATCATATGTTTAGTTTTTATCCCTATATATCATAAGCTTAAAGTTTATACCGCATATGAATATTTAGAAGGGAGATTTGATCTAAAAACAAGAACTTTAGCTGCTATTTTATTTTTAATTCAACGAGGTTTGGCCGCTGGTATTACAATTTTCGCACCGGCTATTATTTTATCGGCAGTATTAGGTTGGGATCTGTTGACCCTCAATATTATTATAGGAGTGTTAGTAATTATTTATACCGTTAGCGGTGGGACAAAAGCTGTTAGTATTACCCAGAAGCAACAGATGGCAGTGATATTCATTGGTATGTTTGCGGCATTTTTTATAATTATTGATTACTTGCCTCAGGATATTACTTTTCAAAAGGCCTTAAAAATCGCTGGTGCCAGTGGAAAAATGAAGATATTGGATTTTTCCTTTGATTTGAATAATCGTTATACTGTATGGACAGGATTTATAGGAGGTACTTTTTTGATGCTGTCCTATTTTGGAACGGACCAATCTCAGGTACAGCGCTATTTATCAGGGAAATCTATTAGAGAGAGTCAAATGGGATTGCTATTCAACGGTCTGCTCAAAGTTCCTATGCAGTTTTTTATTCTTTTGGTAGGTATTATGGTTTTTGTGTTTTATCAATTTAATGCATCGCCTCTCAATTTCAATCCTTCTGCAACAGAGGCGGTAAAAAAATCGGCCTATGCAGAGGAGTATAACAATCTGGAAAAAAAACAGGAAGTTATTGAAAATGAAAAGAAAATTGCCCAATTTCAATATGCTGAGGACGATTCTAACCAACAAGTATTAAACCGAATTCAGGAGTTAAATCAGGAAGAAGTTTTGAATAGAGAGAAAGCTAAAGATTTGATTTTGAAAGCTGATGAAAATCAAGAAACTAACGATAAAGATTATGTTTTTATACATTTCATATTGAATAATTTGCCTCGAGGTTTGATCGGGCTATTATTAGCAGTAATATTATCTGCGGCTATGTCATCCACTGCATCTGAATTAAACGCTCTGGCATCGACAACCACCATTGATCTTTACAAAAGAAATGTCCCAAAGAAATCTGAAAAACACTATGTTTCGGCAACCATGTGGTTTACACTGGCATGGGGTATTTTGGCAATTTTAGTAGCCAGTATTGCGAATTTGTTCGACAACCTAATTCAGCTTGTAAATATTATTGGATCAATATTTTACGGGAATATTTTGGGGATATTCTTATTGGCATTTTTCTTTAAGTTTATAAAAGGCAATGCAGTTTTTATTGCAGCTATCATTACTCAAATAATAATTATTACTGTATGGTATATAGACATTTTGCCTTATTTGTGGTTGAATTTACTGGGTTGTATTTTAGTTATGGCAATTGCAATGATCATTCAAGTACTCGCTCGGATATTTTATAGAACCGAAAATTAAATAAATAAAAAATCCACAAGAACATTGTGGATTTTAAAATAAATTATTAATCAAACTACTTAGTCACTTTCATTTTAAAATACTTGTCGTCCCATTCAAATTTAATTCCACTTTTATGAACCCTGTATGCAAGATTTTCTTTCCCATCCTTTAAATAAGAAGCATCTACAGGAATGCGAAGTGCATCATCTGCTTCAGAATAGGAATTAGAACCCCATGAATCATTTTTTTTGTTAAAAATTGCTGTCCAAGTACCATTTTCTTCCGGAATTATAAAGAAGCCATATTTACCTTTGGCCAAAGCCTGACCTTCAATTTTCACGTCACTACTAACTTCAATAGTTGTGTTTTTATTTGCCCCAGCACGCCATATTTCTCCATAAGGGACAAGGCCGCCGTATATAGTTCTCCCTTTTGCACGTGGAGAACTGTATTCAATGGTAATGGTTATCCCATCGATATTCCCTTCTGCTTTTTCAGCAGGACTCGATTGCCCGCATGTAATAAAAGTCACTAAAGTAAATAGTAATATAAGTTTTGTTTTCATGTTGTTTATTTAATTTTAAGGATGAATTTAATATATTGATCATTTACCAACTAATTCCGGCCAATAAACAATCCAATGGATTTTCTATTCTATTCTAACATTATTTGCTCCACTCAGCTATAGATTCTTTATTCATTTTAACATAATCGGCATTTCCAGCCTTTTCTGAGGCAGCAAGTGATTTATTAGCACAGGCTATAGCACCTTTTTTATCTCCTACAGCAGCATATATCAATGATTGTTGGCGAAGCTGCCAAAATGGAGGATTGTCATTTCCAGAGATTGCTTTATCAATCCATTCTTTTGCTTGGTTCAAATCTTTTCCTGAGTTTAAATAATATACAGCGGCTTGATAATAATCACTATTTGATGGACCGGCCATTGTGCTTTCAATACTTTTCATCGTAATTTTATCGGTAGGCACCCCTATTTTAATTCCAACGCTGGTTTGTTCCCACATTATATACATCTTGGCAGAACTTGGATCCGCTAGATCACCAAATCCAATAGTAAATGTTTCCATTTTAAAATTCATAGGATTAGATTTTGCAGTAACCGTTAATGCTACTTTCGCTTGGTCCAATTCTGCAGGAGCTCCTCCGCCATCCGCATCTGTATAAAAAATAATTTCCCACGATTCTTCCTTAGGGATAGTTAACAAGCCATAGGTACCTTCTTTTAATTCTTTGTCATTAATGGTCACATCAGTACTAAAGCTAATTTTTGTTCGGGCATTTGCCCCGGTTCTCCACAGTTTGTCAAAAGGGACTAAATCACCAAAAATAGTTCTTCCACGCATTGAGGGGCGAGAGTATTCTACTTCTACTTCGGTAAGCCCAACAACTTGTTCAATTTCTGCAGATGGGCTTGGAGCAGGAGTTTTAATTTGTGCCTGCATAGAAATTGCGATTGCTACAAAGAAAAAAGTAAAAAATTTAAATTTCATAAGATTAGTTTTAAAGTTAGGGATTAAAGGTACATCAATTTGACTTGGGCCTATCTGTTACCGTAGTTTTTTTAACAATATTTTAAGAACTGTATTTCCTCTTCCTTATGTAATGTAATACAATTCCGAAGAAGGCCAATATAAATAACGGTACAAATAAATTAAATACTTGCCAATAAAATTTTTCCTGAAAAGCTCTTTCTTTATCCAAAAATTGAATTTGTAACCTTTTAGAACGTAATTTTAAGATACCAGAATCATCTAGTAAATAGTGTACTGAATTTAATAAGAACGAAGTATTTCCATAGTGTTGACCGGTCCATTTGTCTTGGTCAAGAGGAAGAGGTTCTCCTCTAAAAACTTCGTTTTCAATGATATCGCCATCACTGATAACAATTATTTTATTACCATTGGCTACTTTATGGTAAGTTTCCGTTTCAAAAGGCTTCACTCTTGTAGAATAAGCTGAGACAAAATTACCTTCGAGAAGCACACCAAATATTTGACTTCCATTATTGTATTCCTCTTTAGTAGCTCTGATAGCTAATTCGTTTAATGAGATATTCGCAGGGGTTCCAATCAGTTTAGTATTGGGGGAACTTTGTAGTAAAACGGTTTTAGAAATGTCGTTTTGCAGTGTGTCCAGATTGCTCGGAAACTTTAATAGTATTGGATCTAAATTAGTAGATATAGCGTGATCATTGTTAGTAAGTATTAAGGGATGGTAGTGCCATGGGAAATCCTGATATTGTGTTTGATTTCCAATATTACCAGATGCCAGTCGTATGGATGAACTGTATAAATCCTTGGTAACATTATAGTTTATTCTAACCCCATAATTAAATAACAGATCAGTCAAATTTAAATCTCTGTTGAAGGCTAAAGAACTGCCGTTTAACATTAAACTATCCAATTCGGCATATATATTATCAATCAGCCATAAGGTTTTACCCCCATTCATGATATATTGATCTATAGTGAACTTCTCTTCTTCGGTAAAACGTTTTGACGGTTTTGCTATCAGAGATAAATCATATGAAGACAGATCTTTTAATGTTTTTTGTGGATTTGACGAAACCGAATCTAGAGTAAACTCAGCCAACTTATAATATTCACCTAATACCTTTAAAAAACTATATAACCGTATATCATCTAGTTCTCCGTTGCCTTTTAAAACTGCAATTTTTTTATCCTTTTCAGAAGTAATTTTGTGCAGGGCATTGGCAAATTGATACTCTAAGCTTTCAATTGATCTTAGTAACTGTTCCTCTTGTGAAGAGTCAGAACTATCACTAAGCAGTGGGACATTTACCTCTTTATCTTTATAGCTGATCGTAGCCCAAGGAAAAATAATAGCTTCCGACATTTGTCCGTCTTCCTGAACTGTGAGTCGACTTGGCTGTAAGCCTTTCTTTATCAATTCATCGGATAAATTCAATGGGTTAACAAATCTATATTGAACATTGTCATTTATTGCATTAAGCTCTTCCAAGAACTGATTGGTTTCTAATTGAATTCTTTTGAATTCAGCCGGAAATTTACCTTGCAGATAAACTTTAATGGCCAGGGGACCTTCAATGTTTTTAACTAATTGAATCGTTTCTTTTGATAGTGTATATCTTTTATCCTTCGTCAGATCAATTCTCTTACTATAGGTATTGCTCAAGAGATTAAGCACAATCAACCCAATTAATAATAAAGGAATTTTTATATAAAGTTTTTTAATATTCATTTGTAATTAACCTATTTAATCGAATTTAAGTTTCGTTAGATATAAAAATAAACAGGAAACACTAATAAAGTAAATTATATCATTACTGTCAATTACACCTCTGCTTATACTTTTAAAATGAGCATTCAACCCTAAATTATCTAATTGAAAATTATCAAAACTAATTAACTCTGCCATTGCATCAAATCCATAAAAAAGAAGGAAGCACAAGATGCCACCAATTATAAAAGATACGATCTGATTGCTTGACAAGGCCGAGGAAAATAAACCTATGGAAGTAAATGCACCAGCCAAAAAAAGCAAACCAAAATAAGATCCTAAGGTAGATCCGAAATCTAAATTACCCGTTGGATTTCCAAGCATATTTACTGTATAAACATATGTAATAGTGGGTATTATGGCTAGAATGATAAGAATAAGTGAACCAAAATATTTACCAAGTACTATCTCCCAACTACTAATGGGCTTGGTTTTTAATATTTCTATTGTACCATTTTTAATTTCATCAGAGAAACTTCTCATGGTTATGGCCGGAATCAGAAAAATAAAAAACCAGGGAGTCACAAAAAAAAAGCTATTCAAATCGGCAAAACCAGCATTCAAAATATTGAAATCTCCCTTAAAAACCCATAAGAATAAACCATTGACAATCAGAAACACTGATATCACTAAATACCCAATAGGCGAAGCAAAAAATAAATTTAATTCTTTTCTTAAAATTGCTATCATTTTATTAATACACTTATGTCAAACTTACTATTTTATCAACGCTCCAAGCTACCGGTTTTTCGTTAAATAATTTTTTTGTACGGTTCCAAACACTTTTGAATAATGGTGAATTTTTGTAGTTGTTCAAATCTTCCTCTGTATCCCAGTAACTATACGTAAAAAATATATTGGGATTTGTTTTATCTCTGTATAATTCCAATAAACTGCAACCTGTAAAATTTCTGATCTTAAATTTGGATCCCTCAAAATTCATTAAAAATTCTTCAATCTTATCGGGTTTAAAACTCATTTTTACAATTCTAACAAACATAATTTATTTTAAAAAAAATTATAAAAATCGTACAGTAATTGTATCTCGATATTTTAATCCTAACAAGCTGGAAGCTCCACCAACAGTTTTAAGGTTACTTCTGTACATTGAAATTTCTAAAAAATTTGCTGAATTGAATATAGCTAATTTTTTTCCGTCATCTTGTCTTCTGTCAGCAGGTATCGAAAAATCAACTATATCGTTGTATTTTTTATGTATTGTTTTAAAAGTATAATTTCTAGCAACTACTTCAAATTCTCTGCCTTTTCCAACGCTGTTAAATGTTTTTTCCGAAATATTACTGATCACATTCCCAAAATTATCTATATATATTATGCTTCCAACAATTTTATTTTCTTCTGCATTGATCAGTGGTTGTATTTCGTATAATTTTTTGATTTCTTCTATTCGTTTTCCTATAACTTCCAGCATACCTCCTCTGGCAATGTGACACGCAACTTTAACAAAGGCATCCAGAATGGTGAATTGGCTCTCACTTTTATTATGGATGGTGATTTCAACAATTTTATCAGGATTAATTTCATTAGTAATCATGGAAATAATTCCGTTATCGCAGCAAATAAAGAATTGATTGTCCAACTCAATCGCAATGGGTTTATTTTCAATACTAATTTCAGAATCGACACCAATGATGTGAATGGTGTTGTTTGGGAAATTTTGATATGAATTTTTTAAAATATAGGCAGCCTCAGTAATTCCGAATGGTGTAATATGATGTGAAATATCCACGATTCTCACATCTTTCAATTCATTATAAATGGCCCCTTTAACCGCACCAACAAAGTGATCTTTAGTACCAAAATCAGTAGTTAATGTAATAATCGGCATATTTTAATCAAGGAATTTAATACAATATATTTCAATAATTATAAACTCAAATTTATGAAATATTTACTGTTAGGAATATATTTAAATGTACTACTTTTGTGATACAAATCTAATCAAATAAATAATTAAAAGCCTCCTAACTAAATTATTTTTAAACTTAATATTTTCCGATTGAACGAACGAATAATTGAACTAAATGAAATAAATCCAAAAGACTTTTTTGGAATACATAATAGCAATATTGAACTGGTAAAAAAATATTTTCCAAAGTTAAAAATTGTAGCTCGTGGTAATCAACTTAAAATTTATGGCGAACCCGTTTTACTGGATGAATTTGAGAAGCGTTTTGATATGCTTACCAAATATTTTCATCGATATAATAAACTTGATGAAAACAGTATTGAGCGACTCTTAGTCGCTAATCCTGAATTGGATGATTCGAAAAAATTGAGCGATGTTTTAGTACACGGCATTAACGGGCGGATTATCAAAGCATTAACCGTGAACCAACGAAAAATGGTGGAGCTTATGAAAACCAATGACATGCTTTTTGCCGTAGGCCCTGCCGGTACTGGAAAAACATATACTGCGGTAGCTCTGGCTGTTAAGGCATTAAAAGAGAAGGAGGTAAGAAAAATAGTATTGACAAGACCAGCTGTTGAGTCTGGAGAGAATTTAGGATTTTTACCAGGTGATATAAAAGAAAAATTAGATCCGTATATGCAACCCTTATATGATGCTTTGCGCGATATGATACCTCATGAAAAGTTGGCGTCATTTATTGAGAAAGGAATTGTGCAGATTGCACCCCTTGCTTTTATGAGGGGTAGAACATTGGATGGTGCATTTGTAATTTTGGATGAAGCACAAAATACAACGCATAATCAGATGAAAATGTTTTTAACCAGAATGGGTAAGAATGCAAAATTTATTATTACCGGTGATCCCGGTCAAATAGATTTGCCCAATAAACAAGTTTCCGGCTTGAAAGAAGTTTTACATACGCTTGACAGGATTGATGGAATAGCCTGTGTAACACTGGATGACAAGGATGTTATTAGACATAAACTGGTTAAGAAAATTATCAATGCTTATAAAAAAATAGAATCTTAATAATGGTTCTTAGTTGAAAGTTATTATTAACCGGTCAACTGTATTTAGGGATCGACAAACTAGCAACTAACAACCAACCAACCACGATCACCCAACAACTATATACACATATGAACACAATAGACAATACCAACTTTAAATTTCCAAAACAAAAAAATATTTATAAAGGAAAAGTGAGGGAAGTATATAATATTAATGATACTTTGTTGGTAATGATCGCCAGTGACAGATTATCCGCCTTCGATGTTATTATGCCAAGGCAAATTCCGTACAAGGGACAAATTCTCAATCAAATTGCTTATATGATGATGGAGAAAACTAAAGATATTGTTCCTAATTGGCTGATTGCCACTCCAGACCCGAATGTTGCAGTTGGACATTTATGCAAGCCTTTTAAAGTAGAAATGGTTATTCGTGGCTACCTTTCCGGTCATGCCTGGAGGGAATATCGAGATGAGAAAAGAGAAATATGTGGTGTGCCTATGCCTGAAGGAATGAAAGAAAATGATAGATTTCCACACCCTATACTCACTCCTTCTACCAAAGCTGATGGAGGTCTCCATGATGAAGATATTTCTAGAGAAGCTATTCTTGCCAATGGGATTGTTATGGAGGAAGATTATTTGGTTTTAGAAGATTATACGCAAAAACTGTTTGAAAGAGGTACAGAAATAGCGAAAAAACAAGGACTTATTCTGGTAGATACCAAATATGAATTTGGAAAAACAAAAGATGGAAAAATTGTTTTAATCGATGAGATCCATACGCCCGATTCATCGCGCTATTTTTATGCTGATGGATATAAAGGAAGACAAGATAGGGGAGAGGAACAAAAACAATTGTCTAAAGAGTTTGTGCGGCGATGGCTCATTGAAAATGGTTTCCAGGGACTTGAGGGTCAGGTGATACCCGAAATGAATGATGATAAAATATTGGAAATATCGAACAGGTATATTGAACTCTTTGAAAACATTACTGGAGAACGATTCATAAAAGGAGATACTTCAAATATTTTGAAACGTATTGAAGATAATGTTACGTCTTTTTTGGTAAAATTGTAAATGATTTTAATACCGGTGGTGTATCATATCATCCTTGAGATTTCGAAGTAATTAGAATTATTTTGTTTTTAAAATAAATGTTCTGCCGTATCATTTAAATTGTAGTTACTTAGGAGCTATGATAAATTTGTAAATTTGAGGGTAGTGTCTGGAGTTACAATGTGTTTAACATCAAATTGAAATAAATGACTTTCATAGACTATTATAAAGTATTGGGAATTGATAAAAAGGCGACGGAAAACGATATAAAGAAAGCGTATAGGAAATTAGCTCGAAAATATCATCCTGACTTGAACCCCGACGATAAGGCTGCTGAAAAGAAATTTAAGGAAATTAATGAGGCCAACGAAGTTTTGAGTCACACCGAAAACCGTAAGAAATATGATAAATACGGAAAAGACTGGGAGCATGCAGAACAGTTTGAAAAAGCACAACAGCAACAAGGATACCAAAGGACGGCTCATCAAGGACATTCTTCAAATTATTCAGAAGCTGATTTTTCAGATTTTTTTAGCTCCATGTTTGGTGGAGGTTTTTCAGGCTCAAGAGGAACTGCAAAATTTAGAGGACAAGATTTTAGTGCAGAATTGCATCTTGATTTAAAAGATGTTTATCAAACCCACAAACGTACTTTAACGGTTAATGGAAAAAACATTCGATTAACGATTCCTGCAGGTGTTAAAAATGGGCAAATAATAAAAATAAAAGGTCACGGGGGTGAAGGGGTAAATGGAGGGCCAAATGGTGATTTAAACATCAGATTTTCCATAGCCAATCATAGCAGTTTTAAACGAGATAAAGATAATTTATATACTACACTTGATCTTGGTCTCTACAAGGCCATGTTGGGTGGCGAAATCAATGTTAACACATTTACCGGAAAAGTAAAACTAAAAGTAAAACCCGAAACTAAAAATGGATCCAAGGTGAAGCTGAAAGGCAAGGGCTTTCCTGTTTATAAAAAAGAAGGTCAATATGGGGATCTATATATTACCTATCAATTAAAAACTCCGACTGATCTAACCGATAAAGAAAAGAAATTATTTGAGGAATTGGCTAAATTAAGATAAATATGGAAGCAATAAATTTCATCCCATTAGTTCAACTTTGTTCTCATTACAAGGTAGAAACATCATTTTTTAAAGCACTGAATGAAGCTGGTCTGATTGAAATAATAACAATTGAAAAAGTATCCTGCCTTCATCAGGATAGAATAAATGATGTAGAAAAAATGATTAGAATACACCGTGAATTAAATGTAAATATTGAAGGTATCGATGTGGTATTTAATTTGTTACATAAAGTAGATAACCTACAAAGCGAGATCGATGCAGTCCGAAACAGATTGCGATTGTATGAGAATGATTAATATCTATAATAATAACTGTCTATTAAAAAGTATCTGACAAAACTTGTAAGACACCTACTTCTTCCATACACTTTTTCATTTCTTGATAGGTACGTTCAATATTATTATCCAAACCAATTGAAAAACGGACCAAGCCATCGGTAAGTCCCATTTTGTTTTGCTCTTCCAGGGGTATCTCAGATGAAGTTGCAGTTCCAGGAGCATTAAATAATGTTTTATAAAAACCTAAACTAACGGCCAGGTAGCCCAGATTTCTTTTTTGCATGAGCTCCATCAGGTCATCCGCCTTTTTTAAAGAACCTGCATCAAAGGCGAGCATACCACCAAAGCCAAACTCATCATTGTAGATACTTTTATATAACTCGTGCTGCGGATGACTTTCTAATCCGGGATAGATAATTGCTAAGCCGTCAATTTCAAATTTTTCGGCCAAATACAGTGCATTCTCACTGTGTTTCTTCATTCTGATATGTAAGGTTCTCATATTTTTGAGTACACTAGCCGATCTTAAACTGTCCATAACCGGACCGAGTAACATACTTGCTCCGTCGTTTACATTTCGCAAACTATCAATTAATTCATTGCTGCCACACACTACACCGGCAACTGTGTCGCTTGAACCATTTATAAATTTAGTTAAACTATGGATAACAATATCTGCCCCTAATTTTATTGGTGAAATACTCAGAGGCGAAAATGTATTATCTACCACTAATTTTAAATTATATTTTTTTGCCATCTCCGATATGGCATTAAGATCAGCTATTTCCAACAATGGATTACTTACGGCCTCGCAAAAAATCACCTTAGTGTTTTTATTTATGGCGGTCTCAATTTTCTCGAGCTTGGTTATATCCACAAAGGATGTACGGACATTAAATTTTGGGAAGAAATTTTTCAAGAATGCATAAGTTCCACCATAGATCGTTCTGGCTGAGATAATGTGATCTCCTGCGCTACAAAGTTGCATCAAGGTTGGTGCAATGGCTCCCATGCCTGAACTACTGACATTTGCAGCTTCTGTTCCTTCCATGGCCGCCAATGCCTGCCCCAAATATAAATTACTTGGGCTGGTATGGCGAGAATATAAATAGCAGCCCTCTAAATTTCCTTCGAAGGTATCTAACATGGATTTTGCCGCTAAAAAGGTATAAGTTGAAGAATCGGAAATAGAAGGGTTGACACCACCAAATTCACCAAAATACTGTAAATCTTGAATATTATCTGCAGGATGGAATTTCATAATATTGAATTTTAGGTTTATAGTACAAATTTACATTTATATAGTAATAAAATCAATATATAACGTAAAAAATAGATAATAAAACTATATTATATCATAATAGTAGTTATATTTACAAAATATAACAAATTTAATTATATATTTTAGAACTTTTTACATTATGATCTTTGACAAAGCAGATAAACAAATATTAGAATTTCTTCAGAAGGACAGCAAAATTACAACCAAGGAGTTATCAATGCACCTAAATCTATCCAGTACGGCAGTCTATGAACGTGTTAGAAAACTGGAAAGAAACGGAGTCATAAAAAAATATGTTGCTTTAGTGGATAAGGAAAAAGTGAACAAAGCATTTGTTGTTTTTTGTCAGATAAAATTAATCCAACACAAGCACGAGTACGTGAACAGATTTGAAAGAGAGGTGATTAAGTTTGAGGAGGTGTTAGAATGTTTTAATGTGAGTGGACAATATGATTATATATTAAAGATTGTCGTTACAAATATGCATGCTTACCGTGAATTTTTAAATAATAAATTAACCACTTTAAATCATATCAGCAGTACCCACAGTACTTTTATAATAAATGAGTTAAAAGATACATTTGCCATACACCTATAAAAAATGTCTTAAGAAACCTTAAGACACTTTATTATAATTATTTCTGGGCGCAAGAATTATTATTTGGTAGCATTCAGTTCAATGGAGATTTCCATGTCATCCTCTATGAACTTATCTTTTAGATCATCAAAGAACGATTTCGATTTATAACGAATATTCCATTTTGACCGATCGATCTTAAAGGTTTCACTTTTAAAGGATAATCGATCATTTTCAAATTTCACATCCGCCAAAAAAGAAATAGGATGTATTAACCCTTTTAACGTTAATTCACCCTTGATCAAAGTTTTTTCGTCTTTATTTTCAGTTGCTTTGATCTCGAAGGATCCGTTCGGGTAATTTACTACATCAAAAAAATCGGCACTTTTTAGATGAGCAACTAATTTGGCATTGTATTCATTATCTTCCGGCATGTCCACATCAACAATGCTATTCATATTGATTGTAAATTGACCTCCCGTGATCATTTCGTTCTTAACAATAAAATTTCCATCAGCAAGTTTTATCGTTCCATAATGGGAACCGGTAGGCTTGAAGCCTTTCCAATTGATCTTTGAGGTTGCTGTATCTACCTTATAGTTAATCTTTTTTACGCTGGTAAAAGAAAAAGTGAGCAAAATTGCAACTGCTAAAGTTAGTATTGTTTTATTCATGATTATTTACATAATTAATTATTCCCTTTGACTGGAGATTTAATTCTTAACCGTATCGTTTTTGAACTGGTCAAACTGAGAATCTTCTTCTTTTTTAGGCCAGCTATTATTTTCTGTATTCACATCGGCTGTTAACTGGTTAGGGTCAACAATGATTTCTTTAATTTCTTTATCTGATGCAAGAATTTTTTTTACTTCGGAATCGTTAAATCTCCACACCTCGGCCGGATAATATTTACTTTCTGTTGAACCATCCATATATACATAGTCAACCAAAATAGGCATAACCAATCCTCCGGGTTTTTCAAATACGATTTCATAAAAATATTTGGTAGCTTTTAAAGATTCTCTTTCTTCCGGGGAAAAATTATCCGCTAAATACTCATTCAAAAACGGAATGTCTTTCGAAGGATCTTCGATCTTCGACATTTCATCTGTAAATTCTTCACTATCCGTATTTACTAAAAAAAGTGCAGGAAGATAATCCTCAATATTGGCACCATACCTTCTAAACATATTTTTGGCGCGTTCTGTTGGCTGATCAGTTACTACATATTTTTTTACATCCTTGATTCCTATATCATTAACTTCTGTCGTGTAGAACCATCCTCTCCAAAACCAATCGAGATCCGTTCCGGATGCATCTTCCATCGTTCTAAAAAAGTCTGCAGGAGTAGGATGTTTAAATTTCCATCGTTCTGCGTAAGTTTTAAATGCCATATCAAATAATTGATGACCCATTATTACTTCTCGTAGCATATATAAACCTGCTGCTGGTTTTGAATAGGCATTAGGACCGCTTTGATAAACATTATCATGTTTGGTCATTATTGGAGAAATTCCATCCTGATTTCCACTCATATAATTAACAACACCTTTAGGATATCCATTTGATGGGAATCCTTTTTCTAACTTTTGTTCTGCAATCAATTGGGCAAAAGTATTCAAACCTTCATCCATCCAGCCCCATTGTCGTTCGTCTGAGTTTACTATCATCGGAAACCAATTGTGCCCAACTTCATGCGTAATAACACTAATCATCCCGTTTTTTGTTCTCGTAGAATAAGTGCCGTCCGGTTTTGGTCTTCCATGATTCCAGCAGATCATAGGGTATTCCATGCCTTGTTGTTTTGCATGTACTGAAATTGCCTTATGATAGGGGTAATTAAACATTTGCTCAGAATAGGATTCTAATGTGTTGACAACCGCTTTAGTTGAATACTCTTCCCAAAGTGGATTTCCTTCTTTCGGATAAACTGAGATAGCCATTACCGTCTCATTTCCAATTTTAACGGCTTGTGCATCCAGAATAAATTTACGCGAACTTGCAAAGGCAAAATCACGAACATTTTCTGCTTTTAATTTCCAGGTTTTGGTCTTTTTAGAAAATCCTTTCTCGCTTTCTTCGGCTTCCTCTTGGGTTACAATAATTACCGGCTGGTCATAAGATGTTTGTGCCTCTTCATATCTCTTCCATTGCTTTTTGGTAAGCATTTCTTTTCTGTTTAGAATTTGACCTGTACCTTCTAACACATGATCTGCTGGGGTAGTAATATTTACTTCATAATCACCAAATTCAAGTGTAAATTCACCCTTTCCAAAAAATTGAAGATTTTGCCATCCTTCCACATCATTATAAACGGCCAATCTTGGAAAGAACTGGGCAATGACATAGGAATTGTTTCCATCTTCTTTAAAGTGTTCATAACCCGAACGAGCTCTGTTAACTGTGTGGTCTGGAATGTTATACCACCATTTTATTTTAAATGAAATATTTTGCCCGGAATTTAAAATTTGAGGTAAATCAATTCGCATCATAGTACCATTAATGGTATGTGACAGATCATTATCATTAATATCTTTTACATAATCTAATTTAAACCCGCCATCAAAAGGTTTTCCTAGGAAACTTTGTGTAAATTTCTTCGGATTGTAGATAATGGATGGGCCACTGGCTTTGATATCTTTTGTTACGGCATCTGATGCCCTAATATTTTGATCCAATTGAACCCATAAATACGCTAGCTTATCTGGTGAATTATTATGGTATGTAATAATTTCTTCTCCATAGATTTTTTGATTTTCATCATCCAAAAGAATGTCCATTTTATAATCTACCTTTTGCTGGTAGTACTCATGTCCGGGTGCACCGGAAGCCGTGCGATAACTGTTAGAAGTTGGAAGTTCTTCATACAATTGTTTGAATTTGCTAATATTATAATGACCTTCCTTTTTTTCTTGCGCAACTGAAACTACAGAAATGAGTAAAAAGGATAATAAATATGTCAATTTTTTCATAAAGAATATTCGGATTTAATTTTTGAATTTTCGAAAGTAATATATTTCTTAAGTACAACAATTATCTTGTCAGAAGTTTAACATTTCTTTATCATTCTCTTTACGTAAAACGAACATTTTTTTCGAATTATTGATATTTATCTTAATGAAGTTTTCCTGATCCGGAAAATCTTCAAAAAGCATTCTATTTTGTACAGAAAATTGATTAATCACTTCAATATCAGTAATTTCTAAATAGAAGAAAACAACGTCATTTTCGTATTCCTTTCCTAGAAATTTGAATTTTTTTGACAATATGATTAATAGTAACTTCAAATTTTGAGGCTATATACTTTTCTAAGAAGAGATTTGCATTTTTATTTTCTTGATCCGTGGCTAACTCGAGCTCTGTTTCATATCTGTTCTCTAATGTTTTTTCAATGTCATCAATAAAGAAACGCATGGTTATTTGAACTGATCTTTCTTTTTCAACGTAGTCAATTTTAGTCAAACTGATATAGTATTTATGCAGTCCGAATGCGAATAAAGGAATGATGAGAATTAAGAATAATATTTTTACTTCCTTCATTTTGTATGAAAATGTTATTTTTATGTCTGCAAATGTAATAAACCTTCTTCAATCCTCCTTTGCATTTCGCTTTAGGGGAAGAGAGTATTTGATTGAACTAGTCAGCCATCAGTCGGATTCCACTACTCTTTGGGTCGGAATTCAAGATGATTGAATGACAAGATCTATTCTACCTACTACGATTGTCGCGAGAGACAATATTTAAATAAAGAGATATAAACAAAAAAGAAACCGGTCTGAAAGAATATTTACCATTATAATTAGAAATTTGAAAAGTTATAGCGAAATTCTCAAGTTCTTGGAAAAAGACAAAATTTTAACGGAGGCCATTAGTAAAATGGAAACCTCCGTTCGGCCCGAGTTGGAACTTGATATCTATCTCTCTTTGCTCAATTCAATTGTATCCCAGCAACTCTCAACTAAAGTGGTTAAAATCATTTGGAATAGACTTACAGATCTGTTCGTGAACGGATATCCGGGTGCAGAGAAAGTATTAAGCATGGAGCACAGTTTGCTGAGGAGTATTGGCTTATCCAATAACAAGGTCAGATATGTTAAAAATGTTGCTGAATTTTCATTGGAAAATGACATAACATTTGACTACTTATTATCAAAAAGCAATGAGGAGATCATGGCGTATTTAACTCAAATAAAGGGAGTAGGCAATTGGACTGTGCAAATGATTTTGATGTTCCCTATGGATAGGCCTAATATTTTTCCTATTGATGATCTGGGTATACAAAACGGAATGAAGAAATTGTACCAAATAAATTTAGAGAAGAAAGAACTAAAAATAAAACTTAATGAGATAGCAGAGAATTGGCACCCGTATAAAACACTGGCCAGTAAATATATATGGAAAATTGTAGATTGAGTAACCTGTTTGTATTCAAAATTTCATGTTCTTGAATTTTGATGATTATTCAGGATCTATATCAGGATTTTTTAACTTTGCGAAACTTTCAGTTGAATCGATAAATACATCAATTATTTCCAGATATCTCTCTGACTTATACATTTGAAGAATGCCCTTTTTAATGCAGTGACTAATGAAATTGTTGATATCTTCCTCAGGAACTTTGAGTGTGTATATAAATAATTCATCCTTAAAATATCCTCTAATATTTAGTATTTGTATTTGATAGGCTCTCAGTCTTTGATCCTCTTCACTCAGTCGTTGCAGTTTTCTCATTTTTCTGGCATCACCCGAAACAAGTCCTTGCAATTTACTTATCGCACCACCTTTTTTATAGTAGTTTGTTTTTCTTTCTGCCTGAGTAAGTGGCTTCTTATCAGCATTAGGCAAGCCTAATGACCCGGCCATATTATTGGCAACAATAATCTCTTCTAACTCATTGATATTTACTTGAAAATCAATTTCTAAATATTTTTCGTATACGTTTGTCTCATTAATAATAACCTGAATATTCTTAAATTCTATATCAGAAAATAAGATTGTGTCGTTCAACTGAACAGGAATTTTGAACTTTCCGAGGGCATTAGATACGGTTCCTACTTTTGAAGTTAAATTGATAACATGTGCACCCTCAACTACCAAGGAATCACTTTTCACCAAACCCGAAATTGTTATTCTGTTCTCTTGAGAATATGATTGCAACGAGAAAATAAATAATAACAAAAAGTAGATTTGCTTCATGATTTGCAAATTAAAATATTTAGAATCTTAATCCTACTTAATGTTTTGTTAAATGTACTATTTGATTGAAACCGTTGCTTTCTGATATAAAAATATCCATAATCTTGAAATGCCTTCCTTGTAAAAAAGATAAATTAATATTTTTATTAAACAATGATCAATACAATAAATGAATTTATTTTTTCTCGTGGAATATCTGATTGGAGCTATATTCGCAGATTTAGTTTTTATCTTCTGACATTACAAAGGTTATCGAAGTGCTATTCACACAGTATCTTTTTCCTGTAGTTTCTTTAGGCCCGTCATCAAAGATATGTCCTAAATGGCCATCACAGGTTTTACATATTATTTCCGTCCTGACCATGCCTAAAGTCATATCACTGACAAATTCAATTTTACCCGGAATAGCGTCGTCAAAAGATGGCCAGCCACAGTGAGATTCATATTTGCTATTTGACTCAAACAACTGTGTATTACACGCAGTACATAGATATGTGCCTTTTTCGAAATGCTTAGTATATCCAGAATCACCCGGCCTATCCGTACCTTTTTGTCTCAAAATATAATATTGCTCTGGCGACAAAATGTCTTTCCATTCTTCCTCTGTTCTAATAACTTTTTTATTCATAGTACTGCTTTCTTGTGCCTTCAACAATGTATTGCAAAATATTGCAAGGGTTATAAATGCAATGGTTAAATTTTTCATTGTATAAAATCTATAATTCTCTGGTTTGTTGCAGGATCTTTTAAAATCTTATGATGACCAAGTCCATTGGTCATTAAAAGCTCTCCTTTTTTTAAACTTTGTCGAATGGAAAATGCATTGCTTACGGGCACATATTTATCTTCGCTATCATGAATTACCAAAGTAGGGATACCAACTTTTTTTGCCACATTTTGCGAGGAATAATCCTTGACATCAATACCCAATTGTTCATTTATCAATGCTATCAACCTTTGGGCAATTATTGGTTTTAGAGAAAATTTTTCAACACTGGATTTTAGTATTTCGATAATAGAATTATCGCTTCCTATTATAACCAGATTATTTAATTTTAAGCCACTCGCAACAGAATTTATTAAGGCCATTCCTCCTAAAGAATGACCAACTGCGGCATCAAAGGGTCCATACTTTTTTTCAAGTTGACGGATGCATTTAATAAACTCTATGAGTGAAGTTCTGGAACCATCTGATAATCCATGAGCTGGAGCATCAAAAGAAATTACCATCATTTTATTTTCTAGTATTTTATCGGCAAGGCTATATAGCTGGGTCCCTCTACCGGACCACCCATGTACTAATAATATTTTCTTTTTGGAATAACCATAGGTATAAACCATTATCTTTTTTGTAATTCCATCCAGGTTTATTATATTTTTTTTTGCACTTTCCCTCATCATTAACTCTCTTTCCGGAGGAGAAAATTTTAACGGCGTTCCAAATATTTTAGCAACAAATCTTGTCGCGAGATCGGGCGAAATACGCTGTAATAATTTCCCTGTGAGAATGATATATTTTGGTATTGTAAATGAGTTATTATTGGAATTGGATTTTTGATTATTTTTCATATGCTGCAAAGCTAACCATTTTATTTATTTGTGTAAAAGTTAACAAAATGTTAATTTCAAGAGTTCAAAATATAAAAAAATTGTAAATTGTCCATCAATTTTTTGAAAGTAAGTAGTTATCATGCTAGAAAAAGGAAATAAAAAATTGATTGAAAGTTGGGCTTTCTATGATTGGGCCAATTCGGTTTATCCTTTGGTAATAAGCACTGCTATTTTTCCTATTTATTATGAATCAGTCACACAAACAGATAGCGGTTTAGTTTCTTTTTTAGGGTTCGAGTTCAACAATACCTCACTCTACACCTACGCATTGTCATTGTCATTTTTTATAGTAGCCGTCATTTCACCGATACTCTCTGGGATCGCTGATTATGTTGGCAATAAAAAGAGCTATATGAAGTTTTTTTGTTATTTAGGATCTTTATCTGTAATGGGTCTGTATTTTTTTGAGGGAATTGAAACACTTTGGTTGGGGCTTACTTTTGTGATTTTAGCAAGCGTTGGATTTTGGGGTAGCATGGTATTCTACAATGCATATTTACCTCAAATAGCGTACGGAGATCAGCTTGATGATGCGAGTGCAAAGGGTTTTATGTATGGATATGCCGGTTCGGTGATATTGCTAATATTTAATTTAAGCATGGTTATGAAACCAGAATTCTACGGTTTGGATGATCCTACTTTAGCTCCCAGAATATCCTTTTTATTAGTTGGCATTTGGTGGATGGGATTTGCACAATACACTTTTAAATATTTACCTTATAATGCTTTTAATAAGAAACCCGAAAAGGATTATATTTTTAGAGGCTTTTTAGAATTAAAAAAGGTATTGCTCGAACTCAGGGATTTGCCGGTGTTATTAAATTTTTTAATCTCATTTTTCCTTTATAGTGTGGGTGTTCAGTCGGTTATTCTATTGGCAACAGTGTATGGATCAACTGAATTGGGTTTACCGACCAGTAATTTAATTATTGCAATAATTGTCATTCAAATTCTTGGGATATTAGGAGCCTATGTCTTTTCTAAAATGTCGAATAAGATAGGAAATATCACCACTTTAAAAATTACCATTATTATTTGGGCTTTGGCAACTTTAAGTGGTCATTTTTTGGATAGGGATGATCCGGATGTGCAAATAAAATTTTATCTGATCAGTGCTTTTATTGGATTGGTATTAGGAGCTATTCAAACCCTTTCCAGGTCCACTTATTCTAAATTACTTCCAGAAGATACCCAGGATAATACCACCTATTTCAGCTTTTATGACGTCACTGAAAAGCTCGCTATAGTTTGGGGGACATTTATTTTTGGTACGGCAGTAGCAATTACAGGATCCATGAAATTATCTATATTGCTTCTCTCCTTATTTTTCTTTGTGAGTTTTGTAGTCATAAGTTTTATGAAAAAAACAAAGTACGTTAACTAACAAATTTTCAACAGTATTAGGTTATGCTGTCCCCCTTCTTTTCCATCAGTCTTTCTGGAGATGAACATCCATTTGTGGGAACGGAATTTGAACGCCTGATTTATTGAAGGCATCATAAACATTTTCATTCATGTCAAAATATACTCCCCAATAATCAGCCGATTTCACCCAAACTCTATAAGTTAAATTTACGGAGCTGTCTCCCAATTCGGTTACTCCTATAAATGGCGCCGGATCCTCTAATACCCTTTCGTCATTTTTCCCCAGATCCATTAAAACATCTCTTGATTTTTTCACGTCTTCGCCATAGGCAATACCAACAGAAATATCAACTCTTCGGGTAGGTTCTGTAGAATAATTTACTATGGAATTGGTGGATAAGCCACCATTAGGAATTATTATGGTCTTATTATCAAGATCCGTCAGAATTGTATTAAATATCTGTATTTCTTTAACAGTTCCCTTATGCCCTTGTGCATCTATAAAGTCACCAACCGAAATAGGTTTAAATAGCAATATCATAACACCACCGGCGAAATTTTGTAAAGTACCGGAGAGCGCCAAACCTACTGCTAGACCAGCTGCACCAAGAATGGCAATGAAGGAAGTCATTGCAACACCAACCATACTAAGTACACTTATTACTAGTAAAACGTTTAATAATATACTTACTATACTTTTAAGAAATGGTCTTAGAGAGGCATCTGTTTTTTTCTTCTCCAAGATATGATCAAAGGCTTTAACCAGTTTTTTAATTATAATTGAACCTATAATCCAAACAATTATCGCTCCGATTAGTTTTGGTCCGTACTCAAGACTAATTTCCTTTATTGTCAAGAGAATTGTATTTACATCTGTATTCATAATATTTTATTGTTTTAGGGTTTGATTATTAATTATTAATGTCTTGTTCTTCTAACACTGGATCTCGATGGTGTTTGCTTGGAAGAAGAGCGATATGCTCCGCTTCTAGATCTAAATTATCACTAATATCTTCATCAGATGCACTTACTGTTGTTACATCTTGAGCCAACAATGCGGATTGTACAACAAATAAAATAACAAACAGTAGATTATGTGATGGGGGTCTCATTATTTAGGTTTTGGTAATGAAAAAATAAATAGCTTCATTTTTCGGATTCAAAGATAAGGAATATCTAATTTTTTAAAGATTTATTTTTTATGTAATATATTTTTAACCACAGAGGGCACTAAGTTTTGCACGGTGCTCACAGTGTACTTTGTGTCCCCTTAGTGAACTGTGCGGTTATCTTCCTTTCTTATCACAGAGGGCATCAAGTTTTGCACAGATCTTACAGTGTACTTTGTGTCTCCTTGGTGTACTTTGTGGTTTATCTTTTATTTAAACTCAGAGATCACAAAGTTTTACACAATGGTCACAGAGAACCATTAATTACTCTTTTAATTCCATTTTTTAATAATGACACA
>PVMS01082790.1_pt1 | contig 25926 bp, 25 predicted proteins | sample 1853461 | NCBI WGS metagenome assembly PVMS01 (sample SAMN08582032, study PRJNA380276) | Marine sediment metagenome, whole genome shotgun sequencing project. | isolation source: ocean sediment barecode stripped | collected 2017
TATCTTGTCATGTAGAATACTACTTTCAAATGAAATTTACGGCTTTTTAAGGACAAAAAGTTGACCATAATGAATGTCTGCTTTCGGCCAATAGCGGTCATAAGCGGACATTCCCCTACGCACAAAAAACCCCGCTACATGAGCGGGGATTATTGTTTCATTTGAAAGTGATTTAGGCGTTTTCTGCGACAAACTGCTATTTATCACTTTGTGTCCAAGGAAGTTCGAAATCCGAAACCTCTTGTGGATCGAATGGAAGTTTCTTCGCATTTGCAGGTAGTTTATTCAGTTGGAGTGTTTCCGGTCGAGCATTCTCAATGCCGGTTAACGCAGGCCCGCGAGTGGCATCAGGACGATTGGGGTATTTTTCCATCCACAATAGATGCCGTTGCCGTTGGCGATTGAACATACTCTTTACATGGAACTGCTCGATCATCTCGCCGTGTGCTTCACGTGGGTCGGTGTACAGATCATAGAACTCGGCGCCAGAGAGTCCTTCCGTAGCATTAGCCCAGTCACGCTTAAAACGTCCTTTAACCGCGGCTGCGAGGCTTGGTCCCTGATAGATCATCACGTAATCACGTCGGCTGTATGAATCGCCATTCATTAAAACTGCAGTCTGGTCAACGCCATCAATCACTCTGTCACGCGGAATGTATTTTGTTGCGCCCCCAATGTTGGCAAAGGTCGTGTACAGATCGGTGATATGAATAATGTCACCAACTATTTGGCCCGGCTCGATTACGCCAGGCCAGGTAGCAATCGCGGGTACCCGCACACCGCCCTCGGTGAAATCGCCTTTGCCGCCTGTATACAGCGTCTCAACCATGCCTCGCGGGCCATGGTGAGTGAACGGTCCGTTGTCCGCCATAATCAGGACAAGGGTGTTCTCGGAAATGCCCAGATCTTTAAGTTCTTGCTGGAGTTCACCAATAAAACGGTCTGTCCGTACCAGCGCCTCTTGCAATACATTTTTATTAGCCGTCCCCTTTACAGGATTTCGCTGATCAGGAATGAAAGATAGAAGAATCGGCCAATAAGCTACATAGAATGGCTTCTTGGCTTTGGTATTTTTACGAATGAAGTCAATGGTGCGTTTTGGCGCTTCGGTCTCGATGTCCCAATAGTTTTCATTGGCTGGTGGGGGGCCCCACTCGAATGTTTTGCCACCCTTGGTGCCTTCTAGTGTCCAGACCTGACCCAGCGGCTGCCATGAGTTATCAATATCGTAGGGATCTTTATCATACATTTCAGGGTACAAACCGGTCACCACATTCATGGATTCAGCGATGGGTTGCCACATGCTGGGAACCTGGTTGTAAGGCGTGAAGAAGGCTTCATCGTAACCCTGGTTATGAGCGTAACTGAACTCGGTGTCACCAAGGTGCCACTTGCCATAGAAAGCGGTGTTGTAACCTGCTTCGCTTAGCACCTCGGCAATAGTAACTTCCTCTGCATCCATGCCCGCATATTCAATGGGGAAGCTGACAGTATGCATGCCACTGCGAATTGCGTAGCGACCTGTAATTGCGGCCGCACGACTGGGTGTGCATGAAGGTTCGGTGTACATACGCATGAAATTCATACCGTTAGCGGCCATCTGGTTAATGTTGGGCGTTTTAAAACCCCGCACACTTTGAATTTCCGGAATGCCAATTTCACCTAGGGCGGTGTCATCCCACATGATGTGGATGATATTTGGTGGTGTGCCATATTTTTTTTTCAGTGCGGCAAGCCGCTTTTGAATTTCAGTATCTTGTTTCGCCCAGTTCTCACCATGCTGGGCCTCCAGGATGTAGTGCTCTGCATCATGGATAATGTCTTTAGCAAACGTTACGGAAGTTGTAGAAGAAAAGAAAAATAATATGAATAAAGATAATGTGATTAATCTACTAATAGATGAATACATAAAACCTCTCTTAATATACTGTTATTAGTTATTATTATTACAGTATCATTGTAACATATACACCACGCATTAAATGCTCAGTCCTTAGGCTTAAGAAAGTTATTAGAATATAAAAAAGTTAACTCTATACAAATAATCTTCGATATAAAAAAGCAATAAGCAAAAAAATGAGTGCAAAAATACTAACCAGGCGAGAGTTCATAAAATCTACAGCGGTAACAAGTATTACATTAGCAAGTTTATCTGCATGGCCAGAGCTTGCGACAGTAAAAGAAGAAACTGTTAAGTCTTCAAAATTACTCAAAATTAATGTAGCTGGGTATGATTTGGACCATGTGAAGGCGTTAATTGATGGGCGCATACAAATTAAAGGCTGCGAAACTCATTTTGAGATTGCAGGCATAAGTAATGTGAACAATCATGTTTTTACTGGGCCAAAAACGCGTGAGGTTACCGAAATTGGTCTACATCCATTCATGCTAGCGTATGCCAATGATGGATTCAGAGACTACACCTTGATACCTGTGTTTCCACTTCGTACTTTCCGACATAAGAGTATTTATATCCGCAAGGATCGTGGAATTTCAAAACCTGAGGATCTACGCGGCAGGAAAGTTGGAACAGCGGGTTACGCACAAAGTTCACTGGTTTGGATTCGTGGACTTTTGCAACATGAATACAATATCACACCCGAGGATGTTCAGTGGGTCATTGCGTCAAAAGATTCAGCAGCTAAATCATCTGGAGGGAGAACATCTGCACAAGAGATGATGTTGCCAGAAGGTGTATCTGTTGCTCAAGGGCCTGAAGGGAAAGATGAGTCTGAAATGCTTACGGATGGCGACGTTGATGCTCTGTTCCTTGCAGCAGAACCTAGAGCATTTGTAGAAGGAAATCCAAACGTTACGCGAATATTTCCAGATTCGCGTAAGGTGGAGCGTGAGTATTTTCAGAAAACAGGAATTTTCCCAATTATGCATGCTGTGGCGATACGTAAAGACATTATCGATGAGCATCCATGGCTTCCAAAAGCAGTTTTTGATGGCTATTCAGAAGCAAAGCAGTTGGTCTATGATTACTTGCAAGAATTTGCATGGTTTAAAACTCCATTGCCGTGGATAAGTCAGGAATATCTCGAAACCCGAAAATCTATGGGAGATAATTACTGGCCTTATGGTATAGAACCTAACCGCAAAACCTTGGAGGCATTATTACAATATTCGTATGAGCAAGGATTCACAAATCGAATAGTGAAAATTGAAGAGTTATTTCATTCTTCAACGTTAGAATATGTTGAAACATAAAGGTGGTGCAATTGTCTGCTTTCGGCCAATAGCGGTCATTCAAAATTCCCTGTAGGTGGCGAATTTGTAGTTTGCCATAATTTGAATCCCGATTACCGCGAAACTACCAATTCGCCATGCACACGCTATGAAGTACCAAATGTCGAATCCCTTCGGCATCATATCGTCACTGTTTTTTATTGTTGTGTTCAGTTATTCAACTGTCTATGCGCAAACTTGGCAATCCGTCTCTGATCCAGAAAGGTTGACTGCTTTATTGAGTGATACCGTAATGGAAGCAACACTAAAACCTGGAGTAAAAGCCGTTGCCAATTATAACCGTGACGGCACCGGCATATTAAAGGCGTGGGGTGAAACATTTCAACGCACCTGGGAAGTTCACGAGAATAAAATATGCATTGGAATGGAAAATCAAACTCAATGTTTCACACTTGAAAGAAATAATGATGATCCCAATAAATTTCGAGCAACGAATTTATCCACTGGTGAAGTTAATGAGATAACAATCCAAGCAGATACGGGTAACCTTGAACTAGATCGCTCGACCACAACTGCTGGAGGAGCTGCTGAACCCTCGGCCCAAGAGGTTGCCGCAAGTCTGGCTAACCCGAACACACCACTTGCAAGTCTTACATTTAAACTACAGTATCGAATTTATAAAGGTGATCTGCCGAATGCCAATGATCAGAATGGAACCACACTTCTATTTCAGCCAACATTTCCATTTTCTCTCGATAATGGTGCTACAGTTTTTTTTCGACCGGCGATACCTTTACAGTTTGACCAGCCTGTATTTGATTTCGCGGGACAAGATTTTGATTCAGAGTTCGGATTAGGGGACATTACGTTTGATTTAGCCTACGGAGTCAACACAGAAGGTGGCTTGCTTGTCGCAGCAGGCATGGTCTCAACAGTACCCACAGCAACTTCAGATGAACTTGGTTCAGATCGGTGGACACTAGGCCCGGAATTCCTGATTGGTAAATTAGATAAGAAGTATGTATTGGGTGCCTTTCCAAATCACCAATGGGATGTTGGTGGTTCTGGTGATGCGGATATTAATCTTACCACTGTACAATTTTTTGGCATTTATTTACCTGGCGGTGGTTGGAATTTGGGATCTTCCCCAATTATGAACTATGACCATGAAATTGATGAATGGACTATTCCGCTTAATTTTAATATTGGCAAGACTGTGATCTGGAACGGGCGGCCTTGGAAGTTAAGTGTAGAAACAAACTACTACGTCGAACAACCCGATGCCTTTGGTCCTGAGTGGTTAATCGGAATTAATATTACTCCTGTCGTCGAAAATATATTCGCTAACTGGTTTAATTGACTCTAGTTTGAATGACCGCTATTGGCCGAAAGCAGACATTAAGCAGGACGATACTGGTGGATATATTTACATAGGTGTAAATTATTCCAACATGAATTCGTTTTATCAAACATGAAAAATGACTTGCATTTTCTCTTCCAAAAGTTAACGCACGGTGTTTATGTTATTGGTGTCTCCTGTAATGGAGAGAACAATGCCTTTACGGCGTCATGGGTGATGCAGGTCTCGTTCACTCCTTTATTGCTCGCATTAAGCATCCATCCGGATCATTCATCGTATAAGATGCTAATAGATGGAGGAGTATTCTCTGTTAATGTATTGCCTAAGGAAAGGTTGGATCTGGCAGAACATTTTGGCCTACCGGTAAACACCGATAAATTAGCTGGCTTGACATGGCACCAGGGCAAAACGACCGTTCCGGTCCTAGATGATGCAATTGCTTTTTTTGAATGTAAATTCAGCCATGAATGCGAGGCCGGTGATCATCGGCTTGTCATCGGTCGTGTAGTTTCTGGCGCCGTGCGAGACCCACAAGCATTGCCCATGAATTACCGAGATACTGGCGCAATGGACGGAAGCAGCAGCCTTTTTCCAGAAGATTTCATCTGACAAGCCGCAGTTGAGATGGATACATTCTATATGTCGGCATCCCACTGGGTATGGTTGTATATGGACGTGGATGTTGATGTTGCCGTTTTGCTATGACTGCTTTTGGCCATAAGCAGTCATTCAGTTTTGAACTAAGATTAATACCATTAACTATAAAATTAAGGAGACTATAAACATGTCAGAAAGAATCGGAATGCGGGTTGGAGAATCATTAGTTGCGGGCGGCCCTGCAGGCACTGCGGCTGAGCCGGAAGTCGTTATTGGCGAATTGGATGGCCTGTGGGGACTGCGTTTGCGACCTTGCTAGGGGATCAAGTGAAAGGACACTCACGAGTACTAGCGATTATGAATACTGATATTCAAGTGCGTCCTGCAACTCTCATGGTAAGCAAAGTCACCGTAAAAGATGAACGTTACACGAATATCCTAATGGGCACCGTGCAAGGTGCAATTGCCAATGGTGTTTTAGATGCTGTACGTAATGGCGATATTCCTAAAGATAAAGCCAATGATATTGGCATTATCGTGTCTGTTTGGTTGAATCCTATGGTGGCTAAAGCCGATGACTTGAATCATAAAATTTTATTTGATATTCATCGCAAGGCGATGGCTAATGCGATTCACAAAGCGATGAACAATGAACCTAATATCGACTGGTTGCTAGAAAAACAAGAAAAAATTACGCATAAATATTATCAAATGGGCCTGGATGGAAAAATATAAGAGGAGAAAATGATCTGTGGTACAGGGATGTACCGCAGTTATTACAAAATTAAATATTACTAGCTTAAATAAACCGTTTCGGCTTTTCGTTTTTCACCGTGCTTAGGTCGAGCTAGCTGTTTAAATATCTTTATAAGTACACTCCACTTATTCTCTACTAGCATTGCATCTACTTTTGCGCGACCGGCATTATAAGCCGCTTCCATTGCTTGGCCTTTTGTTTTGAAATTAGGCCGCACGGTAAAACATTTAGATTTTCCTGAATGACTATTGAGGATACAAAAAGAAGCGTAGTAGTCCCTTGGACTTTTCTTGTGTACCGTAGGAACTACCCATCGGTTTTTATAGTGACTTGCTTGCATGTATTTATTAGCAATAACAATATTTTAATGCGTTTATTATATTTAGTAGGTTGGAGCACATAGCAATGAGTACAGACTTACCATCAGTCGAAATACTGGATAGTTTCGACTCTGATATCTTAGAAAAAAAGGTTGGTATTTCGTAACGTATTATCAAACTCGACAGGGAGGTGAAGGATCGTCTGCTTATAACAATGTCTATGAGAAAGCCTTAACGCATAAACGTCAAGCTGGGCTTCGAAATATGATTAAAGATGGCATTACGTATAGGGAAATTTGGGAGCATTGGTAGGAATTATGATCTTCTGAATTTCAGAAAATACTTAAGCGCTGTAAAGCCGCGTATTTCATACCCGTTAACTTTTGAAATAGCCAGCATGTCGTCGCTCAGAAAAAACACCTACGCAGCTGCAGTACGACTGGCTCGTTTGCGTTCATGTTCTTTTAGATATTTCTTGCGTAATCGTATGTGATTTGGAGTTACCTCAACGAGCTCATCCTCTTCGATAAATTCAAGTGCTTGCTCAAGACTGTGTCGAATAGGGGTTGTTAAGGTAATCGCTTCATCGGTTCCCGATGCACGAACATTAGTGAGTTGCTTGGCTTTGGTCGGATTCACCGCCAGGTCGTTATCGCGACTGTGTATGCCAACGATCATGCCTTCGTATACCTCAGTGGCGGGGCCGATAATTAAACGTCCACGTTCTTGTAATGCGAATAGCGCATAACCCAAAGTCTTGCCGGGCACCATGGAGACCAACACCCCATTCTGGCGTTTGGCTACTGGGCCAGCTTTGAGTGGTCCATAATGATCGAAAATGTGCGTCATGATGCCGCTGCCTGAAGTGATGGTCATAAACTGCGATCTAAAACCAATCAGTCCACGAGCGGGCACAATAAATTCAAGTCGCACACGGCCTTTACCATCCGGCGCCATATTTTTGATATCGGCGCGTCGTTCACCGAGTTTTTGCAGTACGGAACCTTGGTGCTCCATTTCGCAATCTATGATCAATTGTTCATAGGGTTCATGTATGACTCCGTCGATTTCTTTCCGTATTACTTCGGGGCGTGATACACCGAGTTCGAAACCTTCGCGACGCATAGATTCGATCAGTACACTTAAATGTAGTTCACCACGACCCGAAACAGTAAACTTGTCTGCCGTTTCGCCTTGTACTACACGTAACGCCACGTTGTGAATTATTTCCTTCTCCAGTCGTTCTTTAATATTTCGGCTGGTCACGTACTTACCATCCAGACCAGCAAACGGTGAATCATTAACTTGAAAGGTCATGCTTATAGTGGGTTCATCCACTGACAACGGTGGCAAAGCTTCGATGGCATCGGGCGTGCAGATAGTGTCTGAGATGTTGAGTCCATCTATGCCAGTGATGCAGATAATTTCACCTGCCTCAGCTTGTTCTGCATCCACACGATCAAGGCCGTGGTAAGTCATCACGTTTAGTACTTTGCCGTTACGGTTTTTGCCATCCACGCTGGCAATCGTGACTGGCATATTGCGATTTATGATGCCGCGGGCAATTCGGCCAACACCAATAACGCCAACATAGCTATTGTAATCCAATGCGCTGATTTGCATTTGCAGTGGGCCATCGATGTTTATGGGTGGTGGAGGTACACGATCAATGATCAAATTGAGTAACGGTGTCATATCTTTTTGGAGCGAATCCATTTCTAAGCCAGCGATGCCTTCAAGTGCAGAGGTATACACAATTGGGAAATCGAGTTGTTCGTCGGTGGCTCCTAGTCGGTCAAATAATTCAAAAACTTGGTCAATCACCCAATTTGGTCGTGCGCCGGGGCGATCCACTTTATTTACGACAACAATCGGCTTCAAGCCACGTTCAAAAGCTTTTTGTGTGACGAAGCGTGTTTGTGGCATGGGGCCGTCGACGGCGTCCACCAGCAAAAGCACACTGTCTACCATAGATAACACGCGTTCTACTTCTCCACCAAAATCAGCATGGCCCGGCGTATCTACAATATTGATAAGATGCTCACCCCATTTCAGCGCAGTGTTTTTGGCCAATATAGTAATGCCGCGTTCACGTTCCTGGTCATTGGAATCCATGATGCGTTCAGCATTAATATTTTTTCGATCCAGAGTGCCAGACTGGGCTAATAGCTTATCCACAAGGGTGGTTTTCCCGTGGTCAACGTGGGCAATGATGGCGATGTTGCGGAGTAATTTAGACAAGGTAAAGCTAATTCCTGTTAATGTGCTTGCGACGAATATAGTGTCTGCTATGCATGTAAATAATCTAGTGTCGGATCAAAGGCGCCGGATTATACCCGAACTTGCGTGGATTCGTGGTTGATTTTGGTAATAATACCCACTGTTATACTGCCAAATACTGCAAATTAGCGCATATATATAGATTTCAACAACAAAATCTATTTCTTTAGAGTAACGATTTCACGCTAGTCGGATGGAATGACATCTTATTTCCGGGGAAGAATCATCAGCAATTTAATCTCAGGAAACTAATGCTTTTAGGTTAACAAGTATAACTCTTTATAATAATTGAGTTTGTTAGTGTGCTTGAAGGGAATCGAAGCCGTTTATCGCTACTTGCTGGTAGCTACACCAATAAGTGATTCAATGCGTAAATTGTATCGACATACCTGAAATATAAAATACGCTGTGGATTTTTCGGGGCTTTTAACTATCTGGTTTAAGCCATTAAATGTATTGAAGCGCATGATTATGTGCGCGCTGATCTCGAGTTTTCACACTGCGTACACATGGCTATAAAGCTTGGTGTTTTTGATCCCAAGGCAGTCATATATGTCTGTTGGCTCAGCAATGGGGTTGAAATAGCTATCTACTTGGAGATGAGTCTGATTATTTGGATTTGTTTTGTAAGGATTTAACGCGGGAAGTTTTTGCGAACGCGTAGAAATTTCTCGATTATGTAATACTCATTGTAGAGTTGATGTTGATTCGATATCTTGTTGCTTAATCGGAATGACTGATTTCATAACAAGGTTTATAGGCACTGCCGGGCATTTTCATGCGCTGCATTTTTACGAAAGAATCAAGCAGCGAAGCCATTGGCTGCATAACATCTTTATAGCCGTGTAGTTTTAGTGGCCCGTTTTGTTCGACAGCTCGAATACCTTGTTCCTTTACATTGCCAGAAACGATCCCAGATAAGGCGTTGCGTATATTAGCTGCGAGTGAAAACTTCTCTTGGTCTTTATGTAATTTGAGTAAGAGCATATTTTCATGCGTGGGGTTGAAGGGCTTTTGGAATTCTGGCTCTATATTTAATGTCCAGTTGAAATAAAAGGCATCATTTTTTTCTTCTCGATATTGTCGAACACTATCAATACCCGCATGAACTTCTTTGGCGACTGCTATTGGGTCATTGATAATGATTTTGTAAAAGTTTTGTGCAGTTTTGCCTAATGTTCCGGCAATAAATGCATCTATCTCGTCAAAATAATTACTGGAATCCTTAGGGCCTGTGAAAATTAATGGGAAGGGTAAGTTTTCGTTATTAGGATGTAATAACACTCCAAGCGTATAAAACATTTCTTCTGCAGTACCGACACCTCCTGGAAACACGATCATTGCATGTCCAATTCGCACAAAGGCTTCTAGGCGCTTTTCAATATCGGGCAATATGACAAGATTATTAACGATAGGATTAGGCGGTTCCGCAGCGATGATTCCTGGTTCAGTGATGCCAAGATAATGAGAATCTTGGATACGTTGTTTTGCTTGCCCAACGGCTGCACCTTTCATGGGTCCCTTCATTGCGCCGGGGCCGCAGCCGGTACAAATATTTAGCCCGCGTAGGCCTAATTGATAGCCAACTTCTTTTGAATAATCGTATTCTTCACGGGTGATCGAATGCCCGCCCCAACATACGACTAAGTTGGGTTTAGCCGCTGATTGCAAAACGTTGGCATTGCGCAAAATATGAAAGACCGCATCTGTGATGCCTTCAGAAGTTTCCAGGTTGAATTTAGGGCTGTTGTAAATCTCATTGTTTACGTAAATTACATCGCGCAATACGGCAAATAGGTGTTCGCCTATGCCTTTGATAATTTGATCATCTACAAAAGCGCTTGCCGGTGCATTCATCAGCTTGAGGCTAATTCCTTTTTCTTCTTGGATAATAGAAATAGCAAAAGATTTGTATCGTTCGAGCAATTCTCTGCCATCATCAAGAGGATTGCCGCAATTGAGGACTGCGAGTGAACAATTGCGAAATAAAGCGTAAAGACCGCCTTGGCTGGTATCTAAGAGTCTACTGACTTCAACTTTTGACAGGATATCAAGCTGTCCGTCAGGATATACAATAGCATTGGTGACTTCGTATTCCATAGGCTTACGGTTTATTAAGTATGAATAGTTTGTAGGTCTTTATAATAGCGGCATGTGCTAAAATAATCTAAGTAATAGGTAATGAAAAAAACATAGTTCCAACAGTTACTAAAAGGAAATTGGCATGGCAAATGAAGGTTATCATGAACCAATCGATGAGCTTTCAAATGATACACGTGATATGCATCGTGCCATCTCCTCTTTAATGGAAGAGCTTGAAGCCGTAGATTGGTATAACCAGCGTGTCGATGCGTGCAAAGATTCTGATCTAAAGGCTATCCTGGCACACAATCGAGATGAAGAAAAAGAACATGCTGCGATGGTTCTGGAATGGATTAGGCGCAAGGATCCTACCTTTGATAAAGAACTCAAAGATTTTTTATTTACGGATAAGTCTATCGCGCATAAATAAATAATCGCTTTTGTGTTGCTATGAGGAAGCATTTTGATTTTTCGCCAACTATTTGAATCCAGTTCGTCAACGTATACTTATCTTGTAGCTTGTCAAGACACAGGAGTTGTCGCACTCATCGATCCTGTATTGGAAACGATCGAACGTGACTTAGCACTCTTAAAGGAGTTAGACCTTCAGCTTACCTATACTATCGATACGCATATCCATGCAGACCATTTGACCAGTGCAAATAAACTTAAAGCGCTTACTGATAGTGAAATAGTGTATCCAAAACAAGCAGGACTCCCGTGTCAGGATATTAGTGTAGAAGAAGGGCGTGTGTTTCGAGTTGGTAATATTGAACTGCACCCATTATTTACCCCTGGTCACACCGATCACCATTATGCTTATCTAATCGATAATGCAGCACAAAAAATGGTATTCACAGGCGATGCGCTGCTTATTGAAGCTTGTGGGCGAACCGATTTTCAGTCGGGTGATGCGGCGGTGCTTTATGACAGCATTCAGAATAAATTATTTAATCTTCCTAATGAAACGTTGGTATATCCTGCGCATGATTATGAAGGTCGTTTTGTAAGTACCGTTGCACAAGAGAAAATCCGCAATCCAAGGTTGGGTAATCACAAATCTAAGACTGAATTTATTGAAATTATGAATAGCTTAGATTTACCCTATCCTCGCAAGATTGATTTTGCTGTTCCTGGAAATGAAGCTTGTGGAGTATGCCCGCCGGATGTGCCTGATGAATTTCGCAGTCCCTGTGAAATGCATGATCAAGGCTAATTTTTAAGCGAATGCATTTATATATAATTTGTAATCACACTTGCCATAAAATTGGCTGGGAATAAGTTCGCTATCTAAAATAGTATTGCGACTGTGCGCAGATTTTCCATATTTGTCTATCGTTGTTGTAAGTACATTGCCGCGTTCGTTCACTTTAATAAAAGTAAATCCACCTTCTGTGGGTAGCAGTTGTACGTCTGTGGTGCCGTTTTTCCTAAGCACTTGTGCTTCACTGGTTTCTTCATCTGCCGTAAAGGTTAATTGAAAAATCTCTACAACAGTGTCTACTTTTTGTATCGATGCAAATTTATCATAATTGCATATAATGATTAGTGGTGCAGATTGCACAGCTAGGAATACAACAATAATGAATATTTTAAATATTTTCATCATGGCTTTAACTTCAGATATTTTCGGGTAGTAATGCTATTTATCGGCTGCAATTAAAAAACCTGAAACAGGGCAGTGAAAGGTAGATTTTATTATTGCATTGGTATGGGACTTGTTCATGCTGGTTGAATTTATTAGAGCCTCGCCACAAGGTTCAGTGGATCGCCATGGATTTCTAAGTAGTTTCTAAATACTCAGAGGTGAAGATGTAATTCCAAGCACAGAAGCTCACATTCGTTGGCTAAATTCTATGGAGATAATATGTTTGTAGCACACTCGAATTAGCCGAATAGATTATTTGCTATAAATAGTATCGGGATCACCATTTTTAATAGGAATTGAATACATTCTTGCTGGCTTCAGGCAGCAATCAGCGCATATATCTCTTCTAGCTTATTTGTGGTGAGTACGAATCAAAGTGTATGCAATATTGAAGTGTTAGTAGAATGTTGGAATGAAGGTCTTGTTTATAGATCGGGGATATACATGAGGCGATAAGAATAAGCAAAAAATTAATTATTGTGATGCAAGGTATATTTTTCTCATACGTTAAAAGAGAAATGCTAAAGGGATTTAAACAATGGCGGTTATGAATACTGGTTAGCTACTTTTTTAAGTAAATTAAAGCTGCATATAAATGCACAATTTAACCTTCCGGGCGTTTTAGCCATTTAGAGTCAATTGATGGTGGTCCAGTCAGAGTCTGTAGAAAAGCTTCAAGTTGCTGCATCTCAAAGGCATTCAAGTTTAAGGGCTTGATTTCATTGTGGCCCAGCATTGCTACAGGCGCACGGTTGTAGTGATCAATCACTGCGGCGAGATCTTCTAGTTGTCCTGCGTGCATATAGGGATTGGTTTTAGCGACATTCCTGAGTGAGGGTACTTTGTGTGCACCAATCAACTCATCACCAATCCTGGTAAAGCGTAATTCAGCGCAATCACCATTGCTAGTGTCACTAAAGGTGCCGAGGCAATTTAATGTGTCATTACGTACTTTTTTTACGCCAGCGGCGCGGCCCATACTTGGGAGTTGCCCGGGAGAAGATAATATTCCGGTATTATGGAACTCGTTGTTAGTGAAGAGTGGTCCGTTATGGCAATTGATGCACTGTGCTTTACCAATGAATAATTTTAATCCTGTAACTTCATTGCGATTAAGTGTACTCATTGCAGTTATGTCTTTGTTGATTATTGCATTAGCATAAACATCAAAGCGTGAGGGTCCGGGTAACAGCAAACGCTCATAGGCGTTAATGGACTTGCCTATATTTACAAAGACTTTTGTGACTGTCTCTTGGTCTTTGACCGACATAGATTGCCAAGCATCATTCCATGCTTTTTTACTCACTGGCCCAGCGGCAGGAGGAAAGCGTGTTCTGTCGGAAAAATTAGGTAATGAGCCAAATAGTTTCTCATAAATGTCGTGATAGTGCTGATCTTGTGAAATTAAATGTGCGTATTGCATGCGAGAACCCGCATGCTCTAATGAACTTTCTAGTGGTGATAGTGCTTGTGACCAGAGACTGTCTTTGCGTCCGTCCCAAAATTGCCAGGGGCTGTAAGCAGCACCAATAAGGCTCATCGAATTACGTGTTCCCTTCATGGCACCAACAGCAACTTTTAAACCATCACTAAAAAATAGCTCGGCTTGGTGGCAGGTTGCACAGGAAATTTTTCCATTGGCACTGAGACGTGGATCGAAATACAATTGGTAACCAAATTGTGCGGCAAGGGGATGATCTGCAACGGAGTTGCTAGTGTCTGGTGGCAAAGGCGGAAGGCTGTTTATCCACAGGGAGCGTAATATATTGATCTCGCCAGTTGTCCACATGCTGGATGGATTTGATGTAGTAAAATACCAAACACTCGACAGCAATGCTGCAATACTTATTAAAGCAACCGCATAGCTTCGGTAAAATTGCGGCATGATCTAGTTCTGCAACTGCAGATCAAACGTTACAGTGTCACTGATTTTGTTATCGAGAATTGCAATGGTGATCTGCCACCATCCACTCATATGAAACTTTAGGCCTTCAAGCAGGTAACAGCCATCACCGAGATTTTTAGTCACTTGAGGGCGGGTTGGGAGTCCGTGATTATGCTCTGGCATTCCACCCACTACGTTAATGTCTGCGTTAAGTACCGGTTCTCCTGTTTTATTTTCGATTTGAATAATCCAAGCATGTATGGTGTTAATGACAATTGGATCCAGTTTGCTGGTGAAAGTGACTCGATAATGTTGGCGTTCAGAAAGTTTAGTGTTATCAATATTCGTCACAGCTTGTTCTTGTTGACCAAGTGCAAATGTGCACAGCAAGAAAAGCAATAAAAAACATATTGATTGAATAAGTTTCATGAATAGATTTTAAGCTTTGTTTTGTGGAGGCGTAACGAATTTACGTAATCTCACATAGCCGCCATTCATTAACCAGTAGCTTAGTTGTATTAGTATTATTAGTGCAATGATAAAAGGTATATAGCCCCAATTATTGCCGCCAACCTGAAAAGGGAAAACTGCGGTATAGGTTTCATCGTTGGTGGGATGTTTGGCCGTCATGATGCCAATGTAATTGCCTTTTTTTTCAAAGCTATGTAACGCAAGAAAGACTCCATCTGGGCGAACTAAAGGAGGTTGGTAAAATACAGTGTCATGGTTTAAGTCATCGATTTTTTCAAGATCTTCCCATGTGACGAATCGTCCAAGGTCTCGCACATCATTAATTATACGAAAATCCACGGGCACTTCTCTTAGGCTGTCATGTAAGTACTCGATTACAAATACACTCTCAGTTACGTCCGGAATATCTTCGCAAAATTCTTTGTGTCGGCTAATTTTTGGTTGGTAGACGGTGAAGTGCGCTTTAAAAAATCCTATTTCAATTACACAAACATCTTTTTCCAGAAACACGCCGCCGTGTGCGTATGCGTCATAGCATAAAAATAATAACGTGAAGGATATAAGGCAACAAACCGACGCGCTTTTAGCGCGTTGCTTAATTAGCATAGAATTCAATGCAATGGATATCACTATCTATCATATTGAATGAAATGCTATTGAGATAGTAGGCCTCTAGTGTTCTTTTAGATTGTGGTGTTCTACAACAGGCGCTTCATCTAGCCCAAAAAACTTAGCGCGAGCTGTATAGGTGTAGTCACCTTCAATAGACATCATTGCGATTAGCACCAGTAAAGCCAGAGGTGGAGTCAGTATTGCAGTAATTAATGCAAGCCGCTCCCAAGCCATATGCATAAAAATGGCAACAATGAAACCGGCTTTCAACATCATAAAGATAATGATGAGGTTCCATCTTAAGTAGCCTTGGAATTGAAAATAGTCCACCAGATAAGAAAACGTGCTGAGTACGAACAGCAACATCCATATCCACAGGTAAATGCTAAGTGGGTGTTGTTGGCCTTCTGCTGCTGACATTGTTATTCCTCACCAAAGATAAAAGAATGCAAAAATAAATACCCAGACTAAATCTACAAAGTGCCAGTATAAGCCGGCAATTTCTACAATATCGTAGCCTTTCTTTTCATAACGGCCATTTAAGACCCCAATGGCTACGTAGGATAAATAGATAACGCCTCCGGTTACATGGGCACCGTGAAATCCAGTGATCATGAAAAAGCATGCTCCAAACTGTGGGGCGCCAAACGGATTTGCCCAAGGTCGTACCCCTTCATCCACAATAAGTTTGGTCCACTCAAAGGCTTGCATACTGACAAACATTACTCCAAATGCAGCAGTAGCAAACATCAGCAAAGCGGTTTTGTTTCGATCCTTGCGATAGCCATAATTAACCGCTAATGCCATGGTGCCACTACTGGAGATCAAAATAAAAGTCATAATGGCGATGAGAATGAGTGGAATGGGTTCACCACCAAAAGAGAGTGCAAAAATCTCACTAGGATTGGGCCAAGGGATGGTGGTACTGATACGCACCTTCATATAGCCGGTAAGGAACGAAGTAAAAATAAACGTATCACTAAGCAAGAAGATCCACATCATGGCCTTACCCCAGTGAACCTTGAAGACTTCTTTTTCCGCCGACCAATCCGTTACTAGATTGGTTAAGTTATCACTTGTAGAGACTTCGCCTGAACTTTGTGCCATGAGTTTTTATATCCTCTTTATGTAGACCATGTTTAGGTAGATAAGAGCAGTGCGAACAAAACTAACCAAACTAAAAGTAAGAAATGCCAATAAATGGTGCAGAGCTCAACACTCACACGAACTTTATGCACTTCAACCTTATTTTGTAATTTAAAAGTCGTTTTACTCCAGACCCATAAGCCGCCAAAAATGTGTAGAGCATGAATGGCCGTTAACACATAAAAGAAGGCATTGGCGGGATTGGAGGAAAGAAAATAACCTGCATCATTCAAAATTTGCCATGCCCACAGTTGGCCTGCAATAAACGCAAAGGTAAATAAGCCCCCAATGAATAAATTGGTTTTCACGCCACTTACTTGATTGCGAATGGCTGCGTTGCGCGCGCGCTGAAAGAAGATGCTTCCCAAAATCAATAAACCCGTGTTAAACCACAAGATTCCTGGTTCGGGTACAGGTTGCCAATCACCAAAATCCATGCGTTGGAAATAAGCGCTGACAAAAAGCGAAAACAATGAACTCGCTACAGCAAGGAACACTAGTAAACCAACCTTAGCCGGTGGTATAGAAAATGCTCCACCCGCATGATCGTTACCAATTATTCCTTCTTCAGCCCAGGGCTGTACGTTGATAGTTTGGCGTATGAGCCAAAACACCACGCTGCCCATGATCACGGCTAAAACGATAAGGGTTGCAGTCATGATTAAGTTTCCATTTCGTGCTTAGAGTTTTCACCTGGTACTTCGTTCTGTGGAATGAAATCTTCCTTTGCCCCTGGCACGCTGTAGGAGTAGGCCCAGCGATATACGACTGGAAGTTCTGGACCCCAGTTGCCATGTTTGGGAGGTGTATCGGGTGTTTGCCATTCTAAAGTCGTGGCACGCCATGGGTTGCTATCGGCCTTTTCGCCTTTGAACAGACTCCACACAATATTAACGATGAACAATAACTGTACGCTTCCAACTATTAATGCAGCGATGGTGATGCTCGTGTTTATAGTTTGCACGGAATCAGGAAAAGATTCCGTCGTGCCATAGGCGTAATAGCGACGGGGTACACCGAGAATTCCAATATAATGCATGGGTAAATAAATGGCATAGGTGCCTAGGAAAGTGATCCAGAAATGAATCTTACCCATGGTGTCATTCAGCATACGACCCGTGAATTTTGGAAACCAATGATAAATTCCACCAAATACTATTAAGAAGGGCGAAACTCCCATTACCATATGGAAATGCCCAACCACGAAATAGGTGTCTGACAGTGGCACATCCACCACCACATTACCTAAGAACAAACCGGTTATTCCGCCGTGAATAAATGTGAAAATAAATCCGATGGCAAATAACATCGGCACGTTAAGATGTATATTGCCATGCCAAAGTGTCAACACCCAGTTGTAGACTTTAATTGCGGTAGGGACGGCAATGATTAGTGTGGTAGTGGCAAAGAAGAACCCAAAGTAAGGGTTCATACCGCTTACATACATATGATGCGCCCATACAATAAAACTTAAACCCCCAATCGCCACTAATGCCCAAACCATCATGCGGTACCCAAAGATGTTTTTGCGCGCATGTGTGCTAATTAAATCAGATGCGATTCCAAACATGGGTAGCGCTACGATGTAGACTTCAGGATGGCCAAAGAACCAAAACAAGTGCTGGAATAAAATTGGAGTACCGCCTGAGGTACTGCTCTGTTCTCCAAGTAATGATATGGCTGGCATAAAGAAACTAGTGCCTAATATCGCATCTAACAGCATCATAATGGCGGCAACAAGTAATGCGGGGAAGGCCAATAAACCTAAAATAGTTGCCATGATAATGCCCCAGACCGATAACGGCATGCGCATTAAGGTCATGCCACGAGTGCGGGCTTGAAAGGCCGTAGTAATGTAGTTCAAGCCACCCATTGTGAATGCGACGATAAATAGTGCCAAAGAGACCAGCATTAAAATAATTCCCAAGCCCGATCCGGCAGAACCTTCTGATATGGCTTGTGGTGGATATAAAGTCCAGCCAGCGCCAGTAGCACCGCCCGGCACGAAGAAGCTTGAGCACAACACTATGACAGAGGCTAAATACACCCAGTAACTGAGCATATTCATATACGGGAAGGCCATATCTCGTGCCCCGCACATGAGTGGTATTAAGAGGTTGCCAAAACCACCGAGGAAAAATGCCGTGAGCATGAAGATGACCATGATCATGCCATGCATGGTAATTGCTGAGTAATATTCGTTGGGTTGGATTAAAGTGAATACTCCGGGAAAGCCTAACTGCAAGCGCATCATGGCGGATAACGCCAGCGCGATGAGCCCTACGAAAATCGCAGTAATGATGTATTGAATTCCGATTACTTTATGATCCTGGCTCCAGACATACATGCCAACCCATGTTTTTGGATGGGAAAGTTCTTGTCCTTTATCGGCTAGTGCAACATGTGCCATTACAAACTCCTCGTTTCTCTACTTGTGCTTCTAAATTAGTTTTCTTTAAATCATCCTAGGTTAAATCTTTTCTTCAAATATAAAATCTGTATTAACGTTAGATTTTATAAGGTGTTAATGTACGCGATGAGGTCATCGATTTTTTCATCATTTAAGCTAAGCGCCATCGATTCCATCTGTCTTCCGGTTACGTCTTGCGGATGAGCGCCGCGAATGCCTTGTTTGAAATTCTTCAGCTGTGTTGCCATATACCAGTCACTCATGCCGGCAATCCTTGGTGCATTTGTGGCCCACTTACCTTTGGCTTGTTTGCCATGGCACTTGCTGCAAGTGATATAGAGTTTTTTGCCGTTACGCGCATCACCCGACACAGTTTGTGTTGCAGGTTTATCGGGTAAGCTTTGAATGTAGGCGGCGATATTGTTTATTGCGGTTTCATCTGCAAGAGTTGCTGCCATCGGTGCCATTTGTTGCCCAAAGGTATCTTGCGGATTAGCTCCACGGATGCCGTGTTTAAAATAGTTAAGTTGTCGTTTTATATACCAGTCTTCTTGGCCGCTAATTTTGGGCGCATTTAGTGCTTGATTGCCTTCACCCTCTAAACCGTGGCACGCACTGCAAACCGCATATAAAGCCTTGCCTGTTACAGCATCTCCAGGTTGTTGTGCGGATAACTGCGCATAGGTGGGTTGTTGCGCTAACCAGGCTTGGAAATCTTCCTCTTCTTCAACGACCACTTTGCCGCGCATGATGTGATGTCCGATGCCACAAAGCTCTTCACAAAGTATTTCAAAAGTACCAGTGCGCGTAGGTGTTAGCCATAACCATGTCACCATACCAGGTACCAGATCCATCTTTACGCGGAATTGCGGGACTGTAAAATTGTGCAGTACGTCTTTTGATCGCAGCAATATTTTTACCGGTTGATCAAGTGCTAAATGTAGTTCATTACTGGCGATTAAGATGTCGTCCTGTCCATACGGATCTTCATCATTCATGCCGAACGGGTTGTCGATATTAATTTTTTTTGCATTGACCGTTCCTAACTCGCCATCTTCGCCAGGGAAACGAAAACTCCATTGCCACTGTTGGCCAATCGCTTCAACAATTGCGGCATTTTCTGGTGGTGATACGAATTTTCCCCAAACAATTAATCCTGGTGCAAGCATCGCTACAACACCAATAGTTGTGACTACGGTGAGCCAGCCTTCTAATTTTTTATTTTCGGGCTCGTATTTAGCGCGTTGATCTTTACTCTTGTTTCGAAAGCGTATGATGCAGTAGGCCATAAATAAGTTGGTGGCAACGAAGACGATTCCACACACTACAAAAGTAATCGTTACAGTCGCATCAATAGAACCCCAATTAGAAGCTAATTCTGTAAAGTACCATGGACTCATAAAATGAAATATGACGGATCCAATCACTAATAAAATTATTATAATGGCGATAGCCATATTTAAGACTCCTAATATATTAAGGCATGGTTTTTAAACTAAACCTAATTTGTAGCTAGCCCGTAGTTTCACACGACTCCACTATTGCACTGACAATCCGCAAATATCAAAGTAAATAAACCCAGTAAGTACAATATTGAAAATCCAAATAATCTACGCGTGCTTTGGTGGGTAATGGGTTTGCGAGCAAAATCTATGGTTAAGATTAAATAAACAAGCCCTAATGCTAACGCTAGTATTAAGTATGTTGGCCCTACAAGTTGTAACCAGTACATGGCAGCACTTGCAGGTAGTAAGGCGATGGTATAGAGCAACATGCGGATTTTAGTTGCACGACTTCCATGGGTCACAGGTAGCATTTTTAAATTGGCTTGACGGTATTCTTCCACGCGCAGCAGTGCTAATGCCCAAAAATGTGGCGGTTGCCAGATGAACATAATTGCAAACATCACTAATGCGGGCCAGCCGATGCTGTTTGTTACAGCAGCCCAGCCAATCACCGGCGGCAATGCGCCGGCCACTCCACCAATTTCTGTGCATAAAGATGAAGAACGTTTTAACCAGATGGTATAAATCACTACATAGAAAAATGTTGTTCCAGCTGCTAAGAACGCGGTTAAAGGATTAACTAAATAAAAGAGTATGGCGAACGACCATAAGCTAAGCATTACACCTAACCATAATGCTTGTTGAGGATGTAGACGCGAGGAGGGTAATGCACGCATGCGTGTACGTGCCATTTTTTTATCCACTTCTCGATCAACATAATTATTAAGTGCGCCACTTGCTGCTGAAGCAAGGCCTGTACCGATAAGAGTGGCGATGATGAGGTCTATGGCGACAACGCCATTGCCAGCCAACCACATTCCAGAAAATGTAGTCACTAGGACTAATAATGCAATGCGTGGTTTACACAGCTCGATGAAATCATTGGTTTGGCTTCGAACTGCGGTAATTGTGGCGCTCACGGATGGGTACTCCTTGTAGGTTAATTTGTGGCGCACAAATTATATCCTTTTTAAACGACAGAACGGGTTGAAATATTGGATATCCGTCGCGACCAATTGGGCTTCGGGATGTTTTTTAGCCATCATATTTTTTACATCTTCTTCTTGTTTTTTCCAGGTGTAAATTAGGATTAAATACTTACCATCTTCTAGGTCGTCGTGAAATTTGGCTAACTTTCTGTTTTCACAAGCAACTCCGGCAAGACCACCTTCCCATATCCCAAACAAGGTAAGGACCACAATTACTATGAGGTAGATAAACTCTGGCATGTCTGGGCCGAATGGCTTGAAAAACATCAACGCACCTGCAGCAAATACGCCGAATATAAAGCCGATTAAGCCTCCGATGCCTCCATTACGAATTAAATCTAAAGTTTCTAAATAATTACTAGAATGGATGTGCTCTTTGTTAAGTCCGGCTTCGTCTTTACTGATGACATGTAGAAACCAATCCTTTATTCCCACTTCGTGTAGGTCATCAGATATTTGCTGTGTGCTAGTTAAACTAGATGCTAGGTAGTAATTACTTTTCATGAGTACCCCTTATTGCAGTTCCTGGGTTTGGTTTTATCAATACATACTTTCGAATGTGTGCATCAATATTTTATTATTATTTAGTTCGGTACCTTTATGTTCTAGTTGCAGAAATAAAGATTCGATTTTGTTTTTTATAAATGCTTAATTCGAATAGTAAGGTAATTATTCTAATTGTTAATTGCACTCTTCGTCTAACCTGATTAGACAATACTGCTTATAAAAATAACTAAAGTATCAGATAAATTATAAACATGCGCCTATTATGCATGATCCACTGTGTTGCGTACAAAAGAGATTAGCAAATGTGTATATAAAATAATCATTTAAAAGTTTAGTGATACAAAATAAAAATTAATCAAATTATATTTTATGTGTCTCATTAATTATTTTTTAGTTTTAATCTGTATGGCCCATGGTTTGGCGGTAATTTTTATGTCTCTAATATAATATATTTATATGTTTAGCAAGCATGAGTTTGGTTAAAAATTTACAGATTGCGCTAATTGTTAAATCAGTTTGTATAAAAATTCGTATTTATTCCTTGATGTCTGTTTTACAGAGTGTTTATGCAAATATTAAGGAAACTGGAGGAATTGCATCAATTCCAACTGCATCCATTGTTATAGTTTTATATATTTTAAAATGTGAGAAGCGCAATTGACTAAACTTAGTTACAAATTATTCGTCACTATTTTCTTGTTAAGTTTGGTCATTCTAGTAAGCATGGTCTTTTTTAGTAAGATGGCATTGGAGCGAGGTTTTATTAGTTATCTAAATGATACCGAAACAGCCGCGCTCTCGAGTCTTAAATTTGATTTAGAAGAATTATACGAAGTTGAACAAAGTTGGAATTCGATTGCTAGTAATCGTAGAGCATGGCGCAATTTATTGCGTAAACATATGCATCGCAAAACTGAAACAAAGATCGGCTTGGGAGCTAGTGAGTCTTCGCAGTTAAAAGCTCCGAAGTCACATACATACTCTGGAGGTCTATGGCGCATTCGATTATTAGATGCCGATCGAAGTGTAATTATTAGTCGTTATAAAGCGAGCGCAGATGCAATAGAGCTTGCCTTACAAGTTGCCGGTACGACGGTTGGTTATATTAGTTTAAATCCTACAACAGAAATTCGAGATGAACTAGGGTTAAGTTTTACCAAACAGCTAATACAAACGATTCAATACAGCGCTCTAGGTGTGCTTGTGTTATCTGCTTTGCTGGCAATTTGGTTAGCAAAAGGTTTTGTTAATCCTATTAAAGCATTGGTTTCAGGCGCGCGCGCGCTTACTGCTGGTGAATACAGTAAGCGTCTTAATGTAAATACAAAAGATGAGTTTGGTCAGTTAGCGAATGATTTTAATATTTTAGCTGCAACTCTAGAGAATAATGAAAAATCTAGAAGGCAATGGATTGCAGATATCTCTCATGAGTTACGCACGCCACTTACAATATTGCGTGGAGAAATAGAAGCAATAAAAGATGGAGTGCATAAAATGTCTCCAAATATGCTCGATTCATTGCATACTGAAACACTGCAGTTGCAAACGATTGTGAATGATTTGTATGAACTTTCACTTTCTGATGTAGGCGCGCTTAGTTATAAAAAAATTAATACTGATATTTGCATTGTGTTAAGCGAAGCCATTGAGGCTTACCAAGATGAAATCGCTAAAAATAGTCTCACGGTAACTTTCGACAAACCTCCACATGCCGATTTTCAAATATTTGCAGATCCCCGGCGATTACATCAGCTGTTTAGCAATTTAATATTCAATTCTTTACGTTATACCGATGCAGGAGGGAAGTTAGACATCGAGCTTACAGATCAAAACGATAAATTGTGTATTAAATTTCAAGATTCTTCGCCGGGTGTGAATAAAGATGACTTGCCTAAATTATTTGAACGCTTATATCGGGTAGATAATTCTCGTAATCGTATGTTAGGTGGGACCGGACTCGGGTTGTCTATTTGTAAAAATATTGTCCATGCTCATCAAGGAACTATTGAGGCAACTCCGTCTAGATTCGGTGGTATATGTATACTTATTGTTATGCCAAAAAACTCAAAGACCTAAATAATGGCTCAAACCGTACTTATAGTAGAAGATGAAGCGAAGGTCGCCGAGTTACTTGCAGATTATATGCAGCAGTCAGGTTTTGCGACGGTGGTTATTAATGATGGTGCACTGGCAAAGCAAGCGTTTATCCGAGATCAACCATGCGTAGTGTTGCTTGATGTTATGTTGCCAAATCGTGATGGTATGGAAATCTGTAAAGAGATACGAGCATGTTCCAACGTGCCTATCATTATGATTACCGCTCGTGTTGAAGAGGTGGATCGATTGTTAGGACTTGATTTGGGCGCTGATGACTATGTTTGTAAGCCTTTTAGTCCGCGCGAGGTGGTTGCGCGGGTGAAGGCAGTTTTACGCAGAACACAAAATGGCAACACAGCGGAGCAATTGCCGTTGAAGTTAGATGAGACGCGCTATACGGCGGAAGTTAATTCGCAACAGACCGAGTTAACTGTGGTTGAATTTAAATTATTACAAATTTTACTAAGTGATCCGGGGCATATTTATTCTCGCATTTTACTCATGGACTGCATTTATGATGACCATCGAATTGTTAGCGATCGGACCATCGATAGCCATATCAAAAAACTCAGGAAAAAACTCTCTGTAATTAATAACGGCGAAGACATTATTCGTTCAGTATATGGAGTGGGCTATAAGTTAGAATTTGCATAGTAGATCATGCTATTTTGCAAACAATTCGCATTTTAGCCATATTTATTGTGCATTTGCATGTTCAGAGGGCAGAGGTAATAACAGTGACAATAGAAATCAGATCTTACGGAAGGACAAGCCGTGCAATTTCGCGAAATCATGCAAGCTAAACATAAAAACATGCGGGCGTATCGTGATGAGCAACATCAAGGCAGCATGAATCAATTCGGCTTGGTGCTATCTGCAGTGCAAATGGATGAGAATGTCAACAGATGCGCGTAAATAGCATACAGCGTAAAAAGAAAAATGTAACCTAACCATATAAAGTTAAGTTTTGTGTTGCTTTTGTTTGGCGCCACCTAGTGTGGTTAAGCATTAATTTCCAGAAAAAGAAAAGTCTCCGCAAGTAGGCTTTTTTATTTACTAGCAAGTTAATTATTTAAATTGCTTTTTCACTCATTTGCTTAGCCATGAAATCCGCTTGTCGAATTGCAAGACTAACAATAGTCAAGGTTGGGTTCTCTGCTGCGCCAGTAGTAAACTGACTGCCATCTGAAATGAACAGGTTAGAGATATCGTGTGTTTGACCATGTGCATTACATACACCGTCTGCATCTTTAGCACTCATACGGCAAGTACCTAAATTATGCGTGGATGGGTATGGCGGTACTAAGTAGTTTTCTTTAGCGCCGGCGGCAGCATAGACCGCAGAACCCTGCTTAAATGCATGCTCGCGCATGGCAATGTCATTTGGGTGATCATCAAAATGTACATCTGGCGTCGGCATGCCATGTTGGTCTTTGTTTTTTGCATGTAGTGATATGGCATTAGACTCTTGTGGCATATCTTCTCCGACTAGCCACATACCTGCCATGTGACTGTATTCGTCCATCTTTGCAGTAAAATCTTTACCCCAGGCGCCTGGATCTAAGAATGCCGCCATGAAGGGTAGACCCAATGCTAGCGTTTCCATTTCATACCCGCCAACAAAGCCACGTTTCGGGTCATTATTGGATTCATCGGAAATGATGCCGGCCATTGTAGTGCCACGCCACATATGCACAGGTTCATCAAATGAGGCATATACCGAACCGGTCATATGACGCATATAGTTTTTGCCAACTTGCCCTGAAGAGTTTGCCAGACCCTCCTTGTATTGATTGCTAGCAGAGTTTAACAACAAGCGAGGTGTTTCAATGGAATTACCTGCAACACATACTGCGCGTGCTTTTTGCATATGTTGGTGACCCTCTGCATCCGCATACACAACACCTGTAACCTTACCGGACTTGCCATGTTCTATTTTTAGTACATGTGATTGTGGACGAAGATCAAGTTTGCCCGTAGCTTCAGCCTTTGGAATTTCTGCAACTAGCGTGGACCACTTCGAACCGGACTTACAGCCTTGGAAACAAAACCCAAGTTGTAGACAGGA
>PVMS01093268.1_pt1 | contig 25924 bp, 18 predicted proteins | sample 1853461 | NCBI WGS metagenome assembly PVMS01 (sample SAMN08582032, study PRJNA380276) | Marine sediment metagenome, whole genome shotgun sequencing project. | isolation source: ocean sediment barecode stripped | collected 2017
CCATTCGTCCCCCCGGACATAGAAGCCGGCGAATTTCTCTCAATAGCAATTCTGGACACTCCAGATAACTCAGCAGGAGCGAAGCAATCACTGCCTCGAAGCTATCGCTCGCCAGCGGGATCTTCTGCTGAGGGTTAAAAAGATTCAGGTCGGCCTCAAGGTAAGATACTGTCAAGTCGTGCAGTGTCGCTGCTCCATTCAGTCGATCTCTTGCCCGCTTCAATGCATCCCCCACGTAGTCGATCGCCGTGATACACAGTGACGATGGGCACTCGGGCCATCTTGCGAGCTGTAGCTCGAATGCTCCTGTGCCCGCACCGAGATCGATCACACGATCACCTGAAACCAGTTGCAGCGCATCAACCTGAAGCTCCATCATTCGACGGTAGGCGCTACCGCTCGTCATGAGCTCGATTCCGAACGAGCGGTCGCGTCCAATCAGATAATCGCGCCAGAAGCTCCGCAGATCGGGCTCCACCGCAGGGAGTCTGTGTCGCTCCGCCACGCGCAGGGTCCGAACCTCCCGAGCGCTTGCGCTCCGGGGGGGTAGCACTCGACCCAACGCGATTCGACCGATCTCACTCGCTATGCATCGGAAGACATCATTCGCCTGGGGACTGTTACTAAGCTGATGGCCTGTCGGGACAACGACGAGACGGCGGTTGGTCGTATCGCCATGCGAGAGCGCGTCGCGCACGCGATCCAGCTCGACCCACGCGTCGTATCTACCATGGTACCAGGTAATGGGGATCTCTATCGTCGCCAGATCACTACGCGAATCATCGATGAACAGCAGATCGTTGGACACACCATCGCGCTGGAGGCGGTCAATATCGACCTCCACACCGAGTAATTCTTGAATGCCGAACTGAATGCCTCGCTCGTATCCACCTACGAAATCAACTCCGCCCGAAATCGAGCGAGTCATCGACTGGACATCCGGCGACCCGACAACAGAGACCCAGCCGTCGATGACACCGGCCCGATCCCGCGCCAGTGCCTTTCTCGCCTCGATTGCAGCCGCGCTGAAGCTCACGAGCACGATGGATGAAACCTGAAATGCGGGCAGCTCACGCAGCGACCGAGTGATCGCCTCGATGTCATCGACTCCCTGGGAGAACACGAAGTGGTGGTACTCGCGGCCCGGCACCCGGCACTCCGGGTCGTTGTGTGACTCCCCGCGCTTCCGAATCCCATCGAAGCGCAGCACGCAAACGGGCTCTCCGGCGGCGCGGAAAGTGGCCACGATCGCGCGAGCCAGCGGGAGCAGTGCTTCCTTGGTTCGGCCCCAGCCGGTGGGCATCACGACTGCAGTCGCACCGCGCAGATCCCCCCACGAATCGAGCAGCGCGACGATTTCTTCGCCTCTGCTGTTCTCGAAACGCAAAACCCGCGGCTCGACTACGTCGTCGTCGACCTCCCGATCCCGCACCACCTCGGCACCATCGGGCGCGTCGAGGATCGTGGTCCGATACTCGACTTCGATGGGCGAAATCGAGGTGGCTTTCGTTCGAACGATCCCAATCCGGTTCCAGCCGGGCCGCTCCGCTGCGGGTCGCCAACTCCGGAGCTGCGCGCGAGTCTCGGTTCCCGCCTCGCGGCCATCGAGGAACCTCACCTTCAGCGGAATCGCATCGTCGGCAGCCAACCCTCCAGGGACCAGGAGACCCAGACCGCCGGGCGAGACGTCCGTCACCAGCCCGCCGATGGGCTCTTCGCTTCCCATGCTGACTTCGACTCGCTGCGGATCCCCCGCGCTGATGTCGGGCGCCCGCCGCAGTCGGTCGCGGCGCTCGCTGTAGAAGATCGTTTCCGGGATCCGGACGGTGAGCCTGTCTCCGTGGGTGGGCGCTGTGCGAGTAGTTGCAAAGAAGTACGGACGCCCCGCGTACGTGAAGTTGAGAAAAATCTGGGGATTGGAAATCCGCTCGAAATTCGGCGCGAGCAGGATCAGATCCTCGCTCTCGATTCGTTCGATCTGCGCGGTCTCGAGATCGATGACCGCGTTGAGGCCGCGGTGAAACACGCAGCCGGCATCGTGGGCGCGATCCAGTAGCGAGCGAATCTGTGTCGCATCATCGATCGAACGAGGGTGTAGGCCCCGCAGAGACGTCGCGACGATCGGTGTCGACCGATTCAACATCTGCTTACCTACCATGCGCTGTCCGCCTCGACGATTCGCCCGCAATCGCGAGCGACACGGAGAGCCATCCCGTGGCTCGGCGAAGGCTGGGCGCTTTCAAACGCCATTTCATTCCCCGTTTACCCTGGAACCCGGCAACCCGGCCGGCCGATCATCCTCGCGAAGTCGGACCCGACCCGTCCGGGCGCCTCGGGGGGCGAAGCGTTTAATTTCAACACCTTGCAGTAAAAGCTGCAAGCGATGACCAGACGCCCTCCGGCAGCCTCCAAAGAGGCCGCGCCAAAGATGTGGCGTAAACAACACGCTCATTTGATCTACGATTCACTTTTACCACAGAGCCGAGTTGGATTTCCCACAATCGTTCGATTCTAATGGCTTCTCTCGAGAATCCGAATCGGGCCGCTGTGCTCCGGCGGTGGCCTCGCCCGGTGCCGCGATCTCCGCACGAGTTCCAGTCACGCGTCGGGTCCCATTTCGCCGAATCGAATCGTTTCCGGACACCTGACGGCGACAACTGCGCATCCCCGGCCATGGAGCCGCCGTCCCGCTCCCGTGTCGTTTGATGGTTTTTTGATCGAAGATTGACAGTTCGGCGGAGCATCTCCGAGTAAGCTGATCCTAGCCACGGATTTGTGTTGGTTTGCAGTCGAACCCCCGCGACTACGAGGAGTGGAGATTGAAACAGCAAACGGCTCCCGCGGACAGCATTGGACACTCGGGAGGAGCGAAGGAACCCACATCCCGAATGGAACCCGCCGAACGGGACGGGCGTTTCGAACTCTTTCGCGATTGGTGCTTCGAGGCAAAGCCCACGAAGGATGCCAGCGGAGGAATCAGCCGTCTGGTGGGCACCAGCCTACCCATGCTCGACTTGAGGCGGCAAATCGAGCGATATGCACCTACCGAGGAGACCGTGCTGATCTCGGGCGAGACCGGGACCGGAAAGGAGCTGATCGCGGAGTTGCTCCACCGTCTGAGTCCCCGACGGGAAGAACCGTTCGTCGCTGTCAACTGTGCGGCCATTCCAGCGTCGCTCGCCGAAAGCGAGTTCTTCGGAACCACCCGCGGAGCCTATACCGGCGCGCTGCAGGGCCGCGCCGGGCTGTTCGCGCGCGCCAGTGGGGGGACGCTATTTCTCGATGAGTTCGGTGAACTGGCAGCGGACATCCAGTCCAAGCTCTTGCGAGCGCTTGATCTTGGGGTCTACCGGCGCGTCGGCGCGAGCTGCGAAGAACACGCAGATGTGCGAATCATCGCGGCGACGAATCTGGATCTCGAGCAATCGGTGCAGCGGGGACGGTTTCGAGCCGATCTCTACTATCGGATCGCGGTACTCCGCGTCCTCGCTCCGCCGCTGCGCGAGCGCCGCCGCGACATCCCGCAGCTCGTCGGTGAAATTTTCGGAGAACTCCTGTCCCGCGGAGATCGCATCCGAGTGACCGCAGCTGCGATGGCGCAGCTTCTCGAGGCGCCGTGGCTCGGCAATGTCAGAGAACTCTGGAACACACTGCGCCGCGCGCTCGTGCTCGCGAACGATGGAGTGATCGAAAAATTCAGATTGGATCCGCCCGCATACGAGACGGGCGCGGGAGCCGATCGCGGCCGGGAAAACGGCGTCGGCGAGCTCGTCGATGTATTGAACCGACACAAAGGAAGGCTCGGATCTGTGGCCGACGAACTGGGCGTCAGCATACGCACCGTCCAGCGACGAATGAAGGGAAGCGGGCTCCGACTCAGAGATTTTCGAATGATCTAGGCCATTCGTCTACCATTCCAAAACGGATTTCTCGCCAGAAAATCCGTGACTTGCAGTAGAATCGATCTGTAGGGGATCGGGGACACTCGGATGTTACTCTACAGATTCGGCGATTTTGAACTCGATGCGGATTTGTATCAGCTGCGCCGCGAAAAGCAGCTCGTCGAGATTGGACCGAAGGCCTTCGATCTCCTGCTGTATCTGATTCGCCACCCTCAGCGCATCGTGTCCCGGGCCGAACTCGTGCGCGAGGTATGGCACGCCGAAGCGGTGAGTGACTCCTCGGTTCCCACCTGTATCACCGCCGTCCGCCGAGCCATCGGCGATGACGCCGCGACACCGACGTTCATCGAGACCGTCAGGGGGCGCGGCTATCGATTCGTTGTGGAGGTGGCTTCGACAGGCGGCCCGCCAATTCGGTCTTCCGAACCCTCGCAGAAGCAGGGCAAGACCTTCGTGGGCCGGCAAGCCGAGCTGGACTCCCTGGCGGCCGGCCTTGCGCGCGCGCTGAGCGGGGTTCCCCAGACGTTCCTGTTGCTGGGTGAGGCCGGAATTGGGAAGACGCGCTTGGTCGATGAGTTCGCCCGCCAATCAGAAGAACGAGGAGCGCGAGCGTTGGTGGGGAGATGTCGTGAAGACGCGGGCGCGCCCGCTTTCTGGCCCTGGGTTCAGATCTTGCGCAGCCATATCGAGCTGGATTCGAAGATCGCGTTGAAACACCTGGGCCCCCAAGCCGCAGTGATTTTCCAGATTCTCCCCGAGCTGAGCCGGTCATTCCCAGATCTGGTTCCGCTTCCCGAGGTCGGAGCGGAGCAGGCGCGATTCCGTCTGCTCGATGCGATGACGAGCTTCTTCCAGGCTTCCGCAAAGGACAGGCCACTCGTGCTCGTGATCGATGACCTGCACCGCGCCGACGCAGCTTCACTGCTTCTGCTGGAGTTCTTGGTGCGCGAGCTGCGCAACTCGCCCGTTCTCGTCGTGGGTGCGTACCGCGACCTGGAAGTGAGGGGAGACGATCCGCGCAAGCAGGGTCTCGCACGGGTTGCACGTCTGGCTCCGACGCGCTCGATTCAGCTCAAGGGTCTTTCGCGTGGAGCGGTCGGTGAGCTCGTGGGGCAGCCGGAAGACGCGGGGCTCGTCGAGGCGCTCTACGAGCAGAGCGCTGGCAATCCGGTCTTTCTCACGCAGATCGTGCAGCTTCTCGAACTGGAGTCCGAATCGGCGCCGGACAGATCTGCGACGGAATGGAAGTTCGACCTGCCCGCCGGAGTGCGCGATGCGATTGCATCGCAGCTGGATGCGCTGCCCGAGAAAACCCGCGAAGTGCTCACGGTGGCGGCGGTGGCCGGGCGGGATTGCGCCCCTGCGGTGATTGCGCGGGCGATGAACGCGACCGCGGCGGAGCTGCTCGAACAGCTCGATCCCGCCAAGACGGCTCGATTGATCGAGGAAAGTCATCTCCGACCCGGCGAGCTCCGCTTTTCTCACGCGCTGCTCCGCGATGTCGTCTACGAGCGAATCGAGACGCTCGAGCGCGGCCGCCTCCACAGAAGGGTTGGCGAAGCGTTGGAAGCGCTCTACGCCCCAGCGCTCGACCCCTGGATCGAAGATCTCGCATACCACTTCGCCGAGAGCATCGTCGTGGGAGATGCCGACAAGGCAGTTGCGTATTGCGTGAGCGCGGGCGAACGAGCGGCTTCGCGACTCGCCCATGAGAATGCTCCCGGACATTTTCGCCGCGCCCTGGAGCTGATGGATTTTCAAGCGGCGATCGACGCGCGCGAGCGCTGCGAGCTGCTCATTCAGCTCGGTGCGGCCGAGATGAGAATCGGCGATCGGGAGCCGGCCAAGAGCAGTCTGCGGCAAGCCGCGAGCATCGCGCGCGAGATCGGCGCACCCGATCTTCTGGCGCAGGCTGCGCTGGAAATGGCTCCGGGATTCTTCACGATCGAAGTGGGTGTATCGGATCCCGAGCTGGCGTCACTGCTGGTCGAGGCGGAGGCTGCACTCCCCAAGTCGGAGGTGGAGCTGCGCGCCCAGCTGACCGCGCGCCTTGCGATGGACGCGGTCTGGTCCGATTCGCCCGAGCGCTGCGATCAGCTCAGTCTCGCGGCTCTCGGACTCGCGCGCGGTGTGCGGGATCCGGAAACTCATGCCTATGCCGTCACTGCTCGCCACGGCGCGTTGTGGGGGCCCGAGCGTTTCGAAGAGCGACGACAGCTAATTGCGGAAATTGGCGAGCTCGCTCGGATCGTCAGCAATGCAGAGTTCTCTTTGATGTACCGGGTACTCAACATCTCCGCACTCCTCGAAGCCGGCGAGATACCAGAGTTGGACCGACAGATCCTCGCGTACACGCAACTGGCGGAAGAACTGAAGCTGCCTCACGCACAGTGGTTCGTGAGCCTGTTTCGCGCGATGCGGGCTCTCATGGAAGGCCGCTTCGAAGCGGCAGACACTGGTGCGCAGGAATTCCTCGAGCTCGGCAATCGCGTACAAGACAACAATGCCCCACAGAGCTTCGGGGTTCATTTCATGCAGAGACGCTGGGAGGAAAATCGCATTGAAGACGTGATCGATCCGGCGCGTAGCTTTGTCTCTGCCTACCCAGCCATTCTAGCGTGGAGATGCGTGCTGTTGTTTTTCGAGGCTGAACTGGGAAGCCCGGGGGTTGCGGAAGCATTCGAATCACTGGCAGAAATTGGATTCGAGAACATACCGCGCAACGAAACCTGGGGTATCGCCACGAGCATGCTCAGTAATGCGTGTGTGAACCTCGGCGATGTCGAGCGGGCGCAACAGTTGTACGAACTCATCCTTCCTGGAAAGCTTCACTTCACGATCGTGGGCTACGGCGTTATGTATTGGGGATCGCGCGCTCGGGAGCTCGGTAACCTGGCGAGTCTGATGCGGCGCTTCGAAGAAGCAGAAGGGCACTTCGAGCTGGCGGTCAGTCAAAATGCCAAGACCGGGGCCGTGCCCTGGGTTGCTCGGTCTCAGTTCGACTACGCGAGAATGCTGATTCGAAAGGGCGACCCGAAAGAGAAGCAGCGCGCCCGCGAACTCGCAGAAGCCGCCCAGCGAGTCGCGCGCAGACTACCCATGGAAAGGTTGACGCTCGAAACCGCCGAGCTGATCCAGCAGATCGACAACGCCCCGTAACCGACCGTTGCCGATCGGATATCCGGCTGCGCGCCGGACGAATCGGTGGAGGCAGAGACATGCTCTCGGGGCGGATGCGACAATCCGCCAATTCGCACTGTCGCATTGTCACAATTTCGATATCCGCGCGTTGTCTAATCGGTGCTGACGACACCGCCTTCCCCGCAAGTCGATTGCGGCAACTGAGATGCAGGAGATCAGCCCAAGCTTGCGGCTCTCCCGGGCTTCTCGGTTGGGCTTCCCCACCGCGCGGCTCGGTGCGCAGATAACCCGGGACGGGTTGGCGGCGACCGTCCCATTGGCATGTGCATTGCTCTTACCTCTGAACGCGGGAGCACCGAGGCCGCTGGCCGGTGGCACACGTACGCGGAAGCTGAATTGAGGCTGCACCCACAGTGTCGAGCAGATCAGAGTCCAGGCGAACCGGGAAGTCCTCTTCGCAGCCATCGACCAAACTCGTCCTGATGGAGGTATCCAACCCCTATCGCGATGCATTTTCCCGATGGGCGGCAGAGCAGAATATCGAAGTCGTCAGCTGCGCCCGACATACGGCTCTTGGGCAGTCAACCGATACCTCGCTCTGTGTCTATGAGTCGATGAAAGGAGAAGATCTCGTCAACAGCATTCCCGTTCTCGCAAAGATCATCCGCACGGCGCCCCTTGTTGTACTCGCCTCTAGAATCAGCATTTCCGCAACCGTCCAGCTCGTTCGGGCGGGAGTTGAGGAAGTGATCGAGATCCCCGCTTCGGCGCCGGACGTGCTGGCAAGAGCTGCGGCGCGTGCAACGAGTCTGAGTATTGGAGCACCGGACCGTTTGCTCGTTGGAAGCGGTCCCGCCATGCGGAAGGTCCGCAGAGAACTCGCAGCTGTGGCTCCGATCGCGACCACTGTCCTGATCACCGGCGAGACAGGCACCGGCAAGAGTCTGGTTGCCCGTGCACTTCACGATCTCTCGAGCGAAGAAGAGCGTCCCTTCGTCCATGTGGACTGCTCGAGCCTGGCAGAATCGGTGATCGAGAGCGAGCTGTTCGGCCACGAGCGCGGAGCCTTCACGGGCGCAATGGGCACGCGCGCTGGAAGATTCGAGATTGCGCAAGACGGAACTGTCTTTCTAGATGAGATCGGAGAGTTGAAACCGGCCCTGCAAGCAAAACTGCTGCGGGTGCTTCACGATCGCGTCTACGAGCGGGTCGGAAGTAGCACGACCCGACGAATGTCGGCCCGCGTCGTCGCCGCGACGAACTGCGACCTGGAACTCGCAGTTCAGTCCGGCGCCTTTCGCCGGGACCTTTACTTCCGCCTGAATGTGTTTCGGATCGCAATGCCAGCCCTGCGAGAAAGACTCGAAGATCTCCCCGGCCTGGTCGAGACGGGTCTCGAAAACCTCGCAAAGCGGTTGCGGATGCGCGTGCCGCCGATTCCCGGTTCCTTCTACGAACGCCTTGCCGCGCACAGCTGGCCGGGCAATGTCAGAGAGCTCATGAATCTTCTCGAGCGGCTCTTGGTCCGACACCGCGCCGGCCTGTTCGATGAGTCATCCATCGACGACCTGCTCGACTTCCGAGAGCACGGCACACAGCACCGCAACCACGAGCCAGGAACGCTGCCCGCTCCCGGTAGCGAGCAGGAGCGGGCCATTTTCGAGGCGGAGCTGGCAGCGACGGGCGGCAATATTTCCCGCGTCGCGCGCCGGCTCGGAATCGCTCGAAGCACCCTGCGGTATCGGCTCGCGCGCTACGACCTCGATTCTCTGCTCCCGCGCGATTAAGCCAGCAACCGGCCCTCGCCTCTTCCGCGGCTCGCCCCGCGGTGGGTCTGTTCCACCACGCTTCCAAAGGCTCCCTGCGAACTTCCGCCAGGCCACTTTCCCCGCGGGGACTAGTGGGCAAATTCGTGGTTTTGCGGAGCGCCGCATTATGAGAAGATGGATCGGGATGCGAATGATCGGGCCGACTTCGCTCCAGCGGCGTTCTACGGGATTGGGGAATTTCCCTTTTGTCCCCGGCCGGGTTACGGGCGGTTGGGGAAACTCGCTGGAACGAGAGTGGAAGTGGCTCACTCTCGATGTAGATGGTTGCGTGCCAACTTCTAGATCCGGAACGTAAACAGTGAAGGGGTTCCACCGTTTGATCGCCAGCTGATCCTTTTGGTCGTTCCCGATCTGCTCCTGGTCCTGAAGTTCTGCGCCAAGTCGCCGGTTTCAGAATCACTCTGAGAACGGAGACGACAGCTGGCCGAGGTGAAGATGCGGCAGAGAACTGCGTGAAACAGCCCGCGGCCCAAACGACCGAGCGACGCGGGAGTTCAGCGGTATTCCGCTTCGGCGATTATGAGATCGATACGGGTCTCTACGCCCTGCGGCACGAGGGCGCGGACGTCGACGTCCAGCCCAAGGTTCTGGACCTGCTGATCCAGCTGGCGAATCACGCCGACCGCGTGATGTCGAAGGAGGAGATCCTCGACGCGCTCTGGCCCGGTGTAGCGGCAACCGACGACGTGCTGAGCCGAGCGATCCACGCCGCGCGCCACGCGGTGGGCGACGACGGAGATCAGCAGCGCGTCATCCAGACGGTGCGAGGCCGCGGCTTTCGCTTTGTCGCTGCGGTGGAGCGGATCGAGGCGGAGCAGTCGCCGCCCGCTTACGCGCCCGTGCTGCCGGGAGGTTTCTCCGGAGAGATTCCCTTCGTCGGTCGCGCACAAGCGTTGGTTCCACTTCAGGCAGCGCTCGAGGAAGCCAAACTAGGGCGCGGGCGCATCGTGCTCGTCGCGGGCGAAGCCGGGATCGGCAAGACGCGTTTGCTCGAGGAGTTCGCGCGGGACGCGGCCCGGAATGGCACGACGGTCTCCACCGGCTGGTGCTGGGATGGCGACGGGGCACCTCCCTACTGGCCGTGGGTGCAAATTCTTCGCACGCTCGTGGCGAACAGCGAACCCGATGAGTTGCGCGAGCAGATGGGACGAGGCGCGATCGATATCGCACGAATCGTCCCCAGTGTGCGGGAAAAGCTTCCCGAGCTTCCGGAGCTGCCACCCGCCGGATCGGAGCAGGAGCGCTTTCGTCTCTTCGACAACATCACGCGATTTCTTCGCCGCGCGGCAACCCCCGACTCCCCCCACCTTCTGATCGTAGACGACCTCCAGTGGGCCGACCGGCCATCGCTGCGACTGATCGAATTTCTGGCACACGAGCTGGCCGGTATCCGACTGCTCCTGATCTGCGCTCACCACGAACAGACACCCGAGCCCGGGCACCCGCTGCTGGAGACGCTCGGTGCACTGGCGCGCCACTCCTCTTGCGAACGGCGATTCCTCACGGGACTCACTCCGAGTGACGTCGCTCAGATCCTCGCGGCGGGTGGCGGCGATGAACCAACGGCGGAACTCGTGGACGCGGTGTGTGAAAAGACGGACGGCAACCCATTTCTGGTGACGGAAATCGCTCACCTGGTCAAGAGCGACCCCGCGGCGTTCAAAATCGATCCAGACAGTGGCGCGATTCGCTCGCTGCCTCGAGGTGTGACCGACGTCCTCCATCGACGGCTGTTGGCGCTCTCGCCACAGGTGCGCGAGGCGCTCGCAGTCGCCGCGGCCGTAGGTCGAGAGTTCACCCACGAAATCCTGGATCAAGTACTCAGCAATAAACTACCGCTCGAATCCCTCGAGCCGGCGCTCCGATCGGGTTTGGTGATCGAGATGCCCGAGGCGCCTGGCCGGTACCGGTTCGCCCACGCGCTCATTCGCGAAGCGTTGTACGACGAGATCGGCACCGCGCAGCGCGCGCGACTCCACCGCAAGATTGCGGAGGCGCTCGCGGAGATGCAAGGGGTGAGTCCCGAGGCGAACCCCGCGGCGATCGCCTCTCACTTTGCCGCTGCCGCCACACCGGCGGAGTTCGAAAAGGCCATCATTTTTGCAAGGCAGGCGGGCGAGAGTGCAAATGAACAGCTGGCCTACGAGGAGGCCGCGAATCATTTCGAAGATGCACTGGAGGCGCTCGAACAGCGAGAATCTCAGACCGCGCACGAGCGCGGCCAGTTGTTGCTCGCGTTGGCGGACTCGCACCGCCGCGCGGGCGATCTCACGTCCGCGCGCGAAGCTCTGGCCAGTGCTGCCAAACTGGCCCGCCAGTTCAAAATACCCAAGCTGCTCGCGCGCGCTGCGCTAGGCGTCCAGCTGCCCTTCGCCACCCTGTCGGGAAGTGTCGACGCAATGGAGGTGGCGCTGCTCGAAGAAGCACTCAGCGTGGTTCCCGAGGGCGACCATCTGCTGCGCGCAAAGCTGCTACACCGGCTCGCGTTCGCGCTTTACTGGTCCGAAGACACAAAGCGCTCGCTCGACCTGAGCGAAGAAGCGATCGCGACAGCACGCAAGAGTGGTGAGCCCGGGGCCATCGCCGAGGCACTGTTCTCGAAATCGTATGTGCTGGCGCATCCCACCACCGTGACCCACGAGCGGCTCCGAATCGCGAGCGAGTCCGTCAGTCTCGCCAAGGAATCCGGGGATACCGAGCTCATATTCCTCTGCAACGGTCTCCGTCTGTGGGAGCTCATGGCGGCCGGAGAATTCGCGGAGGGTGCGATCGAGCTGCGAAGCCTGGAACGCATGGCAGACGAACTCCGGCAACCGCTGGCAGACTGGTATGTGACGGTTGCAAAGGCCAGGGAACTACTCTTCGACGGACGCATACCGGAGGCGGAAGAAGCCGGGAGTGCAGCGCGCCGCCTAGAAGAACGGCTCGGAGATTCAACGACTCAACACGTTCACTTCCTGGGCTCCGTTCAGCTATACGCCTTGCGGCGCGAGCAGGCAAAGCTCGAGTCTTATGTCGATGAACTCCAACAGTTGGCGGACCACAATCGGCCGGGGGGCCTGTGGTCCTGTGCACTCGCAAACGTCTACGGCCATATTGGGCGCGAAAAGGAAGCGAGAGAGGGATTCCAATCACTTGGCGCCCGCGAATTCACGGATATCAGCTCGGACGATGGCTGGCTCGTGAGCATGCACCACCTGGCCGAGGTCTGCGCCCGACTGGAAGACAGCGAGCGGGCCGCGCAGCTCTATCGACAGCTCGCCCCCTTCAACGGCAAGGTGGTCTCGCTAGGATTCGCGGCATTCCATGGGCCGGTCGCCCGCTATCTTGGGATTCTGGCAGCGACGTCGGGCCACTGGGATGAAGCCGTGCAGCACTTCGAGGACGCCATTGCAATGTGCCGCAATATAGACGCAAAGATCTGGCGGGCTCGCATTCAGTGCGATTATGCGCGAGCTCTGCTAGGGCGTCCGGATCGCACGGACAGCGAACAGGGTCTCGCGATGGCCAGGCAGGTAATCGAAGATGCCAGCGCGCTCGAGTCAGCGGCACTCGAACTCGAGGCGAACGCACTCCTTTAGCGAAGAGAAGGAACAATGATTCGATATTCGAAATGCGCCTACTTGGGACTGTCCATGCTTCTGGTGGGTTGCGCGACGACGAATCCAAACCCTGGAGAGCGAACGGCAGATAAACACTGGGTGGGTGGCGATTATGCCGCCGCTCTAGAAATTGCCAGACCGCGAGCAGAACTCGGTGAGCCTTGGGCTCAACTTCGAATGGCAATCTACTACGACGTTGGAAACGGTGTCGACAAGGATCCCGCCGAAGCCGCGAAGTGGTACAAGAAAGCGGCAGTTCAGATGGCTGAGGGCTCCTGGGCCGAAGGTAAGATCCTCGGCGAAACGGGTAAATCTGGTTACTTCGGTCAGCGCAACGATGCGCTCATCGCCCAATATCGGCTAGCGCGACTCTATTTGTTGGGGAAAGGCGTCGAGAAAGATCTAGTCAAGGCGTACCTGCTAGCCAATAACGTTTCCAAGAAATCCAACGGGGAGAGCGTGTTCTTCTGTTGTGCTTTCTCGTCGATTCCGACATTCGAGAGAGACGATCCTCGAGGGCGGGAAAGTGCAGAATTCCATCGACGCAGTGGCCGCTGGTTCCCCGCTAAAAAAATCGCAAAAACGTTGTCCACTATCGAAAATGTGATGACACAGCAGCAGCTCGCGCAAGCCAGAGGACTCGCCGACCAATGGTCGCCCAAAACCGGCTTATGAATGGATCGTGGCGGGCGCCATTAGATTCTCTCGATGCGAAGTGATCGGCCGCATTCGTCCCACGCCTGACAATCCGAGCGAATCGAACACGGCACGGCGAGCTGGTACAGCAGCCAAGAGGCGACCAGAAGAGTCGAAAGCGAGAGTGCCAGCGTAACTGTCGCGGGCGCCGCCATGCCCATCGAGCCCAGCGCCCATGTGAATAGCGAGATGCCGAGCAATAGCACGCCCACACTGCCGTTCCGTAGGCGTGCTCGTGGGGTGCGCAGTGCGCGCGGCCAGTCGATGCGCCGTGACCCGGCGAGCACGACGATTCGGGGAACGAAAGAGAGGGGCTCCACCGGTCCGCGGCGCTCGGCTGCGGCCCGCGCCTCGCGTACGAGCGCAGCGCCTCCGCAGGCGGGGCAGATCTTGCTGCGATTGAGGTGTCGCCACCAGCAGTAGAGCAGACCCGGGATCCCCATACAGCACCACCCGAGCAGCTCCAGAAGATCGGAGCCCTCGAGCACCGTATCCGGGATATCGACCGCGTAGCAATCCGCGCACATCATTCGGTGCCGCACACGACGCCCCGCGCTCGCCGAGGCCCGGTTCGGTCTCCATCTGCGTTCTGATTGCGCCATCGCTGCCTTTCCGAGTCTCCAACCTGCGTGGCTGAGATAGCCCCGGTTGGGCGGATTCCAGCCGCTAGAGGAATAGTGGCTTTCGCGCGGTTTTGGTGACGTACCCGTTGGGTTCCGGAGATGGTTGCGCTTGACTCCGTCAGCAGAGCGCATGAGAATCGACCGAGTGACAGGGCAATCCCACGAAAGAGAGCGCCACAACATGCGGCGAGTGCTGTGGCACGCGGCGGTGCCGATCCTGCTCTCGTCCCTCTGTCTCGCTTGCTGGAACCCCGAAGAGCCCACCCAGCGCTGGATTCGCCCCCTGGGTGAGACGCGCTGGGCGCCCGAGACTTCCGTGCGTCCAGAACTCGGACAATCGCGTGACATGATCATGTACGAGGCCACGGAGTATCCGGACCGAGATGCGACACCGGAAGAACGCGCGCGAGCCGACAAGCTGGTTCGAGACTCCTTCCGGGCAGCGCGCCGAAACGGGTGGTTCGATTTCGAAAATGCCAAAACCCAGGGTTACGAGCAGATGTTCAATGACCCCACTCATTACATGAATCGCGCCTACATCCGAGACGATCGAGTGGTAGATCCAGATCGCCCCGAGTTCCTGATGTACTACCCGAACCCCGAAAATGAAGACGAAATGCTTCTCGTGGGATTCATGTTTCGGGTTCGGATGCCACTCGATCGCGGTCCGCAAGTCGCTGGACCGCTCACATTATGGCACTACCATGTGTGGAAGAGAGAAGTCGACTACTGTGTAGACGAATTCTATCTACCCGTGGGCATGAAAGACGCACAAGACGGATGTAGTGAAGGAGAGCCTTCGTGGTGGAGTCCCGAGATGCTCCACGTTTGGTTCACGGACCATCCGCGAGGACCCTTTTCATCGGTTATGAATCTGCCACCGAAGCGCCTGGCCGAGGTCGACTACAAAGAAATGGCGCAGAGGATTCTGGCCGAAGACGGCAGCGAGCTGCAGTGACGTCCTCCTCTGCCCGCTATCTGCCGTTCGCCTAGTAAGCAGTTCCGTCCTTGTGGGCTGCGCGCCACCCGTCTTCGACTTCGATCCACATCATATCGTCATCCGGATAGAAGCAGCTGTCGCCGTCGGTTCGACTCCCGACCTCCAGGTAGACGACAGGATGATCGGACTGGTTGATGAAATGGTGTCCGTCCCGATTGCCGGCGGGATATCCGGCACACATGCCGGTTGTCAGCATCTGCTCCCCGACACCGGTCACCAGTGTTACCTCTCCAGAAAGCACGTAGACGAATTCATCCTCGAGCGTGTGCCAGTGACGCAACGCCGACTGAGCACCGGGTGCGAGCGTGACCCGATTCACGCCAAGCTTCTGGAGCCCGCAAGCATCGCCGAGCTTCTGACGACCAGGCTCTCGCATCCGCGACTCGAAAGGCTCGGGGTAGCCATTGCCCCGCTTTTCCAGCACGGTGGTCGGGTCTAGCGCGGGAAGCTGATACGGCTTGTCCTGGATCACTTTGTGCCCTCCTGATCGAAATCTTGCTCGACTCGGGCCCTTTGGAGATCTGCCTACGGTCGAGTGAGAAACAGCTAGCGGTGGCATTCTATCGGATTGCTTCGAGCTCCAGGGCGATCTTACCTTGCGCAATTGAGATGCAAGATCTGCTGACAAATTCGCGCCAACACACGACAACTCTCACGCGAGCAGATCAGAGCGCCCTGCACGATTCCCCGAGAGAAACAGGTTCCGTAGAGCGGCAAAGGAGTCTCGAATTCTGCGGCGCTTAGATTTACTGAAATGGGAGCCCCGCACGCGATACAATGGCTTGAAGCCCGATGGATGGGGGGGCCTCGGGTGATCCGTGCCGCAGTTCAAAAGCAGAGATCTGCTATTCGCGCTCGCAGCCGGCTTGTTGCTTTGGGGCGCCCTGCACCCTCGCCAGCTGGCACAGTTCGTGCCCTCGCCGGGAGCCCGAATTTCTATCCCGCAGTTCGACGCGCCCAACTTCAACGGGGAGCTGCATATCGAAGTCGAAGTGGGCTGGTTCGCGGAACTCGGCGAGCGATTCGTCTGGTCGAGCATGCGACTTGCCGAGAAGCTATCCCAAGGCGCTGTCCGTGTTGCCCACGGACTCCGCCCGTCTTGGAATCGATCGACGCCGCCCGCAGCCGAGATTCAACACGTCCGAACCGTAGTGGTCGACCCCGGCCACGGCGGGCGCGATCCTGGAGCCACGGGCATTGGAGGATTGCGCGAGAAGCGGGTGACATTGCGCGTTTCACGCGCCCTCCGCTCCGAACTCGAGGCTCGGGGCTTCCGGGTCATCACGACCCGTTACGGAGACCAGACGGTTAGCCTACGGCGGCGGATCGCAATCGCCGAGCAACAGGGCGGCGACCTCTTCGTGTCGCTCCATGCCAACGCCGCGCCCCAGAGCGATGTGCACGGCATCTTGACCTACTACCCGGACAAGAGCTACGCGCGGCACACCCTACGCGTCGCAGCTCGCGACAGCGCAACGCAGGTTCCACGGCTGGATCCAGCAGTCCGACCATTCATCGACTCGAATTTCTCTCAGATGTCGGACCTCTCAGCAGCGTTGGCTGACTCGGTGCATCAGCGCGTTATCTCGAGCGTACGCGAACAAAATCGCGCGGTGCCAGATCGGGGTGTGAGAAGCGGCCCCTTCTATGTTCTCTTCCTCTCGTCCATGCCTTCAGTTCTCCTGGAAATGGGTTTTCTCACGCATCGGGACGAAGCGATCCTGCTACAAAATGATACCTATGTCTCCCTGCTGGCGGAGGCGATCGCAGACGGCATCGCGTGCTATCGGGACGATGGCAATCTGGATCGCACGCAGGCCACCGCAAGCCTCGCCCCCGCCGCCGCCAAAACCGATGGATTTTGTTCTTCTTAGCCGCTAGCCCTTACCGTATCATTCGCGCCGGAAATCCGGATCGACCAATCATTCGAACACCGTGACAACGCCGCTGCGGCGGGAAAATGTTAAAATGAATGGCCGGGAGGCGGGTTCAACCGAACGATGAAGCAGCTGGTGAAGCGACTGGAACTCGCGAGTTGGGCATGGGGTATATGGACCCTTGCACTGATCTCTGCGTGTGTCGGCGCCGGTGACCAATCTATTCCTTCAGCTTCCCACGTCGAGCGCTTCACTCAGGTCGGAGAGGGCGTCGTACGCGAGATTCCGGCCCGCCTCGAGTGGGCAACGCGCGACAACGGAAGCGAACTCAACTGGCATGCCGCGGAGGAATACTGCGGCGGACTCGTACTAGCGGGCCGTACCGATTGGAGACTACCCATGATCGAAGAGCTCGCGGCTCTCTACGACACCGAAGCCACTTCCGGCTGCGGGGGCGCGACGTGCCACATTGCGGCTCCGATCGAGTTGACGAGCCCCTATCAATGGAGTGGCAGCAGTCGAAACCAGACTCGCCGGGTGTATTTCGACTTCCAGCATGGGTCGCGTCTGGCCCCACGCTTGCGCCCCAACCTCACGCGACGCATCGTGTGCGTCCGTTCCGTCCCTGGTGAACGAGGGCGGAGGCAATGAAACACGTCCGCGCTAGCTACCGGCTGCCCTGCTTACTCCTGGTCATTTTCGCGCTGTCCGCTTCTACCCAATGTGGCCGCTCCCGGAATGCCCTCGAGACCTATCGAGATGTGGCCCAGGAAATCGGGCTCGCGGATTCACCGGGCTATGGCAAGGGAGTCGCCTTCGTCGACGTGAACGGTGATGGCTGGGACGATCTCTGGGATCTCAACACCAACATTTCCAGGGGAAAGAATCGAGCGTCCAACTCGACGTTCTACATGAATCAAGGGGATGGAACCTTCGAGGTGGTCGACATCGGCGTCGACCCCGAGGACGTGAAGTTCGCCTGGGGCGCGGCCTGGGCCGACTTCGACAACGACGACGATCCGGATCTGCTGGTGGCCAGCGGAGGCCTGCTCCGCAATGGCAATTTGGCGCTGTACGAGAACCGCTGGAAGCAGGAGCAGCGCTTCGTGAACATCTCGAGGCAGGCGGGGCTGACTGCGGAAAAGCATCAGTGGTGGGCAGCCAGCTGGGCCGACTACGACAACGACGGCTGCCTGGATTTCGCCACTGTCGCCAGTCACGGAAGAGTCTGGATCTACAAGAATGGCTGCGACAAGACGTTCACGGAGGTGGCCGAGAAACTCGGAATCCGCGTCACCTTTGAGGACGGCAAGAACCCCGTCTGGCTGGACTTCGACAACGACGGCGATCCGGACCTCTACATCGCCGCCAAGGAGAATCATCGCTTGTACCGGAACGACGGCGCTGCCGGGTTCGCCGATGTAACGGAGAAGCTGGCTTCGCCATCGATCAGGGTTGCGCAGGTGTTCGCGGCGTTTGCCACGGATCTCAACCACGACGGACACATCGACCTCTATCTGGGGCGCCAAGAGCGCCAAGACCTGATCGCCTTCGGCCAACCGGGCGGGACGTTCCAGATCGTGGGCCAGGAAATTGGGATCGTCACGAAGACCACCCCGGACACCAGCGAGAACACGATGGGGCTCGGCGTCGGAGATATCAACGACGATGGCTATCTAGACATCATGATCGGAACGGGGGGGGCCGAGCGAGGCCCCCTTCGACATCATCTTCTGCGGCCACAGGCAGTCCGATAGTCCATTCCGCGTCGCGTTCAATCGCTGTGGAGATTTCGTTCGAGAAGGGCACGGCAAGATTCAGACGCATGGGATTGCAGTCGGAGACGTCAATCACGATGGCAGCGCCGACATCTTCTACAATCTGGGAGGCTCTCCTCCCTACGATTTGAGACACGGAACCGATTCCCGCGCCTTCAATGCCCTGTATATGAGAAAACCCGGTGAGGGAAACACCGCGACCATCCTGCTGAAGGGAGTGGATAGCAACCGGGATGCCATCGGAGCCCGCATCGAGCTGATCCTGTCTCCAGATGCTCGCTTCCACTACGACGTTCGATCGGCCCAGGGATTCCAGAGCGAGAACAGCCGATGGCATCTCTTGCAGTTGCTGGATCAGAAGACGGCGCGGGTCAAGGTCCGCTGGCCTTCGGGAAGTGTCACGAATCACAACATCACGGCGGGAGATCGAACGGTGATCTACGAGCGTGGCAACTCGTCGGATGTGCACGAAACTCTACAATGAAGCGGACCTGAATAACGAATAGAGTCTGGCCAGCCCCGGGCCGAAACTAGAGCTGCCCCTTGATCGGCAAAATCCCATAAATGCCAACCTTGAGCCGTCTTCCCCAACTGGTTTTCGGTTCCTTGGTGTAAATGATCGGCGTGTCGCCGGATGCCTCGACCCACGCAAGATCCCCTTGCTCGGTCAGAATCACCCGGTAGGCGACTTCGGGTAGGCGAGCTTGGCTGCGATCCATTGCGGCCCCAGCAATTTTGGGCGACTTGATGATCACCCCCATCTCCGTGTTGATGTATGCGGAGCGCGGATCCCAGTTGAAGGAACCGACGAACAATTCCTTGCGGTCCACAATAAAGCCCTTGGTATGCAGCGCGCCAATCGCTCGCTCGACCCCCGCCTCATCGGTGCCGCTGACAAACGAGTCGGGTTTGACCTCCCAGATTGTCACACCCATTTTCAGCAGCGGCTTCCGTGATGGGCCGTAACCGGAATGAACCATCGGGTGATTCGTGGCGGCCAGAGAGTTGGTGACCACGGTGATCCGAATGCCGTTATCGATGAATTCTTGAATGCCCTTGATGGTGTTCTCCGTGGGTACGAAGTACGGGGAGACGATCAGGATTTCCTCCCGCGCAGCTTGTAACGACTCGATCAGCGGCGTACGGATCGACGCGGCCTCATCGGCCAGGTCATCGGTTCTCGCCTTTTCCGGGTCGTCGTAAACCAGCTCCCAGGGCGCCCAGCTGAAATCGTCTCCCTCGATCGCGATCACGTCTTCAATATTTCGCGTCAGGGCTTCTGCAAAAGGCGTGGTCTGGACCTCACTTCTCGCAGCCGCGATGCGTTCATGAGCCCATTCAAGCTCTGACTCAGGGTCCTCGGGCGGATCGATCACAACGGTCGCCGGTACCGCCAGTTCATCGTTCCAATAGCGATCGAACATCCGCGAGACATCCCGCACAACGGATCCGAAACCGACCACATCGAGATCGCCGAAATTCATATCTTCTCGAGCCGAGAAGTACTCGGCGCCGATATTTCGACCGCCGATGATCGTGATCTGGTTATCCACCGTGAAGGATTTGTTGTGCATCCGGCGGTTCACCCGCGAGAATCCGGTCAGACCGTCTATGACACGCCAATTCCGGCGAACGAAGGGGTTGAAAAGCCGAATCTCGATGTTGGGGTGGGCGGTCAGCGCTGCAATGCCCCGGTCGGTCCCCGAGGTGAGCACGTCATCCAAAAGCAGGCGGACGCGGACACCCCGATCGGCGGCGCTCAGCAGTGCACTGAGGAAAAGAACGCTCGTGACATCGTTGCTGATCAGGTAATACTGGGCATCGATGCTGCGCTCGGCGCGGTCCGCCAATAAAATTCTCGTCGCCAGTGCATCGATGCCGTCACTTTGCAAGAGAAACGCCGACTCGCCCGGGTGCTTCGCGGTCAAGCGTGCTGCCGCTTTCCCAATCCGCGTGTCACGGGTATCCGTAAACGCCTTCGACTCGGTCTTCGCTGCATCGAAATCCAACGTGGCGCACGCGCTCGTCAGCGTCGCCAGAATGATCAGAAACAATCGCTGTTTCACGCCAAAACCTCTTCGTCGAGCAAGTGGCTGGATCGGGGAGCGCATTGTAAAACAAATGAATGCTCGGAACACCCGTGCATGCGATCTTGATGGGTGCATCCAGTCTAGAACGGGTTGATCCGATTCGTGCGCCGAGTCGCACGGGACCGGTGGATTTGTTCACGAAACCGCCGCCGGTAGAGAACTGACAGAAACGCTACCCCGGCGACCAAGAGCAAGACCTCCGGCGGCTCTGGCACTGGAATCGGTCTCGAATCGAGCGGATCCGTTCCCAGCACACGCACTTCTTCGCCGTCATCGAAACCGTCGTCATTACCGATGAACCGATCCGGCCCGGGACCCCAACCGATGAAATCTGTGTGCCGGATATCCTCGAAGACCCTCGTTCCCACAGCCTGCGCGGGAAACAAGCAGACACCCGCCAGCATTTGCGCGAACGCCACCCCTAGTAACAGGCTTGTGCGTTTCATCGAGCAATCTCGTCCCGGTTTTCCCATCACACTGTGAACCTCCACAGCGAGAGATGTCAACACAAAGCTCTGAGATTCGATCCATGGCGATTCGCGATACAGGCTGCAACCGTTTGTAATTGATGAGAATTCGGAGACGTCCAACACCTATCAGGCCCCCGGTTGTCAATGAGGAAAGACGCCCCATGACGCCTCTCTTGTAACGCGGCGTCTTCCAAGATCTCGTACTTTTCAAGATCTCTCTGGCAGGACCGGGCATTGGATTACGCGTCCCGGTATCAAGATCTGAGCGAACAGCCGCTGCCCCATTCCGGCGGAACCACCAGGCGGATGTTCGATGTTTCAATTGCCCGCACCCGGGACTGGGTGGAATCATCAAATCGGTGGGTTCGGCGAATAGACGAGCTCGTTCGATCGCATTCCTCCCGACTAATCATCACGATGTATCCCTGGCGAGAACAACTCGGAAACGCGAAGCTTCACGGCTTCATCCAAGCCTATGAAGACCACGCTTCAAAGCACGCGATTCCCTTTCATAATGCTACGCCGGATTTCGAAGAGCTCGAGAACCCGCAAGCGATGTATCTAGACGGCGATCCGCATTTCAACTACGAAGGACAGCGAGTCTGGGCCGAGTCACTCATCGCCTTCTTAAAACCCCAGATCGCTTCTCACTAAACGTGACCGGGCTTTGTCAGCAAGCCTGCCCGTTCAGCATGGCAATTAACTTCTCTGCTGCCGCCCTGCCCTCGAGATAGGCCCCATGCGCGAAACCATAGTGGGCCTGGGAGGTCGCTTCCCCAGCGAAGATGATGCGATCGCCCAATGTCGAAGCGAGCTCGGCGCGAGCGTCGGATTGCCCCGGTAGGGCACTCGCGTAACTCCCGCGAACATGGGGATCGGTTCCCCAACGTGTGCACAAAGAGCCCACTACGTGCTCACGAATCCCCGAACCAAATACCTTCTCCAGTCGGTCGAGGAAGAAATCTCGTGCGTCCTGGTCGCTCATCTCCTCAATCTCATCGGCCAGCGCCCCGCAAATGTAGGCGACCGCCATGCGATGATCGTCCATTCCGGTCACGATCCCGATGAAGATGGAGGGTTCTTCCAGATAGATGAAGATATCGTCTCGAAAATCACCGTAGATATCTCGATCGAATTGGATTGCGACCTTCACGAACCTTCCCATCGGGAGCGACTCGATTGCCGCGCGCCAGGCGGCGGGCAACGCGGGCTTGAATTCGATCTGATCCGAAGCAAGCACGCCCGTCGAAACAGTGACGATCGCCGACCTGGATGAGAATTCACCTTTCGAGCTGCCAATCGCTACGCCATCTCCGCTCCAGTCGATTCGATTGACTTCGGCTTCGAGTTCGACGGGGAGTCCTTCGCCCAGCTTTTCGATCAGAGAGCCGTATCCATCGAAGACATAGAGCAACTCACCATCCCCCTGACTCCTCGCGACGTCCAGAGTCGAACAATCGCTCGTGGTGGCTCCCTGGTTCCTGTCATTCCAGCCGTTGAAGTACGGCATCCAAGCCGACTTCGTATCGATTAGATCCGTCCATGCCACGTCCAGCCCGGATTTCGCTGCGTCTTGCAAGGCCAGTTCGCACTGCGCAATGAATTCATTCTTTTCGATTTCTTCGTCTTCGCTCGCCCAGTGGTCTTCACGAAATGTCTTGGTATTCGCCAGGGGGAAGAAGCGCGGCTCCATCCGAAATCCGTCTTCCTTGGCGAGCTTCAACAGGGGATTGTAAGCCCCCGCCGAGAGCCACGTGCAGCCGTGATCAAAAGGAACGCCAAAGCTCTCGTGGTCGGTAAATGCCCTTCCCCCGACGCGATTTTTCGCCTCTAGGATGCGTACCGTGAGCCCGCCTCGCTGCAAGGTGCGAGCAGCAGACAGCCCGGCCGCGCCTGCTCCGACGACGATGGTGTCGAATTGCCTCAATCAGTGAACTCCAGCTGGAGATGGCCGGTCTCGGGGCGTTTGTTGATCGACGCAGAACCCGCATCGGACGCTCGCACAGACGAGGCGTCGGTGCTTCTCCCTGGATTCCCTTACCTGAGGAGCACGTGAATTCACTGGAGCAGGGAACGGAACTCGAACCTACTCGCAGCCTTCGCCTACTCCCTCTCAGCTTGGGAAGCTGATGACGAAAAGCTGCAACCTTGCGGGAACGAGGAGGAATCGGGAATCTGCGGTGTCACAAACTGTGACGGGTATGTCCAATCTATAGCGGGCGCGTCAAATTGGCGCGCCGATTCGCCGTACGTCGTCAGATGTTCTCGGACATTCGGACCCTTTCTCTCAGAGAAGGTCTCGCTCCCGTGTGCGGCTAAGCCGCGTTGTGTAGCTTCTCTTGCTTCCTTCGTTCCAATGTCAATCGTTTGATTCTTTCCCTGCGGCTTGGGATCTCCTGTCAGCCCAGAATCCCCAGGGGATTTGTCATGACGGGAGTTCCCCGTACGCCCGAGATCCCCTGAAGACCGGCTTGATTCTCCGATCCGCCACATCGGGATACGATGGCTAAGCTCCCGCACGATGTCGGGCAACGGGAATCGTAGGAAGTGGTTCGGAGCGGTGGCAGGCGTCTTCGTCGCCCTACAGCTCGTCCCCATCGAGCGAGACAACCCGCCGGTCGAGTTCGACATGCCGTCGCCGGCGGGGATCAAGGCGGTCCTCGAACGCTCCTGCTACGACTGCCACTCCCACGAAACACGGTGGCCCTGGTATGGGTATGTCGCGCCGGTTTCCTGGCTCTTCGCCTTCAACGTGGCGGAAGCTCGGTCGGAGCTGAACCTTTCGACCTGGAAAGTCTATCGGCCGGACAAGCGCAGGCGCCTGCTCTGGGACGCCCTCGAGGAGATCGAGGAGGAGTCCATGCCGCCCTGGGACTACCTGCTGCTGCACCCGGGGGCACGCCTCAGTGAGAAGGAACGCGAGATGTTGCGCGAGTGGATTCTCGCGACCGAGGGTTGAAGGGCTACCGGAGCGCGGCGCGCAGCGACTCCTCCAGCGCAGCGGCCTGCTGGGCCCGGGTCTCGGCATCGGCCACGAGGTCGAACTCGTCTACGGACACGCGCCGCCCGACATGGCGCTCGAGGGCCACGAGCGCCAGGGTGCGGTTGAAGGGGAACTCGTCACTCAGGCCCCGGATCAAGGGCGCGATCCGATCCTTCACGTGCGGGGATCGGGCGAATGCCTCTAGCGCCGAGAGCCGCACGAACTGGCTGGGTGACCGCCCCCAGACCTCGCCGCTGGGCCGGTTCAGGTTGCCGTCGTACCAGGATTCGACCCGAGCGTGCGGCGGGGGCCTGACGTTCCATCCTTTATCGAGCTCCGAGAGCGTCCAGCTGATCGGTTGGTCGAGATGGCAGAGGTTGCAGGCGTTGGGACTCGCCGTTTTGATCATCCTCCAGTCGATCGGCTTGCTGATCCGGTGGCTGCGGACGACCGTGTCCAGGCCTGCCACCGTCCTAGGCATGTGGCAGTCGAGACAGGTCACGCTATCGGAATGGCGGGTGTGCTCCGCGCGAGCGGCCGGCTTTTCGAACTGCGGATGGCAGTCGAGACAAGCCTGGATGTAGCTCTCGCGATCCGGCGATCCGGTGGGCGGTCCGTGCTCGTGCGGGTTGTGACAGTTCGTGCACTTGATGACGCTCGCGCAGGCGCCGCCCGCCTGGGCCGTGGCTTCGTTCGAGTTTACGGCGGGACTTCCGTTCGGGTAGCGATTGAGATCCGCGTTGTGGCACTGGGCGCAGATCGAGTTGATTACGAAGGGGTCGTCGCGGTCGGACTCGACGGGCCGCTCGGAAACCGGATGCCGGATCGTCAACTTCGGCGAGGTGGGAACGAAGCGGATCTCCTTGTTCTCGATGGCGTGCTCCCGGCCGCCGAAGTGGCAGCTCTCGCAGCTGATCCCGAGGGTGACCAGCTCCTCGGCGGCCAACGGACGGACGGTGGCCTTGAGCTCCTGGTCGCCGCCGTACTTCGCGCCACCTCGCCACTCCACCGCTTCCTTTGGGTATCCCGCACGCCAGGGCCCGACGAATAGGAGACGCGACTCGTAGGGATAGGTGTTGTGGCAACTGAGACACGAGGAGTTCCAGGTGTGGTCCGGAGGGCCGTAGATGTACCTGCTGAACTTGCCGCCCTCCAGGAGCTCGTGCTCCGGTGGAAAGGTGGAATCGAAATAGAGTTCAGGCAGCCAGCGCTTCAGGTTGATCGCGTAGCCAAACCTGAGCTTGCTCTCGCGGTGATAGGTAGGGTGCTCGCGAGGCTCGGGGCCATAGACCTGCCGGCCGACGTAGTACTGCACATAGAGCGAGCCGATAGTCCGCGTGACCTCGATGCGCCGTACGAGATCGCCGCTCTCGTAGCTCGACATCAGGTAGCGTGACCCGTCCCGGTGGAAGATGACGTGGCCGTATCGGTAGTCGAGACGCACTCCCGAGAAATCGCCCTTGACACTCTCCTCGGTGGGGCTCTGGTTCATCACCCGGTGGGAATGATTCTGCCAGGAGTCGAAGTTCTCCTGATGGTTCTTCTCGTGACACTCGACGCAGGCGTCGGGACCCACGTAATCCTCGGGATGGATGTTGCTGTACGCGGCCCTGTCGATGAGCCACAGCGACAGAGCCACTCCCGCAGCGAACGTGCCGCCCAACAGGGTCCAGCGCCGTATTCGTTGCCGTCTCATCCGCGTTCCCGAAGTGGTGTTCGGGATGATATCGGAATCCGCTCGACCGGGTTTTCGTCTCGCAGCCGACACGGAACGGGTCTCTTCGCCGCAGAGAGTGTCTTTGAATTCGGCGGGGTATTGAGCAGTGGAAAGTCATCGCGGCGTGTCAAGTTTCAGATCCAGCTGGTACATCCTGTCGTAGAGTGAGCGTTTCCGTGCTGGAGCGAACCTACGTGCACGTAATACGCGATGTAG
>PVMS01143371.1_pt1 | contig 25913 bp, 17 predicted proteins | sample 1853461 | NCBI WGS metagenome assembly PVMS01 (sample SAMN08582032, study PRJNA380276) | Marine sediment metagenome, whole genome shotgun sequencing project. | isolation source: ocean sediment barecode stripped | collected 2017
ATGTGGGCGCGAATCGATGCACTTATCAGGACCAGACTCGTGACCAGGGCAAGCAAAGAAAGCGGCAGGCGTATATTCTTCATAGTCATACTCGCGGTTAGCTCGGTATTTTATCTGAACGGTGGAGTATAAGTCGGATGCCGGCATAAAATCGTGAAAATCCTAATTTAGGCCACTGCTGTCCCATAAAAACTCATGGCTTGTTCGACAATAGCGATACACTCGTAGGAGCGGTTTCCAACCGCGATTTTGCTCGAATTGTTTGTACAACTTCGCCAGCAATCGCGGTTGGAAACCGCTCCTACGACAATCTCAAATTTCATGTCTTGCGCGCTGATTTTCTCATTAGATGTAGCGTGGCTACGGCCTCGCTAACATTTCTTCATTCGTTTATGGGACAGCAGTGAATTTAGGCGCCTTTGTTCCGATGTGTAAGTGCATTGATTTGTCTTGCTGCGTACGACTTTTAGAGCCTGTGTTTACAAGCATCCATCGGTATACTCCTCGCGATGACACAAACGGCAAAGACCATTCTTCGCGACGTGTTCGGCTACGCCGAGTTTCGAGGTGACCAGGAACAAGTGATTGCGACGGCAATCCAGGGCCGCGATTCACTGGTATTGCAACCCACTGGCGGTGGCAAGTCGTTGTGTTACCAGGTACCCGCAATATTGAATGACAGACTGACTCTGGTTGTGTCTCCGCTGATTGCTCTGATGCAAGATCAGGTGATCGCACTTGAGCAACTGGGTGTAAACGCCGCGTATCTTAATTCGACACTGACATCGGCCGAGCAGGACACACTGATTCGACGGCTGCAAAATGACGAATTACAGCTCTTGTATGTCGCGCCCGAACGCTTGATGCAAAATCGCACGATCGAATTATTACAAGCGACGAAGCTTGGACTTATCGCGATTGACGAGGCACATTGTGTATCTCAATGGGGGCATGATTTTCGCGAAGACTATCTGCTGCTAGGCAGCCTGGCCGACGATTTCCCCGGTGTGCCACGCATGGCGCTGACCGCGACTGCGACAGTGAAGGCCCAGGCGGACATCATTGAGCGGCTTCGGCTGGACAATCCCGCTCGCTTTGTTGCCAGTTTCGATCGCCCCAATATTCGTTACCTGGTACAAGCCAAGCTTGACGCAAAACGTCAGTTACTGGAATTTCTGTCTGCCCACCGCGGTCGTGCGGGCATCGTCTATTGTATGTCCCGCAAGAAAACGGAGTCGACCGCCAGTTGGCTGGCAGGCGAGGGTTTTGACGCACTTCCATACCATGCAGGTCTTAAGGCGTCTATTCGTGCAGAGCATCAACGGCGGTTCCAGAGTGACGACGGTGTGGTCATTGTTGCGACTATCGCTTTTGGCATGGGGATCGACAAGCCGGATGTGCGTTTTATCGCACACCTCGATTTGCCCAAGAGTATGGAATCTTATTATCAGGAAACCGGCAGAGCCGGCCGCGACGGCGAGCCCGCTGATGCGTGGATGGTCTACGGGTTACAGGATGTCGTTCGCCTGCGGCAGATGGTTGACGCATCCACAGCTGACGAGAGCCACAAACGCAGTGAACGCTCGAAACTGGATGCATTGCTGGGCTGGTGCGAGGTGACCGAGTGCCGCCGCCGGTCCCTGCTGGCCTATTTTGGCGATGAATTGCCGGGAGACTGTGGCAATTGCGATGTCTGTCTGTCACCGCCCGAAGTTTTCGATGGCACCGAGGTCGCGCAAAAGATTCTTTCCACGGTTTACCGCACCGGCCAGATGTTCGGCGCTGTGCATGTCATCGATGTCCTGATGGGAAAGGACAATGACAAGGTTCGCCAGCATGGTCACGACGAGTTAAGCGTTTTCGGTATCGGCGCAGAACTCCAGCAGCTGCAGTGGCGCTCTATCCTGCGTCAGTTAGTTGTATTGGGGATGTTGACGGTCGATACTGGTGGTTACGGCGGGCTGAAGCTGAACAACAAGAGCCGACCGTTGTTGCGTGGGGAAATCGAGATACCACTGCGTCGCGATTTGCTGCTGACCAGGAAAGCTAAAAAGACGAGTCGCAAGGTAAGCTCTGTTGCCGCAGGCGATCGTGACTTATGGGAGGCATTGCGCGAGTGTCGCAAGCGACTCGCCGATGAAAATGATGTGCCACCGTATGTGATTTTTCACGATGCGACATTGAATCAGATGGCCGCTGAAAGACCGGATACCCCGGACGAGTTTCTTGGCATATCCGGCGTCGGCCAGATAAAACTTGAACGGTATGGGGCTGACTTCATGGACGTAATTCGCCTTTCGGTCGAGCAGGGAGCCGCGCAGTTACACGATCCGGGCTCATGACCCATGCCCAGGCGTCGATAGTTAATTACATGCCGGGTAATCCCGAAGCGCTTGTGACGCGATATCTCGCAGCTCAGCTTGAATGTCCGCGTCGACCTTGATGCTCCGGACATAAGGCAGGTCACTCGCCAGCCGACCACTGATAATTTCATAAAAGACGAATGCGGTTAGCAGGGCTCCCTTCAGATTGGAGTGATTACCGTCCGTGGCATGCAGTCGAAGTTTCGGGCTGCTTAGCTTCGCCTGCTCCCACGCCAAACCAACCGGAGCAATACAAGCCGGCTCGATCGCAGCAATTTGCTGATGCAGTTTGTGTATCCGGGAACCTTCCTCGTCATTATTTCTGCGCGCCCACTCCGGGAACATAATGGGTATAGCATTCTGTTTCCTGACCAGTCTTATCCACTCAATCGCGGCATCCGTCGGATAGCTGTAACGGCCGGATGACGAATATTTCTGAGCCTGCAAAATAACGTGTGTCCATGGTTTGCTTTGCAGAACATTCAGGCTGTTACCGTCGGCCAGTCGTTCTGCAAGAAAATTCCAGTGCGGAATGTCACTCGCTGTTGCCGTTTGCCCCGGCAAGCCGGTTTCGATCAACCTGACGATCAGTTCGGGCAGCCCGTAGTTCGAGCTGTGACTGTTGCCGATCAAAAGTACGTCGTAATCGGCCGGCAGTGTGTCAGATGCCGAATTTGCGGCGATTTCAGACGATGCGCCCGTGCACGAGGACATCAGCAGGCTTGTGCCCATCAGTAGCAGGAGTCGGCGGGTCGGGTTGATCACGTAGTCGGCCGTTCGGACGAGTAGGATCGATTCTGCACGCTATCGCAGACCGGTGCCAGCACGAACGACTTTGGCGACAACAGAGTTTCGCGTTACAGTTGCGTATAACCGATATGGAGAGGTATTGCATTAGTAAATGTCCTGATGCTGTGGTGGTCAGGTCTGCCTATGATGCTCGCGAATCATGACGACAAATGACCTGACAAAGCGCGCGGACCTTACGCGCCACGGAAGAGGCACAGGCGCGCTGCGTAATCGCCGGCCTGACTACGTGGATTTCATGCCGCCGTGCAATGATGCCTGTCCTGCCGGTGAGAATATTCAGGCCTGGCTTGCTCTGGCACAAGACGGCGATCATGAAGCGGCTTGGCGCGCACTTGTAAAGGACAATCCGTTTCCATCGATTCACGGCCGGGTCTGCTATCACCCATGTGAAGATGTCTGCAATCGTGCGTTCACTGACAGTGCGGTCAGCATTCATGCTGTCGAGCGCTTTCTTGGTGATCTTGCACTCGAAAAAGGTTGGTGCCTCGCAAAACCCGAAACGAGCAGCGGCAAAAAGATACTGATCATCGGAGCGGGGCCCAGCGGTTTATCGGCGGCCTATCATCTGAATCGTCTGGGGCACGCAGTCGAAATTCATGAGGCAGGGCCAGTCGCCGGTGGCATGATTCACTTTGGAATTCCGGCCTACCGAATGCCACGCGATGAACTTCGTGCCGAGGTTCAGCGGATTGAGGATCTCGGTGTGGACATTCATTTGAATCACCGGGTCGAGGATGTTCTCGCTGAGAAAGAAGCGGGCAATTTCGATGCCGTGTTTATCGCTGTTGGCGCACATATCAGCAAAAAAATAGACATACCAACACGGGATGCGGGCAAGATTATGGACGCGGTCAGCTTTCTGAACAGTGCCAATGATGGTGAGCCGGTAAAAATCGGCCGCCGAGTAGCCATCTATGGCGGTGGCAACACGGCGATGGATGCGGCTCGCACCGCAAAACGTCTCGGTGCGGTGGAGGCGATGATTATTTACCGTCGTGATCGTAGCAGTATGCCGGCACACGACTTTGAAGCAGATGAAGCTATCGAAGAAGGCATCAAAATCAATTGGCTGCGCACGATCAAGGAAATCGACCGATCGACTTTTAAGATCGAAGTGATGGAGCTCGATGAGAACGGGCGGCCGCAACCTACCGGCAAATTCGAAGAACTTGAGGCGGATTCTCTGATCCTCGCGGTGGGACAGGACTCCGACACGGTGTTTCTGGAATCCGTGCCCGGTATTGAATTCAAGCCCGACCACACGGTCCTTGTTGACGACAACATGATGACCGGTCACGTGGGTATATTTGCCGGCGGCGACATGGTTCCGAGCGATCGCTCGGTTACGATCGCAGTTGGGCACGGCAAACGCGCGGCCAGGCATATCGATTCGTTCTTGCGCGGCAGTCACTACACGCGCCCGACGCGACATCCGATCATTGGCCATGAAGCCGTCCAGCTTTGGTACAGAACTGCCGCGCCACAAGTGGAACAGGAACGACTGCCAGTGGTGGACCGCGAAGGTGGTTTCGACGAAATCATGAGCAACCTGTCAGGCGAGGAAGCGTTGTTCGAGGCAAGGCGATGCTTATCCTGCGGCAATTGTTTTGAGTGCGATGGATGTTTTGGGGCCTGCCCTGAGGGCGCAATCATCAAGTTGGGGCCAGGACTTCGTTATCGATTTGATTTCGATCTTTGCACCGGTTGTGCGGTTTGTTACGAACAATGCCCCTGCCACGCGATCGAAATGATCGATGAACCAGATCGCCCGAGTCCGTCTGAATGACAGAGCAACGCACCCTCGACGGCAATGAGGCGGTCGCGCGAGTTGCGTACGCGGTTAGCGAAATCTGTTCGATATATCCGATTACGCCGTCATCGACTATGGCTGAGCTTGCCGATGTCTGGGCGGCCAGTGGCAAGAAGAATATTTGGGGGCAGGTTCCCGACATCATCGAGATGCAGAGTGAGGGCGGTGCCGCAGGTACTGCCCATGGCGCACTGCAGACAGGAGCGCTCACTACGACGTTTACGGCATCGCAGGGTTTGATGCTGATGTTGCCCAATATGTACAAGATAGCCGGCGAACTGACGGCGGTAGTTTTTCATGTTGCCGCACGGTCGCTGGCGGCCCAGGCGCTGTCAATCTTTGGAGACCACCAGGACGTAATGGCTGCGCGTACGACGGGCTTCGGCTTGCTCGCGTCCTCATCGGTGCAGGCGGCGCAGGACCTGGCGCTAGTGAGCCATGCGGCGACGTTGCAATCGCGCGTGCCTTTTATTCACTTTTTCGACGGGTTTCGTACCTCCCATGAAATTAGCAAGATCGCGTTGCTGTCGAACGAGCAGATTAGGCAAATGATAAATGCCGAGTTGGTCTACGAGCATCGCAAGCGCGCCTTGAACCCTGATAACCCGTTTATTCGTGGCACTGCGCAAAATCCGGACGTGTATTTTCAAGGCCGCGAAAGCGTGAATCGCTTTTACTCGGCAACGCCATCAATCGTACAAGAGACCATGGATCGTTTTGCTGCGCTAACAGGTCGTCAGTATCGCTTGTTCGACTACTACGGCGATCCTGATGCCAGCCGCGTCATCATCATGATGGGCTCAGGTGCCGAAACGGTACGGCAAACGCTGGCTGCACTACCCGGTGAGAAACTGGGTGTCATTAATGTGCGTTTGTTCAGACCGTTTTCTGCAGCGCACCTATTGGCAGCGCTACCCGGGTCGGCGCAGTCGATCGCAGTCCTCGACAGGACCAAAGAGATAGGGGCTAGTGGCGAACCCTTGTATCAGGACATCGTCACGTCACTCGCTGAAGCCGTGAACGAGGGCGCTTTGCCGGCCATGCCGAAAATCATTGGCGGCCGGTACGGCTTGTCCTCAAAAGAATTTACACCGGCGATGGTTAAGTCGGTCTACGACGAACTTGCCAAGCCACGGCCGAAAAATCACTTTACGGTCGGTATCAACGATGACGTCACGAATACGAGTCTGAACTACGAGGCGTCGTTTCAGATTGAGGGCGAAGATGTCACGCGTGCGTTGTTCTTCGGCATGGGGTCCGACGGAACCGTCGGTGCGAACAAGAACAGCATTAAGATCATCGGCGAGAATACAGATCTCTTTTGTCAGGGCTACTTTGTTTACGATTCGAAGAAGGCAGGCTCACAGACAGTTTCTCATCTTCGCTTTGGGCCCAAACAGATTCATGCGCCGTATCTGATTCAATCAGCAAATTTCATTGCCTGCCACAAATTCAGTCTCATCTACCAAATTGAGGTGCTAAGAAACGCGGCTGAGAATTCGGTATTTCTACTCAATAGTGAGCATTCGGCCGATGACGTTTGGGATGAATTGCCGCAACCGGTGCAGGAAGCAATTGTTGAACGCAATATCCAGTTGTTCGTCATAGACGCATCAAAGGTTGCGCGTGACGCTGGCATGGGTAAGCGCATAAATACAGTCATGCAGGCCTGCTTCTTCGCATTGTCAGGTGTGTTGCCGCGCGAGGAAGCCATCGCACAGATTAAGAAGGCCATAGAGAAGACCTACGAATCGAAAGGACAGGACGTGATCACGAGCAATTTTGCCGCTGTTGACTCAGCGTTGGATTGCTTGAATGAGGTAGAAATACCACGGGACAGAAGAAGCTCACGACCGCTACTTGATGTCGTGCCTGCTGAAGCGCCCAAATTTGTTCGCGAGGTCACCGCACAAATGATGCGTGGGCACGGCGACGACTTGCCCGTTAGCATGTTACCTGTTGACGGCACGTATCCGAGTGGTACGGCCCAATGGGAGAAGAGCAACGTATCGGATCGCGTCCCGGCCTGGGAGCCGGATCTTTGCATTCAATGTGGTAACTGCAGCTTTGTTTGTCCACACAGTGTTATCCGGGCGAAGTTCTATCACGAGAGTGCGCTTGCACTTGCGCCAGAAAGTTTCCCATCGGCACCTATCAGTGCACGAGGTTTTCCGGAAACGCGTTACTCGCTGCAGGTCTATCTGGAAGACTGCACAGGCTGTAATCTCTGCGTCGATGCCTGCCCGGTAAGAAGCCCGGACGATCCAGAGAAGCGTGCAATAAATATGGCAGATAAAGTGCCATTGCTTGAACAGGGCAGGGCCAATATCGAATTTTTCGAAGAGCTGTCATTTAACGATAGGGCAACGCTGGATTTCTCGTCTGTACGAGGCGCACAGTTTCTCGAGCCATTGTTCGAATTTCCCGGTGCTTGCGCGGGATGCGGAGAGACACCGTATGTAAGGTTATTGTCGCAGCTATTCGGTCCACGGCTGCTGGTTGCTAATGCGACCGGTTGTTCGTCGATCTACGGCGGCAATCTCCCAACCACGCCATGGACAAAAAACGCTGAAGGCAGTGGTCCCGCGTGGTCCAATTCGCTGTTCGAGGACAATGCAGAATTCGGGTTGGGCATGCGCATAGCTGCCGACCATCATGCGGCGATTGCCCGTCAATTAGTCGCAGAGCTTACCGAACAGCTTGGCGAAGAAATCGCAAACGAGCTCCTGCATAGCGGGCAGCGGGTTGGCAGCGAAATCAGAGCACAAAGAAAACGGGTTACCGACCTGAAGATCCAGCTGCAAAAAATGGTCAATACAGAGCACGGAGACAAAGCGTCTGCTTTGTTGTCGATCGTCGATCACCTTGTTCGCCGCAGCGTCTGGTTGGTCGGTGGTGACGGCTGGGCATACGACATCGGCGCGGGAGGGCTGGACCATGTTCTGGCTGGCGGCCGCAATGTTAATGTTCTGGTGCTCGATACCGAGGTGTACTCGAATACCGGTGGCCAGATGTCGAAGGCTACGCCATTGGGGGCATCGGCACGATTCGCCTCGGCGGGAAAACGCATAGGCAAGAAGAGTCTCGCGTTGCAGGCCATCTCCTATGGCAATGTTTACGTTGCCCAAGTGGCGATGGGCGCTAACCCACAACATACATTGCTGGCGATGCGCGAAGCCGAGGAATACCAGGGACCATCGTTGATTCTTGCTTACAGCCATTGTATCGCACACGGCTATGACATGGCCGATGGAATGAAGCAGCAAAAACTCGCAACGGAGAGCGGCTACTGGCCGCTGATTCGATACAACCCGGCACTGCGCGCGGCTGGCAAAAAACCGTTTGTTCTCGACTCGCCTCGTCCAAGCATTCCGCTGACGGAGTATGCGTATAACGAAATGCGTTACAAGGTCTTGCTGAAGACCGATCCTGTGGGAGCAGAGAAATTAATGAGAAGCGCCCAGGAACTGGTTGATCTGCGCTGGCAAACTTACGAGCACATGGCGAAACAGGCACCTTCGAAGTTCCAGCCTTCAGGATAGACGGCTATGGATCCTGGATTGTGACATCTACGGATACTCAGTTGAGCAACGGAGTGCAAGAATGCTGTGCTATGACTATCCGGAATTCCAGAAGCCACCTGTGACACGCATCGCGACCAGAGTAAAAGTGGTGCCTGTTCCGATCGACAGGATATTCACGAAAGCCGAGCCGTTGGAGCCGCCTGTAGCAACCTATACCGTATCGGCGCGTAATAAAGCTCCGGACGTGCCGGTATTCGCGTTTATTCGGAACCAGTATGGCAACTTGCCGCTACGCGAGATCGACAGTCTGTTTGGGTTTGTCGAGAGAAGTACCTTATATGGCGGTCGAAGTTTCCAGAACCGTGAACTATCAGATCGAGATGTCATTCAACTGAACAATGCTGGTATCGGCGTTCGACTACCGATGTCCAATCACTTCGTTGAGCGCAGCGAGTACGAGCTGAATCATGGCTTGTTACAAAAATACCATCGGCCAATTAATTCGATCATTGTCACCAATGATGATCTTGCCAAATGGATTCGAAAGGACTTTCCAGACTATCGAATTGACGCAAGTGTTATCAAGAACATCAAGACTCATCGCAAAATAGATGAAGCTATAGAGCTGTACGATTCGGTCGTATTGCCAATGCGCATCAATGAGGATCTCGAGTTTCTCGAGAAGATAGAGGCGAAAGACAAGATCACGTTGTTCGCCAATGCTGGCTGCGCATTGACCTGCCCATCAAAGCTTTGCTATCTGTCGTTGTCGAAGATCAACAAGGGCAAAGGTGGCAAATTTCAATGCTCGCAGCCAATTAAAGATCGCGATCTGATGGGTATGGTGGATTTCCCGCTAAAACCGTACATAGATCTTGGTTTCCATCGCTTCAAACTGCTCCGGGCGCGACCCAACGCCATGACCGGGTATTAGCAACCTGTCCGGCGGGCATCGCTCGAGTAGCGCTGCAGCACGCGGGTATTTGTCGTATATTTCCGAACTCCTGATTCCATTTATCGATAGAAGAACGGGTAGCCATGTCATGACCAATCGACGAGAGTTTATTCGCTACTCGGGCGTGGCGCTAGCAGCGTTGTCCGGGTCGTTGCCATTGTCCTCACTGGCGGCTGACGCAGCGCGGCTGCCAACACGAGCTATTCCGGGGACGAATGAGAGCCTGCCAATTGTCGGCTTTGGCTCATCTTCAGCATTTCGCACTGCAGATACCGAAACCACTCGAAACCTGCTGGACATCCTTACCCGCTATGGTGGCTCATACATTGATATTGGTGGAAACTCAGGTCCTTTCGTAAGCAAGGTAGCGGCTGAACTTGGAATGTCAGACAGCCTGTTTTTGGGAGACTATATCGATCCCAAGTCTGCTGATGCGCTGGCTGCGGACGTGAAAGAGATTGCGGCGGCGCAGGGCAATAATGCACTTGATCTGATACAGACACGGGATGTCGCAGGTTTTGCCCGGTATGCAAATCAGATCGCAATGCTTAAGGAAGAAGGACTGGTTCGCTATGTGGGCGTCGCTCGTTCCGGCAAGCAGAGCTTTGACGCGATCATGCAGCTCATAGAGCAAGGTGCGGTCGATTTCGTTCAGGTCAATTACTCATTGCTGGAAGCCGAAGCCGCAGATCGACTCCTGCCACTGGCAATGGACAAAGGCGTCGCCGTGAATATCAACAGGCCGTTCATTAACGGGCGATATTTTTCACGGGTACAGGGCAAGACACTGCCGGATTGGGCCGCAGATTTTGATTGTCACAGCTGGGCGCAATTCTCATTGAAGTTTATTCTTGCGCATCCTGCGGTCAATTGTGTGCTGACTGAAACCACTAATCCGGAGCATGCTGTCGACAATCTGGAGGCGGGCCTCGGACGATTGCCGGATGCGAAGACGCAGCAAATGATGTTGGATGTCATGCGTGACATCGTTTAAGTCGAGAACAGGTAAGTCGAGAACAGGCTGCGAATAAGTCGGAAGAAAAAGCCCCACTACCTTGTGGTAGCGGGGCCAAGCCAATCCGTTAAGACCGGAGGGGGACTGAATAACCGTTCGCCCGGATCATTGCTCCAAAAGCGAAACGCCAATCTTGGACGCCGTGAATATATTGGCAGCAGGGTCATATTGGCCATAAGCATGCATTGAGCGAGCGGTCGTCGAACCGTCAAGGCTTGCGCTCAGGTCGGCGACGAAATCGTCAAAATTCGAATACATGCGCAGGCTGTCTCTGGATTTCAAGGCGAACGACTGACGATCTGATTCGCGCGGCACGATCAATGTGCGCGAGTCCAGCGCCGTCAGGTCAATGAGTAGCGGGCCTTGTTCGATGTAGTGGCGAACATCGATATCGGTGTTTTTATTATCGAGCAACAGGCCATCACTGCCGATGCTGATGTACGGTGCCATTGTGCCTGCCGCACCCCAGCCAACACCAAGTGCGCTACGAACATCGACGAAGTCGATGACCGTTCGACCCACGAAGTCCGGCGGTGCAATGCCAAATGCCGTTGGGAATCCGTACGCGACGATCGGCCGTCCGGCGGCGAAATCGGCTAGTGACAGATTGCCAGTACGAATTTCATAGTTTGCCGGGTCCGCATCCAGGCCTTCACTGCGACCCGTGCCTGTAAAGTCGAAGATTCCAACGCGCCGCCGGTCTATGGAATGCAACGTGATGTCTGTCTGGCCCGTCATGACTGTATTGACGATGCCTGACAGGTGCGTGAGCTGCATACGAACCGCGCCTTGCGTGGCATCGAACAGTACTTGCGGTGCCGTCGCATCAGTCGTTGTCGCATCCGGCAGATTGCCGCGGATGGTCACTCGCTGCCCAATGGATATCGCATCGGTGCTGAGATCGCCAGCTCGATGGCCTTGCTTGAATACCTTTGTGTCCGGCCCGATCTCAACCAGCACATCGTCGTGGAAATGCGCCCGACGATCGCTGGGAACCAGGGTCGCGCCACGAACTGTCAGGAAGTTGCCATCGCGAGCGATGACATTACCCACGACCGCGTCGAGATCGATGCCCGGTACGCTGCTACCTGCGAGCACGACATCGGCCGTGAACGCTCGGTCCGCAACAGTAAGCACGCCCTGGGCAATCGTTGCTGTACCGAGTCCCGCCGCATTCAGAGCTCGCAGACCGTCGCTGCCAACAAACATTTCGCCGTTAACTTCGAATTCAGTGTCATCGGTAATGTTGACAGTCATCTTGCCGAAGTCACCGTCGCGATCGTGGAACGGTCGAATTGCGACCACGTAGGAAGTCGCTGCATCACTGACTTCTGCAAGCGGACCGCGAACACGAATTGACTTTTCATCGACCGGATGTACTTCCGCGGCAATAAACTGCTCTGATGCGGCAGTAGCCGGGGTCGGTGTGATGTCAACCTCGTGCGACGCACCTAGATCGAAGTCGAGTTGCAACAAAGAAGCCCGGCGACGTGAAATTACGAGCTGGTCGCGATTGGACAGTACAATCCTGAGCTCTGTCTGTGTCAGCGCGTGCCGTCAGTGTCGGTGACGACGGCCTCTTTCGCTTTACCCGCTGCCTCAACAAATATCTCTGCATCACTGTATTGCAGACTGATGACGCCGGATACGTAGGTCGCGGGAGGTATTGCTGCTGCAGTTACCAACTCAGTAAGATCGACATAATCGGAAAAATTGATTCGCGTCTTACGCGGCAAGGTTTCAACGATGCGTCCGTCGGCCGTTTCGAGTTTCAGGGACAGGACGTCAACGGTGTAATTGAGAAAGTCGCCGTCATCATCGGTGATACCGATCAGCACAGTACCGCATTGATCAAACGTCGCCGGGTTGGCTGGGTCGCAAGCTAACGCCGCGGTCGGTGCAGTGGCCGATGTGGTATCGGAACCACCGCCGCAAGCCGCAAGCATTATCGCGGTAATCAGGATCGCTGCGCGGCCGAGCAGGGCCGGTGCCGTAGCGACAAGAAGAATTTGCCTTGAAAGGTTCATATTGCTAATCCTGGTTCGTGTCTGTTGAAGGTTTGCTGTGTTTGGATTTAACGGCGTATGACAGGTTTGGTTGACCACGGTTCTGAATCGGCGTTCTAAATGCCCTTTGAGGCGCAGATCCGGGGACCAGAACATAAAAAAATACAGTGACTTAGCTTGTATTCCTCGGGTAAGCTGTCAAAATGCGTGTCGATTGAAATTGATATGAACACTCGCTGCGTTTTGTTAAAACGCTAAATTTTTGCTACCAGCATAGTTAATTATCTTATGGTTCGGATGCGGCAAGAGGCGGTTGCATGACGACACCGTCTGACAAAACGGCAAGTACTCCTGTTCGGCGTCGCAGACCGCGCGCCGGAACTCGCAACCGCGGTGGCGCTGACGCGTTGCAGACGAAAATCGCTGTTGAACTACAAACTCTTGATCCGGCCCGTTACCACGAGCAATTGCAGGCAATTATTGCAGAAATGCCCGATGCTTCCGGTTGTGATACTGCATTTCTCGCATTAGTCAGCGAGGACGGCAGCGAAATCGAAACAGTCATCGCGTCCAGCGATGGTTTTGCTCAAAGTAACCCGGAACTGCTAATCGGTGAGAAACTCGATGACTGGCCATGGCTCTGCAAGCGCCTCGGCCACCTGAAAGTCATTGTGGTCTCTGACACGCTCAAAGGGCCGAAGATAGCGACTGAAGAGCTTGCGCGTCTTTCCGGCATGCATATCGGCTCGACCATGATTATTGGTTTCTCCGTTAATGACGAGTTGGCCGGATTTCTGGCGTTGGCCAACGAACGTGAAGTAGAAAGCTGGGACGCCAGCCTGAATTTGCTAATGAAATTGATGGGTGCTTCGTTGGCTTCCGGTCTTGAGCGCATCAAAGACAGAGACCTTCTGGACGAATTGGAGCAGCGCAATGAGTTGATTGCGATGACGGCGAATGATGGCATCTGGGATTTCGATGGTGCGACGAAGCGAATCAATCTGTCGCGTCGATGGAAAGCGATGCTCGGCTATTCCGACGATAACGAGGAGGTCCTGCTCGACTGGTATCGTTTGGTTCACCCCAACGATATGGCTCGGGTGCAATCGAAGATGCGGGAGCATCTCGACAACAAATCACCATTCTTCGAATCCGTACATCGAATGCAACATCAAAATGGCGACTGGCGCTGGATGAGCAGTCGGGCCAGGGCAGTGCTTGATGAGAATGGGCGGCTGATCAGACTGCTTGGGGTCGAAGTCGACATTACCGAACGCAAACTCTACGAAGAAGCGTTGTTTCGTGAGAAGGAAAGTGCACAAATTACGCTGCAATCGATCGGCGATGGCGTAATTACTACCGATGCGAAGTGCAACGTCGAATACGTTAACCCGGTAGCCGAAGAGTTGACTGGTTGGAAGGTTGACGACGCGAGCGGCCGACTTATCGATGAGATATTCCGTGGCTTTCATGAAGAAACCTGTGAACCGCTGGAAAACCCGCTGTCGGTTTCGATTCGTCGCAACAGAGCGACCAAGTCGGTGCGTCCGACCTTGCTGATACGTCGCGACGGCAATGAACTCTACATAGAGAGTACCGCATCGCCTATTCGCGACGGCAAGGGGAATGTCACTGGTGGCGTGCTGGTCTTCCATGACGTCAGTGAGTCGCGTGAACTCAATCGTCGCCTGAGTTATCACGCCAGCCACGATATTCTTACCGGCCTTGTTAATCGTCGCGAGTTCGAGAACAGACTTGAACGCGCGCTCAAGAGCGCCAAGGCCAGAGAAACATCCTACGCGTTGTGCTACCTCGATCTTGACCAGTTCAAGATCGTCAATGACACCTGCGGCCATAATGCGGGTGATGCCTTGCTGGGGCAGTTAGGCGCACTGCTTAAATCCAAGATTCGCTGGCGCGATACGCTGGCACGACTTGGCGGCGATGAATTCGGCGTATTGCTCGAAAGCTGCACCCTCGAGGAAGCGATGACGACCGCCGAGGCACTGCGGCTTGCGATTAGCGAATACAAATTCATGTGGGACGAACGTCGTTTCCGTCTTGGCGTAAGCATTGGCGTGGTACCGATCGCGGCCGATAACGAAGACGTCGCAGCGTTGTTGAGTGCTGCTGACAGCGCCTGTTCGGCCGCGAAAGAAGCCGGTCGTAATCGCATCCACAGCTACCAGGAAAATGATATCGACCTGATGCGTCGTCGCCGCGAAATGCAGTGGGCGGCGCGAATTAATAATGCGCTGGAAGAGAACCGTTTTGAGTTGTTCCGCCAGACCATCCAGCCGTTGCAAGAAGATGTAAAAGGCGCGCATTACGAAATTCTGTTGCGTATGCGCGATGAGCAGGGCGGCATCATATCGCCCGGGCTGTTTATTGAAGCGGCGGAACGGTACAGCATCACACCCAGCATCGATCGCTGGGTAATTCGAAACGCGTTCCGCTGGCTTGTCTCCGAAGCGGACGAGCGTGAGCGCCTGGAGCTTTGTTCGATTAATTTGTCTGGGCTAAGTTTTAGCGATGAGAAGTTTCTGCCCTTCGTCATCGATCAATTTCAGATGAGCGGGCTGGACGCTACGAAAATCTGTTTTGAGATTACGGAGACGGCGGCGATTGCCAGTTACTCGCAGGCGAACCGCTTTATCAATGCGTTGAAAGAGCTTGGCTGTAAGTTTGCTCTCGATGACTTTGGCACAGGCTTGTCGTCGTTTGGTTATCTCAAGCACTTCCCGGTCGATTTTCTCAAGATCGATGGCAGCTTTGTCAAAGAGATTCTGCATGACCCGATCGATCGCGAGATGGTTCGATCCATTAACGAGATCGGGCATTTGACCGGCAAGAAAACCATTGCCGAGTTCGCCGAGAACGAAGAAATCATTACGATGCTGCGCGGCATGGGTGTGGACTATGCACAAGGCTATGGTGTGTCAGAGCCGAAACGGGTTACCCGCGCCGCCGTCGCCTGATTCATATCGAACCCCGGAACGAAAAAGCCCGGCACATGGCCGGGCTTTAACCTGTTTCGAAACAAGAGCTGGCTAGATAAAAAAGCCGCCGTGTCCAAATCCGACCATGCTCATGAGCATGGGAATAGACAACAGTGTATTCGTGCGCGATGCGGCAAATGCCACCGCACGGGCTTTGGCAATCTCTTCGGCGCTGGCTTCAACCATGCCGAGAATCTTCTTTTGATTCGGCCAGATGAGGACCCAGACATTGAACAGCATGATCGTGCCCATCCAGGCGCCCACACCGATGATCATTGCTGGTGTATTGAGCGTTTCGCTCATCATGCCGAGAGTAAATGCGTCGTGGAACATACCCAGGTGCATCAGGTATGAGGCTCCCGATAGCCACGTTACCGCCGCGGCCCAACGAAACCACCATAGTGCGCGTGGGGCGACGTATTTCGTTATTCCTGCACCGCCCGGACCACCTTCGTCGGCAGCAGCGTCCCCAAGTGCCGGGACCTGTATGAAGTTGAAGTAGTACAGCAGGCCAATCCACGTGATGCCGGCCATTACATGTATCCAGATAATGAAACTACCGACGTTAAAATTAATACCCCCGCTTGCGAGGCCTAATGCGACGGCGAGAACGACACCGCCAATAATTGTGCCGGAAATGCTCTTCAATGGGTTCATGCTCCGCTTCTCCCTTAAGTTGTGCGCGATAGCGATATTTTAGTTATCAGGCTGCGTGCGCCGGGGCGCAGGGCGTATTATAAAGACTCAACGGGCGAAATGAGAATTGTTTAGCTTTTGCGCACCAGATTGTACATAACATGTTGAAAGAATGGGTAATTATGGACGAGGATTACGCCAGAGCGCGGGCTGAACTACAACGCAGTGGCGACCGGGCCCGATTTCCGACCTCACCGTGCGTGCAGTTGTGCACGTTGGACGGAGATAAGCGATGCCTCGGATGTCTGCGTTCGCTGGACGAAATATCGCGCTGGGCGTTGATGAGTATTGAAGAACAATGGGCGGTGATTGATCTTCTGCTTGCGCGCGACGCCACTCATTAGGGGTACAATCGGCGGCCGATACGGAGGCTTTAGATGCGATTTTTCGTTCTGTTGTTAGCAATAATTACCCTTGCGGGTTGTTCTGCGATGATGACCAGTGGCGGCAGCAGTGGCTCTGCGGCTGCCAGTTCTACGTCCAGCGCGTCTGATGCGTCGATTACCGCCGCAGTGAGAAGTAATCTCGCGGCGGATTCGGTGGTGGGGTCATTGCAGTTAGGGGTCCGAACGGTCAATGGCCAGGTCACGCTGAGCGGGCGCGTGGATAGCTATACAGCGTATAATCAGGCCGAGCGACTAACGATGAGTACGAATGGCGTTAAGTCCATCGACAACCAAATTCAGATTGAGACCGCAAAATAGTCTCTTGACATTGGGTGGGCCGGCACCAGATCCGGGCACTGAAAACTTACACAGGCAGATAACAAGTGGATATCAATACCAGGATCGAAGAGCAACTTAATGCACATGATATTTTGTTGTTTATGAAGGGCTCTCCGGATTTTCCGCAATGCGGATTCTCTGGGCAGACGGTGGCCGCATTAAACGCCATTGGTAAACCGTTTGCATTCGTTAATATTTTTGAAGACGAGGAAATCAGAAACGGATTGAAGGCCTACTCGAACTGGCCGACCTTTCCGCAGCTGTATGTGAAAGGTGAGCTGGTCGGTGGTTGCGATATCGTGATTGAGATGTATCACTCCGGCGAACTGAAGAAGTTGCTGGAAGAGACGACGGAAGAATAAAGTTTGATCGCGGTCCATGACCGCGAGCGATAGCTGCGGCCGTAAGGCCGCCAAAAACCTGGACGATCGGCTAACCTTGCTTCGGCCTAAACGTCGCCAAACTTTGTTGTATCGTAAATCGGCTTGAAGCGATTTACGATTTCGCAAAAAATATCAGCGGTAATTTCGGCATCGTATGCAGCCGAATGCGCCTGTGTTTCATCCCACTCGAATCCAGCCGCAGCCACCGCGCGAGCGAGCACAGTCTGACCGAACGCTACGCCACAAAGCGTTGCCGTGTCGAAGCAACTAAACGGATGAAACGGATTGCGTTTGATCTCGGTTCGCACAATGGCCGCATTCAAAAAACCAAGGTCAAATGCTGCGTTGTGGCCAACCAGAATAGCTCTGCTGCAGTTATTTTCTCGCACCGCGGCGCGTACCGCCCTGAAAACTCTCTGCAGCGCATCGCGCTCGTCGATAGCGGGTCGCAGAGGATGGTCAGGATCGATGCCATTAACCGCCAGCGAGGCCGCTTCAAGATTGGCGCCCTCAAACGGCTTGACGTGAAAACGAATAGTCTCGCCTCGGGTCAAAATACCGCCGTCGGCGTATTCAACCAACACGGCTGCTATTTCAAGCAGGGCGTCGGTCTGCGCATTGAACCCACCGGTCTCAACGTCGACAACAACCGGCAGAAAACCGCGAAAGCGGTTTGACATCAATAACGGTTCGCTCACTTATTTTCCTGCCTGCAGAATTTTATCATCGAGAATCAGACTCATTGTATAGCGTACGCCAAAGCCGGTGACTTCCGACGGAACATGCGCCAGGCCACCTTTGTGATTGCTTGAACTCAGGTCTACATGTACCCAAGGCGTGTCGTTCTCGACAAACTCGGCGAGAAAGCTGCCCGCCAGAATATGGTCACCACTACCATTCGCCGAGCATTGTTGAATATCGGCAACGTCGCTTTTCAACGCTTCAAGAAACTCCTTGCCGATTGGAAACGGCCATACTCGTTCCCCGCATCCTCGCCCGGTACGTTTTAGTCGCGGGTGCCAGTCCGAACGATTGGTGAAGACGCCGCTGTATCGAGTCGTAATCGCGGTTACGCAAGAACCGGTCAGAGTTGCGTAGTCGATCATCACGCCTGGTTTTTCACGGCTCGCGAAAACCAGGGTATCTGCGAGTGCCATCCGACCTTCGGCATCCGTATGAATCGTCTGGATAGTTTTGCCATTGGCGGCCGTTACAACGTCTTGTGACTTGTAGGCCGTCGGCCCGGTTCGGTTTTCGGTGATCGCGAGCCAGCAATCGACAGCGACAGGAAGTTTGAGCTCGCTAATTGCCACAAAAATCCCGAGCGCAACGGCGCTGCCCTGCATATCGCCGTGCATATCGAGCATGGACGTGAATGGTTTGAGGTTGGTACCTCCGGTATCGAAAATAATGCCCTTGCCCACCAGGCTCAAGGCAGGCTTACCTGCCTTCCTGGCCGGGCGGTATCGAAGTCGAATGATTGAGGCGCTGTCGTCTTCATTGCCTTGCGCCACGGCGAGAAAAGCGCCGGCACCCATTTTCTGCAGCTCTTTAGTGGCGAAACGTTTGAATTGCCAGCCGTAATTTTTTGCGAGGCTCTTGATAATGTCCGCATAATTGACAGCATTAAGTTTGTTCGGCGGTAATACCGTTAGCCAGCGTGCGAGATTATTGCCCTTTGCCTCAGCGACGGTACGGGCGAGATCGATCTTGGCGTCAAGACCGATAATACGAATGCTGCTGATGCCCGCTGACGCCTTTTCCTCTTTGAAGGCCGGCAGATTAAACCCGGCGGCGAGGGCGGCTGCGGCGATAGCTTTGCACAGTGATTGCTGCTCGTCGGTAGCAAAGCCTGCAACCAGTATGCCGAGGGACCTGGCTTTCTCCCCAGCCCCGGCTGCCACCAGTTTGCGGCCCAGCGTGAGCTGTTCAAATGCATCCGCATCGCCGGCAATCGTCCCCGCGACGACCAGCGTCTGACGTTTGTTGGCCAGCCGTGTCAGCAAAGCAGGGACGCTGCCGGCTTCACGTTTCCTGAGCACTTCTCGTAATTTGTTGCCCTGCGGGATTGCCCGCCAGACCGATGCGGGAGTTTTCGGCGGTAGAATCAGCAGCAACTGATCCAGCGCATCCAGTGATTTTGCGTCGACGCGGCCAGTCTGTTGAAAAGTGCCGATATCTTTAGATTGAGACAGAAGCTGATGCATAGCTGCGAATTCCCTGTAATTGCTTGACCGGTCACGCCCAAACACCGAAAATGTCGGCCCCAGCAAGCCTTTTATGCACGGTCCGGTGCGATGGTGCGGTGATCCTAGCAGGAGACCCCGCCGAATTCACGCGATGCATGTCGCCGCAGTCCGGTTCGTGTTTTTGTGGATATATGTATGAGCGGTTTTAATCCTTTCGATGACATAGACCCAACCGAGACCAGTGAGTGGCTTGAATCGATTGATTCGGTCCTGTCGAATCACGGTCCTGAACGAGCGCACTTCCTGTTGAACCGGATGATCGACTATTCGCGTCGCTCTGGCGCGTACCTGCCGTACAGCCCAAACACGGCCTATCTGAACACCATTGCAACGGCGCGCCAGCCAGAATATCCCGGCGATCGTGCTGTTGAACGGCGTATTGAGGCCTATATCCGCTGGAATGCGATGGCGATGGTGGTGCAGGCCAATCGCAAGAGCAGTGAATACGGTGGCCATATTTCCAGCTATGCATCGTCAGCCACAATGTACGAAGTGGGTTTTAACCATTTCTGGCGTGCACCGACAGCAACACACGGCGGCGATATGGTGTTCATGCAAGGCCATTCGGCGCCGGGCATTTATGCACGTGCATACCTGGAGGGCCGTCTCAATGAGGGCGATCTGAGTCGCTTTCGCCAGGAAGTCGGCGGTGGTGGTCTGTCATCGTATCCACACCCGTGGCTGATGCCTGATTTCTGGCAGTTCCCAACCGTTTCGATGGGTCTGGGCCCGATGATGGCGATTTACCAGGCCAGATTCATGCGCTACATGGAAAACCGCGACATGGTTTCGGTGTCGGATCGCAAGGTCTGGTGTTTCTGTGGCGATGGCGAGATGGATGAGCCGGAGTCGATGGGTGCCATCACAATGCCGGTTCGCGAAGGGCTGGATAATCTTGTGTTCGTCGTTAATTGCAATTTGCAGCGCCTTGACGGTCCGGTGCGTGGTAACGGCAAAATCATTCAGGAACTTGAGGCGGCATTTGGCGGCGCCGGCTGGAACGTTATTAAAGTGGTATGGGGGTCGAAGTGGGACCCGTTGCTGGCTAAAGATACCGAAGGTCACTTGCGCCGCATCATGGAAGAAACGGTCGACGGCGAGTATCAGAATTACAAGTCGAAAGACGGCGCGTATGTACGTAAGGAATTCTTTGCCAAGCATCCGGCAACGCTGGAGATGGTGACCAATATGTCGGACGAAGAAGTCTGGCGATTGAATCGTGGTGGCCATGACCAGCAAAAAGTCTACGCTGCATACGACGCGGCGATGCGACACACGGGTCGGCCCACTATTATCCTGGCGAAGACCGTCAAAGGTTTTGGCATGGGTGCCGCCGGCGAAGGCCAGAACACCGCCCACCAGCAAAAGAAATTTGATATCGATGCGTTGAAGAATTATCGCGATCGATTCAATATTCCGGTGTCTGACAAGGACATTGATGACGTCCCCTATTACAAGCCCGACCTGAACAGCATTGAGATCGAATACCTGATGGAACGGCGCCAAGCTCTGGGTGGTTCGCTGCCGCAACGTCGCAAGAAAGCGAAATCGTTGCCTGTGCCATCTCTGGAATCCTTCCGTACGCAACTTGACGGCACAGGCGAACGTGAAGCGTCGACAACGATGGCGTTTGTTCGCGTACTGACGACTCTCTTGAAAGACAAACAGATTGGCAAACACATCGTGCCGATAGTGCCGGACGAAGCACGTACATTCGGTATGGAAGGCATGTTCCGCCAGTTCGGTATTTATGCATCGAAAGGGCAGTTATATACGCCAGAGGATGCGGGCGCCCTGATGTACTACCGAGAAGACAAGCAAGGCCAGATTCTCGAAGAAGGCATTAACGAAGGCGGCGCGTTTTGCTCCTGGCTCGCTGCGGGAACCTCATATTCGAACCATGACACGCCGATGATTCCGTTTTACATCTACTACTCGATGTTTGGCTTCCAGCGCATTGGTGATTTCATCTGGGCCGGCGGCGACATGCAGAGTCGTGGCTTTCTGATCGGTGGTACGGCCGGGCGAACGACATTGGCAGGCGAGGGTTTGCAACATCAGGACGGTCATAGTCTGCTGAACGCATCAACCGTGCCGAACTGCATCGCCTATGACCCGACATACGCCTATGAACTCGCGGTCATTATTCAGGACGGATTGCGCCGCATGATCGGCGAGCAGGAAAATATTTTTTATTACATTACCTGTATGAATGAGAATTACGTGCACCCGGCGATGCCTGCCGGGGTTGAGGATGGCATTCTCAAGGGCATGTATTTGCTGCAAGTCGGTGGGCAGGGAAAAATCAGGGCCCAGTTGATGGGAGCGGGAACGATTCTTCGCGAGGTCTTAGGCGCTGCGGAATTGCTTGATAAAGAATTCGGTATCCCTACCGATGTGTGGTCGGTGACGAGCTTTAACGAACTGCGACGCGATGCGCTGGAAGTCGAGCGCTGGAACCAGCTGCACCCGGAAGCCGAACCACGACATAGCTACGTCGAACAATGTCTTGCTGATCGGCCAGGTCCGTACATCGCGGCTACCGACTACATGAAGATAGTTGCTGATCAGATACAACGTTGGGTTCCCGGTCGCTTCGTATCGCTGGGGACCGACGGCTACGGGAGTAGCGAAGCACGTGCGGCGTTGCGTAACCATTTCGAAGTCGATAAGAGATACATCGCGGTTACGGCGCTCAAAGCACTTGCGGATGACGGCACGCTGGATCAAAAAACCGTTGCCCAGGCAATTGAAAAATATGGCATCGATCCGGAAAAGCCGGATCCGGTGACGCTTTGAGCACCTCAGCGGGAGGACGAGCGTGTCGCAAAGCATCGATTTAGTCGTTCCTGATCTCGGCGATTTCACCGAAGTCGAGGTTATCGAGTTGCTGGTCGCCGTAGGTCAGAGCGTGGCCCGTGAAGATGGTTTGATCACGGTCGAGACTGACAAAGCGTCTATGGATATTCCGTCTCCAGAGAACGGCACGATTGAATCGCTGTCCGTTGCGGTTGGCGATACTGTGTCAGTAGGCGCCGTCATCGGCAAGTTGACCATAGAAGTTGGTGACACAGTTGTGATTACACCGGCGCTCGCCTCCACACCTAGCGGCGAAACGACCGTACTGGTTGCGCCCGCAGGCGAGTCCACAAAATCCGTCGGCAAGCAAACACTGGTTGTTCCGGATCTCGGCGAGTTCGACGCCGTTGAGGTTATTGAAGTACACATTTCCCCGGGCGACGAAGTCAACGTCGAAGACGCACTGGTCACGCTGGAAACGGATAAGGCAGCGATGGATGTGCCGGCTGTTGTCGGCGGACGCATTGAGTTGGTGCTGGTCAAGGTCGGTGACACGGTATCTGCGGGAACCTCCCTGGCATTGATTGACGCGGTTGCCGCGCCAATTGAGCCAGTGGCAGCAGCACCGGACACGCCAGTTGTGGAAAAAGCGGTGGTGCCGACAGCTCCTCCGCCAGTACAACAGGCGGCACCGGTGCGCTCCGAGGCACTTCCGCCAATCAACGAAGCTGGATTTTCCCGTGCGCACGCAAGTCCGTCAGTTCGCAAACTGGCACGTGAGCTTGGTGTTGACCTGGTACAGGTCAAAGGCGCTGGGTCGAAGGGCCGTATATTGCAGGACGACGTTAAAGCGTTCGTCAAAGCGATTCTGACCGGGGGCGCCGAGGCACTGGCGTCGGGTGGTGGTCTGCCTGCGACGCCTGTTATCGATTTTACGAAATTCGGCGAGATAGAGACGCAACCGTTGACACGAATTCAGAAGATTGCGGGGCCACGACTACAGGCGAGCTGGATCAATCTGCCGCACGTTACACAACACGATCTGGCCGATATCACGGATCTCGAAGCCAGGCGGCAAAAATTGAAAGGACCAGCGAAAGAACGCGGCATCAGCCTGACGCCGCTGGCATTTGTTTTGAAGGCTGTCGTCGCAGCACTGAAAGAATACCCGAAAGTGAATTCGTCGTTGTCCAATGACGGCAAAAGCCTGATCGTCAAGAAATACTGCCATCTCGGTTTTGCCGCCGATACAGATCAAGGGTTGATGGTGCCGGTGATTCGTGATGCGGACAAGAAAGACGTGTATGAGCTGGCGGCGGAACTGGCGGAGCTATCCGCGCTGGCGCGTGAGGGAAAACTGAAGACGTCGCAGCTGCAGGGTGCATCATTCACTGTTTCGAGTCTTGGCGGTATAGGGGGCACGGCGTTTACGCCAATCGTCAATGCGCCCGAGGTTGGCATACTCGGCGTATCCCGCTCGTCAATGCAGCCGGTATGGAATGGTGCGGGATTTAAGCCGCGCCTGATGTTGCCGATCGCACTGTCGTACGACCATCGCGTTGTGGACGGCGCCCTTGCCGTTCGATTCACAACATTCCTCAACAACGCTCTGGCCGATGTAGATAGTCTGCTCGAGGAAACGTCGTAGTGGCAGAGCAGGTCAAACTTACCGTTCCGGATCTGGGTGAGTTTGCAGATGTCGAGGTCATTGAGATTCTGGTGAAGCCAGGTGACGTCGTCGCTGTTGAAGACGGGTTGGTCACGCTCGAAACGGACAAGGCCTCGATTGATGTTCCGGCGTCGCAGGCCGGGACCGTTGTATCGATTGATGTCAATGTCGGCGATACGGTTTCGACCGGCGACGCCGTAGTGACGCTCGAACCGGGTGCCCACGACGCGACGCTGGTCACGACCCGCGACGAAATTGCGGCAATTACATCAGCGGCAGAACGGGCAACAAGGTCTGTAGCGGCAACCACGTCAATACCTGCGCCAACAACAGAAGCGGCGAGCCATACGGCACACCTCGTCGTAATCGGTGCAGGGCCAGGTGGCTACACCGCGGCTTTTCGCGCCGCGGATCTCGGTCTCGATGTCATTTTGATCGAGCGGTGGCCTGACCTGGGCGGTGTATGCCTGAATGTTGGCTGCATACCATCCAAAGCGCTACTACACGCCGCTAAAGTTATTGATGACGCCGAGTCGATGGCCGAGCACGGCGTGCGTTTCGATAAACCCAAGATCGATGCGATTGCACTGCGTGACTGGAAAGACACGGTCGTTAAACGATTGACGGGCGGTTTGAATCAGCTTGTAAAGCAGCGCAAGATTCGCGTTCTTCATGGCGTCGCGCAATTTATATCTCCAAATCGCGTTAGCCTGGACACAGGACACACGATTGAATTCGGCAATTGTATTATTGCGGCCGGATCCGAAAGCGCACAACTTCCCGGACTGCCCGATGACCCGCGCATTATTGATTCGACCGGCGCGCTTGAACTTGCGCCACTTCCCAAGCGGCTCCTGGTCGTAGGCGGTGGCATCATCGGGCTGGAGATGGCCTGTGTCTACAGTGCTCTAGGAGTCGACGTAAGTGTCGTCGAATTGACGGATACGCTGATGCCGGGAACCGACCCGGATCTGCTGCGTCCATTCGTCAAAATCGTCAAGAAGCGTTACGAAGCGATCATGGTTGCAACCAAGGTCACCGGCATGCGAGCCACGGTTCCGGGAATCGAAGTCACATTCGAGGGTAAGGGCGCGCCATCGATCGGCGTATACGATCGCGTGCTGGTTGCGGTCGGCCGGCGTGCGAACGGCGATCAGCTGGGCGCCGATAAAGCGGGCGTGAATGTAACTGACCGCGGCATTATCGAGGTCGACAAGCAGATGCGTACGAATGTGCCGCACATTTTTTCTATTGGTGATCTTGCCGGTGGGCCGATGCTGGCGCATAAAGCGTCGCATGAAGCGAAAGTCGCGGCCGAAGTAGTGGCCGGCGAAAAAAGCTACTTTGATGCTCGAACGATACCATCCGTCGCGTATACCGATCCGGAAATCGCGTGGGTTGGCCTGACGGAGCTGGAAGCAAAAGAAAACGGCGTTGACTACGAGAAGTCTTCGTTCCCGTGGGCGGCGAGTGGTCGCGCGTTGTCGCTGGGCCGAGACGAGGGCTTCACGAAACTACTCTTCGACAAGCAGACCGGACGCGTTCTTGGTGGCGCGATTGTTGGCCCGGGTGCCGGTGACTTGATAGCCGAAATCGGATTGGCGATCGAGATGGGCGCGGATGCAGCGGACCTGAGCCTTACGATTCATCCGCATCCGACGCTATCCGAAACCATCGCTTTCGCGGCGGAGGCATTCGAAGGTACTTTGACCGACTTGTATATGCCGAAAAAACGCTAGCCCGGCAGGCGCTAATTGCTACGCAATAAGACCATCGTAGGAGCGGTTTCCAACCGCGATTGCCGGCGATGTCGCACAAGACCATCGTAGGAGCGGTTTCCAACCGCGATTGATAGTGATGTCGCATGAGATTGTCGTAGGAGCGGTTTCCAACCGCGATTGCCGGCGATG
>PVMS01009275.1_pt1 | contig 25833 bp, 21 predicted proteins | sample 1853461 | NCBI WGS metagenome assembly PVMS01 (sample SAMN08582032, study PRJNA380276) | Marine sediment metagenome, whole genome shotgun sequencing project. | isolation source: ocean sediment barecode stripped | collected 2017
CGATCAGTAATAATTCGATATGCGCCGCCAGGTCAGCGGGCCAGCCCAGCGCACCCACCATAATATTTTTGAGCAAAACCGGCACCAACACCATAAATGCCGCTCCCAGGAAAGAGCCCATAATGCTGCCCAGGCCGCCAATAATAATCATAAATAAAACATAGAACGATTTATCGATGCCAAAGGCTTCGGTCGGCTCAACCGCTCCCAGGAAGATTAGAAACATTAATGCGCCTGATATACCGACATAAAATGAGCTCACTGCAAACGCGGTTAGTTTAGTCATCAACGGCGGCACACCGATGATCTCAGCGGCAATATCCATATCCCGAATCGCCATCCAGGATCGCCCGATACGCCCGCGCGTCAGGTTCTTCGCCATAAAAGCGAACACCACAACCACCGACAGGCTAAATAGATAGGTCGCCCAGGATGGCGCACCTGCACCGGTAATTTGAATGCCAAAAAAATCACGCCGCGCGATGAAAATCATACCGGTTGCAGAATCGTTATAAAACCAGGGCACCTTGTTGAATAACCAGATCAGAAAAAACTGCGATGCCAGTGTCGCCACGGCCAGATAAAACCCTTTAATACGCAAACTTGGCACACCAAAAAATATACCCACCAGCGCCGTAATACCGCCCGCCAGTACAATTACGATTAATAAATTCAACTCCGGGAAGGCCGTGGCCAGCTTAAACGAAGCATAGGCCCCTACTGCCATAAAACCGCCCGTTCCCAGGCTGACCTGCCCGCAGTATCCGGTTAATATATTCAATCCCAATGCGGCCATCGACCAGACCAGGAACGGCAATAGCACTGATTTTTCCCAATAATCGTTAATGATAAACGGCACTACCAGGAAGGCGAAGGCCAGCAGCAGACGAAACGCCCATCGGTCCAGCGCGATACCAAAGATCTGCTGGTCTTTGACATAAGACGTTTTGAAATCACCTGCTTCGCGGTAAAACATTTTAAACTCTCTCGATGATTTTTTCGCCGAATAGACCTTGAGGCCTGAACAGCAGGAAGGCGAGTGCCAGTACGTAGGCAAACCAGTTTTCGGTCGCGCCGCCAATCAGTGGGCCAATACTGTACTCAAACAATTTTTCTCCCACGCCAATGATCATACCGCCGATAATGGCGCCCGGAATCGAGGTGAAGCCGCCCAGGATCAATACGGGCAAGGCTTTAAGAGCAATCAACGATAAGGAGAATTGCACGCCGGATTTAGAGCCCCACATAATACCCGCCACCAACGCGACCACACCGGCAATGGACCAGACGATTACCCAGATAGTCCTGAGCGATATACCCACCGTCATCGCGGCCTGATGATCATCCGCGACGGCCCTTAATGCGCGACCGACGCGGGTATACTGTGAAAACAGGGTCAGTACTAATACCAGAACGATGGCGATGCCCGCGGCCCAGACATCCAGCACGTCGATGTACATGCCCCAGTAATCGGAACCCGCTGCGGCCCAGGTTTTAGTCATATCCTCAAACCATAAAGACCCGCCAGAGGGAATCCCCAGGTCCAGCGCCTTTATATCAGCACCCCACATCAGATCGCCAAAACCTTCCATAAAGTAAGCCAGACCGATGGTGGTCATAAACAGGATGATGGGTGCCTGATTCACCATGTGCTTTAATACCAGTCGTTCAAACAACCAGGCAAAGCCAATCATTACGCCGATGGTTAATATTATCGCCAGTACTGCCGGCACACCCGGGCCCCAGTTATGCACATTAGTGCCAAAGACGGCGTTAATTAAATGGGAAAATGGAATTTGCCCAGTCTGGAAACCAACCAGGGTCAAGGCCGCAAACAACGCCATCACTCCCTGCGCGTAATTAAAAATACCCGAAGCCTTAAAGATCAGCACAAAACCCAGCGCCACCAGTGAATACATCACGCCCGTCATCAGGCCGTTCAAAATAATTTCAATCAGATTGAGTAAATCAACGCTCATCTACTATTCCTCGTTTGTTTAATCAATGTCTGGCGTTCAAGTTTATTCATGACTTACCCCTAGATAGGCATCGATCACACTCGGATCATTGCGTACTTCGCTGGGAATACCATCGGCCAATTTACGACCATAATCCAGCACCACCACCCGATCGGACAAATCCATGACCACGCTCATATCGTGCTCAATCAGCACAATAGTGGTACCAAATTCTTCATTCACATCGATAATAAATCGGCTCATGTCCTCTTTCTCTTCGAGGTTCATACCCGCCATCGGCTCATCTAGCAGCAGTAATTGTGCATCCGCGGCCAGTGCGCGCCCCAGTTCAACGCGTTTTTGCAAGCCGTAGGATAATCGCCCGACCGGTGTTTTCCGTATCGCCTGAATTTCCAGAAAATCGATAACGTGTTCCACGCGCTCACGGTGTTCAATCTCCTCGCGTTCCGCCGGGCCTTTCCACAGCGCCTGCCAGAACAGATTCACTTTCATATGATTAATGCGCCCGGTCATGAGGTTATCGATGGTACTCATTCCTTTGAACAGGGCGATGTTCTGAAAGGTGCGCGCGACACCCTGCCGCGCGACCTGATAGGGTTTCATCGGCGGGCGCTTTTCACCCTTGAACCAGACTTCGCCGACTTGCGGGTGGTAAAAACCACTAATCACGTTCAGCATCGAACTTTTACCCGCTCCATTAGGGCCGATCAGGGCGCGAATTTCACCCTCACGAATATCAAAACTGATATCCGTCAGCGCTTTGACGCCGCCAAAAGACAGTGAGATATTCTTCACTTCCATCACTGGCGTTTGCGTACTGCCTGGCGCTGTGGTGGCTGCGCTCATTACTTCAGCCATTAGCTTGCCTTCGCCAGTACGTCAAACGTGGGCACATCGACAATGGTCAAATCGCCTTCAATCGAACCTTTACGACCGTCTTCGAAGGTGACTTCGCTACGAATAAAGCAGTTTGTTTTGCCGGTATACAGCGCATCGATCAGCACCGCGTATTTCTCCAGTACGATACGTCTCCTGACTTTGCGAGTACGCGTCAATTCTCCGTCATCCGCGTCCAGTTCCTTGTGCAAAATAAGGAAGCGGCTAATCTGTGAACCCGAAAGGTGCGTATCCGATGCAAGATCCTGATTCACCTGCTTGATGTTTTCCAGGATCATATCGTACACCTGCGGGTGCCCCGCAAGTTCCTGGTAGCTGGCGTATGCAATATTATTGCGCTCGGCCCAGTTACTGATAGCTTCCAGGTCAATATTTATGAAAGCCGTGGCGTAATCACGCGCATCGCCAAAGACCACCGCTTCCTGAATTTGTGAGAAGAATTTAAGCTTGTTTTCAATGTACTTGGGCGCAAACATCGAGTCATCATTGAGCTTACCAACATCTTTTGCACGATCGATAATTTTTAGATGGCCTCGCTCGTCAAAGTATCCCGCATCACCAGTCAACACCCAACCTTCATCGTTTTTAGTTGCATGCGTTGATTCGGCGTTTTTAAAATACTCCAGAAACACGCCCGGGCTTCTGTAAATCACTTCGCCGCTGTCGGCTATTTTAACCTCGACCTCCGGTGCCGGTACGCCCACGGTATCCGCGTACACTTCGCCATCAGGTTGAATCGTTATATATACCGAGGCCTCAGTTTGGCCATACAATTGTTTGACGTTAATCCCAAGCGAGCGAAAAAATTCAAAGATTTCAGGGCCAATCGCCTCACCCGCGGTATAGGCAATACGGATTTTACTCAGGCCCAGAGTATTCTTTAGCGGGCCGTAAATAAGAATATTGCCGAGCCAGTATTTGAATCTTTCGCGTGCCGATACCGCCTCACCATTGATCAGGGCGACGCCCGTCTTTTTCGCCACAGCCATAAAATAATGAAACAGTTTTTGTTTGAAGGCGCTGGCATCCTCCATTCGAATACTGACGCTGGTCAGCATATTTTCAAAAATCCGCGGTGGCGCAAAATAATAGCTCGGGCCGATTTCGCGCATATCAGTGGCCACGGTGGTTTCATCTTCCGGGCAATTCACACAATAACCCGCCACATAAGCCTGTCCATAAGAAAAAATATGATCCCCGACCCAGGCCAGTGGTAGATAGGACAGGGTTTCTTCCCGATCGCTCAGTGAATCATAAACCACGGTATTACGCGCGGTAATGATTATATTGTCGTGACTCAGCACCACGCCCTTGGGTTTGCCCGTAGTGCCCGATGTATACAGGAATATCCCGACATCACTGCCGTTGTTCCTGTCAATTTCACCCTGCAAAAAATCCGGCTTAGTATTCGCCCGCTCCCGGCCCGCTTCCTGAATGCTCTGAATGCTGTGTAAATGAGTGTGGTCGTATTCGCGCATGCCGCGTTGCTCATCGTAAATAATCTGCGCCAGCGCGGGGCATTCGGGCTGCACTTCCATCACCTTATCGACCTGCTCCTGATCTTCAGCCAGCATAAACTGAATGCCGGCATGCTCGAGAACGTACTGGAGTTCTTCCGCGACCATCTCCTTATACAGAGGCACAGGAATCCCGCCCAGGCACTGCGCTGCGCACATGCCCCAGTAGAGTTGTGGACGATTCGCGCCAATAATTCCAAGCTTATCGCCGCGTTTAAACTCGATGCTCGCCAGGCCGTTTGCCATGGCAAAAATTTCGTCCTTCATCTGTGACCAGGTCCAGGACTGCCAGATACCGTACTCTTTTTCGCGCATTGCGGTCTTATCACCCCGCACAGCGGCGTGATGCAACAACAGCTCTGGAGCTGTGCGTAAATCAGCCGGGTTCTCGCCACGGCTATTGTTGACGGCATGCGCTAGCAAATAATCTCCTGGGGTATTGATTATCAGGATGTGTCTCCTAATTGCGTAACATAATACCCATCCCAAACGCACTAGTCCATCTGCTTGCCCAAAAATTTTGTAAATCTATTGTAAAGAAACTTCAGCATAGGCCAGATTATGATTAACAGTGGTTATAATATCCCTGCTCGGCGTTGTAAATCTTATGCATAGCACGCTATTCACCGCGATCTATGGCTAATGTACCGGAACGCACAAAACCGCTTACGGGTAACCCGGAACGCTGGGCCAGCCGGGTGGTGCGTATATGCTCAACAGCGAAATGGTTGTTCTTCAAACCGAATAATTAAAGATGCGTAATTAAGATTAGCGACCCTGTTGCAGGCGGTCGCTGCGCAGAATCACCGGCGAGCCGAACAGGTACGTCAGCCCAGTCCATCGAAAAACAGTTTCTACCGCACTGGAAAACGTTCGGTTTCCGAGTTTTCGGTGAATAACCATCGGCAACAGAAATTCTGGCTTGAAACTGGGTGCGGAAAAACCGTTTTTCCTGAATTCTGCTGCAATTTGCGCTCTTGAAAACAGGCTGAAAGGCCGCGTATTGCCTTCCAGCCTTTTTTTCATACCGAAAAACAGTGCGTAAAAAATATTGCTGCTGCGTTTATCTGCATAATCGATAATGACAGACTTGTCCGCCACCCGGCATAATTCCGCAACCAAATTCTGCCACTCCGTTACATGAGGTAACAATCGAAACGACATAACCACATCAAATGAATTCTCCTCAAACGGCAATTTCAATGAATCGCAGGTCAGGTATTTAACCTCTTCAGGCTTAACTCGTTTCGACAATGCAACACCGCAGCTATCTGCACTCCCCGTAACGGTCACCAAAAAGCCCAGATGCGCAAGCGGCCCAGCCAATTGAGCATGTCCTCCACCGACATCCAGCAAAGTAGCTGCGGGCGTATCGACCAAAAAGTTTATTGTAATAGCGGCCTGTCGTTCAAGAAAATATTGCCCAACTGGGCCGGCAAATCGCGCAGCATATCCACCTGATGCCGTATCTATATCCGCGGTTTCAGTATATTTGGCCATTTGAACTATTTCTTATTTGTAATTAACGCGTCTTCGCTAATGGGTATTCGTATGCTTAAATACTTGAACCGTCGCGTACGATGCTAAACTAAGAACATATTTTAACCTACTCCCAAGCAATTGAAACTGCGATTTTTAACTTACAACATCCACCGTGCTATCGGTCTTGATCGGCGCTTTAAACCTGAACGCATTGAAGAGATTATTCGTGACCATAATCCCGATATCGTTCTTCTTCAGGAAGTGGATGAGGGCGTGCCACGCTCCCGCGAACAGGCCATGGCCAGAGAAATTGCTACCAACCTGAATTACCCATACTACGCGATGGGTCATAACGTCAGCCTGCGCAAGGGTTATTATGGCAATGCGACGCTCAGCCGCTTTCCGATCATCAGAGAAAGAAATATTAACCTGACCATCGACAATAAAAAGCGCAGAGGTTGCCAGCACACTACCATCAACGTTGGTGATACCACTGAACATCATCTGGAAGTATTCAACCTGCACCTGGGATTAGCTGCCCTGGAACGACAAAAGCAGGCCAGCCTGTTGATGAGATCAAAAGAATTCACGCAACTCAATATAAACACACCCTGTATTGTGGGCGGTGATTTCAATGACTGGCTGTCGCGTCTACGCGCGCTATTTATCGAAGCCATGAGCTTAACTTGCGCGACCGATCATGAGACCCAGAAAGGTTACACTTCCATGAAAACCTACCCTTCCTTCTCCCCGCGTGGCGGCCTGGATCGAATTTACTACCGGGGTAATTTGAAACTTATTTCGGTTAAAAAATGCCGCCATCAGGTCGCTAAGGTGGCCAGCGACCATTTACCCGTAATCGCAGATTTTATTCTAACGAAATAGTAATGAATACGCCAACGCACCGATTTGATATTACAGGATGATGCATTGGCGTAACCTGCTCGCGGCCTGCACGGCAATAAGTGTATTTGGTTTCGCAATCGGTATGACGTACCCACTGCTATCATTGCTACTTGAAGCCGATGGCGTGTCAACTAACATGATTGGCATTAATTCGGCGATGATGCCAATGGGTATCTTGCTTTTTTCACCCCTGCTTCCCGTGTTATCAAACCGCTTTGGCTCACGTACCGTGGCCATTACGGCAGCCATCATTACAGCATCGCTACTGCTGGCCTATAAAGCATTTGATTCACTGGAAGCCTGGTTCATCATTCGCCTGGTACAGGGGATGTCTATCTCAACTCTGTTCGTATTGAGTGAAGCCTGGATCGTTCAGTACGCAGGTCAGGCCCATCGAGGTAAAATAGTGGCCCTTTACGCAAGCGTTTTATCGGCCAGTTTTGGCGCGGGCCCGGCGATGGTCAGCTGGATCGGCATCGAAGGCTGGTTACCCTTTGTTATTGGCGCAGCCGTAGTAATGTTGAGCGTTATTCCTTTAGCATTGGTGCAGGAAAAAGCAGATGAGCAGATTGAAGAAACCGCAGTGTCTGGAATTTATGCGTTTGCGAAAAAAGCGCCAATTTTGTTGGCAGCAGTCGGCATATTCGCAGTCTTTGATGCGGCGACGCTTGCATTTTTACCCCTGTATGGCCTCAGAATCGGACTTAATTTGAGTACAGCCGCGCTCGCCCTGAGCACGCTAATCGTGGGCAACGTTTTTTTACAATTGCCTATCGGCTGGCTGGCCGACCGCTATACCAAACAAGCCATACTTAAAATGTGTACCTTGATAGCGGTTATATTCGCTATTTTAATGCCCTACACGGGCACCAGCATCTGGTTGTGGCCCGTGTTGGTGATTCTGGGAGCCGCTGGATACGGTGTGTATACGGTTTCACTGGCTGACCTGGGCGATCGATTTCAGGGCAATGAACTGGTAGCCGGGTCGGCTGCTTTCGCCGTTATGTGGGGCATAGGCGCATTAATCGGGTCGGTTTCAGGAGGATGGGCGATGAGTCTGTTCGGGTCCTACGGCCTGCCGCTGCTGATCGCATTTTCGTATGCGATTCTATTTACGGGAATGTTGTTCCGCGCTTCCCGGGCTGGATAACACGAAAACACCGAATCCTCGGTCGTGCATTTTACGCAAGTTGGCGACCTGCGAATTTCCGTAAAATTGTGGCAGCAGGAACACCACCGACAAATGCCGCTTCATATACAACCAAATATGAATTAAGCTCCGGCCAATTTTAAATCTTACCGTATTGGAGACACCATGGCTTTCCCTGATTCATTCTATCGCTGGCGACCACACCCCTGGCATGGGCTGGAAGTGGGCACTAATCCGCCAGAAATTGTGAACACCTACATTGAAATCACACCGTTTGATCACGTCAAGTATGAGATAGACAAAAAAACCGGGTACTTGATGGTCGACCGACCCAATAGAACGTCATCACACCCGCCATCATTGTATGGCTTTATTCCCAGAACGTATTGCGGAAAACGGGTTGCCGCACTGATGGGTAGGGACGGGGTAAAAGGTGATCACGACCCACTGGACATTTGCGTATTATCCGAAAGACCGATCGCACGTGCGGATATCATACTGGAGGCCCGTGTATTGGGTGGTCTGCCAATGATTGACGGTGGCGAAGCCGATGACAAAATTGTAGCCGTGCTTAAAAATGACTATGTTTTCTCGAACGCGGAAGATATTTCCGATCTTCCCGCGGTCATGATTGAGCGATTACATCACTATTTTACGACTTATAAAATTCAGCCGGGCAAACAAATTTCGGTAGAAATTGGTGACGCTTATGATAAAGCGCATGCTCACAAGGTGATTAAAGCCTCGATGGAAGACTACCAGGAACGATTTGGCGAGGAATGAAGCTAAACCCGACAGGCTCCTGGCTTACATAACAACGGCTAAACAATAATGTTCAGCGGCCGGTGCTGGAAAAATGCTGGTAGTCCTTGCTGTGCAGCCAGTCTCCGCCCCACTTCCAGTTGATGCGTGCGAATGCGCGAGTCACCACGCCTCCAGCTATTATCATGCCCCGTAGAGCTTGAGCACGCTCCTGCACCGTGTCGTAAGGCTGGCCACCTTTGGGTAATGTGGTTCCCTTATTCACATAGGGATTTTGCACCGGATTGATGTCGATCGCCACCCCAAATGAGTGCTCAGATAAACGGTTTCCACTCGAGGTAAGCCGGCAATTAAAACCACTGGTATTGTTGGCATCCATGGAGCGTGGATCACTGCCGCCATATTGGTTGATTAAGCTTAGCTTATCAATCATGAAGTTCCGGCTGCAATATATCTCGTTAAAAGCCGAAAGAATATCCTCTGCTACCGACCGCGCAACGATCATGCCCCCCATTTTCGGACGCTGCTTGAAATCGAGATAAGGAACACGCAGATAACGCAACTGATCGCGTGCCGGACAACCCATGCCAGCGTGCCATGAAACGCCCTGCATGCGATTCCATATTTCATCCGGAATGGGCGTAACGGTGCCGTGTGCACGACAAACTTTGGGTTCAGATGCTATTGCCCCCGCAGTTGCCCCGGGCTTTTTAGTTTGATCGGCATAACTTATGTTCATGAACCAAAAATCGAAGGCAATCAACCCTGAAAAAAGCATCAGTGCAGCTGCAATATATGCACGCATTCATTTACCTCCATATCTGGGAGCCTGTCGAATTTAAGCTGTTTCATTCCCTGAGATTAAGGGATCTGGTCACGAATATCGATAAACTGAGCCAAAACTAATTAATTAGGTATGATTGTCAAATGGAGCGATCCCACCCTTCGCTACGCCCTTCCAGCTCACATAATATACTCATATTATTTGATCTCGAGAAATTTTCTCCAAAACAGCTAAACCCGACAGACTCCTGGTTTAATTTGGACAAATTCTGTTAATCCGGGAACAGTATACTAATTTAGGCAGAACAAAGGAAAATACCGCTTCGGTGCAACAATCATAAAGATGATATAGCTATTGACCCGGCAAATGAATCACTGGCACAATGAGTCGCAAGTCTATGGGGGTATTCAATCTGATTCTTCCCGGGGCGTTACACGAATAATAATATCCATCTAACCAAAGGTAATACCATGAAATATATCAAGAGTATAGTACTCGCTGGCCTGGCCTGCGCGATTGTGACCGTTGCGAATACATCCTTCGCCGCAACACCGTCAGATATACTGGTCATCGCCAATCGTATTGACGATATCACCACGCTGGACCCCGCCCAGTCGTTTGAATTCGCGGGCTCGGATTTAAGCCGCAACGTCTATGGCAAGCTGGTCAATTTTGATCCCAACGATTTATCCAAAGGTTATCAGCCTGATTTAGCCGCAAGCTGGACCGTCTCAGAAGACGGCAAAACTATTACTTTCAAGATGCGTAACGGCGTGAAGTTCCATAGTGGCAACCCGGTAACTGCGGCGGATGCGGTCTATTCATTGCAACGCGCAGTAAAACTCAACAAGACACCTTCTTTTATTTTCACGCAGTTTGGATTTTCTGCTGACAACGCGGATCAAACCATCAAGCTGATTGATGACATGTCTTTTTCCATCACCACCGATGAGAAATACGCCACTTCTTTTGTACTCAACTGTCTCACCGCTACTATTGGCGGCATCGTTGATTCAAAAACAGTTATGGAACACGAAAAAGACGGTGATTTTGGCAACGACTGGCTGAAAACCAATACGGCGGGTTCCGGCGCCTATACGCTGCTTAACTGGAAGCCAAATGAATCTTATACGCTCAACGCCAATGAAGAGTTTTACGCCGGGGCACCACAGATGAAACGCGTTATCGTGCGCCATATTCAGGAATCCGCCACGCAACGTTTGTTGCTGGAAAAAGGCGATATCGATCTGGCTCGCAACCTCAACCCGGACGATGTAGCAGGCGTTTCCAGGGCTGATGGGGTCGTGGTCGATAGCGAGTTGCGTGGCCGTCTGATGTATATCTCGATGAACCAGAAAGACCCGAATCTTTCCAACCCAAAGGTAATCGAAGCGCTTAAGTACCTTATCGACTACAAGGGTATGCAGGATTCTTTTCTCAATGGTCAGTACACCATCCACCAGGCCTTCCTGCCACGCACCTATCTGGGTGAAATTGAAGACGCGCCTTATTCGTTTAACCTTGAAAAAGCCAAAGCGTTATTGAAAGAGGCCGGGCTTGAAGACGGTTTTGAGCTGAAGATAAACGTACGTGAAGCGCAGGAACGAATTGAGATTGCCCAGTCAATCCAGAATACGTTTGGCCAGGCTAATATTAAGGTAAGCATCGAAGTTGGCACCGGCAAACAAACCCTTTCCAAATATCGTGCGCGCGAGCACCAGATTTATGTCGGCGCATGGGGACCGGATTACCCGGACCCAAATACCAATGCCGCAACCTTTGCCGCCAATCCGGATAATTCTGATGAAGCAAAGGCCACGGGCCTGCTGGCCTGGCGTAATGCCTGGCATCTGCCTGAAATGTCCAAAGCGACAAAGGCGGCGGTACAGGAAGGCGACCGGGATAAGCGCGCTGCGATGTATCAGAGCATTCAGCGTGAACACCAGCAGCGCTCACCATTTGCGATAATGTTCCAGAAGATTGAACAGACCGGGCGCCGCGACAATGTCAAAGGCGTGAATCTTGGTGGCGCTATCACGGCGGTTTCGTACTGGCCCATCACCAAATAGCCAGGCCAAAATAGCCCGGCTAAATAACGAGACCAGCAAAATCAGGAATACTTTTAAACGTGGCCACTACCACTACTATTGAAACCCCTAAGAGGCGGCGCAAGCCGCCTCTTTTTTCCTGGATTAGAGCGATCGGGCAGGTACTTATTACCATACTGATCACCATGGTCGGCTTGCTATTCGTGACATTTATCATTGGCCGGGTTATGCCAATTGACCCGGTGCTTTCCATTGTTGGAGAAAGTGCAACCAATGACGTTTACGAAGCAGCTTACCGGCAACTGGGGCTTGATAAACCACTCATAGTCCAGTTTCTTATTTTTCTTGGAGACGTATTTCGGGGTGATTTTGGTGAATCACTATTGACCGCCCGGCCGGTTTCCGAGGACCTCATACGGGTATTTCCCGCAACGCTGGAACTCGCAACGGTGGGTACAATCATCGGTGTTTTACTGGGGGTGCCGCTCGGCGTGATCGCTGCCGTAAAACAGGGCAGCTGGATTGATCATCTTGCCCGCGTTGTGGCGCTTATTGGATATTCAATGCCTGTATTCTGGATCGGATTGATTGGCTTATTGGTGTTTTACGGCATGCTTGGATGGGTGGGTGGCCCCGGCCGCCTGGATATATTTTATGTTGATGTAGTCCCCAGCGTAACCGGCATGATTCTCATAGACAGCCTGCTGGCTGGCGATATGTCGGTATTCAAAAATGCCGTTTCCCATATCATCCTGCCCGCCGGCTTGCTGGCCTATTACTCGCTGGCCTATATATCACGTATGACGCGTTCGTTTATGCTCGAACAGCTTGATCAGGAATACATCACCACGGCACGCGTCAAAGGGCTATCTGAAAATGCCGTCATCTGGCGCCACGCACTGGGCAACGTAAAAGTACAGCTGATAACGGTGATCGCACTTTCCTATGCCGGTCTGCTGGAAGGCTCCGTGTTAACCGAAACCATATTCTCCTGGCCGGGCATTGGCCTGTATATTACGACGGCCTTGCTCTCAGCTGACATGAATGCCGTTTTGGGTGGCACGGTAGTGGTAGGCCTGGTTTTCGTCTGCCTGAACATCTTCTCCGACCTGTTGTACAAGATCTTTGATCCAAGAGCAAAATGAACCGAACCTCAAGCACCACCGGTAATAGCCGATCTCCAGGCCTGCGCGACTGGTTAAATAGCGAGAGGCCAACTTCACGACGACAGGCAAAACTGTCCGCCTGGTACCACTCCTGGCTGGCATTGCGCTCCAACCCGATGGCAATGTTCGGCCTTCTGATATTGGCAGCGCTTGTATTCATCGCGTTGTTCGCACCCGTGCTGGCACCACACGATCCCTTTGAACAAGATCTGGCGGCGCGCCTGACGCCACCGGGTGAAGGTGGCTATATTTTGGGCTCCGACTCACTCGGGCGCGATATTCTCAGCCGCCTGATGTATGGTTCGCGTATTACGCTGTATATCGTCGCACTGGTAGCGCTCATGGCACCCATTGTCGGTCTTCTGGTTGGCACAGCCGCAGGTTATTTAGGTGGCTGGCTGGATATTGTGCTGATGCGCATAACCGATATATTCCTGGCTTTTCCCCGGCTAATTCTGGCCCTGGCATTTGTCTCAGCCCTGGGAGCAGGAATCGAAAACGCAGTATTGGCCATCGTCCTTACTGCGTGGCCGCCCTATGCGCGTATCGCGCGAGCGGAAACCCTGACCATCCGCGGTGCGGACTATATCCACGCGATTAAGCTGCAGGGCGCCGGACCGATGCGGGTGATAACCCGCCACATCTGGCCCTTGTGTATTTCATCGCTGATCATTCGGGTGACACTCGATATGGCGGGCATCATTCTAACCGCAGCAGGTCTTGGCTTTTTGGGTCTCGGGGCGCAACCACCCTCACCCGAATGGGGTGCGATGATTTCAGCCGGGAGACAATTCATCCTCGATCACTGGTGGGTAGCGACCATGCCAGGGTTGGCTATTTTTACCGTATCCCTTGCGTTCAACCTGTTAGGGGATGGATTACGCGATGTGCTGGATCCAAAAAAGAATGCAAAATGACCACACTACTAGAAGTTAAAAACCTCAGGGTAACATTTCCTACCCGTAGCGGACCATTCGAAGCCGTTCGCGATATCAGCTTCTCGCTGGGCAAAGAACGCCTCGGCATCGTCGGTGAGTCAGGGTCGGGGAAATCCATTACCGGACGCTCCATATTGCGCCTTATCAGGCCCCCCGGGGTTCTTAAAGCAGACCGAATCGACTTGCAGGGTACCAACCTGCTGGCGCTCTCTGAAAAACAGATGCGCGATATTCGTGGTCATAAAATATCCATGATCATGCAGGACCCAAAATTCTCGCTCAATCCGGTCATGCGAATTGGAGAGCAAATTTGCGAGGCGTATCGTCTGCATGCCAGAGCAAGCAAAGCACAAGCCAGACAAAAAACGCTTGATATGCTTGAAGCGGTGATGATTCGTGATCCGCAGCGCGTGTTTAGAGCCTACCCACATGAAATGTCCGGTGGCATGGCACAGCGAATTATGATTGCAATGATGCTGATTCCGGACCCACAAATTTTGATTGCTGACGAGCCCACCTCAGCTCTGGATGTGACCGTACAAAAAGAGGTGCTGGAAATTATGGACAGACTAGTACGTGAGCGTGGCATGGGTCTAATATTCATCAGTCATGACCTGAACGTAGTTTCCGCTTTTTGTGATCGGGTACTGATCATGTATGCCGGTCGAATTGTTGAGACCTGCCCTGCTGACAAATTACACGAGGCAAAACACCCCTATACTCAAGGTCTGCTGAACTCACTGCCACAACTGGAACATCCGGTTGATCGCCTTGAAGTATTGCAACGTGATGAGGCATGGCGTACCGCGCCCAGCATCAATAGCATAGTGAATACGGAAGCAACGTAATGAGTAGCGCTAAAGGCATTGAACTCAAGAACGTCAATGTATGGTTCGGTGACGGTGAAGACCGGGTTGACGCGGTCATCGATGCGAGTTTCCGTATTCCGCTCGGTGGCAGTTTTGGCCTGGTGGGCGAATCCGGTTCCGGGAAATCGACTATTCTAAAAGCGATAACCAATCTGGTGCCAAGCTGGTCGGGTGATATTTCAGTGCTGGGCAAAGCGCATAAAAATGCGCATAAAAAGGAATTTTATTCCGCAGTGCAGATGGTTTTCCAGGACCCATATGCATCACTACATCCTAGGCAAACGATTGACCGGGTGCTATCAGAAGCGCTATATCTTCAAGGATATAAAGACCCGGACAAACGTATCATCCAGGTACTTGATGATGTGGGGCTTGGTCAGAGCTTTCGTTTCCGTTATCCACATCAGTTATCCGGAGGTCAGCGCCAACGCGTGGCCATCGCCCGCGCCCTGATCATTGAGCCTTCCGTGCTCCTGCTGGACGAACCAACCTCGGCGCTGGATGTCTCGGTACAGGCAGAAATACTGAATTTACTGACCGATTTACGCATTGAGCGCGAATTAACCTATCTGATGGTTTCGCATGATCTCGCGGTCGTGGGCCATATGTGCAGCGATATTGCCGTGATGAATCAGGGACGCATCGTTGAATTGCTGAACGTCAATAATATGCGGGCGTTGCGCGCTGAACATCCTTACACCCAGCAATTACTGGAAGCCAGCGTGCAACGGCGCAGGCAGGCATAGGAGAAAGTTATGGCACGCATCGCTGTAGGCGGCTTCCAGCATGAAACCAACGTTTTCGCACCCCTTCAGGGGCAACTGGCCAATTTTCTTCGACGTGATGGCTGGCCGCCGCTCTGCGTGGGTAAGCAGATGCTTCAGGAGGTACAGGGGGTAAACCTTGCTATTACTGGAGCGATCAAACGGCTACGAGTACTCGGGCATGAGATCGTACCCCTGTTGTGGTGCTCAGCAACGCCGTCTGCCCACGTTACCCAGGAGGCGTTCGAGCACATCACCTCCATGATGCTGGGCGAACTTGCAAAAGCAGAACCCGTCGATGGTATATTGCTGGACCTGCACGGAGCGATGGTAAGCAAGCATATACCTGACGGAGACGGTGAGGTGCTAAGGAGGGTCCGTGAGGCCGTGGGTGCGCATGTGCCCATTGTGGCCTGCCTGGATTTACACGCTAACATCAGTGATCAGATGATGCAACAGGCCAGCGTTCTAGAATTATATCGAACCTATCCTCACGTTGATATGAGCGCAACTGGTGAACGCGGGGTGGAGCATCTAGATAGCCTCCTGCAAAAAGGCCTGGCTCGATTTCCCGCAACGGCATTAAAACGCCCTGGCTTTGTCATTCCACCCCACTGGGGCAGCACCCTGATGGACCCCGCTCGATCAATTTACAAGCACCTGACGCAACTGGCCGATGATACGCATATTGAGTGCCTTGCGCTGGCTTTTGGTTTTCCCTATTCAGATGTCTACGAGACCGGCCCTGCGATCGTCGCATATGGTTTCGATCAGCAGCGCGTTGATGACGTTAGCGATATACTTCTGCACGAAATCACCCATAGTGAAAACGCATTCAATGGTCGCCTATACAAGACTGATGAAGCCGTACAAGAGGCAATCCGCTTGTCAGCGCATGCAGATGGCCCGATTATCCTCGCCGACACTCAGGATAACCCGGGCGGTGGCGGGCCCGGCGATACCGTTGGCATCCTTCGTGCGCTGGTGGAACATAACGCGAGCGATGCACTCGTAGGGGTAATCATTGATGCGCCATTTGTAGCTCAGGCCCATGCTGCCGGCCCGGGAACAGCGATCAATGCTTCGCTGGGAGAAAAATCAGGATTACCTGGTCATACACCCTACACCGCAAAATTTCGCGTTCTGGAAGTAGCGGGCGGCCCCTTCAGGGCGACCGGTCCGATGATGGCTGGCGCCGATATCGATCTGGGCGCTACCGCACTGCTTGAAACTGAGGGCGTACAAGTCACAGTTGGCTCCAACGCCATACAAACCCTGGATCAGTCTATGTTCCGCCACCTTGGGATAAACCCTGCCCGGAAAAAAATCATCGCGCTGAAAAGCTCAGTACATTTTCGCAACGATTTTCAGGATATTGCCACGGCGATATTAATGGTGGCCGCGCCAGGCCCGGTACCAGCCGACCTCAGCACGCTCTCATTCCAGCATCTGCGCCCCGGTTTACGGTATTAAAAGCCGCCCCTGGACTATTCCAAAAGAGAAATACCATGCTCGGCATTAAAGAATCTGGCTTAAAAACTCCTTAGTTCTTGGGTCTTTGGATTAATCAAAAAACGTTTTAGGCGGGCCGTGCTCTACGATTACGCCACGGTCCGTAAAATAGACGTGATCGGCTACTTCGCGTGCGAAGCCCATTTCGTGGGTAACCAATATGCATGTCATACCATCTTCCGCAAGTTCCTTGATGGTAATCAAAACTTCGTTTACCGTTTCGGGGTCCAAAGCTGCAGTGACTTCATCAAATAACATCACATCGGGACTCATCGCCAGCGAACGGGCAATGGCTACTCGCTGCTGTTGACCACCCGACAGTTCGCCGGGGTAAGAATCCTCTTTGCCTTCAAGACGGACTTTTTTAACCAGTTTACGCGCCAGTGCTTCCACCTCCACCTTGTCTTTTCGCAGCACCAACATGGGCGCCATCATGATGTTCTCCAGCGCTGTTTTGTGCGGGAACAGATTGTACTGCTGAAACACCATGCCGACTTTTTTACGCAACTCGAGCTTATTGAGGTTTTCGTCGTTCACTTCCTGACCTTCAACCAGAATGGAGCCTGATTGCATATCGTTCAGGGCATTGACACAGCGTATTAGCGTCGATTTTCCCGAACCCGACGGCCCGATTATACAAATCACCTCGCCTTTCATCACATCCAGCGAAACGCCTTTAAGTACTTCAAGTTCACCAAAAGATTTATGCAAATCTTTGATGGATACCATTGGTTGGTCTTTACTCCAGCTCATAGCAGATTTCCTCTAGGTTTTAACCGCAAATTTAGATTCCAGATAGACTGTCCATCGCGCTATGGGATAACAGTAAATAAAGAACAAAAACAAAACAAATGAATAAAATGGAACCAGCAAATCAGACCGCCCGCCTTCCGACGCCAGCGCCTGCCCAGTAAGCGTCATCACCTCGGAGACTCCGACGATTGAGGCCAGCACCGTCGCCATGGTTAGTATGGAATATAGATTCATCCAGGGCGGTAACATACGCTTGATGCATTGCGGCAGGATAATACGCCACAGCACTTGATTGCGCGTAAACGCCAGGCTTTCAGCGGCCTCCCACTGCCCACTTGGCAATGATGCGATGGCGCCACGAAGAATTTCGGACACATTGGCCATAACCGGCAAAGACAAACCAAACATCGCTTTTAACCAATCGGGAAGCGGTATGGTAATGCCGAAAATGGTTACTTCAAACGGTAGCAGAAACATCGCAAAAAATAGCAAAACTAGCCATGGCGAATTACGGAAAAACTGGGTAATGAATTTGCTTGTAAACCGAACCCAGCGGCGCAGGGAAATTTGCCCCAGCCCCAGTGCCAACCCGACCCCCGTGCCGATGGCCATAGCACTAATCGAAATAATTATGTTAAAAATAAAGCCTTTGCTCAGCAGTGGCATCCACCGCAGCAGAACTTGCAACGCCGACTCGCGAACCGGGTCGGCTGCGGTATAGGCCGCAGTCGATGACAGAATAAAAATGGTCGCGAGAAAAAAACCATGCCAGGGTTGAAGGCGTAGCTTCAAGCCATGCGCACCGGCAGGTTTAGGGGCGAGCATTATGGGTAGATCTGTACGGTATGTTGACTCTTTCATATCATGCGCCCTCATGCCCCATACCCGGGTATTTTCATAGAATTCTCCAGGCGATGCATCCCCCAGACCAAAACGCCGACCAGCATAAAATAGACCAGCAGCATAAATATCATCATCTCGGTCACGTTGACATTATCCGACCATATTTGGTTGGCTTCATACAACATTTCAGGCACCGCGATCGCATACGCCAGTGTAGTAGTTTTGACCAGATTAACCAGATTGTTATTGAGCGCGGGTAGCACGACACGAAATGCAAGCGGCAAGGTAATATTTTTGTATATTTGCAGCCGGGTGAAACCCAACGCCTCAGCGGCTTCAACCGTGGAATTCGGTACGGCTTCTATTCCGGAACGAAAAATTTCTACGTTGAATGCTCCGGCAAAAAATGAAAGCGAAATCACGGCCCATGCAAAACCACCCAACAGTGGTTCCTGGCCACCGTAATCGTTGGTAACTTTCGGCAGTAGAGTACCAATGGCAAAATAAAAGAAATATAGTTGTACCAGCGGCGGCGTATTTCGAAACAGCTGAATGTAAGCATTCACGAATCGACGCGTCCATTTCAGGGGGGAGTTTTGTAACCAGGCACCGATCATTCCGATAACCACAGAGAAAAACAGGCACACCACCGACAATTTAACCGTCATAAAGAAACCGTTGACCATGCGATTTCGGTCGTAGGCGTCATACATAAAGGGAAGGTTTATACCGGTTGACTCGTAGAGCCATCTGAACCACTCGAAAAATGCTTCCATCGCGTTTCCCTATCGTTGTAAAAATTGACGGCGAGTCACAATTAAATTGCTTCTCGCCGCCCAATCAATGGAGGATTATTTATATTTTGCGTTCATATCCATCGCAAAAGGCGTATTTTCCACTCCCCATTTGGTTTCAAGCTCGAGGATACGGCCAGTTTTGTGCCACTCGACGATCATGTCATTCATCATGTCGTGGAATCTATCTTCACCGAGTTTCACTGCAAGGCCCCAGGGCGCATCATCAATGGTTGGGAGGGGCATTTCATAATCGGGCCAATCTCCAGAATTAAGCTTGGCTACGTGCGACGAGTCATCGTAAACAAAGGCAACACAGTTACCCGCTTTCAGTGCCGCATATACTTCTGCCGTACCTTTGAAAGCCACGATATTGGCACCAAAATCGCGACCGGTTTTTTTGTTGTAGAACGCGCCCTGAATGCCGCACACGGGCTTGCCGCGCAAGTCTTCCCATTCCTTGAAACCAAACTTTTTGGGCGTCAGTATATTGGTACCCGAAGAATAATAATTTGGATCTGAAATAAATACCACTTTACGACGATCGGGCTTGTCGGTCATGGTTGCAATCATCAGATCAACCTTGCCCTGTTCCAGGAACTGCATACGGTTTGAGCTCACCACCGGGATGAACTCAACATCAACGCCAAGTTTATCTGCCACGTCTTTGGCTAATTCGGGCTCAATTCCAATTATTGCACCTGACGGATCGCGAAAACCGTAGGGTTTATAGTCGGCTTTGACCGCCACTTTCAAAACGCCTCGCTCTTTAATATCATCAATCACATCCGCTTGCGCTATCTGCCCCAGCAGCGCTACGGCGAAAAAAGCCGATATACAGGTCGAAATTTTAGTTACTTTGTTCATCTTCGGTTCCTCCTCAGGTTAAGTCGTGGGTTGTAAAATTGTTGTAAATTTTCAGCACTTTTCAATTTTTCGCGCTGTGCGCGAATTATCTCATAAACTTGCTGAACTCGATATGATTTCCTGGCTTAAAATTAGTAATTTTTGTATTTTTTGGGGTCTGCTGACATTCTGTAAGCGAGCAAATTTTACACAGTTGTAAAACTTGCTAATCAGATCTGTCTCAGACAGTGGTCTTGACGGCATGCCGTAGGCCTGGCCACAAAATCCACTTACTATTTCGCCATTAGTCAGGTGTACAGTAATTTTTGCACTTTCAGGGTGGTGAACCCGCATTGAATCACCCGATAGTTCCGCTGATCGCGTCACAGATACTCTCTCCATCAATGATCGTTTTAAGCTCGATGAAATTTCGTTTTCGTCCAGATCATCAATCCAGACACTACCGTGCAATAAGGTACAAGCCAGCGCATAGGGTAGAGAAAACTGTGCTTGCTGGGACGTTTCGGGTCTCGAATATATCAAACTGATATAGACCAGTTCAGGAACCTCGGCTTCGACTCGCAATACCTGCTCAACGCCGATAGCTGCTTCCTCCATCAAGCAGGCGAGTTGCTCGATCGCGGCGTGTGCGGCTGAACACACGGGACTGGTTTTTGTCATCAATCCGGGGGCGAGCAAACGCCAGCGCTCACCCAGAGTTTCAAATTCTACGGCTTCGAATTTACCACCATTGAGCAGAGCATAAAAGCCACCGGGCTTCTCGAAACCATTTATCGGGCCGCTTAACCCGGCGACGGCCGTTTTAGCAAATTCAATACCGCGCCGCGCCGTATCGCCCACCAGAAACGGTTTGCCATCGGTGCCAAAAACGACCTTGCCACCACCCGCTGCCGCGGCACTCATGCCCATTGCGCAAGCAAACTGATTTCTGTCCAGGCCATATAGGCGGGCCGCTGCTGCGGTTGCGCCGCTCAGACCAAAAGTGACAGTGCTCCACCAACCGGAGAAATAGTGTGAATGCGTGCAACTTTCTGCCAGCGTATAGGCCACTTCGCTGCCCACGATAAACGCAGCGATGAAATCTTCTTCTGACGCATCGGTTTCCTGGGCGGCAGCCAACGCAGCGGGCAGCACTACCGTAGAACCGTGCATGATTCCAGTATAGCTGGTATCGTCGAAATCCCAGGCGTGGGCCGCAGCACCGTTGACCATTGCGGCTGCCGATGCGCTCAATTGGCGTTTCGCACCGATCGCAGAACATGGGCCAGCATTTTCCCCATAAACCGAATTCAATGCGGACACCACTGGATGCGCAGCACCGGCTGCAATAACGCCAAGCGTATCAAACACAGCGCGCTGAGCCGCTTTAATCACATCTTCAGGCAGCTGTGCGTAAGCAACGTTGCCCCCCCAATCGGCGATCTGCAAACTTAGCGCAATGCTCATTTAAATTGCCTCGACTCGATAGCCGAACTGAGCGGCACTGATACAGATTGATTGCCACACAGACAGCGCCCAGGTGTACGGCACGTATATATCAAAACAGTCTGCCGAAACACGATGAATCAAAACATTAACGTGATTAATTCCACACTGAGAAAAACACATGGCAGGGAAAGCGGCAACTGAAAAATCAATGGGGGTGAGGCGATAGAGCACGGATTCAACCGCGCCTCCCTGCATTCTAATAACCGTTCTTGCGTGAGACAGATCGAGCACGGCCAGTTTTTGATCATCCACTTCGGGGATCTGTCCTGCGCCTGATTTATCCCGAACTAATAGGCGATTGGGCGCAATTTTAAAACACCAGCCATCACCCTTATTTTGAACCTGTCGAAAGTTGCCACTGTTGGTAAAACCGTATTTTTCCAGCAGCGATTTGACATCATGCTCAAACGTATCCCAGCCCGTCAGTTGAAACAGCGTACCAAGGCGCTGTTCACCCAAAATCAGGCCGGGCAATTCATTCATTGCGCCATATGATCCACTTTTCAATTCACTGCTCAGCGCGGATCGAATCTCAGGCATTTTGGCGTACTCCTTCGGGGTCAAAAAAATGTGGCGATACCACCGTTGCGCTTAGAACCGTATCACCTACATGATCAACAATATCAACCACTTCACCGTGCCGTTCCCGGCCCTCGCTTAGCAAGGCGAGGGCAATATACTTCTTTAATGCAGGAGAATAAGTAGTAGAAGTCAGCAAGCCCTGCTCCACGCCTTTTTGCTGCGCACTTTGCGGATAGATTAAAGAGCCAGACAGACCCCCTTTATCGCCTTCAATTTCTAGACCGACCAGGGTAGGCCGGGATGCCAACTCGAGCTTTTCACGATGGCGTAACACAGAGCCGGAAAATGGCTTTACTTTGCTCGCAATACCCGCCAGACCTAGGTCTTTTAGCGTGGTTCGGCCGTCAATTTCAGGACCAGCGACATGGCCTTTTTCGATGCGCAGAGCGCTCATGGATTCAGTACCATAAGGTTTGAGCATAAACGGCTCGCCCGCAGCAAATAAATTCTCCCAAACCGCGTGCGCGTGGCCGGAAGCCACATAAATTTCATAGGCCAGTTCACCCGAATAACTCATGCGGTTAATTCGAACCGGGATGTCAACAATCGTCGCATTAACGAAATGATTGTTGGGCAGGGCCTGATTAGAAAGATCCACACCCGTACACACCGCACGCAGTAGATCGCGCGCGCACGGACCGGCCACGGCAAAAGCGGCATACTGATCGCTGACCGAGGTAACGTGAACCTTGAGTTCAGGCCAGGCGGTTTGCAGTAAATGCTCCAGATTGGCCAGAATTCTGGCGGCATTAGCGGTGGTAGTGGTCATGAAATAATCGTTTTCGCCCAGTCGGGCAGTCGCGCCATCATCCATAACGAAGCCGTCATCACGCAACATCACTCCGTAACGAAGCCGACCAATTTGAAGTTTTTTCCAGGCGTTCACGTACACGCGATTAAGGAATTCCGCCACATCGGGTCCTTGTATCGAAATTTTTCCCAGCGTTGACACGTCTACTATGCCAACCTGCTTGCGCACATGAGCGGCCTCGCGCACATAGGCCTGATGAATTGATTCTCCGTCTTTGGGATAGTACCAGGGTCGCATCCAGGCACCGGTTTCGATCAATACAGCGCCGTTAGATATATGCCAGTCGTGGATCGGCGTCAGGCGTGTGGGCCGAAAGTGTATCCCTTGCTCTCGCCCGGCGATTGAACCGATGGTAACCGGCGTATAGGGTGGCCGGAAAGTCGTTGTGCCAACTTCGGGGATGGTTAAGGACTGCAACTGCGCCATGCGCGCCAGCGCGTTAATATTTGACAGCTTGCCCTGGTCGGTAGCCATGCCCGTGGTGGTATAGCGCTTGAGGTGCTCAACCGAAACATAACCTTCGCGATGCGCAAGATCAATGTCGGACAAGGCAACATCATGCTGAATATCTACAAAGGCCTTGCCGTCCGTGGTGCCATCTTCGCGCATGATAGCCCAAATCATTAACAGATCCCGCGTCCAGTCATCGCCGTAAGAGAGCCAATTTAGTTCTGGAAAACTGAGACTTACAGGATCAACACCAGCCTCCTCTATTTTCTTGCCTATTATCTCAAAGGCTGCTTCCTGCCCGGCTTTTTCACCCTGGGCAATTGCCTCACCCAAGTCACCGCAAGCGCAGGCCGAACCCGCTGCTTTTAGTGTCGATGACCCTGATTTCAAGGGCACAAAGCTCGCACTTTTCTCCTCAAATGCAAGTTTCTGTCCGCGCTGACTCCAAAGATGAACCACTGGTGTCCAGCCACCGGAAAGCGCAATTAAATCACAGCGAATGATCTTTGCAGGACCTGCCGCGCAACCGCTTTCGTTGACCGGTACGATTTTCGCAGCGCTGACGCTGCGAAAACCTTTTGCTGCAAGAATACCGTAACCGAGATACAGTTGCACACCCTGATTTTCCAGCGGTTCGCGCAGCTCCACGGGAATGCTTTTACGTACATCGAGTAAACTAACGCTAGCACCGGTACGGGCCAGATCCGCCGCCACGGCGTAAGCACTGTCATTGTTGGTGGCCACTACGACATGTTGGCCAGGCAATACCGCATACCGGTTTAGATAGCTTCGAACCGCACTCGCCAACATCACGCCGGGACGATCATTGCCAGCAAACACCATGGGACGCTCAATCGCCCCCGTTGCCATTACCGCCTGTTTGGTTCTAATCTGCCAATAGCGCTGGCGAGGCTGGTGTGCGGGCGGTGTTTCAACATGATCCCAAACCCGTTCTACCGCGCCATAAACATTCTGATCGTAGGCACCGAATACCGTGGTACGCTTTAGTATCTGGACATTTTTCATGCTTTCCAGCGCCATTTCCATGGCTTTCAGATACGCGTCCGACTCAACACCCACGGGCATAGACAATAGATTTCCACCCAGGCTTACATCCTGTTCAAGCAGCATAACGCGCACCCCGTGTTGCCCAGCCTTGATCGCCGCTGCCAGCCCTGCCGGCCCTGCTCCGATGACCAGCACGTCACAAAAAGCGTTAACCTTCTCATACTCGTCCGGGTCCGGCATCGTTGTGGCACGCCCCAGGCCTGCGGCCTTGCGAATATATTTTTCACAAAACATCCAGAACCCAGTTCCTTTGACGGGGCCCATAAACGTTTTGTAGTAAAAGCCCGCGCCAAAGAATGGCGCCAATAACTGGTTAACCGCGCTGATATCAAACCTGACCCCGGGCCAGGCGTTTTGTCCGGTAGCTCGCAGACCATCAAAGGCCTCCACCATAGTAGCGCGCGCATTCGGTTCGTGTCGAGCTCCGCTGCGCAAGTGAACCAGTGCATTGGGTTCCTCAACGCCGGCACTGAATATGCCCCTGGGCCGATGATATTTAAACCCACGCGCAACGATTTTAACGTCATTTGCCAGCATCGCTGAAGCGAGTGTATCGCCTTCAAACGCGCTAATAGACTGGCCATCAAAGCTCATTTCAAACGCCTTGTCGCGATCTATACGGCCGCCGTGTGAAAGCCGATTCAGCTGACTCATTCCACCTGCCCTGTCACCAATGTGCATGTTCCAATTTCATGGCTGGCGGTATTGCGTTCGAGCACCAACCACTGGCGGCAACCCTGTACATGGTGCCAGTATTCGAGGTGCTCGCCGCGTGGGTTATCCCGCATAAAAACAAAATCCATCCAGCTCGACAATTGAGTATCGTCGGTCGCCGGACGGGTTACGCTGGCATCTCCACCGTACGTAAACTCTGTTTCGTCTCTCAGGCCACAGACCGGACAACTTATTCTGATCATAAAATAATATTAATGCGCATTAGGTTGAGGCCCCACGCCTTTTTCATCGATCTGATATCCGCGCTCAAACCGATCGAGGGTAAATTCTGCATTGTCTTCATGCGGCTCGTCTTTGGCGATAGTCCAGGCGTAACACCAGCCGGATGCGGGCGTGGCCTTGAAGCCGCCGTAACACCAGCCGCCGTTCAAATACAGACCTTCTACCGGTGTTTTGGTGATAAAGGGCGAGCCGTCCATCGACATGTCCATTACACCCGCCCAGTGCCGTAATAAGCGCAGGCGCGACACGCCCGGAATCAACGCTTTTGCACTGGCCAGGGTATGTTCCACAACAGGTAACCCCCCTCGCTGAGCGTAAGATTTATAGCCATCCAGATCACCACCCATTACAAGACCACCCTTATCGGACTGGCAAATGTAAAAATGTGCGGCGCCAAATGAAATTACCGTGTCGACCAGTGGTTTAAGCGGTTCAGTTACAAATGC
>PVMS01087503.1_pt1 | contig 25823 bp, 22 predicted proteins | sample 1853461 | NCBI WGS metagenome assembly PVMS01 (sample SAMN08582032, study PRJNA380276) | Marine sediment metagenome, whole genome shotgun sequencing project. | isolation source: ocean sediment barecode stripped | collected 2017
ACTACTGCATTCAATGCAGATTTCGATGGTGATCAAATGGCTGTGCATGTGCCCTTATCAAAGCAATCGGTTTGGGAAGCTCGCAACTTAATGCTCTCAACCCGTAATTTATTAAAGCCTGCCGATGGAGAACCTATTATCGGTCCTTCAAAAGACATGGTGCTGGGCGTGTATTACCTCACTATGGAAAAAGAAGAATCCAGTAATAAGAAAAATGTTCGTGCTTTTTCCAATATGAGCGAAGTTGAAATGGCATTTCACCTGGATCAGATTAACGTCCATACAGCAATAAAAATCAACGCGGAAAGCTGGTATGGCGATGATGGTATTCGATTGGAGAAAGCCGAAACGCGTTTGATTTCAACGACAGCGGGACGCGTCCTGTTCAATTTGATCTTGCCAAAAGAGATCCAATTTGTAAATAGAACCTTCGATAAAGGAGCGATCAAAGATCTTTTGGCTGAATTGCTTGAAGTAAGTGAGGAAGAAGATTTAGTAACCTCCCTCGCAGATCGCATAAAAGACCTTGGTTTCACTTTTGCCACTTTCTCTGGTACCACCATTGCAATTTCAGATATCAGTATTCCTCCCCAAAAGCCAGAAATTGTAGGCAAAGCCATGGAAGAAGAAAGAGCCGTGGAAGAAGATTTTCGTCGCGGCCTGCTTACCGAGCAGGAACAAAAAGAACGAGTGATCGAGATTTGGCAAAGCACTACAACTAAGGTGGCGGAGGCAGTTCGCAGCAACATGGATCCCTACGGAAACTTAGCTACGATGGCGAATTCCGGAGCCACTAAAGGTGGCTTTAGTTCGATTTCTCAGCTGGCCGGAATGCGAGGCATGATGGCAGATCCCTCTGGCCGTATCATTCCATTGCCCATTCGCTCCAACTTTCGTGAGGGGCTAACTACCTTGGAATACTTCATTTCAACTCATGGTTCACGAAAGGGTTTGGCCGATACGGCCCTCCGAACAGCTGATGCCGGATACCTCACGCGTCGTTTGGTGGATGTTGCCCAGGATGTCATAACGGCCATTGATGATTGCGGAACTGATGAAGGAATTTGGCTTCGAAATACGGATGATGTAGCCGATCAAGATTTAGGAAACCGGATTTTTGGCCGAGTAGTTGCTCTACGCATTATTGATCCGAAAACAGGCGAAATACTGTTCAAGAAAGGCACTGAAATAGATCACGACGAGGCTCGTCGTGTAGTGAAAGCTAATGTTCAGGAAGTCTATGTATTTTCACCCCTAACCTGTGAGAGTGAAGCCGGGATTTGCGTGAAATGTTATGGCATGGATTTGGGCCGAGGACACAAAATAAGAATTGGTGCGGCCATTGGCATTATTGCTGCACAATCAATTGGTGAGCCTGGAACCCAGTTGACCTTACGTACATTCCATACCGGTGGTGTGGCTGCTGTGTCGGATATTACGACAGGCCTTCCCCGTGTTGAAGAGCTTTTTGAAGCCCGAAAAACCCCAAAGGGCGAGGCGATCATTGCCGAGCTTTCTGGTCGTGTTGATATCACCGAAAATGAGCGCTACAGCGATTTACTCGTGCTCAAGATTGAATCAGCCGAAATGGTAAGTGATGAATATGAATTGCCCAAAGGATATCGCCTGAAAGTTAAAGATGGCGATAAGGTCGAAAAGGGTGATGAAATCGCGGGGCTTAAAGAAAATAATGTACTTGTTGAAAAAGATGGGAGAGTTCGTGTAGAAGGTCGCACAGTGTTTGTTTCTTACGAGCAAAAAGATGAAATCGAATACGATGTACCCACCTCAACACGCTTGCATGTAGTTACAGGCGATAAGGTTGAGGCAGGGCAGGCGCTTACAGAAGGCTCACTTAATCCGCATACTATCTTGCGCATTCAGGGCCGCGATGCTTGCTATATGTATCTTCTAAAGGAAGTGCAAACAGTTTATCGTTCTCAGGGACAAAATATCCACGATAAGCATTTTGAAGTCATCATTCGCAAAATGATGTCCAAGGTGCAGGTAACCAGCCCGGGAGATTCTCGATACCTGCCCGGTGATTTTATTCAAACACCAAAGATTACTTTGATGAACGAGCAACTCCTTTCAGAAGGGAAGGAACCAGCAAAATTTGTAGAAGTCTTGCTTGGCATAACGAAAGCTTCACTTAACACTGATTCTTTCTTATCTGCAGCTTCCTTCCAGCACACGATCAAAGTGCTTGCAGGAGCAGCGATTGGTGGATCGGAAGATCCATTATCTGGATTAAAGGAAAACGTGATTCTCGGCAAGCTGATTCCCGCAGGGACTGGACACGAAGCCAACGCAGATCGTTTACCTCAACTGGAACCTAAGATGGAAGATGGATTGCTAGCTCCTCAAAAGGCTGAGGTTGCAGCAATTGGGAAAGAGGCAAAAGAGCTGGCCTCAAAGGAATAAACTAAGTAGATGAAAAAAGCGGCCCCTTGGGGCCGCTTTTCTTTTAAGCAAATGATCGTTGCTTGCATTTCCATTTTAAGGTTTTGATCTGCGCCTAGCAAATCCATTTGTATAAAATTAGGCCCTCTATAAAATCTAATCTTGACGCACAATCCAAATGCGTCTACTATTGATAGAATGAATGTTCTTTTTAGGAGAATGCTATGGTAATCAAAGAAGTGGGCAAAATCGATATTGATAAAGAGATGCAACAAGCCTATCTTGATTACGCGATGAGTGTAATTGTTTCGCGGGCTCTGCCTGATGCCAGAGATGGATTAAAGCCTGTTCACCGCCGCATTTTATACGCAATGCACGCTATGGGCCTGCAAGCAGATGGGGGCCATAAAAAATCCGCCAGGGTTGTGGGTGAAGTACTTGGAAAATATCATCCGCATAGTGATCAGGCGGTCTACGACGCAATGGTGCGAATGGCTCAGGACTTTTCAATGCGTTTGCCGCTTGTGGATGGGCAGGGCAATTTTGGATCAGTGGATGGAGATCCCGCGGCAGCGATGCGTTATACAGAGGTAAAGCTAACCTTGCAAGCCCAGGAATTGTTGAAAGATCTGCATAAAGACACGGTCAATTTTAGCGATAATTTCGACGCCTCAATGCAGGAACCAGATGTCTTGCCAGCCGCGCTTCCAAATTTGCTGGTGAACGGGGCCACTGGAATTGCAGTGGGAATGTCAACCAATGTACCCCCGCATAATCTTGGGGAAGTGGTGGATGCATTGAAGCTAATGCTTGATCAATGGAAAAAAATAGACGAAATTAGTGTGGATGATTTGATGCAGCATATTAAGGGCCCCGATTTTCCCACTGGTGGGATCATTCTTCAATCTGAAGGCGAAGAAGGGATTCACCTTGCATATGGATCAGGCAGGGGAAAAGTGATCATGCAAGCGCGAGCGCGAATTGAATCGATCGGGCGGGGGCGAGAGCATATTTTGGTGACAGAAATACCTTATCTTGTAAACAAAGCTGCATTGATCGAGCGCATAGCGGTTCTCACGCGTGCGGGAAAGCTCGTGGGGATCAGTGATTTACGAGATGAGAGCGATAGGCAAGGCATGCGTATCGTAATTGAAGTCAGTAAATCAGCCCAGGCAAAAAAAGTTTTGCAAGATCTCTATAAACGCACAGCAATGCAAAGCACATTTGGCATCATTATCCTTGCCTTAGTTAATGGTGAGCCTCGTCTATTGAGTTTGAAACAAGCTCTGAAATTCTTCCTGGAACATCGCATGGAGATTGTCAAGCGTCGCAGCCAGTACGAACTTAATAAGGCAGAAGAGCGCGCTCATCTCCTGGAAGGCTATCGAGTGGCCCTCAAGGAATTGGATATAGTTATCCAATTGATCCGTAAATCGGCTGATGCCAATGAAGCACGCGTAAAGCTGATGAAGCGCTTTGAGCTAAGCGATATGCAAGCGAATGCAATTCTGGATATGCCCTTAAGAAGATTGGCTGCTCTGGAGCGCAAGAAAATTGAAACAGAATATAAAAATATCCTGGCTCAAATAAAATCAATAAGAATTCTTCTCAAGTCGCCAATTAAAATGCGGAAACTCATATCCGATGAATTGGATGCCATCAAAGAGAATTATGCGGATAGACGCAGAACTCAGATTGTTCACTTTGATGAGCAGGGCGATAATGGATCGATGCTGACAGCCGGGGATCTAACTGAGGAGAAAAGCGTTTGGGTTGGAATCAGCGGCACTGGAAAAATCGCTCGATTGCTGGAAAATAAAAGCCCCAGGCCAAGTGGGAAAGATGCGCCCATTGCTCTTCTAAAAACTTCTACAAGGAATACCCTCTATATTGTGGCAAATAATGGCAAAGCCGCTGCCATCGCTGTCCATGCCCTCCCTGAAGCTGATTCGCTGTCGCGTGGAGAAAGCTTAACCCGCATTAGTGCTCTTAAGCCCAGCGAAAAAGTAATTGGCCTCTTTAGCCTGCCGCCAGGAGAACATCTTAGCGATGCTTATGTAATCACCGTTTCGAGCACAGGGATGATAAAGCGGAGTGAAATCGCGGAACTCCCAGGGCCGATATCCCAAAGTTTTCGAATTGCAAATGTGAAAAATAACGATTCCTTAGTCGCTGTTTGGCTGTCCGCTGGAAAGAGCGAGCTTATGCTTGCAGGATCTAACGGCAAAGCCATTCGCTTTGCTGAGCAAGCAGTGCGCGCCACAGGATTAGCTTCCACGGGAGTCAACGGGATCAAATTGAGTGCTAAGGAAGTTGTTGCTGGGGCTGTTTCGTTAAATACAAAAGAAGATCTCTTCTTTATTCTTTCTGATGGCCAGGCCAAGCGAATAAAGGCTAACCAATTTCCCAAACAGGGCCGCTATGGTCAGGGTGTGATTGCCTGGAAAATTGAGGGTGCTGAAAAAGTAGTGGGAATGGTCAATCAAAAGGGAACTGTGAAGGCCAGTGTCTTGCTTAAAAAACTATCGGCTAAATCAAGCCGCCTGGATAGCGTTCCAGCGGTTGGTCGTCAGGCTGGTGGAAAGCAATTAATTGAGCTGAAGGATGGAGACGAAATAGTGGGCCTTGTTGTTCCGGCCAGTGATCATAGCTTTATCGTTGAGAGCAAGCAAAAGAAATTGGCGATCTAGGATTCTTCCAGATTAGCTGCTAAAAAGGATTAGTTTTCTAGCCCGGATATCACCTCTGGAAAAGCTGGGAGCTCTCCTGCGCAATTGGCGCTATACCAATCTGCTTCTTCAGGGTAATTCTGAACAGAATGTTCGATCGCGCTATCACTTATTTTTACAGCCTGATCAAGATTGAAAACCGCTGCTGAGCTCCAGAAGCGTGGCAAAGTCATGAGGGGATCTCCAAAGGAAAGCTCTTTTTCTCCCTGGGGAATCCAATTAAATTGGATCGGGCCTCTTGAGTGAACGGTGAAGCCCAATTTATAGCCCGCATTGCGTGCAATTCTTATCCCTTCTTCAGTGTAGTTTCCTCCGGGCCAAATATAAACAAGGGGGCGATACCCAAAACGCTCTTCGAAGATGGGGATCAATGCAGTGATTTCCTCTGTTACTTCTTCCTTGCTCATATCCTCATTAAGATAAATATGATTAAAACCATGCGATTGAATATCAAAATAGCCTGTATCGTTCAGGCGCTCAATCCAATCCCATAGCCCTGTGCGCCGATCCGTGTCCCCAACGAGCCAGGCCAGTGTGCTGATCCAATCATTTTCTTCCATTACAGGCAGAAAATAATCTTCAGCGGTCCCAGGTCGCCTGTCATCAAGGATCAATATCATTGACCGCTGCGGTATCCGTTCATTTCGATATAGAAAGCCGATTAATTCTTCGCTGCTGATCGTCTCAAATCCAAAAAATTCCGCCAGCTCCATGATTTGGAAAAAGGTGTCCGCGTTGATAAATGATGGATCGTTAATCTCTTCATTTCCAGGTCGGATGCTATGGAACATTATTGGAGCCACAATGGTTCCTGGAAGGGCATTTTTAGGGTCCCAGCGCTTTGCCAGATATTGGCATTCATCAACGATGTACCTTTGCACGGTATTTTCTTCGCGGATTATGTCGCTGGTGAATGCGGCAGGTGCTGGGCCGCTTGGCGCAAGGGTGGGCGTGATAGTGGCTGATGCTAGGGGAGTAGAAGATGGGGAAATGCTAGTAGTAACTTCTTTCGTAGGAGGCTGGTCTTCCTGAATCTCAGGGGAGCAGGCGGTCGATAACACCAGCAGAAGGACCCCAAAAAGTGCGAAAATAAGTTTTCCGCGCACTTCACTGTAATTTCTTTTTCCAAGCAAAATAGCTCCCATGAACGATGGGGCATTATAACTTTCAATGCAAAAAGAATAAATTAAACTTGTTGAAGCGTGTAGTAAGAATAGTGATAAGCGATTTTTTCGTCTTTCACCGCAATTAAATCTTTGCCATCCAAAACCCTTCCCTGGCTGGATTCGGCTGTCCAGGTAATCGTGCGAATATTATCTTTGATTTTGTTTCCAGTCACTTGAAAATGACCATCAGGCAATTGATTATTCAGAAGATCCGAATACCAATTTGAAATATCGGCTGGATTTTGCAAAGTACGTTTAGCGGTAACATGCACACCATTTTGCTTATATAGGGCGGCCACTTTAGCGGGATCTCCGTCGTTGAGCGCATCCAAATAGCGCATGCTCACGTCGCTTTTCCCGGCTCCTTCAGGAGGCCAGGGAAAATTGCTAACTGGCTCCCAAAGTGCGCTGTCATTTTGCTTGGAGTAATACCATTCCCAGAAGTTGGCGCCCGCCAGATCATAATCACGAACAGCACCAAGAAAGGACGTAACCTGTTCAGGAGTGGCACGCCATCCGTGTTCACCGTAGGCTGCCCCCGTTGGAAAATACTGCCGCCAGGGAGTAATATTCTGATATTCGCGCAAAGATTTGAGCAGCTGTGCTCTAGGATTATTGGATTTCACCCAATAGACCTGAGGCATATTTATGTCTGAATATTCCAGAAATGTTTCGAAAGGGAAGGGGCGATGATAGGAAGGATAGCGATAGGTGCTTATTCCAATCGGAGTATTCGGAAGGTTTTTGCGAACTTCCTGCATATACTGACGTGCTGGAACATCCATCCCAGGAAATTTGAATTCCTTTTCCGCATTGACAATAAAGCCATCGAGATTTAATTCCCGAACGCGCTCTATCGCGCGACGCGCTTCAGTTTGAGGATGTTCCCCGTAAATATAGTGCCAGCCCCAGGGTTGAATGCCCCTGGCTCTAAGTGCAGCGACGAGTGGAGGAATGAGATCAATGTTTTTTTCTTTGTCAACATTGTAGTTGTAGCGGCCATCGGCGACTTTGATGAGAACATGCGAAAGGCCAGCCCGCTTGGCAACATCGGCAATTTTATATGGATTGCCGCCTTCCACTCTATCTATTTTCCAAAGATAATAGCCCTTTCCCTGAAGAATCATCCCGTTACTGCTCCTATAGCTGTGTATAGCCATTAGGTAGCAATATGCGTGCCAAATCCCCCAATTCTTGTAATTACTTGTTGTCGATGCCTTCCAGGCCTAAATCTGAAGCGATACCCTGCATCGCCGCCAGTACAATGCCACAATGCTCCCAAAGTTCAACCCCAAATTCTTCAACAGCCTCGGAAATCTCATCCCGATTTGCTCCGGCAGCAAAAGCCTTATCTTTCCATTTCTTTTTTACAGATTTAATTTTGACGTCATGGATGGATTTAGAAGGTCGCACGAGCGCTGTAGCGGTGATCAAGCCAGTTATTTCATCGCAAGCATAGAGCGCTTTCTGCATCAGTGTTTCACGGGGAACATTGGTATGGTTCGCATGGCTCATAATGGCCCGCACTACGATTTCTGGAACCCCCCGTTGTTCTAAAATTTTGGCACCATCCTGAGGATGCTGCTCAAGGCTTGGATGAATTTCCCAATCGAAATCGTGAAGCAGACCAGCCAGCCCCCAAGTCTCTACATCTTCACTATAAAGCTTTGCGTAAGCACGCATGGCCGCTTCCACTGAAAGCATGTGGCGTACAAGGTTTTCCTTCTTTACGTACTCTCGAACGATAGCAAGGGCTTCATCGCGGCTGGTCATATTTATATTGAGTTCAGAAGTCTACACAAATCGTTGTCGGATGGAAGAACTTATGTAATCAAGAGTAGCAACTGTGATCGTGATCATCCAAACGGCGATGCCCGCATTCTCATATTGGAATTGACGAATCCACTGGATCAGGAGGAAACCAATTCCGCCACCACCCACCAAACCAATAATGGTGGATAAGCGAACATTGATATCCCAGCGATAAATGGTGAATGAAATGAAGGGCGGCAATATTTGAGGGACAACCGCATAAGTAATGGTCTGTAAACGATTTGCGCCCGTGGCCTGAATAGCTTCAATGGGGCCTGGATCAATGCTTTCGATCGATTCGGAATATAGCTTTCCAAGCGCAGCAATGGTGTGCAATGTAAGCGCAATGCTGCCAGCGAAGGGGCCTAAGCCTACCCAAATAGTGGCCACGATGGCCCAGATCAAAGGCTCAATTGAGCGAACAATATTCATACCCGTTCGAGTAACTGTGTAAATGAAAAGTCCGATTTTCAATTCTTTTTCACTTCCAGAACGGAAAACCCAAACAAAAGCTACAAGCGCAAATATCAGTGCACTAAGAAATGCAATTCCTGAAGCCAGGGAAGGAGAATTTGTGAAAAGGGCTTGGCCACTTTCGAAGGAAATGACAGGGAAGGGAAGATTGACCACACTTTCGGCCACTTTCTCTTCGCTGAGGGGAATAGATACCAAACCATAGACTATTCCCAAACCTATAAACCATCCCGGAATGGCAGCAAGCATGCTTGCAAGAGTACCCAGGATCATATTTGTTGTATTCCCGGAAATTTTCTCACTTACTTTGGTCAGCAGCGAGCCACCAAGGGAATATCCCATGAAGCCCAATGAAAGCAGCGTGATCATTCCTATAAGCGCAATCCCAATGGGCGCGCGCTCTAAGCCTCCTAAAGCTGCAGCTGCTAGGCCAGTGATAATGGCAGCCAGCCACACAGCCGGGAGTGCGAATGCCACCCCTCCCACAACCTTTCGCAAGGGTGCCGAGATAGGTGCCATGAGGTTTCGAGCAGCCAGAAAGGATATGGGGAATGCAAAAATGATGCCGAAAAAGGTCGCCATTAAGGCCAGCATGATGGTTTCAAGCATGCCCACCAGCGCTAATTTCATTTCTCGGCTGAGATTTCCTGTAAATACTTCTTCAGTCTCCTGCCTAACGATCAATGTGTGGTGCTGATCGCCAATGGCTGTGATAGGAATAACCGCATCTGGAATGTTTAGCAGTGTAGAGAATTCGCCATTATCGTCAATTTCGATACTTGTCTCTCCCACACTTCGGGGTTGAAAAGGATTTCCGATGGGGTTTTTCCAAAATATTTCGACAGTCCAACCGGGGATGAAGCCGCCCCCAATAATGGTTAGCTCAGTCCCCAATGTAAAGCCCCCTGTTAGATCGCGCACACTTAAATCGCCACATGTAGGCGTAGCAGATATCCATATTCCATCAGGCTGTGGTTGATTGACTGGCGGTCCGGTGGCTCCCTCTGGACAAGGAGCCTGGATTTTTGCAATGGCATCATTGCTTATTTGCTCAAATTCGAAGGCATTCCGCCACGGCCAAAATATCCGGCTAAGAATTCCTTGCGTATCCTTATATTCGGCAATCGCTTTGCCAAGATCAATTTGTGTAATGTTCCAGCCCAGGGAAAAAATTAGTATTAATGAAAGCAAAATCGCGGGCGCCATAGAGCCCACCTTTTTGCCTCCCCCAATACGGGCAGCATCGATCATTTGCCATAGCCAAAAAGCTCCCATAGCAGCTGCCGAAAGAACAGCTGTCTGCCCATTTATTCTGCGAAGTAATTCTTCGTTTGCTACAGTCTGAAGCATAGGATTTGAAAGCGCGATGACAGCCACGACATAAATTACAGCCATTCCAGGAATGGAAAATGCCTGGCTGGCTCCATCGCGAAGTAAGTAGCGTGCTAGTAAATAGCGCAATGCCACCAGGAATAGGATCAAGGCAGCACTTTGCAGAACGAGCAGGAAATATACTCGTGTTGCTTCGCCATAATATTCTTCTGGGAAACGAGCTTTTTGGGCTATGGTCCAAATGCTGAGAAAAGCCAAAATAAAGATTGAAACAAAAATGGAAACACCGCGACCTATTTTCCGACTAGCTGCTTGCCCCAACCCAGGCATGAATAAGGATAGCAATCCATGCACATATGATATTTTGCTATTTTCTGCGGAATTCGTTGTCACGTAGTACCTATAATAATTACTGGAAAATATTTAAGCGCCCAGGCGTTCGGCTTCTTCGCCATAAATTTCTTTGAAACGCTGATCGCTAAGATTTTTTACATCGCTGGCATCACCTTCAAAAACCAATTTTCCGTCGCGCAAGCCGATAACGCGGGTTGCGTAGCGTTCCACAAGATCTAAGAAGTGCAAGCTACAAAGGATCGTGATGCCATCTTCCTGATTGAGTTTTTCAAGACTGCCAAGAACAGAGTGTGCAAGCACTGGATCCAGGCTTGCCACTGGCTCATCTGCAAGGATAATTTTAGGATCCTGCATGAGCGCTCTAGCAATGCCCACACGCTGCTGTTGGCCCCCGCTAAGCTCATCTGCTCGGTTATTGGCCTTATCCGGAATACCAACGCGTTCCAAGACGTCTTGAGCTAATTTTCGATCCTTAGCTCGAAAACGGTTGATGAGGCTCCAGGAGGGCGGTGTATAGCCCAGGCGGCCAGCTAACACGTTTGTAGTAACAGAAGAGCGCTTGACCAAATTAAAGTGCTGAAAGACCATGCCGATCTCACGACGATGCCTGCGTAAATCATTCTGATTAGCTGTGGTTACGTCTTCCCCATTCCATAAAACAGTTCCTGAAGTAGGTTCAACCAATCGGTTAATGCAGCGTAATAGAGTCGATTTTCCTGAGCCACTTAAGCCGATGACAACCATAAATTCCTTATCTTCAACTTTAAATGAAACATCTTTCAACGCGACTGTGCCGTCAGGGTATACCTTCGTTAAATTCTTGATTTCAAGCATATGATTTCATTTGGTTACTTGGAAAAAAATTAGGGATGGGCGTCAGCCCATCCCTAATCAATAGCCAAGAGCTATTACTGAAGATCTTCGAAGCTCACACCAGCAGCTTCGAGCGTCTGTCGGAAACCATCGTAGAAGTTATCCCCTACAACTTCCATACCGCTCCACGAGTAAACCGTGTTGAGCAGTTCGAGGCCTGCATCGGTTCCTGTGAGGCCGATGAAGAAGTCCACCAGGGTTTGGCGGGTTTCTTCATCAACATCGGGGCCGAAGCTGATGTTGTCATTGGGGATTGGAGCAGATTCTGTAAGGACTGCTACAACATCCTTAACATCAGGAAATTCTTCTTCGACGTTGCCACGAGCATCCACAAATGTGGAGCCAGCGTCGCAGTCACCGTTATAAACAGCGATTACAACAGCATCATGTCCGCCTGCATCCACGATTTCAGCCAGATCGACTTCAGGATCAAGTCCTGCAGCGCGCATGGCCAAGCTGGGAATTACCCAGCCCGAGGTGGAAGTTGGGTCAGGACGGCAGAAGGTTTTGCCAGCTAAATCGCCAACACCAGTGATGCCACTATCAGCACGGGCAATTACCTGGCCTGTGTAGAAGGTGCTGCCAAAGCGTACAGAGGCAACGCCAACTTCGGCGCAGTCACGACCAGCGGCCACTAGATAGTTGAAGGTGTTAAGAGCGCCAATATGGGCTTCGTTTGAACACATGGCTTCAACAGCACCAGTGAAGTCGGTGGAGACGATTGCAGTCATAACCAATCCTGTCTCCTCCTCAAGTGCAGCTGCTATTTCTTCTGCACCAGTCAATACGGTTTCAGTATCCTGTGAGGGAACCAACACCCATATCAATGGGTTGTCCTCAGTGCCGAGATCAGCTTCGCCAAGAGCGCCACAGGCGCTAAGCATTAGTGCTGTCACAGCCAGGAGTCCGAGTACCGCGAGTGAACGGTTCTTCATTTTCCTTCTCCTTAGAATGGTTGAGAATATCCGGGGCCTGCCCCGAAAGGCCAATCATATCTCGCTTTTAAAAAGCAATCAAGGATTTATCAAATTTTTAAGGGGAGCAAACAAATTCTAACAATCCTTTTTTATTCGCAAAAGATAGGTGTAAAATCATTTCCATGGATATTTCAAAGCAGGAATATATTTCGAATTTTCTTTCCAACTTTGTGGATTTAAGTTTGCAGATCGGAAATATAAAAAGCAAAGAAAAGTTTTCATTAGAGGGAATCGGGCAGTTAATGCGATCTCTTGGAAATCCACACACAGATTTTCCAAGTATCCATATTGCTGGAACGAATGGAAAAGGTTCTGTGGCTGCTTTTTGCGACGCCGCCCTTAGAGCAGCCGGCAACAAAGTAGGGCGATTCACATCTCCGCACATTGATGGCCCTCTTGCTGGTGTTCAAATTAACGGATCCATCATAGATTCAGATTCCATAAAAAAAAGTATCAAGGAAATCGAAGAATCTCAGCAAAACAGTTCCCAACTGACATTATTTGAAATCGTGACAGCAATTGCCTTCCTTCATTTTTCTCGGGAAGAAGTTGATTTTGCTGTAATTGAAGTTGGATTGGGTGGCCGTGATGATGCAACTAATATTATTGATCCCATAATTTCGATCATCACTTCGATCGATATGGAGCATCAAGCCATTCTGGGGCAGACGCTCGAAGAGATTGCTGCCCATAAGGCTGGAATAATCAAGAACAAAACGCCTCTAATCCTCGCGCCACAAAAAGAAATAGCTCGCCGAATTATTTTGAATAAAGCAGAAAGTGAGCAGGCGAAGGTGTTTGAATTGGGAAAGGATTATTTTGCAAATAGAAAATCCTTTGATCGAAAAGGCCAGCTTATAGAAATAGAATTGGATAAAGAGGTGGAAACTTTTCCGATCTCTTTGCTTGGTCGTTATCAGATTGAAAATGCAGCCCTTGCTTATGCGGCATTGCGCAAGATCAACTACGAGGAATTCAATCTTGGCGTATCAGAGATCAAAAAAGGATTTGCCAACACAAAATGGCCGGGAAGATTTGAGCTCATTGAGCAGGATCGCAGCTTTATTTTAGATGCTGCCCATACCCCTGAGGCAGGCAAATCTTTGGCCTTGTCCTTGCAGGATTACCTGGGGGAGGAAAAAATTACGGCAATTATCGGGCTCTCGAATGACAAGAATGCAAATGAAATCTTGCAGCCAATCAAGGGAGCTCTCCAAACGATTGTTTTCACACAATCTCGACACCCCCGAGCGAAAAAAAGTGAGGTATTGGCAAATGAGCTGGCTGCAAAGGAATATGAACAATATATAACTACAACGAGCAGGGAAGCCTTGAAAAAAGCCATTGAAAAAAGCGCTGAGGGATCCACTATCCTTGTTTTTGGAAGTGTTTTCCTGGTAGAGGAAATTCGAAAAATATTGATGAGTGAAATAAAATGACTTCTAAACTATGCTATCTGTTGTCCCTGATCTGGAAGCATGTCATAATCCTTAGATGCGAAAACTTCGCTTATTAATTTCCATTGCTTTGATCGCTCTCGCTGCCCTTGCGTGCAATTTGGGAGCCGTGATAAACCCCGAATCATCAAAAAACTCTGGCTCCCCAACAACCACAATAGTGATTTTGCCCGAAGATACTAATATTTCAACCGCTCAAACCGTAGACCAACTTTTGGGTCCCAAAGAAGAAATCATCCACATTGCTCAGCCAGCAACTGGCTCAACATTTTCTTCCCCGCTTACAATTAATGGAGAGGCGGATTCCACCTTTGAGCAGAATCTAGTTATTAAATTATCGGATGAACTGGGCAATCAGCTTGCGCTTAGCCCCACAACAATTCAAGCTTCCTTAGGCGAGCGAGGAGCATTTTCGGCCACGCTCACTTTTACAATAGCTTCAGAGCAAGTTGGCAGACTTTCTGTTTATAGTCAAAGCGCCATGACGGGTGGTCTTGAGCATCTCTCCAGCGTGGAAATAACTCTCATTCCAAGTGGAAGCACCTTTATCAGTACAACCAACTTGGCCGCGGAGACAATTGGAATCACTTTACCAAAAGCATTGGATACGATCAGTAGCGGAACGATAGATGTCAAAGGTTTCTCGGATTACTTCTTTGAAAGCTCTCTGGGATTAGCCCTTTGCGGCGGCGGAAGCAGTGGGACAAGCGATGAATTGTGTGGCACAAGTGGGAATATTCTCGCAATGGGATACGCCCTGATTGCATCCCCTGATGTGGTGCAGGCGGGTCCATTTACTGGCAGCTTAAGCTTTTCAATAAGCGGCACCACCGCTGGAAGAATAGTTGTTTATGCTACTTCCCCAAGAGATGGTGGCCTGATCCATTTGAACAGCATTCCTGTCACTTTACAACCCTAGGGTCTCTATCTAAGCCATCATCTAATGTTGAAAGAGAAGAAAGCAATGTCTGAAAATCCAGTGATACTTATTACAGGAGCTTCATCGGGAATTGGTGCTGCGAGTGCGCGCTTGTTTGCCGCAAATGGTTACAGAGTCGTAATGGCAGCACGCCGCTTAGAGCGCTTGCAGGACATCGAAAAAGATATTGTGAAGCTTGGCGGGGAAGCCCTTTCTGTGGATACAGATTTGATTCATATTGATCAGATTCAGGCCTTGGTGAAAAAAACTATTGATACATGTGGGCGCATAGATATTCTCTTCAATAATGCTGGTTTTGGGCGAGCCAGGTGGCTTGAAGATATGGACCTCGAGAAAGATATCGAAATGCAGATACAGGTCAATCTAAGTGGGCTCATTCAAATGACGCGTGCGGTATTACCCCATATGATTGAACGCCAATCAGGGCATATCATCAATATGGCCTCTCTAGCTGCATATATAGCAACGCCTACTTATTCGATCTATGCAGCTACAAAATATGGCGTTCGCGGATTTTCAAATGCCCTGCGCAGAGAAGTTGCTGTGTTGGGCATAAAGGTTTCAGCTATATTTCCAGGTGGAGTAAAAACGGAATTTGCCGAGCATCTTGATGCCAAACGAAAGACTGGCTTTACTACTCCCCAGGCCTTATTGTTAAGCTCCGAGGATGTGGCCCGAACTGTTTTATCAGTGGCGCAAAGACCCAGGCGCACCGTAATTGTTCCCTGGATTTCACGTTTTGGTGTCTACTTTGAAGCTTTATTTCCGGGCCTCAATGATTGGCTCATCGAGAGGGCATTTACAAAGCCAGAGAGAGATCTATAAAAAAACCGCTCAATTGAGCGGCTTTTATTATTCTAGTGATTTATTATCGCTTTGGATTTCCGGACCAACATCAACATTTTCCACCTGCTGCATCAGCGAGCGAATTCCATTTCGGACTTGATTAAGATAGCGTTCAAGCTCCATTTCCAAATTGGTTAGCGATTCCAACACGTAATCATCCGCTTCTCTTCGTGTAGCTTCCGCGTCCAAAAGAGCCTGGTCCTTAATTTGATCCGAACGGGATTCGGCTGCTTCAACAATCGAATCGCGCTCTAATAGTCCCTCGGATTTGTCGCGAGCAAGCTGAACCGTGCGTTTTGCCTCTTCCTGAGCTTGAGCAAGCGTTCTATCGCGCTCGGCAAGAAGTTTTTGAGCGCGCTTTACTTCTTCAGGTACCGCCACTCTTAACTGATCAATAATATCCAGCATGCTATCTTCGTCTACCACCACATTATTGGTCAGTGGGATAGGACGGCTGGCGTTAAATAGCTCTTCTAATTGATCAACTAAACTAAGAATATCCATATTAATTTCGGTATTGCCTTCCACTTATGGAAGTGCAAGAATTAGTCCAAAGCCTACACGACAAGCAGATTGCCGTCAACTCTCTGGGCGATACATTATTAATCGTGAAAGGGAGCAGCCGGATAAGGGCTTTCACCGTTTTCTTTCATCTCGGAAAAGCGTTCTGCCAGAGCTTTTTGAACATGCGGGGGCACCATCGAGCTCACATCTCCATCTAAAGCCGCAACCTCTCGAACAGTTGTCGAGGAAATAAAAGAATGCTCTTTGCTGGTGATCAGTGCAACCGTTTCAATATCTGGGGCCATTTGGGCGTTGGCAAGCGCCATGCGGAATTCAAGTTCGAAATCTGAAAAAACTCTCAATCCTCGCACAATTACCTGCGCGCCTATTTTCCTGGAGAAATCAATGGTGAGTTCATGGTAGGTGCTCACTTCGATCTTCTTTTCTGATTTAAGAGCTTCTCTGACCAATTCAACTCGCTTTTCAGTTGGAAACAATAATGATTTTTGCGGCAATTCATAAACGGCTACAACAACTTCATCAAACAACTTGCTGGCCCTCATTGCGATATCAATATGCCCATTATGGATTGGATCAAAAGTGGCTGGAAATAATGCTCGGATCATTTTAAGAAACGTCTCCCTTTCCCTCACTCCAATAGGAGTGCAATATGTTGGCAAGATGCTTATGTTCGGCTGCTTGCAACTGTGGGTCTTGCTCCAATAGAGAGGCCGCTGCGCGTCTCGCTCTATCTATCATACGCGAGTCTGCCAGTGAGGCAAAGCGTAAACCGGCAAATCCGGATTGATTTTTTCCAAGAAATTCACCAGGCCCTCTTTGCTGTAGATCGCGCTCTGCAAGTATAAATCCATCGTTGCTCTCGACCATTGCTTTTAAACGCTCATTTTCAGCAGCGTCTTCATTGTCTGGGATCAGTATGCAATATGATTTATCCGCTCCTCGGCCTACTCGGCCACGAAATTGATGCAATTGAGCCAATCCGAAACGATTGGCTCCTTCGATCAGCATGACGCTCGCATTGGGTATATCCAAGCCCACCTCAATTACTGAAGTCGAGACAAGAATATCTGATTTATGATCACGAAAGTCGGCCATGCTTTGTTCTTTTACCTCAGCCTTTAATCGCCCGTGCATAAGAGTCAGGCGATAATTTGAAAATATATTCTTTTGCAGTTCTTGATGCTGTTCCACCGCTGCTTTATCGGGGTTTTTGTCATTGCCTTCAACGAGGGGGTAAAGAATAAATGCTTGCCTGCCCTTCCCGATCTCTGAGTGAATGAGATTGTATGCGCGCTTCCGCTCCCTGGGGAGAAGAATGTGCGTAGAGATTTCTTTACGCCCCGGTGGCAATTCATCAATTACACTTAAGTCCAGATCACCGAAAAGGGTGAGCGCTAGCGAGCGCGGAATGGGTGTGGCGGTCATTACCAGTAGGTGCGGATTGTTTCCCTTGGATCGTAATGCTGCCCTCTGCTGCACGCCAAAACGATGCTGTTCATCGATCACGATCAATTCCAATTCGGCGAATAATATCGGATCTTCAATCAAGGTATGCGTGCCAATAAGAATCTTGATCTCACCGCTTCGCAGGGCCGCCTTGATCTCTTTTCTTTCAGCCGCCGATGTTGCCCCAATGAGCAATGCGATTTCATTTTCATGTAATGAAGAATCTGTGTGGAGCAATAATTTGCGAAGGCTCGCGTAATGTTGCTCCGCCAAAATACTGGTTGGCGCCATAATTGCAGATTGTGCTCCCTCATTCGCAATTGCAGCCATTGCAAGAGCAGCAATAACTGTTTTCCCTGAGCCAACATCGCCCTGCAATAACCTATTCATTGGCTGGCCTGAGGCCATATCTTTCATAAAATCATGCCAACTGCCTTTCTGAGCTTTAGTCAGTTCAAAGGGTAAATTCGCGTATTGCTGGTCAAGCCAATCTTGTGAAACTTTGAAGATGCGCGCTTTTGAAGATTTCCAGCGTGATTTTTGCTGCAATACAGCTAATTGCATAATGAAAAGTTCGTTGAAAGCTATTCGCGCTTGGGCAGCTTCTAGCTCTTCCCAGGAATCTGGAAAGTGCACTTGATAAAGCGCTTGCGCAAGATCAATAAATTCATAACTTTTGAGGATGCTGCCAGGTACGGGATCTTCAACGCGTGGCGCCCAATAACTAATTACTTTTTTCATTATTGTGCGCAGCCAGCGCTGCCCGATATTTGCAGTCAATGGGTAGATGGGCACAATTCGATTTGTGTGTAATTGTTCAGAATCGAGCAATTCCATTTCAGGATTGCTCATTGTCAATCGCCCCAAATATTGATCAATAGATCCGGAAAGAAGCACCTGATCCTCCTCTTGAATATTCTTCGTTTTCCAGGGCTGATTCATCCACGAAGCACGGAGTGCTGCGGAGTCGTCTTCCACCACCAGCTCGAAGATCTTCAATTTCCTTTTTCCAACCACGCGTTTGCTTTTTCCCGTTACCCTTCCGGAGATGGTTACATTTTGACCATATTTCACCTGGCTAATGGGTAAAAGTTGAGAAAAATCCTCATGCCGTCTTGGCAGGTGATAGAGCATATCTTCAAGGCTATAGATGCCCAATTTTTGCAGCCGTTCAGCATTTTTGGGGCCCACGCCATCCAGCACAGTCACAGATGCGCCAAGCGCTGCTGGAATGGTCTCCTGCTGGATTTTCGTCAGGGATTTCTTCTTCTTTCTCTTTGTGCTTTTCAAACTGTCTTCCGAGATTGTTGGCGACTTACTTTCCTCTCTTTTGTCGCTTACTCGCCTGGGTCCTTCATCAATCAAAGAAAGCATTTTTTTAACCGATGTGGAACGTTCGGCAATAGAAAGTCCATCATATTTTGAAATTTCACGAACAAGCGCAATAAGGATTTTTTCGCCTACAAGATCAGCGTGAGCTTCACTTTCCCATGAGGCTAAAATGCTTTCCAGGCCCCCAAAAACAGCCTGATTATCGTATTGGCGATTAATTTCAAGGCGTAGAAATTTCTCCAGTTTTTGAAGAGAAGACTTCATCTTGCTATTTTATCAGTCAGAACTTTGTGTGTTTTAGAAAATGCTTCGATAATTATGCGCTTTGTAAGGCGAAGACCCCTAAACTATGCGGGCCAATTATTGAGGCAATTTGAGGGCCAATGTTTTGCTCGCTAATTGGAGTATCTGCATGATCTTCCGCCAGGCGCTCTCTAAGAGCGCGGGTTTCCGTCTCGAATGTCGGTATGCCCTGAAGCAGGGATATATGCTCCAATTCGCCAAACTCAGTTAGAAACTCATGCAATATATCAACCAGATGTCTATTGTTGCGGGCTTTTTCACTGTGCACCAGTTCGCCCCGATCCATAGTGAAAACTGGCAGCATGCCAAGATGTTCCCCGATAATGGATTGAGTGCTATTTACCATGCCACGCCGCACAAGATAGCTTAAGCTTGGAATACAAAGCACGGAATATATTCTTGGAATTAAATTTCTAACGATCAACTCTAATTCAATAAGATTGATTTCCTGTGTTGCCCTTTCTGCAGCACGCTGCACGATCATGCCTAATGCTAGCGATATATTCTGGCTGTCCACCACTCGTATGGGAACCTTGCCCTGCATTTCCTCGGCAGCTTCAAGTGCATTGGCGTAATTCGAATTGATATATGAAGAATTAGCCAGCGTCAGTATTCCTTCGCTCTGCGGCCCTAATCGCTCATAATACTCTTGATAGGTATCTTTGCTATAGGCCTCAAGACTGGGGCCATTGTTATTTATCAACGATTTAGGGAGATCGGTGGCTTTGATCTCTTGCGCATCTTCTGATGGCATCATCCCTGCCCATTGAGTGGGCAACACAGTGACAAGATTGCGTCCCTCAAAGACTGGGTTGGGAAATTGGACTGTTCCGTCCGTAATAATTGAAATTGACATAAATGTTATTCGATCGACAAAATAAATTGGTAGTGGGGTTGTCCGCCAGGTTGGATTTCAATCTCCTGATCAGGATAGGTCTTCTGAATGGTTTCAGAAATCGCATTCACCTCTTCTTTTTCAATATTTTCGCCGTAGAATAATGTGATCAATTCGTAATTTTCAGCTTCAATACCCTTCAATAGTTCCAGGCAAGCAGAATCAAGGGTACTGGAGGAAACGATCAATTTTCCATTGTGGAGGCCAATGATCTGTCCTTCTTTAACCTGCACTCCATCAATTTCCACATCTCGAATGGCGGTTGTAATTTCTCCAGTCTGAACTTCCGTGATTGCCGCTTTCATTTGATCTGCGATTTCATCCAATTCGCCATCTGGAACCAGGCGAAGCATTGCAGCAAGGCCTTGCGGAACACTGACCGCTGGCACAACCACCACTTCTTTCTCAGTGATTCCAATGGCCGCTTCGGCCGCCATAGTGATGTTTTTATTGTTCGGCAGAATGATGATTTTTTCCGTGGATAGATCCTCAAAAGCAGACACGATATCTTTCGTGCTCGGATTCATCGTTTGCCCGCCTTCGATGATGGAAGCAACACCCAATTCTGCAAAATGTCGTGCAATTCCTGGCCCTGGAGCAACCGCCACAACTGCGATGTGACCCGGTTTGACCACAGCTAGGTTCAACTCAGCCGCGTGCTGCTCAACCTCTTGCATTTGATCCATCAGGTTTTCAATCGCTACATTGGTAACCGTTCCCAATCCCATTGTGTAGTCGATTGGGATATAGCGGTTTTCAGTCGGCACATGGATGTGCATCCTGAACATTCCTTTGCCTTCCCCAACCTGAATAGATGTTCCCATCTCTTCCAGATCTCGATAAAACTTCTCAAGATCTAGGCTTTCGTTGGGGCGAAAATCAACCACTATTTCATAATCCTGACCCTCTTCTACAGCTTCCATTGTGTGCTCAAGATTTATTGAATCCAAAGGTTGCATCACGCTTTCGGGAGTTGTAATTTGCAAACCCTCTATCCATCGCACCATGCCATCGATGATGTAGAAAAGCCCTTTGCCCCCCGAATCGACCACGCCGGCTTCTTTTAGAATAGGCAGAAGATCTGGAGTGCGTTCCACAGATTCAGCCGCAGCCTCTCTTGCGACTCTCAATACTGAAATTGCATCTCCCCCCTCTTTCGCGTGTTTCTCAGTGGCAGTTGCTATATCTTTTGCCACAGTAAGGATGGTGCCCTCTACGGGTCGCACGACGCCTTTGTAGGCCGCATCGCGTGCAAAAGCGAATGCGCTGGCTGCAGTCTCGCCATCCATTACTTTTTTGCCTTCAGTAGCTTGAGCAAAGCCTCTCCAAAGCTGAGAAAGAATAACTCCGGAATTTCCTCGAGCTCCCATCAAGGCCCCAGTAGCCACCATTTCTAGCATTTTGCCAGCTTCTCTCTCGCCCGAATTCTCAATTTCATCTATGGCTGATTTCATTGTGAGCACCATATTTGTGCCCGTATCGCCATCCGGCACGGGAAATACATTTAAAGCATTCACAGTTTGTTTATTGGCTTCCAACCATGAGAGAGCTGCTTGTGTCAGACGTTTAATCGCAAGCCCATTAACAGGATATTGCTGAAGAATTTTTATCCTGCTTTCTCTTGCTTCCATTGTTTCAGTCATTAGTAATCTCTTTATTGAGCCATCATGGCGAAGGGGCTATTCAGAAGAATGATGGCGATAAGTGCTGTGGGCAAATAAAATAAAAAGCGATTGTAATCCTTTTTGAACATCTACGGGATTAATTTATTGCTTTCCTCAATGAAAGGATTCCCGCTTCAATTCCTTTTGAATAAGCAAATATTGATGAGCCAGCTACAAAAACATTGATACCAGCATCTCTGGCTAAAGCTATGGTGTTCACCTCAATGCCCCCATCAATTTCAATAAGCGCATTAGAACCAAGGCTGTCTAAGTGATTTCGTATACTTCTTGCCTTTGGAAGAACTTCGGCCATAAAGTCCTGCCCGCCAAATCCAGGTTCCACGCTCATCACCAGGGCAATATCGGCAATTTTAAGTGCTTCACTGATAGCTTCAATATTTGTTTGCGGCTTAATCGCTATTCCGGCTGAGCAACCCAGTTCTTTGATTTTTTGCAAGTCTTCCAAGACATTACCACTTGCTTCAACGTGAATGCTTATGTGATCAGCGCCAGCTTTAGCGAAGGAATCCAGGTAGCGATCGGGATGCTCAATCATTAAATGCACATCAAGGGGCAATGAGGAAACTCTCTTGCAGGCTTCCACAATGAGGGGACCTAAACTTAAATTGGGTACAAAATGCCCATCCATCACATCAATATGAAGCCAGTCGGCCCCGCTATCCTCTGCCACTTTTATCTGCTCACCCAGGCGAGCGAAATCGGCACTTAGAATCGATGGGGCTATAAAATGGGGAAGCGGCATTAGCGAATTATATCAATGCCAACTTATGGGATTGGAGGATTAAATATTAAATAAAGCCACATAGAGAAAGGCAACAAGCCACCCACAGCCAGCACGGCCAGCAGCCCTAATCCAACTGCTGCCCAATCGATGGCTTCCTTCTCGTCTTCCCCGATTGATGGCTCTTCAGCAATGCTATAGCCATTCCCTGAACTTCCATGAGACCTTTCACTCATATTTATCAGAACTCGGCCTAGCTGATCTGCAGTGCGATATCGGGCAGATGGTTCTTTTGATAAAACTTTGAGGATAATCTCATTGAAATTTTCCGAAATTGAAGAATTGAGATTTATTGGTGCAACTGGAACTTCGCTCTGGTGCATTTTTGCAAGCTCAGTTGAATTTTTTCCCTCGAAAGGTAATTTGCCTGTGAACATGAGATACATGATGACACCCATTGAATAAACATCTGACGCTAATGAGGGCGCATTTCCGGCAGCCTGCTCAGGCGAAAAATATTGAGGCGATCCCCAAACAACATCGCTTTCCTCACTTGGATTAATCGAGGCTAATGCCCGGGCAATACCAAAATCTGTGATCTTTACTCTGCCATCTGGAGTCACAAGGAAATTGTGGGGTTTGATATCGCAATGAACCAAGCCTGCCCGATGAGCATAACCCAATCCTTTGCAGGCCTGGATTATTAGGGGAATTCCTTCTTCGAGCGGATATTTCCCTTTCTTCTTGATCAGCGAATTTAGATCTGTTCCAGGAATATATTCCATAACAATAAAAAGCCGATCATCATCGAAGCCGAAATCATGCACGGTGACGATATTGCCATGTGAAAGATTAGCCGCTGCTTTAGCTTCTTGCCGAAAGCGTTCTCGGAAAGCGGGATCTTTCGAATAATCCTGCCTCAACACTTTTATGGCAACATCTCTTTCAAGCATCAGATCACGAGCACGGTAAACCATTGCCATGCCGCCTTTTTCAACGAAATCTTCCAGCTGATAGCGCTTATTTAATAGCATTTTGTCATTCATTTTTACTCGTCGCGATTTTATCAGTATTGGCGTCTGGACGATGCGAAATGACAGGGGTATGCTTGCCGCATGAATTTCGGGAAATTAGGCCGCTATCTCACTCCAGGAATAATATTAGGAGCGATTTCTGTTTTCGCGCTATCTTTCCTGGCCGCAATAGCATGGCTGATCTGGTTCGCCCCGCCAGCAGCAGAATTGCGTGAAGATCCAGGAACAGGGCTAATCCTGATCCCAGGCCCAAGTTCCACGCCTCCAGATCCAAGCGAAGTCCCGCTTTCAACTTCTACTGCAACCGCAACCTTAGTTCCTCTCCAACCCGGAGAAATGGGCATCGGCTCATATGTCCAAATTGTCGGTACTGAAGGATTTGGCCTTAATATGCGCTCCTTTGCTGGATTGGATGGGCAGGTTAATTTCCTTGGATATGATGAAGAAGTATTTATTGTGAGTGATGGGCCTGTAGAAAGTGACGGCTTCGTATGGTGGCACTTGGTCACCCCAGTTGATAAAGATCGTACGGGATGGGCAGCATCATCATTCCTTTCCCTTGTCGCAAATCCCTAATCTTAAAGAGGTTATGCATGTCGGAAATAGTTCCTACAAATATTAAGGCAAAGAAAAAGAGTGGAGTTTTGGAAATTGATTGGAGTGATGGCGAATCATGCGCTTATCCTTTTGATTTGCTTCGCAATGCCTGCCCTTGTGCTCAATGCCGAGGCGGACATGAAAATATGCACCCTGAGCCAGCAGACGATGTATTCTTGATACCCCTTACGGATGCAAAGACCACACGTATGAAATTCCTTGAAGGTGTCGGAAATTACGCGATAAATATAGAATGGGAAGATGGTCATTCATATGGGATTTACAACTGGCATTATTTGAAATCCCTCTGCTCTATGATCAATGAAACTGGAAATTAATGATTTTATTTCACCCCAATGATGGGTGAGGTTAATTGTGTGCCTGGAGAAAATGGAAGCTAGCTTGCGCTAATCTTTTTTTCTCTTTCGTAATCCACAAAGCGATATCCAACGCCACGTTCCGTGAGTATGTACTGCGGGTCAGAGGGATCTTTTTCTAGCTTTTGGCGTAAATAGTTTATGTACAATCGCACATAATGAGGCTCATCGCGGTATTCATATCCCCATACTTTGGCGAGAATTTGATCGTGAGTGACCACCCATCCCGAATTTTGAACCAGGTGAAAAAGCAGACGATATTCCGTCGGTCGCAGTTTTACTAATTCTCCATCAACCCAGATCTCTCGACGTTCAAAATCCATTTGTAGCCGATCATCAACCTCGATCAATCCTGAAGTATTTGCTCGGTAAGCTTCGGTACGGCGCAAAACTGCGCGAACGCGGCTCACCAATTCTCGGGGGCTAAATGGCTTGGTAACATAATCGTCGGCACCCAATTCAAGGCCGCGCACTCTGTCGTTCTCTTCTGTCTTCGCGGTCAACATGATCACCGGAATATCATGGTTTTCTCGGATCATCCCTAATATTTCGAAGCCGTCTATGTCTGGCAGCATCACGTCCAGCAATATTAGGTCTGGGAGCGTTTCGCGCAAACGATCCATAGCTTGCTTACCGGAAAAGGCCTCCTCTACCTGAAAATCATCCTGCTCAAGATTTAATCGGATGAAGCGAACAATTCGCTCTTCATCGTCCACCACCAATATTCGTTTGTTTGCAAAGTTATTTTCACTCATGCTTATTCCCTGACAAATCCGATGATTTCCTCATCGGCATCACTTGGAAGGAGTTCAATGAAGTTGATGCGGCTCCAGGGCCATATTACAGTTGTCACATCATTTTGAAGAAAACTGAGATCTTTCCCATCACGTTTGCGCGGGTTCTTTACTGTGATGGTGAGATCAGAGGCTGATGGCATTTCCTCGATTTCCCCAACAACAGCATCTTCATTTGAAATATGGATGAGCACTGTGTAAGTCATGCTATTCTCCAATCAGGTTGGAATACTTGAGGGTTATGCATTGATAGCCGCCAAAAATAATCATATCTTTGTTTTCGATTTTATGTTCAATATGAATTACTTAATTAATTGCCACATTTGTTTTTAAGCCGCTAATAAGGATGCAATTATCTATTGGCAGCATGTTTTGGAGATTAAAGAATTAATTGAGAAGTTGAACAATAATGAGGGCAATGTTATCCGGTCCTCCAGCTTTATTGGCTGCCTCCACTAATAATTTCCCTGCAGTATTTGGGTTCGGAGCGGAATTAATGATTTATTGGATATGCTTATCGCTCAATACTCCCCATAATCCATCTGTGCATAACAATAAATAGCCCTGCTGTGGCATGATGCCAGTAAAAATATCCGCTTCTACATGCTGTCCCTGCCCAAGAGCACGAACCAGCACTGATTTATGTGGGTGCACCATAGCTTCTTCTTGCGTGATTTCGCCCAATTCAACCAATCTACGAACCAATGTGTGATCAGTCGTGAGCGCTTTGATTCTTCCATCTTTATAGACA
>PVMS01089835.1_pt1 | contig 25769 bp, 40 predicted proteins | sample 1853461 | NCBI WGS metagenome assembly PVMS01 (sample SAMN08582032, study PRJNA380276) | Marine sediment metagenome, whole genome shotgun sequencing project. | isolation source: ocean sediment barecode stripped | collected 2017
CCACGACAACTACTTCGACGACAACTACTTCGACGACCAGCACCACGACGACAACCACTTCGACGACCAGCACCACGACGACGACCACTTCGACCAGCACCACCACGACGACCACCACCACAACCACGACGACAAGTACTACCTCTTCGACAACGACCACGACGACAACCACGACGACCAGCACCACCACGACGACCACCACCACAACCACCACGACAAGTACTACCACTTCGACAACCACTTCGACCACGACGACAACCACGACGACAAGTACTACCACGACAACTACTTCGACAACCACTTCGACAACCACCACCACGACAAGTACTTCGACAACCACCACGACGACGACCACCACGACGACGACCACTTCGACAAGTACTACCACGACGACCACGACGACCACGACGACAACCACTTCAACCACTTCAACCACGACGACGACTACAACCAGTACCACCACGACAACTACTTCGACGACAACTACTTCGACGACCAGCACCACGACGACAACCACTTCGACGACCAGCACCACGACGACCAGCACCACGACTACTTCAACCACTTCAACCACGACGACTTCGACGACGACGACAAGTACTACCACAACCAGCACCACCACAACCAGCACCACGACGACCAGCACGACGCAAACCACTACCACCACTACGTCTACAACGACAACCACTATAACCACGACGACCACAACTACAACCGTTCCATTCTTAGGGGCGTCATTTATAGTTAGAGTAAAACAAAAAGTAATTATAGCAAGGCGCGATAGTGAACCAATGATATTTAGAAGGAAAGAAATTATAAAAATTGCGCGGGAGGTGAAAAAAATTGATTAGAATTAAAAGCCGTAAACAGACTTGGGAACGTTATTTTATAGCGGGTAGCATTTTGCGGGTCCAGCAAGACGGGTCCGAAAAAGTTTCACTTGCTAACAGTGTAGTAACCGCTATAGATAATGCCGGGGACGACGTAAGCACCACGCTTTTAGCGCAAGCAACGAAAACGCTTGACAATGACCCTAAAGGCGGGTATGTAGACAATATGTTATCTATCCGCCTGTTTGACGGCGACCCGGATTTACAACCTTATAAAGTAACCTTCCGAATGGAAACCACTTTAGGCAATCGTTTCGAAGTAGATATGAATGTCGGCGTTGGGGAAATTTGAGAAGCCTTTTAATCATTGTAGCTATTTTGCTAATTGTAGACATAGGCGTAAACGCGGACCAATACTGGCAACGCGCGAACGCTGAAAATGTTTACTATGGTTGCGTTGATTGCCATAATGCCGGGACTTTCAAAAAGTTTTGGTCCCACTTAGGTTCTGAACGGCTACACTTAAAACACGAAACTTTAAAAACTGATTGCCTATTTTGTCATAGGTACGAACAAAATAAAATAATTATAAACATCTACCAGCCGGAGGTAACACCATGAAGAAAAAATTTTTATCTACATTAGTTTTTCTGTTTATGGTTTGGCCGTTTACTTTGTTTGCTGGCGAATGGCCGGTTGAATTGGAATGGGATTCATACGCGGAGCAATCGGAAGCAAGTCATTTTGAATTGCACGAAGCCCCAGCCGCCGGGGGTCCGTATGATGATAATACTATAGTCGTGCCTAACATAAACCCTTCGTCTTTGACTACAGTTAGGTACGATTCGACAAAGCCCGACGGCGTAGCGACGACCACTTATTTTATTTTGAAAGCCGTAGGCACGAACGGCGAAAAATCGGACCCGTCAAACGAAGTAAATTTTACTTATGACTTTGCGCCTATTGTCCCAATAGATAATCTTACCGCCGTGTTAGACGGCGACGACGTACAGTTTACATGGACGCAAGCAGATATTGACCGGGTTTTAAAATGGGTATTGTACCAAAGCGAAACAACCGGCGCTAACTATGTCGAAGTGGGCGACATTGTCTACACTGGTCAACCGGGTCCCCAGTATTCGACCATTGAAACAATGAACGTTCCAGCCGGGGAAATGAAGACATTCTATTTTGTCTTAGTTACCTTTACAACATTCAATGTCTTTAGCGGAAACAGTATGGAAGTTTCGGTAACTATAGACAAAAGAAAACCCGCGCCTGTTTATAACTTAAGGATTAAAATAGTTACTCAATAATGCATGACGAAGTAAAACGGCTTTTGTATGAAATTATTACTACAGGCGAAGACGCTGAACAAAGTATTCAAGCGGTTCAGCAAATGGGCGTCAGTATTACGAACGCCGTCAGCAAACGCGGTATCAATATTATACAATTACAAAACGTAGTACAGGCAAAGGTAATTCAGAACGCTGTTAAATGTCTACAATTAATCGACGAACAAAAACAACATTATGCGCGGTTGCCGATGGAACGCCGCTTGCCGATAATTATAGACAATAAAAATGAAGATATATTACTACCCGATGAAGCATTTAAAAATTTTATTCGGGCGGACCTTAATGAAGGTTTGACGCTTGAACATTTTTTAAATAGAGTTATTAAAATATTTTTAAGCCACGCTTTACTTATGTATGGCGACGAAAAAATAGCCGCCGAAAAAGTAGGCATTTCCCATGAGACATTTATAAAGCTTCATAACGAAGCAAAATAAATTTCATAACCGCCGCCCGGCCCACGGGTAAAGGCAAATGGAAGGAGTAAGTAAAATGAATGTAGCAATCCTAACTAACTTTCAAGATTTTAACCCCGGCTATTCCTTAACATCAATCGTTCAAGATCAAATTGAAATGCTTACCCGGCATGGTAACAAAGTCCATTTATTCGTATGTGAGGTTTACAACGAAGCATTTGACCCGCCGTGGCCTAAAAGTTTGGCCGTTCATAAAGTTACGCCATTCGGTGATTTAATTGACTATAAGAAAAAAGCAGATATGTCTAAAGAACATTACGGATTAGCGGAAAAGACAAGGGACGTTTTAAATGAGACGTTTAACAAACTTAATATAGACATTGCTTTTACGCATGATTGGATTTTTACAGGATGGAATTTGCCCTATGCGCGCGGTATTGCTATGGCTACGGGAACCTTGCGAGATATTCGCTGGCTTCACTGGGTCCATTCTGTACCAAGTCAAAAATATGATTGGTGGAAAATAAAAGAATACGGCAAACAACATAAAATAATTTTTCCTAATTCAACGGACGCGCTACGGGTTGCGGAAGCATTTCAAGGGGAATTAGAAGACGTTCGCGTAATCCCGCATATTAAAGACTTGCGAACATTTTACGGATTTCATACGGATACTTGTAAATTTATAGATGACTACCCGAATGTAATGCAAGCAGACATTGTTCAAATATACCCCGCGTCTACAGATCGGCTAAGGGCTAAGGGTATAGATATTTTATGCGATATTTTTGGGGCGATTAAAGAACGTGGTTTAAAGGTTTGCTTAGTAATTGCTAACCAGTGGGCTACAGGCAAAGACCGTAAAGAGTCATTAGATAAATACTATAAACTTGCGGCCCGTAAGGGTTTAAGCCGTGATAGTGAATTTATCTTTACTTCCGAATGGGATAAAAGATTTGAAACAGGAATACCCCGGTCAATGCTTAGGGAATTACTACTATGTTCTAACTTGTTTATTTTCCCTACTATGGAAGAGTCATTCGGACTTGTAGGCCCGGAAGCGGCGTTGGCTGGTAACTTCATGGTTTTGAATTACTCACTTTATATGATGCGCGAAGTATTCGGCGGCATTGGTTTATATCACGATTTTGGTTCATTTCATAATGCCTTTACGCCGCCGCATAAGGATTACTACAAAGAATTGTCTACAATCATTTTAGGGCGTATGTATAATAATGAAGCAGTTAGGACAAAAACTTTTTGCCGTAAGACTTATAATATGGACGCCCTATATTTGAATATCTACGAACCTTTAATGATGGAGTCTGAAACATGGCTGGACAAATAGAATTAGGAAGTAATGTAGTAACTGGCAATCGTACCCGCTTCGGAAGTTTTGTAGTAATTGAAGACGGGGTAGTAATTGGTAAAGATGTAATAATCGAAAACTTTGTCGAAATTATGGAAGGGTCTATAATTGGCGACGGTTGCGTAATCAGATCATTTACGCGCATAGGGCCGAGCAATGTTTTAGGTAAAGGGGTTGTAGTAAAGTGTAGCGCCATTACCGGGCCGGAAGTAGAAATAGCTAATAGCTGTTTTATAGGACCGCAAGCTATATTCTTTTCGGACCTAACCAGTAAAGTTTCCCAAACATTCATTGACGTAGGAACCTTTATTGGCGGGGGTTCGCGGGTTATGCCGGGCTTGCATATAGGCAAAGATGTTTTCGTAGGCGCGGCTTCGTTTGTCAATAAAGATATTCCAGACGGCGAATTATGGGTAGGCAATCCAGCGAAGAGGATAGCAAAAAATGAGTATAAGCAATTTTGGTTATGAAGGTATTAGCCCTTTTGCTTTCGTCTATGATGAAAGAAATGTAGGCGAAGGCACTAAGATTGAACACGGCGCTATAATCGAACCGGGCGCGCTTGTAGGAAAGAATTGCTTTATAGGCTACTATACTGTACTTAGGCCGGGCGTTGTGTTAGGTGATAACTCACAAGTTAGGTATAGTTGTTATGTAGCCGAAGGCGCGCAAATAGGGGACCATACCCATATTTTTCAATATAGTAATATCGGTAAAGATACTATTATAGAAGATAAGGTATGGATAGGCGCTAAGGTTATGATTACTAATACCCCGAATATAGCGTACCTACGGCCATTTGAGACAAAGATATTTCCGCCTGTAGTCAAGTATGGCGCGCGTATTGCTTCTTGTGCAATCGTAAATCCCGGCATAACTATAGGCCGTAACGCTTCTATAGGTTCGGGGTCTGTAGTTACTAAGGACGTTCCAGATAATGAAGTATGGTTCGGCAATCCGGCAAGGTTTATAAGGAAAGTAAAAGCTAACGAAATGATTGACTAATGGGAGGTAGACAAATGAGAATACTTTTTCTAAGTCCTAATCAATCGGGCCGCTGGAATCGCGGCCACCAGTTATTTAGGGACGAAATAGCGCGGCAACATGAAGTCATTTTCGTGGGCGAAGGCTACGACCAGATAGGCGAATTAAAATCGCCCTACAACGTTCCCGAAATTTTGGATTTACTACAAGATTTAAACTTTGATTTTATATTTACTTACGGCCTTAAGTATAGCTATCCGTATCATGGCCTTGATAAAGTTAAAGATATTCCTAAAGTACAATTCGTTTGTGATTTAGTCCCGGCCATAACTGGGTATCAAGGGACCATTGACCCGTACTGTAATTTTTTTCGACGCGACAAATACGACGTTTACTTTTCGTTATCTATAGGAGTCATGCGAACGCTTGAACACCGGGGTTTTGGGAAGGAAGGTGACAACGTTTTTTTCCTACCCTTTGGGGTTGATACCGATTTGTATTTTGACCAAAAGAAGGAAAGACCTATTGACGTTATGACAAGCAGTAGTAAACATGATGCCATTTATCCGCTAAGGAATAAGATTGAAATAGCTACAAAAGAATTAGGGGTAAAGCATTTTGGCAAAAGGGTTTTCGGAGATACGTTTATTAATACAATGAATAATGCTAAGATAGGCGTTAATGGTTTGTCTATATACAAACGCATGAATATGAAAATACCCGAAGTCATGGCGTGCGGGGCTTTGTGCTTTACCGACCGCCCGGAAGAGTTTGACCGGCTGGGCTTTAAAGATGGAAAGCATATCGTCATTTACGAAAATTTGAATGACTATAAAGAAAAAGTTACATGGTATCTTGAAGAGGAAACCAAATTAACCAAGATAGCAAAGGCCGGGCAAAAGTATATAACCCGTTATCATTCAAACGCGGTACGCGTAAAGGAAATGACAAAATGCTTAACCAAGTGGACATAACTACAACGGCTACTCTTCGGCCTAAGTTGTTAATGGAAACGCTGGAAAGCTTTCATGTAGGAATGTTAGCGGGGGTCAACTGTAGGCATATTATAAATGTCGATTTGATAGGTGATAACCATTATAGCGCATGGGACGTAGTAAATATTTCAAAAAAATATTTTGACTATGTTGAATTTACCATATCTGCAAGCCCTCATTTTGCAAAAGCTTTCATAACGGTATGGAGTCAAGTTAATGCTGATTATTTTTTACATTTAGAAGATGATTGGAAATTACTTAAGTCGATTGACTTATCGGAAATGATTAAGACAATGGAATTAATTCCCGACTTAGCTATATTGCGTTTGCCTTTTAGCGACGCAAAGGAAACCGAAGCGCTACAATGGAATCGCTACTTTCCTTATAACGGTTCTTTTATGGAATGTCCTTTAGAATTGCGTGGGAGTATTGGCTATAGCGGGCATCCTTCATTAATTAAAAGGGCGTGGCTTAAACAAGTACTACCTTTACTAAACGCGGACGGTTGCCCCGAAAAGCAGATCAAAGGACATAACCCGGTCATGCTAAAAGTGCTTGAACAATGGCGCTACGGCGTTTGGCAAAAGCCATTAGAGCAAAAAGCCATTGTAGATATTGGCCGCGTATGGCGCGAAGAGTTCGGCTTTATAAAAAACGGGGCGTATGGTTTTACTAATTGGAAAATAAAATGAGACAATCGCTTACACATAGGTTTGAACAAAAGGGCGGCGGCGCTTTTATAATGAAGCATGAAAGTGAAGGCGTGAAGGTAGTTATAGATGTTATCGCTGAAATGCAAATAGATTTAATTATAGAATTAGGAACGTTTAGGGGCGGGTTTACCAAGTTATTAAATGATGCTTTTCCTATAGCCGAATTACATACTTATGATTTATACAATGAGACAAAACAAGTAAGAGAATTTTTTAATGGAAATGTAGTCTTTCATAATGAAGATGTTTTGATAAAATGTCCTTCATTAATGCAGTTATTAAACAGGCAAGAAAAAAAATTATTGTATTGTGATAATGGCCGCAAACGTCAAGAAGTCGCTATGTATTCGTGGCAACTAAACCCCGGCGATTTTTTAGGCGTACATGATTGGGGTTATGAGATATTTTTAAAAGACGTAAATGACTATGTATCAGAATGGGAACAATTTGGCTGGGGTAAACTTGTAAAGGCTAAAACCACTTCACGGTTTTGGAGGAAACCATAATGCAATTATCTGTAGTTATACCTTATGTAAACGAATGGCCGCAAATAGCGTTTACTATAAGAAGTGTAGCAGAAGATTTAAGGGGCCGGGTAGACTTTGAAATTATTGCTGTAGATAATGTTTGCCCACTGGTTGAAAAACATGGCTACCCAGCGGATAGGGGGCATGACCATTATGCTTTTCAAAAAAACAATTACGGCCTATATGGTATTCATAACCATACATACGATAAACGACCCGAAGGCGCGGAACTACAAATGAGTCATATTAAATCAATGGCGACATTAAACCCGTGGCTTAAATATGTACGCTATGACGAAAAGTTAAGTCATTGGAACGCGAAGCGGGTAGGCGTTGAAAATTCGACGGGTGAAAATGTAATGTTCATAGACGCGCATTGTAGCCCGGCGCGCGACACTATCTATAATGCCTTTGTCGAATATATGGCTAACCCTGCTTTTGTAAATGCAAGTTTGCATTTACCCGTATCATATCACATATTAGAACCACGTAAGTTAATTTATAAACCTGTTATCAATATAGATAAAGGAATGTTACACTACAGCTTTACCCAGTATCGGGACGCTAACAGACCTTACGAAGTGGCTTGTATGTCTACTTGTGGTATGCTAATATCACGCGCGCTATATGACTTAGTGGGCGGCTGGCCTACGGAATTAGGCATCTACGGCGGCGGCGAAAATTTTATGAACTATGTTTTATCTGTACTGGGTAAGAAAAAATATATAATGCCGGGCGGTTGTCTTCATCACCACGGCGAACGGCGGGGCTACTCTTCAATGTACGGGAACACGTTACGCAACCGTATGCTTGCTACCTATATAGTAGGCGGTAAGGACTTTGCATTAAAATTTTGTAAAGTCGCGAAGGGACGCCCGCAAGCTTTGAAACAAATGTACGAAGATATTACTACTAATGAAAGTATAGTCAAACATAGAAAACTGATAAGGAAACAGCAACGAATGACTATCGGCGAATGGTGGAATCAATGGACCAAAACGAATTAAAACAATACTTAAAAGACTTTGAAGATAAAGTAATATTGCCGGGTCTTGAACAAAAATTATTTGGTAGACAAATTAAAGTACAAGTCAAGGGCGGTAAGCTTCGCAATTCAGATTTTGGAAAGTTTGTAGGCATTGAATTTAGTCATGCAAACGCTGTAGCTATTGATTACTACGGCCTTGTAAAAAAATCAACCGGCTTTGGTGAAAAGTTAAAAGGCTATAGTGATTTAGACGTAAAAGCCGCGCGTATTCCAGTAGTACATTTCGCGGCGGTCAAGATTGAACACATAACAGACCTTGCACCCGAATTACTTGCAGGCTTTGCCGCGTTCAAGAAGCACTTAGTAAATTTAAGGGGTTTTAAAAAAGATGAATAAGTTTCGGGATGAAAAAGCTGAAATAGTTTTAGACATTGTAGCTATAAGCGAAGGGGCTTTACTACTAAGCGACGGGGACCGGCAAGAATGGATTCCTAAAACACTTATAGATAATTACGATAAAAACTGGGAAGACAATAGTACGAAAAAATTTGTAATCCCAGTTTGGAAATTAAGGCAAGCGGAATTTATTTAAAAAGGTTAGGACCGAAAATAACACTACCAAAATACCACGGAAAAATAATCTCTTGGCATATAAACCACGCCGCTATAATTGATATACCTACAACCGCCCACGCTATGATTTTATTTCTTTTGTCTATAGTCATTTTTCACCCGCCCCGAAGTATATAGTCAAAACCGATATAATATAGGAAACAATTATAAATTCAATTCGGCCTACGTCTATAAAATTCCCCAGCGTAAAGATGAACATAAAAAAGAATAATAGCCACGTAGCAAAGCTAATTACTAATGCGGCTATTAATCGTTTTAGTTTGTTTTCCATTAGTCCATTTTAAAGGTAAATATAATGTCTACCTTGCCGGTAACGTTTATGTTTAGGTCCGCCGGGCTTAAGTCAATACCAGCGTTAGCCATTAATTCAGCCGCCGTCTTTTTAAGATTGGTTATACCTTTTTGAAGGGCGTTCGCGGTTGTACGTTTGTCGGGGCTTTGCGCGGTCTTCGGTTTAGGGCCGGGTTTTTTCTTTTTGGGTTTTGGTTGTTGTGGTTCCTTTCCTTTGATATAATGCTTTGATAATTCGAAAGCCCCTTCCGGCTGTAGCTGTAAGCCTTCAACCGATAACCAATATCTATATTGAACATTTCCATTTTTCTTTTCGCGTTTACGTTCAACATACTGGGCTAAGTCTGTACGCATTAAATTACTTAAGACATTCCATATAGGTTGCTTACCTATACGCTTCCCGCGCTTTTCATAATGGGCTTGTATATCGACGGCGGTAAACTTTTGACCGGCCAATAGATAGGAAATGATTTCCTGTTTAAAAGTTTTTGCCTTCTCTAAATTTGAATTTAGGTTTGTTTCGTTTAATTTATCTTGGGGTAGTGTAGTCATTTTTCCAGACCTTTCAATTTTTGGTTGATGTTTTTCACGAATATAGACGCGCCTTTTTTTCTTTGTCTTGTCTTTAATCTCTTCGGTTATCGCTTGCTTATTTTCCGTTTCCGTTTCCTTTTTAAAGTATTGGCTTAAAGGCTGGCCGTCTACGTGAATACCATTCCATTTAGATTTGTCGGAATCATCTTTTTTGCACTTGCAATATTTCACCCCCTTTCATTTTTTTCATCGGATAAAAACGTTAGACTTATGGAAGTCGCTTCTTGTATATCGCCGCAATCCTTACACTGTAGCTTTTCGTAAAGTTCGCCGGGCGGTATGTCTACAGGTTTTTGTTCCAATACTTTATGCGTTGTATAGCTTTTGCAGTTATCACAAAAAGCGCTTATGTCTTTTTTCGATAGGTCATGTTCGTTTGAAATTTTCATTTTACTTTCCCTTTTTTCTACGGCGTAGTATTCTAACCTTAAATATATTTGGGTTGCACCATTTAAAAAAATCGTCAAGCCGAATGAGTACCAGTTCTAATTTTTTATGTTGCAACTTTACTACCGGGTTAGGGTCTATATCTATTATATCATATCTTAAATAAAGCCGATGTTTGATAACTGCAAAAGTTTCGCGGGTCATACTGATTATAGCTACCTTGCGGTTACGTCGAAAAACAATGAATGTGAACAAACGCTTATGGGCCGCGCGTTCGCGCTCGGCCTTATAGAACCATCTAAGCAAAATAGGGTCTTTGATTTGACTTGCCGGGTTATCTAATATAGGTAGTATTCCTATTTCCTCACTGTACTTTTTCTTAGACCCCTTTTTCTTCCCGGACCCACCATAGCCCCGCTTAAATTCAAACAATGCGACGGCGGTTAAGGATTTGCCTATAGGGTCCATAGCGCACATATCCCCGGCGCTATCGGCTGTAGTCATTTGCTTTTTCATTCGCTGGGTAGCACGCGCGCCACTTGCCGCCGTTCGATAAAATATATCGTCGCGTTTACCATTAGTGAACCACAATGAAAAAGCTTTAGATAATTCCCTTTCAAATTCGCTTCCTTTAGCCATTTGTCTAACTCCAAAATATCTTTTTTAGTATTGACTTAGCTATTTGGTCGCGTACTTCTTTTACTTTGAATGGCGCGCCTTGTGCTTCGTCATAAAGTAACATAGCCACGTTGTCTACATACGACCTAAGAAAATCGTCGTCTTGTTCAAATGCTTCTTTAATTATTTGCCTTGCTAATGCGATTGCATTGATTTGTACTTGCTTCATTTTTTCCGCCTTTTCAGTTTTCGCTTTTTGGGTTTGACTACCCGTAATTTTTTTACAGGCATAGCCCTTAATTCCTTTAAATGCTTAGGGCAAAAACAGGACGACAAGCCGGGCGGTATGCCAGCTTCGCGGTTGCCCATAATAAGCCCTACAATGTCTTTGCGCCATTCGGGTTTTTTTGTGCGGTCATAGCATACGCTACAAACCCGCTTACCCTGTAGCTTTACAAATTTGAAAATCATATATCTAATCTTCGCTTTTTGTTTTTAAATTGCTTTGGTTCCTTTTTGTCATTTACAGGAAATTCTTTTACTATACTTTGATTGCCTTCCTTATCGGTCATTACAAGCGTTATCGGTTGCGGCCTTAAATTATTTTGTTCTATTAATTGTTTTTGTAAAAGCTGTATGTGCGTTTGCTGAATGACGTTTAGGTCTTGCGGCCTTGTAGTCATTGATATGCCGGGGGCATAATAGGGCGGAAGCCCCGGTCTAAGCGGCCCGGCTTGTCGTTTCGAAGGCGCGCGCGTTTCAGTTTCCCCGGTTGTTTCCGTTTCAATAGCTTCTTGTATTCGGTCTTCAACTTCAAAATTCCCTAAGTATTCATCATTATAATTGTCTAAATGTTCCGCTACTTCTCTATAGCCACGCCAGCTTTTTTTAACCATTTTGGATAGCTTGTCAATTCGTCCTGTCAAAAGATATATCAAAACCATGATAGCACCACAAAGGCAACTAATGACAATAGCTAATTCGGTATCCATTTATTTTATCTTTTTTCCTTTGACTACATATTTTTTATACAGCCCGTAAACGGCCCGGCCAAAAATTAAAACTAAAATGCCTATAGCAAATAATAACGCTTGCCATACTGGAAAAGTAGCCGTGGCTAACCATTCAAAAAATATCTTCATTCTATACCCCCGTTTACTACCTTTAGTAAGCTACGCCTTACTAAAGCCACGGTTGCCGCGTGTCCGCGTTCGGCTTCGTCCCATGTACTATAGCGGGTCATATAACCGTCAATGTTGTCTAAGCTTTCCCTTTCACAAGGTCCGAATGTATATATCTTGCCGTCAATGTCTATAACTTGCGTCTTAGGTTTTTCTAATTGTTCAAATACCATTGTTTCAAAAAGCATAGGCGGACCCGTATAGGCATAGTCAAGCCCTAAGAAAACCGTAGATATTTCAAACCCTGCTATAACGTCAAGGGCTACGCGGCGTTTTACTACGTCTTCAACCCACTTAGCCCACGCTAAAAGGTCTTCGGTTGCTACTGGTACTTTATCTACAAGTATATATTTATTTGGTCGGTCCATTTTAATTGTTACTTAGAATTGTGTCTAAATCGCCTATCATGCCTACGCCTACGGCGTGCTGGTATATAATAGGGTATGCTATAGCCTTAAACATTTCGGCGTGTTCTTTCGTTTGAAACGAAAGAAAAATCATATCGTGAATTACTACACGCCATTCGCCGTCCATTTCTTCGTAAGTTATTTCAGATTTAATGCCCATTTACTTGACCCCGTTTAAAGTGTTTATAGTTTTGACTACCCTATAATTTTATGCGGCGAAGAGATTGTAGATATAATCTTTTGAACCAGTTGCAAAAGTAATTCGACTTTGGTATGACCCAGTATTAACAAGGCTACGAAAATGTCTTCATTACAATGCTTACATTTATCTTGCATGAGTTTGCTAACGTCTTCCCGGAATACCATAATGTCTATAAGGTTATGTTGTCCGCAATGGGGGCAAGCCACGCGGGGCAAACTTGGTTGATTGCCTATACTAATTAATTCACCCATTTTGTTTTACCTCCATTTTTTTTGAAAATTGTTTTTCAAATAATTCTATTCTTTGGTCAATTTCGCGCTTACAAGTTTTTACTACATTCGCGTAAGTGCTTTTATATAGCTTATCTACAATAGGGTTTTTATCACATATAGGAAAGTTCGGGTCGGCGCTTATGTTTTGCGGAATCATTAGGCCGCACCATTCGCATTTCATAACTGCTTTTTCCGGCTTGCCTAATACTACCGTATTCGGGTCAATAATCCAGCAATGACTATCTACAAGCCAGCCGCCTAATTGAATGTCAATTACTATAGTTGTTTTTAATGGTTCCGCGTTAAAAGTATCTTTGTCAATTAGCATTTCTTAACCTCTTCATTTTTTGTTTAATTCGTTCGGTAAATGTTTTTATTAGGCTAACCCGGCTAAAGCCCCTATGTTCAATAATCCAGACCTTATCGCAAATGTCTATAAGTGAATCGTCATGCGTTACAAGTATTACTTGAAACTTTAATTTTTCGCTAAGGCGTTTTAATATTTGCCCGGCCTTAATACTTAGCTTACCGCAATATCGGAAGGGTTCATCTAATACAAATATATTACGGCTACGTGGTTCCTGCATTGACCAAAGTACTACACGTAGCGCGAAGCCTATTATATCTAATACTCCGCCGCCCATAGTATGCTTAGGTTCGTATTCGTCTTTGCCGTCTTTGATTATAGGCGTACAGGAAATAGTATTGCGCTTTTCCTCAAATAACAAATGGAAAGTAAATGGTTGTTCGTAAACCGTTTGTATAGCCATAGTTACAAGGTTTTCTATGTGTTCAGTAGTTTCGATTTGTATTTGTTTAGCCATAATAGCAAACACTGAACGCGCTTCGCCATAGTCATTTATTTTACGGCCTATAATCCTTAAGCTAAATGCCTTCTTTTTAGCGTCATTTTCCAATAATCTTTTTTCAACTATCAGGCTTTTGTAGTAATCGTTTGTTTGCTTCAAGGTATTGTTCATTAGTTACCTTTACGTCTTTCAAAAGTTGGTTAGCCCGGCTAAGTAATAGGGTTTGCCGTCTTTGGGCTTTGGAAATTTTATTTTCTAATTCATCTAATAACGCTTCGGCTTGCTGTAAATCAGTTATGCCGAATAGCTTATTTAGTTTAGCTACATACCTATCGTGGTCATGTTTATAAATAGCTATGTTAGAAGTAATCGCGTCAATTTTCCTTTTTAAACTTTTAATATCTTGCGGCATGGTGAATTTCCATTACAATTTTTTTAACTCTTTTGGTTACGTTTAACTTACTAAGCATTTTAGGAATGTCTATACGTTTCGCGCCGGGTGATCTACTACCCTGCATAGCCTTTGCTAACGCGGTTAATTTTTGTTCGTCTACAAGGCTTTGTTGCGCGGTCTGTAAATGGCTAAAGTCAAGTACTTCGTCGCCCGGTACGTGGGGTATTATCTCTTTATGTATTTCATTTGTAACAGTTTCGTAAACATAAAAGCAGGGCTTATGCTTTTTATTATAGTCGGTAGCTTCTAAACGTAGCATAGGGCCGGTATTGACTATATGCCTACCCTTTCGTTCAATATAGAAATGTCTATGTATATCTCCTACCAGTATCAGCTTGAATTTTTTATTTGTTCGTAGGAAACGCCCGGACCCTATAAACTTATGACCGGGGAAAATTTCCTTTTGTGCCACCGGCCTATGAGTAATTAGAATATTAGTTTTACTATCGTCAATGTCTGTAGGTAAATCTTCGCCCCAACTACTTCCGTATAGATGCGTGTCGGTCCCTATTCTACAAGGGTTTGTCGGGTTTAGCATTTCAACCAAACCCATTGACCACAAAACCCCTAACGTGGTTGCATTGTTAACCATATTAGAATAGTAATAGGAATCATGTTGACCGTAAACGCAATAAACTTTTTGACTATTAAATGTCCTTAGCAAAATTATTATCCTTAATAAAATATTCCATTCGCGCGACTTGTCAAAGAAGTCCCCAGCTATGCAAATGTCCGCCCCATTTTCGTTCGCCCATTTTAAAACGTAGTGAAATTTATTAATGCCTGTACGTTCTATATTATCACGCCGGGCTATAGGCCGTTTACTTGTCAAGTGTATGTCGCTTAGTAAAACTAATTTCATTGAACGGCTACCTTTATACTTGATACTATAGGGGTTAATTGTTCCGAATTATCAAGACGCTTTTGTATTTGCAAAAGAAAATCTATAGTCAAAGTCATTTTAGCGCCTGTTTTAAATATGTGGTCAAACAAGTCCCGAAGCACGGCGGCGGTTTGGTCGTTGATTTCAATATTAACTGTAGTCATTTTAATTCCCTTCTTATGACTCCTAATTGTTTATACGTGATTTCATGGTAACACGTAGGACATTTTTTTTCGTGGCGAAGTTCCGCTACATAGTCCCGTATTAAGAAACGTTTTTCTTTTTTGGCTAATTTGATTTGATCTTTAAGGCTTAGTATTTGGTCAATCAAGGCATGAGTAGTATTTGCGTTTTTAATTTCTTCCTGTAAAATTTCTGCTTTGTCTATAAGCTGTTTAGGCTTTAACAATTTGCTTTCGTCTTTAATCGCTTGCCTTGCATCTTTTATAAATTGTATTAGGTCGGTTAGGCCGTCGCGTTTGCCGGTCAATGATTCAATAATATTTTCAATCCTGTTAGCACGGGCAATAAATTGTTTAGCTTCGGCCAATGGTTTAAAGCGTTTTAGTTTTAACTCAATATCTGAAATGTCTTTAACTAAAGTTTTGCGCTTTGCATTTTGTGCGTTGATTTCCTTATTAGCTATTGACATACATTTTTCAAAGTCGTCGGCCTTAGTGATTCTATTAATGGTCTTTGCTACTTCGCCGGGCGACGCGGTTATAAGGAAAGGTAGCCCCAGTTGTTCACTAAAATTAATGTCGTCTAAATTTAGAATGTCTACAATCTTGTCGGGTACGTCCCGCCCGAAACCTTCGTATGGTTTTTCTTTGTCGATTTGATAAGTAGTAGCCGTCTTAGTTCGATGAAATTTAATCGTATGGTTATCGACCTTCGCTAAGATTTGCGTGAAGGCGCGTTTAGCGTGGTTGTAATGGTAGGCAAACCCGCCCGGCCTGTTTGACCTAAGCAGATTTAAAGCCCTTATTATAGCGGTCTTCCCGGCGTTTGACTTGCCTATAATCCCATTAATACCGGGGCTTAGTCTTAGGCGTGTTCGTTTATGGCTTTGATAGTTTATTAATTGTAGTACTTTAATCATAGTTAAGCCGTGCCTATAGTAACGGGAATCACTTCATTTTTTTCAAGCCGTTCAACGGTTTCCTTTAATGCCTTTATCATATCTTCGCGCTGGCCGTTTGATATATAATCGGCGGCCCCAGCTTCGTTAAATTTAAAGACACATAGGAAAAACCCTATTTTTTCGCCGTATAGTTCCTTTAGAAAATGCTCTAAAGCCCCGGCTATTAGTTGTAAATGTTCTTCGTGTTTTGTAGTCATAAGTCAAAAATCTCTTTCCATTTTGCAAAGGCTTCACGTTCCATAAATGAAGAAAAATGCCAGCGGTCAAACTCTTGTAGTAATTTCTTTCGTGTTACCCTATGACGGCGTATTAGCATACGTGGCATTAAATCAAGCATATAAGGAATGGTTACTATAGGTAAATTCTTTTCGACAATCTCTTTGCCTTTGCTTGATTCTATACGGTCCCTAACTTTGCCCGGTCCCATTTCGCCGCGTATGTATTTAAGCGCTTTACTACCGGGGCTTTTCGGGTCGCCTACGCCGTCAATTCCTATAACACTATCCGAATTACAACCGCCTATAGCTTTCGCATAAGCCCAGTTGTCGGGGTAGACATTGTATTTTCGCATAAAGCTTTTTTTAGTGAGTAACTTTTTTTGCTTGATTAAATACATATCGGCGCGGTCAAGACATTGGTAAAAATCGGTATCACTGGAAACGATTATTTTCCTATCGTGTAGCTTGTCTACAAGCGCGCCTATTAAGTCGTCGGCTTCATAATTTTTAAAACAGAAGGTATTGACTAAACCCATACGCGGTAAAATCTCATGGTTAAGCTGTAGGCTTTGTAGTAAAAGGGAATCGCTTATTATTTTTTCGGCTTCGGTTTGCATTTCCTTTTTATGCTGGCGGTCCCTTTTATAACCGTCGTAGTTAAAATGCCGCCACGTTACCCCAGCGTCCCAGCAAAAAATTAAGTTCGATGTTTTATACTTGTAGGCAAGATTGCCTACCCGTTTTAGGAATCCGTATATAACGCCGGTTTGCTTGCCTTTGTAGCTAAGTGAACCCGTTGTATAGTAGGCCGCGTAAGACATAGCAGTAGAATCGAATAGCAAATAGGTTTTACCCTTTTTCTTAAATGGTAATCGTGTTTGTCTACCAACGCTTTTTTCTGACTTCGACTTCTTTAACGAACGCCGTTTCAATGTTCTGCCACTTGATTTCGATTTTCTCTTCAAGTATTTTTTCATAATTGTTTTGCTCAATATATTTTATAAATGCTTTATGGGTTTTGAATATCTTACCGTCAAGTTTGATTTGCTTGTTTCCATATAGATAATCAATCATTGACGCTAAATTATCTACACCATAGTCAAAAATAATTTGGAAGTTCGCTTCTCTAAAGGGTTTAGCGCATTTATTTTTTTCAATCTTTACCGCTGTTTCAATTCCGTAAATCCTTCTTTCGCCTTTGCGAGTCATAGGCAAACGTTTGATTTGCCTTATCCATGCTTCTTGATGAATAGCATGGTCAAAGGCTTTACCGCCTGTACGCATATCTTGCTTGCCGAATACTTGACCTATCTTTTTTCTAACTTGACTTATTATAATTAAGGTTGCATCTTTTTCATTTCGCAATAAGTATTCACTGGTATGCGCGAAAAAGTTACTTAGGAATCTTTGTTTTTCTGTATCATAACTTCCTTTTACCTCTTCGTCGTCGTCGATGCTATCTTGAAAACGGTCAATAGATTTCTTTGACTTCAAAAAATCTAAGGTATCAACTACATATAGTAAAGCGTGGCCGGGCGTTAGTGCATCTACCCGGCGTGCATAGTCGCGCCCAAAGTGTTCGACGTTTGGGCTACGTATCCAGTTTACTTTTTTGTTAAAGCGTTCGCCATACATTGTATTTATGTCAAAGTCCATAACGCTTTCCGCGTTATTGTAGACAATATCAAACTGTTTTACTTTAGGCCATATTTTAGATTCAAGTTTTTTAATGGTCTGGAAATAACTAAAACAGGCTTCAAGCGCAAGAACTGTTTTACCGCTTGAACGGTCCCCTACAATATTGACTATACGCGCGCGCGCCCAGCCCCCGCGCGGTCCCCGGCCACTAAGCGCGCAATTTAAACACGTACAGCCGGACCCGATAAAATCTACAGGGTCCGACTTTTCAAATGTCACTTTCCTTCTTTTTAATTTTCGCATAACATTGCCTTACACTGGAATATCTAATTCTTCAGCTACCATTTGTCGCAAGTCATCAAGGTCTTCCGCGTCGTCAATATCTACGTCAAGGTCTTCGCTTTCGATTAACTTCTTTAGCTGGCGGCGCTTCATTTTGATAATATCGCCGTAGGCGTATTCGCCTTCCTCTTCGCCTTCCGCTTCGCCTTCTTCGGGTTCCTCTTCGCCTTCCTCTTCCATTATCAACCCTTCAAATTCCCGTTTGACTTTACGAACGTTTGACTTATTAGTTATTTTAATATCGAAGTCATAATTTTCGGCAAACTCTTCAAGGTCGTCAAGGTCTTCGCACTCTTCCAATTCATCCATAAGGTCTTCCGTTGACGGCCCTTCCTCTTTGTCTTTGGGTTCGGGTTCTCGTTTCTTTCGGGAACGTCCGCCCCGTCCGCGTTTACGGCTACCGCCCAAATCTTCATCCGTTTTTTCTTCTGCTGATTTACCGCCGTAGTAAATTTCTGATAATTCGTCATAGGCAAGAAGTAAAACTAATTCGTCAAGCGTATGGGCTTCATCTAAAATTTCATCCTCTATAGCATAGTCACGGTCAAGAAATTTAAAGCCTACATAGCTTGCAAAATCTTCTTTGCTTTGGGGCGGTTCTATAGTAAAGGAAATACTTTTGCCATGTTCGGCGTGAGGAAAGTTTATTGTATCGGACCCGCCGCCGCGCTGGGGTTCGCTGGCAATAGCCAAAATATTTTTTTCCGCGTAGAAGTACGGGACTTCCCAAACTTGAATGCCCTTGCGTTCTTCGTTTGCATCATAACATAAGATATTGTAGATATTACGACGCTTAGGAAATAAGGATTTCCATATTTTATCGTCGGCCCCGCGTTCCCTTAGCGTTTGTCTATGTTCACATATAGGACAATCTTCGTTATAGGTTTCAGCCGGGCAAATATGCATTTGCTCATTCGGCCCCACGCCCCTATGTACCCACGCTTCATAGGTATATGTTTCGTCGCCTTCTTTTTCCAGCCCGTCATTAGGCCCGGCATTGTAGGGAACAATATCTATAATATGCTGGCCGTCACGTGGTCGCCATAACTGTATATTGTCGATTGACTTTATAATGCTACGGGCGGTCGTTACTCTTTGCTGACCTTTTTTAATTCGCTTTAATAAGGAATTGCCTTCGCTGGCGCGGCTTGATTTGCGGCGGCTTGTGCGTTTACTACTTCGGCGGCCTGTTTCCCTTGACGAAGGTTTACTACTTTTCCTATCCCTTCTTTTACTTGTCGTTTGATTGCTTCGTTTGATTGTTCGTCTTTTTCTTGCCATTGTTAAAACCCTCCATTTCTGTATGTTGATTTTTTACTTGATACCATGACTTCGCAAAGGCATAGCTTATTAGACGCGTAAGCACGTAAAGCCCTACCGCGCCTACGATTATAAGGAATAGATATTTGAAAAAGTTTTCTAACATAGGTTAACCCCTACCTAATTATAGCATATTTTTACTATCGCAATTTCGGCCCGGCTATGACTTGTAGGAATTTAAAAAAGGCTTTCATACCAGCTTTATAATAGGTCAAATTGTCGGGGTTATGTAGGACCGCCGCCGGGTGCAAGCAGTAGCAAACCCAGCTTTTATAAAGGTCATTCCATTCGACTTTTCCAGACATTTGAGTAATACCCGTTTTTTTGCCTTGAAAAAATTGCATACCCGAATTACCAAAGGCTAAAATTAAAATCGGCTTTACTCTTTTAAATTCTATGTTCATCCAATGAGTACATTTTTTTATTTCGGTTACGCCGGGGTTTCGTGATACGGACGGGTAGCACTTGTTAAAATTACTTATGTGAAATTGTTCTCTGTAGTAACCCGCCTTAGTTATATCTTCCCATAGCTTAGACCCGGCACGCGCTTGCTCATAAAACCCCCGGCCTTCCCGGTCTTCCTCAAAGCCCGGCGCTTCGCCTACCATTGAAATATTATAGCGGCCTATTGACGGCGGTACAGGTTCGCTACATTCAGAACGTAGCTTGCATTTTTGACATTCAAAAAGTCGATCTACAAACCTTTCAAACCGTCGAAACTTTACTACTTTGACTACCTTTTTATTTTTAATCATTCGCCTAACGGTCCTAATGTCGCCTTGTAGTAAGCCGTCAAGGTCGGTTAATCTAATATGGCCGAATAATTTAAAAAGGTTCGGGTAGGTATCGCGTGGGTTTGTAGTCAAACGAAAATCGAAAAATTCTTTAAGCGTGGGCGTTACCTCTATATTATCATTATCACGAAACGCCCCTATAGTATCTAACATTTCTTCAAATTTACTTTCGTATTTTTTTTCTTTTACAGGGTCCGTAAAGAATGTAGGTAAACGGCGCTTGTCGGTTGAAAGCTTAATTGCTTCTTGCGCGCGCTTTTCGCCTATGCCTTTTACTTCTGTAAATGGTATATATAGATTTTTGTTTTTAGCTATCCATTGATTAGCCTTCGTGTAACCGCCTATTATTCGCGGCGGCACAAGGGTTAGCCCTAAGCGGTAAGACTCTTCGACCATTTCAGCTTTTTTTTCTTTAGCCCCATAAGTAAGGGACGCGCAAATAAATTCAGTAGGGTAGTAAAACTTTAGGTAGCCGGTCCAGTAGCCTAACATTCCATAGGCTACGCTATGTGCAAGATTAAAGCTGTAGCTTGCGTGTTCCTGTAGCATAACCCAAAAGTCGTTAGCTTCGTCCCGGTCAAAGTAACCTTGCTGTAGACAACCTTTAATGAATTGCTTCTTGTACGGGGCAAACTCTTTAGCGTCGCGCTTCTTGCCTATGACCTTTCGTATTTTATCGGCTGTACTATAAGGTAGCCCGGCGATTTTATGTATAACATTCATTACTTGCTCTTGATAAACGATAACGCCGTAAGTATCTTTGCAAATGTCTTCAAATATTTCGTGCTTGCGGTCCCAGCGTTTAGACCTTTTGCGTTTTATAAATTCGTCGGTCATTCCAGAATTAGCCGGGCCGGGTCTTGATAGGGCGGTAGCTATAGGAATTTGCATAAAGTTTTCCGCGCCTATTTCCTTTATGACATTATTAGTAGCCCATGCGTTAAGCTGGAATAGCCCTACATTGTTACCCTTGCCTATTTCCTTTAATACCTTATTATCATCTAAAGGGATTTTTTCAAACTCAATTACTATATTCTTATTTTCTTTTACTAACCGTTTTGTTTCGGCTAATATAGATATTAGGTTTATGGCAAGTATGTCTAACTTCATTAACCCTACAAATTCCGCGTCGGTCATTTCCCAGTTAATTAAAGTGGTCCCGTCGCGTTCTATAAGGTTACAACGGTTTGACTTATCAAGCCTTTGTCTACTAACGATAAGCCCCGCCGCGTGCTGGCTTTTGGCGCGTATTTGGCCTTCCAATTTTTTAGCAAGCTTGATTACTTGCGGGTAGGAATCTGCAAAGTCCCGCGCTTCGTCGTGTTCGTCAATAGCTTGCTGGATACCGTCTTCGGCTTGCGGGTCAATTAACTTAGTTACTTGGTTTACTTCTGCTATGTCTATATCAAATACCCTTGATACGTCGCGCACTACCGCCCTTGACTTCATACGGTTAAAAGTTGAAACGGCGGCTATATTACCTTCGCCGTATTGGTCTTCTAAATGTTGCCTAATTAGGTCGCGCTTCTCTGGTTCAAAGTCTATGTCTATATCCGGGTAATCTATACGGTCTTCGGCTATGAATCGGCTAAATATCAAACCAAACTTAAGCGGGTCTATTGTAGTAATTCCCAGTAGGTAAGCAATTAGGCTACCGCCTACAGAACCACGCCCCGGCCCTACCATGATTTCATTATCTTTGCACCATTCGACTAACTCTTTGACGATAAGAAAATATCTAATAAATTTCTTTTTATTGATAAGCCTAAACTCTTCTAAAAATCGCTTATAGTATTTGGGGTTTTTGCGTAGGTCATTACCAAACAAGCGTTTAAAGCCTACGTAACATAAGTGCCTTAATGCCTTAGCTTCAAATTCCGGCTTAAGATTTTCAAAGGCTGGCAACCGTACAGGCCGGGGCTTTATTCTAAACTTGCTACATTTTTCGGCTATCTCTATTGTATTTGTCAACCATGAATTACTATACTTATACGGACCCGCCATTAAATATTTTTTCATTTCGCTGGCCGATCTTAGGTAAAGCCCTTTTGTACTAAACTTAAATCGGTTTTCGTCTTTCCATTTTGCTTTGCTCTGTATGGCTAAAAGGACTTCTTGCGCTTTCCATTCGTCCCGGTTTATATAGTGGCAATCGTTTGTAGCAATTATTTTCTTATTAAATTTTTTTGCTAACCTAACTATATTTTTGTTATGCTTTACAAATTGCTTACCCTGTAATGGCATGATTTCAAAATATAAATCGTCGCCTATAATGTCGTTAAGGGATTGCCATAAAATTTCGCCGCGTTCCATATAGATAAAGCTTTGTAGGCAAGCCGTTGATACTACCAGCCCTTTACAATTATCAATAAGCATTTGGTAGGTAATGCGCGGCTTATAGTAAAACCCTTCCATATTTGCAAAGGAAAGCATTTTACATAGGTTGCGAAAGCCCCTTGAATTTTTTATGAGTAAAAGACAATGGCCGTTTTTTCTTTCCTTATTAACTTCGGGCGTTAGGTAAACTTCGCAACCGTGTATAGGAATAATGTCTACAGCTTCGCAAGCCTTTTGAAATTTTATTAGGCCGTCTATATTTCCGTGGTCCGTACAGGCTAAATACTTATGGCCTAATGCCTTAGCGCGTTTAGCATAGTCTTCGGGTTTGCCGAAGCCGTCTAAAGTACTATATTCCGTATGTACGTGTAGGTGACAAAAATTATTCATAGTCAATTTCTGCTTTCGGCCACGGCGTAGGGCGTGTAAATATAAGCGCCCTTTGTTCGCCGTTATGCGTTGTAGTAAAAATTCTAAAATCGAATTTAGAAAAAAATTCTATTACTTGCCGGTCAAAGTCATGCAAAATATATTTTGATTTATACCTTATTCTTAGATTCATGTTACGTCTTCCCCTAATACAGTTATAGGTATCTTACCATCATTCGGCGGAGTGCCTGCTTTTGCTTCGCCTATAGCTTTAGTTATGTTATGGATTAATTTATGGTGCAATTCGCCTTTTACTTCGTCGGCTAACTTGTCGACCATAGTGTTAAGCCTATGTAGTAAATTATGGTTTGCATTGTTCACCATTTTGGTTGCTATAGTAGTAATACAAATACTACAGGGCCGTACCTTTAATTCAATTACCTTTTTTTCGACCTTGCTTGTTTCGACTAAAAGTGCTTCGCCGCAATCATTACATATTAGAGTAATTGCCATGTTAACCCCCTTTGTAGTTAATCGTTTAAGGCTACTATTATATTATAGCAGGAAAACACAAGCCCCGGTTTTCCTACATTCCATAGCGGTTCAAAGAAGTTGTCTATAATATGTGCGGCCATAGCTTGCGCGGGTCCAGCCGCTTTAGGGTTTAGAATGACTTTAGACATATAACCTAAAATCATACGTCTAATGTCTTCGGGGTCAAGGTCAAGTTCCCCTGCAATCGTAACCGCCGCGCTTTCCCCGTTTAGCAGGGCTTGACATAATTCTTTTACGCGCGGGTCTTCAACCGGATTAAAGTCATTTATAAATTGTATTTGTTCATCTATAGAATCTAACGTAACCAAACTATTAAGCATTATTAAAGCACTACGGGGCGTGCCTTCCGACGCGGTTAGTACTTTGCGTTTTACTTTAGTGTTAAGTGTTATGCCTTCCCGCTTTAGTACGTAGTCAATCAAGTCTTGCATTTCCTCATGGTCAAGCCGGGCAACCGCAAGCCGTGTAGTTCTTGTCTTTATTGTCGTTAAAAGTTTTTCGGGGTTCGTGGTGCATAAAATAAAGTAGACATTTGCTGGCGGCTCTTCCAATTTTTCTAACATAGCATTTTGAAATTCATTGTTTGCCTTATGACATTCATTTAGAATAATGACTTTGCCGCTACCGTGCATAGGTGCATACTTTAGGTTTTCCAGTATGGCGCGCGCGTCGTCGATCTTACGGGAATCAGCTATATTTAATTCGTATATGTTCGCTTTGCCTACCTTTAGGTTTTTAGCTACAAGCCGGGCAAGCGTGGTCTTACCGCAACCGCTGGGGCCGGTAAACATAAGGGTAGACGGGAAGTTGTCTATAGCTTCAATATGATTTTTCAAAAGCCGTATGGTAACTTCATTTCCTTTAAATGTTCTAAAGGTCTTCGGTCTGTACTTCTTATCAAAGCTTGCCATTTCGTTACCCCTTATTTTTTATAGGTTGCCAGTATATGACTATATGGCCCTTCGTTAAAAATCAAGCGGTCAAATTCGTCAACGCCTATTTGTATTGTATTTTCTTTTATGTTTTTTAGAATTTGTAATAGATAAACCGGGTTAACTGATAAATCTTTTTCAATGTTAGATGCTTCTAAAAGCCCGGCTTCATTGATTTTGCCGAAGTCATTTTTAGCGTATATAGTAAACTTAGGTTTTGGTTCATAACCGATATGTAAATTTACTACGTAGTCAAGTTCGCTTTCACCTTCCGCAAATATGGCCGCGCGGTCTAAAGCTTTAATCAGCGTAGCCTTTTTAACACTGAAAAAATTATTATAGTTAAACATTTTTGCAGATATTACAGGGTAGTCAATGGTTGCCAGTGTTACACGGGTCCATATTTCATCTTTACGAAAGTCAATGTATTTCTTTTTAGGTATGTATTCGTCAAATTGGTTTGCTACAATTATGTCCCCGCTGGCCGCGCTGATAACAAGGTTTTGTTCAAAGGTATTATCTAAAGTGTAATGACTTATTCTAAAATCGTCCGACGTTATAACTACGTCTTTGTTAATGCCGTAATTCATTAAGACCGGGTTAAGTGATTCACGCGGTAGGGAAAATTTGCAAAACTTTATTGCATCTATAAAATCATGCGGTAGTGGTAGCCATTTAGAGTCAACCGGGTCAATGTAGTTAATTTCGTCCCCTACTTCTGCTAACGCCGCTATAGTAGCAGATGTTTTCTTTCGGCCTATGCTGGCAATGACTTTGATCTTATTATCTTCTTGCGTCAAGCTGATTTTCTTTTTAGGGCTAATACGTGAAAGTAGTTCGTAGGATTTATCAAATGGTATTACTATATTATCAAAGTCATGGTCTAACATGATTGATATATAGCAATCTTCGCTTTGCGCTATTAGCTGGTTGTCATGTAGCAAAATGGCCGGGATATGTTCACGGATTTTAATTGCCTTTGCTACAGGGCTTAACCTATCTAATATATCTAATAGTTCTTTACATTTGATTTTCATTTTTTCTTTCCCCTTCGTTTTAATTTTCGCTTTAAATGTCTACCCTTCTTGCTTCCTGATGATTGATAGTAGCCCATTTCACGGCCCGGCGTTAGCTTGCCTTTAACTTTACGCGTGCCGTCTTTATGCAATACGCCGCGCTTTACGTTACGTTTTATTGACTCTTCCATTTCGG